>Ga0105048_10000182_pt1 | contig 86905 bp, 73 predicted proteins | sample MAT05_FD_78382 | JGI IMG/M metagenome (GOLD analysis project Ga0105048, IMG submission 78382) | Freshwater microbial communities from Lake Fryxell liftoff mats and glacier meltwater in Antarctica - MAT-05 | ecosystem: Environmental > Aquatic > Freshwater > Ice > Liftoff microbial mat | place...
ATAGAATCTAAAAAACAAATCCCAATCTTCTTTGCCCCAGGTTGTAAATTCTAGATTATACACGCCTGTTTTCTGAATTTGTTTTTTGGTTGCGGCAAAAATACCCGTGCCTTCGGTAAACCAACGCCATTGAGCTTTGCCATCTTCTAATTGCCATTGGCAAATGGGAAACCAGACTGAATTCGTAGAAACATTTCTATAAATTTCATCCAAAAAATTTGGGGGCAATTGGATATCCGCGTCGCATACAAAAATCAATTCCCCGGGTGCCTGTTTTATAGCCGCATTAAATGCACTAGAACGTGAAAAATGTACTTTTTCTTGGTTAAAAACAAGTTCACCTTTCCATATTTTTTCAATCTCCATTTTTAAATCAACAATATCTGTACTTCCACAATCAAATATTGAGAATCCAATTTTTTCTGGATGATTTATTTTTGAAACGCTTGCAATTAAATTGTTTAACAAAGAATGACTGCGATTAAAATTTCCCACACAAATCCAAACCACTTCATGGTTCTTTTTGTTTGTTTTTCGACTCACCCACCCTGTAAAATCAACCCATAAACTTCCCCAACCTACCCATTTCCTTTGGGGAGATTTAAACAAAAACCACGCAATTTGTTTTATTTTTTTGTACAAATTACATTATCGTCTGTATGAAATATAATTGGTATCTGGCGGGGCAATATTTGCTTCGCGCAAGCTGCGGGCTATCTGGCCTCGATGGTACATGCTATGCATAAGCACATGGGTAAAAATATCGGCCATCGAATTGGAGAAGGGTTCCCCTTTTGTATTTGTATAGTTTACAACATGTTCTACCGGATATTTATCGAGGATAAAAATACTGTTTTCCAAATTCAAATAAAAACTTGATTCCATTTCATCTAAGGGAGTACCCTCCCAAACCCCCAATTTAGGAGACCGCATTTCAATTCTGCTATTCCAAGTTTCGTGTGCGGCAATGTTATGGCCCATCAAATGCACACAATCCAAAGGCACATTCACCTTGTTTTCGACCATAGTTTTCAACAATTTTAGATTGGCATTAATATCGTAATTTAGCTGTAAGCGCAAAGATTCTTTCATATTTAAAGGTTGCAATATTCGTAAAAATTAATGGCTTTTTTTAAAATTTGAGACTATTCGCTATGTTTGTTCTATGAAACTTGAATCATTCGATGTAGTAAAAATTTTAGGATACGGACTTTCTGGGTTCGCCTTTTTACTTGTTTTTCTTGCTTTTATGCTCTTAAGAAAAGAGCAAGACAAACCCGAACCCCGAAAATTAATCATACAAACCATACAAATGTTTATGGGATTGTGTTTGATTTTGTCACTTGCTGTTGGAATTATCAGCGTTCCCATAAGCAGCAACAATAGCCAATTGCAAGGTTATATACAAGACGGTTCAAAAATTAGCAGCACCGGGAATATGGCGGAAAAAACGGCAGACAAATTGGTTTCCAATGTTTCTTCCATGGATCCCAATGGAACATTAATCAGCGATGCAGAAAAATCAATTATTGGCAATTTTGAAGATGCAAAAACCGTGATTGCAGAAAACAGACCTGACGATACGGTATCTATTAATACTGTAAACAAAACCTCCGCAATGGTGCATGCTGATTTTGTTAAATTAAAGCGGCCCAATCAGCATCCAGATACAATTAAAGCGGCGGCGTCGCGAATTCAACTCAATTCTCGTAAAATAAAAGCGGTAGCATTGCCTTTGGCAGAGTTTGTTCATTAATTACAATTTCCAAACCATTTGCACTTGAAAACTTCTTGGCGGACGAATATCGCAAGGTCTCGCCATGTATTCACGGTTGAGTAAATTTAAAACCTGAAAAGAAAACTTCAACTTTTCTGTGAAACTATAGGCAAGTCTTGAATCAAATACCAAAGTGGATTGCAATGCTTTTCTGGCCCTAGCAACCTCAGGTACGATCAAATCAAACGGTTGCTCTACGAAGGCCTTATCTATATTTAACATGGCAGAATTATACCGCAATCCAATGCCTATTTCTATTTTTTTATACCGCACTTGTATGTCCATTTTAGCCAAATGTTTGTAGCGATATTTTAGGTATTTATTGTCATCTGCTCTGGTATTTGCATAAGTAAGATTTCGCAAAGCATTGTCTTTGCTAATTATTTTATTGGGTTCCAAACTAACTGGATTGCTAAATGTATATCCGCCAAGCACATTGAATGTAAATTTGCCAATTTTACCCTCTCCACCCGTCTCAAATTCATACCCAGTAATGCGGCATTTGGCTACGTTGATACTTTTAAAACCAAGCCCCAATAACGGACCTGAAATATCACCCCATTGGGCAAAAGTAAATTCCATCATGTTGATTAAATCCATCCTAAAAACGGCCACATCTAGATAGGCCATAAATCCACCAATTTTGTAGGCTTGTTTGATTCCAATTTCAGCACTACTCCCAGTTTCTGGTTTTAGGTTAGCATTGGGAAAAATTGTTAACGCACCCACCGTGGTGGTGGTAAATGCTTCAGCCATGCTTGGAAAACGAAAACCTTGTCCGTAAGATGCCCGTATATTGGTGAAGCGGGTTAATGCATAATTTACACCTGCCCTAAAAACTGGTTTTGCCTGTGCAACATTGTTTAGCTTAAAATACTCATACCTTGCACCGGTGGTAAGAATCAGGCGCTTTAATTTATATTCCACTTGGGTATAAACGGCCAAATTACGCGATGTTTGATGCCCACTGAACAAAGGAGAATGTGTCTCTGAAAACATGCTCACGGCACCGGCCGTTGTGGATAAACGGTCAGCCAAAAACCGTCGATTCACTTTGTATTCATTATACCACAAACTGCTGCCATTGCTTTGGTTGTTGGTTGGGTTTCCGTTGTCTATTGCATTGTCTAATATATAAATTCTTGAAAGGTATTTGTGTGTTGTTTTACCTTTGGTATAGGTTAAAAATGGATCAATGCTGGCTCTGCTTGTATTTGTATAAGTATAACCGCTATCTAATGGTGTATATGCCTTCGCATAACTTTGCCACAATAAAAAACTTCCGCTGAAGCCGCGCTGTACTGCGGTATTTATCCCATAATTCAATCCAACAATCTTCTTGCTTTCACGCTTCATCCTAAAAGAAATTCTACCGCGGTAATTGACTTCCTTTAGCCTGTAACCTTCGTCTGCCAAAATATTCCAAGAAACAGCAATTGAAGTGCCCTTTGTCTTTTTGGAATAAAAACCATTTAAACCACTCTGGGTTCGTGTCTTTTGGCTCCATTTCATGCTATCGCGGGGTGGATTTCCGTAAATTCCAGTAAAAACAGCAATGGAAGCATTCGGCTTTTCCGTTGGTTCTGCCGTTCTTAAATTTACGATTCCATTTAACGCCGAAGACCCATATAATACCGAGCCAGCAGACTTAACAATTTCTATTGACCCAATATTTTCGGTGGGCATGAATGAAAATTGAGGGGATGCCGCATCTGCACTGAGCATTGGCAAATCATCGACCAAAACAGCTACCCTACTGCCAGCTCCGTAGCTCCACCCCGTGCCATTTCTAATGTTAATTTGGTTGTCTGCAATGGTTACGCCAGGAACTTGGTCTAACACCTGCGAGAGATCTGCAGTTATTTTATTCTGCACCAAATAAGGTTTGAGAATGGTTATAGACACTGGACTTTCTTTTAACTTTATGCCAGATTTACTTGTACTTATTACAACTTCCTCTAACAGTTGAATCTTAGGTTTTAAAGTCAATAACAAATGCTGCCCCGAAACAATGGGTTCACTAAATATGGTATCTAGTTTTTCAAAACCAATTGCGCTGGCAATGAGTCTACCAAATGTTTCCGTGGTTGTATTTGTTCGAGTAAGACTATCGATTTTGGCAAAAATGCGAGCCGCGAATGGGCTAAATAAGGTTAATTCTACATTTTTTACCGCAAAACCTTCTGGACTTTGAAACGTTATGTGGGTTTGGGCTTGCGATGCAAATGAAAGAAATCCTAAAATCCCGAAAAGTATATGTTTATAATATGCAACCTGCATGGTAATTTTGTGCAAATTTTATGCAATGATACGAAAGTTCATTTTTACTTTAACCCTGCTTTGGCTAACTTCTGCAACATTGGAACTCAAAGCACAAATATGCAAGGCAGACACAAGTCTGCATAAGCCTGGTTATAAGCCAGAAAAATTACCCAATGTTAAAGTGGATTCCAATTACAATGAATCCATATCTATATTGGTAAAACGAGACACTTTTAAAATGGTAGGTGCGGTTAAATTAAATGTAAAAATAGACTCAGTGAAGGCCACCTCAGTTATAGGTTTACCCACTGGTTACAATTATGAATGCCAGCACCCAAGTTGTGTGTATTTATGGGATACCGTAAGGTGCGTTCGTATATTTGGGAGTACCAATAAAAGTGGAATATATCCACTGAAAATTCCAATTATAGGTTATGCCAAAATTGGTTCATCTTCTTTGGTTCAGAAAGATACAATTCGAGATTTTACACTTATAGTAGATGGAGATCCGGCGCGCAATGTGCGAATTGAGAAAATAAAAGAATGGATTGTTTATCCTATTCCGGCCAATCACACGATTTCCATTTATTGCGATGCAAATTCCACGCATTTTGTATTTGAAATTTTAAACTTAAACGGAGTTCGCCAGAATATTTTGTTTCAACGAATAAACGAGACATATGTAGCATCAATTGCTCAACTTGCACCTGGGGTATATTTTATTTCTGGTGGAAACAAAATAAAAAAACTAATTGTTGAAGATAATTAACGAATGGGAAAAGAAATTACCATAAGCATTCCCAAAACACGGGCAGAATATCCATTCTTAATTGTAGGGGCATTTTTAATATTTGTAGGATGGGCCATTCATTATGGTTTTTTTGGGTGGCAGGGTGGTTTTGTTTGGCTAGGTATTCTGCTGCCTATCGCAACATACATTTATTTAAAACGGAGGGGCGCTTATTTTGTGCAGGCTAATGCAGAGGGCATTTCTTGGCGCAAAGATTTATTGAGCAACTACATATTTCTTCCTTGGAAATTTCTACATCGGGTAGATTATTTGGTTTTTGAAATCAATTTTCAAGTCAAGGAAACAGGCCAGGTTGTATCTTTTCCAACCAGTGGATTAACAGAACCACAAACTGACGAATTAAAACAATATATCAGCGATATTGTAAAATCAAAATTAGAAAAAGGCGAATTATAGCCTTTCTATACATTTATCTTTGACGTAATTTTGCCGCCAAATGTCTTTTATTCCCAATTTTAACTTTGTAGAAGAGCTTCGCTGGAGAGGCCTGTTGCACGACATAACGCCAGAAACGGAAAATCTATTAGCAACTGAAATGGTAAATGGCTATATTGGCTTTGACCCAACTGCGGATTCATTGCATATAGGCAATATGGTACCCATTACATTGCTTATTCATTTCCAAAAAGCAGGCCATAAACCCATTGCACTAGTTGGAGGTGCTACCGGCATGGTAGGTGACCCAAGTGGCAAAACCGATGAAAGAAAATTGTTGGATATTGAAACCCTGAATCACAATTTGGAATGTCAAAAAAACCAACTCAGGCGATTTCTCAATTTCGAAACTGGGGAGAATAAAGCTGAAATGGTAAACAATTATGATTGGTTTAAAAATTTCGGTTTTCTAGAATTTATTCGCGATGTGGGAAAACACATTACTGTGAATTATATGATGGGCAAGGACAGCGTAAAAAACAGACTAGAAACCGGTGGAATGTCATTTACGGAGTTTTCATACCAATTGGTTCAAGGTTATGATTTTTTGCATTTATACCAGCACTACAATTGCAAATTACAAATGGGAGGCAGCGACCAGTGGGGCAACATCACCACAGGGACTGAATTAATTCGCAGGAAAGCCAGTGGGGATGCATATGCAATTACAGCTCCTTTAATAACCAAAAGCGATGGAACTAAATTTGGCAAAAGTGAGGGTGGAAATATATGGTTAGACGCAAATAAAACTTCGCCTTTTAAATTTTACCAGTTTTGGTTAAATGTGTCTGATGAAGAGGCAATAAAATTTATTAAAATCTATAGTTTAAAATCAAAAGTTGAAATTGAAACACTCATAGATACGCATCCTGGTAATGAATATTTGCGAAGAATACAAAATGCGCTGGCCGAAGAAATGACCATGAGGGTTCACGGTGCAGAGAATTTGCAAATGGCACTAAAAGCTACACAGATATTTTTTGGAAATGGATCTAAAGAAGATTTGCTATCTTTAAATAAAATTGCCATGGAAAATGCACTCGATGGTTTAGAAAAATATACCATTACCAGAGATGATTTAAAGACTGGCATTCCACTACTGACTTTACTGACGGAGCAGACACAAATATTCTCTTCCAAAGGGGAAGCTAAAAAAATGATACAGTCTAATGGTTTCTCTATAAATAAAGAAAAATATACAGAAATTGAGGGCATCATCAATCAAGATTTTCTATTACACAACCGTTATATATTGGCGCAAAAAGGGAAGAAAAATTACTATGTTATAGAGATTTCCCAATAACTATTTTCACGGCATTTTTTAGAAAATAAACTGGATTGTGTTGGCTTTTGTATAGCACCTTTAATTTTTGAAACTTATAACAATTTAAATTGCATTTTCTAAGATACAACCAAAACTGGCGATATAATATGTGTTTTAAATCACGATGATTCGAGGAGTATTTGGGTTGGGTAAACAACAATTTATCAATCCATGTTTGCAATACTTTATAATTAATCCCGGGATTCAATTCGCTAAAGTTATGGTGCAATTCAATTTCATTTTCCGTGCTATTTTTTAAATATTCTAACAGTACTTTTTTGCGAATTGTTCTCGCATTTAATTTTAGACACAATACATCTTCCTTTTTTCTTTCTTTAATGGTATACCTGGTCAATGGCTCTTTCAAATTATGAAAAATCCATTGGTTTCTGTGTTTTGCAAAAAGTTCATAATCTTCTGGCAAGGTATCCGTATCATAAGAATATCCATTTTCCAACAACTCGGACCTGAAAAAAACAGAGCTGTGAATAATAGGATTATTTAATAAAAACTGATGATAAATTAAGTAATGATCGTTATAAATTTCCCACTGTTTCTTTCCTTCATTTACGACAAATTGCGATCCTACAATGTCTATATGTGGATGGATTTCTAGATAATCCGCTTGCAACTCAATCCTATTTCTATTGTACCTATCATCAGAATCAGCGATGGCTATAAATACCCCTTTGGCTTCTTTAAATCCAATATTTCTGGCTTCTGCTTGACCTAAATTCTCATCCAAGGTTATTTGAACAATTCTCTCGTCGGTAAAGGCATCCAAAACATCCTTTGTTTCTTGCTTTGAACCATCATCTACAACAATAATTTCAAGATTGTCATAGGTTTGTTCTAACAAATCATTCAAGCACAACCTCAATAAATCGGTTTCATCTTTTACTGCAATAATGACCGAAACTAAAGGTAAATTTTTCACACGGATTATTTTCGGGCTGCAATATAATCTAGCTTTTGTTGTTTTAAATAATCTATACCCAAAAAATATCCTACCAACAATACCAAACCTAAAATTAAACCAATCAAACCCAAAGTCATTCCTTTTTTAAAGGATTTTGGAGATTCTGATTCTAACGGTAAACGAATATCATCAACAACAGCAAACAGTGGCTTTCGTCTTTGCATATCCATAGATGCTGCATCTAAAGTTATAACACTCTCCGAATACTGCAGTTCTACAATTGCAACATCTCTAATTGCCTGAGATTCAGTAACCCGTGCCGTTTTCTTTACTGCACCAAATAAATTGTCATTTATCGACGCCGCCGAATAGGTGCGGCCCTGAAGTGCATAAAGTATTGAATCTCTTTTTCGCTTTGCCAATTTGACCATCGCAATGGATCTTTCCATTTTTTTACTGCTATAGAAATCAGAAATCGTAGTTAAATGGTTCTCTAAAAAAACTTTTGCAAAAAGTTCATTCTGTGAATTTAATTCCATTACATATAAACCAGACTCCGCTTGAAACGATTTAATGTTACGTTTTATTTGACTGCTAAAAACCCTCAGCCAATAATCCAAATCTTTATTTCCACCAATTTCATAATTTATGTCATACGCAGGTTTGGTTTTAAAATTTCCTCCAAGCCTATTATTCTCAATATAATAATTGACCAATAAAACTTTTTTCTGGTCAACAATAGCGGTGCTTAACAATGTTTGTTCAATGAGTTTGTGCGACAATCCCAAATCTATCATTACCTCCTTATTGCCCGTTGCAGTTTGACCCGAAATTGCAGCCAACAAAGAACCACTTCCTGCAGACGCATTTTTTTCACCCAATATATCGTTCTCCAACATATAGGTTATTTTGGAATGATATGTAGTTCCGGTTTTACTTTCTTTCCAATAACCGAATGCAAATGCCAAAAAGAAAACCAATGGTGGAATAAACAACCATTTTCGTACTTTCAGGTAAATTGGCTTTACAACGGTATTCGTAAAGTCAAACAGATTGAATGCCTTTATTTGCTCTTCCATTATTTGGCTGTGGCAATTTTAAATATCGCAATAATAGACAAAACCGCTGTCATTCTTGTTAATAGCTTTGACATGAAAATATCAAGATCGAACGGTTTTCCCTTGGCTCCCCCTTTAACTCCAGTTTTTGAGGTTCCATCCTTTGAAGTTACTATAATTTTACTTCCAGGTTTCACCAGCGGATAAACCCTAAAGAATAAAAAGCGACGGGAAGCCACTCTGGCACCATTGGCCATAAGAACGACAACGTTCTTTTTATCCGACGATTCTGTAAATCCGCCTGCATAATTGGAAATATAATACTTAGCTCTTTTACCAGCAGTATAAAATACCCCAAGATCTCGTTCAGAAAATTTATTCACATCACCCGTAATTGTTACCAAATTTTCGGCGTACGGCACCGAAACAAAATCCCCTTCTTTTAGAATTACATTGTACTTAGAATGTCTTCTATGTATTGCTTTTCTGCTGTTGATTACAATCTCCATGGTATCTCCTGAGCTCCGTGTTCTTTTTAATTTTATGCCACGCTTGTCTGCATCTGTTCTAAATCCACCTGCCCTAATGTATATCGAGGCCAACTTTTCATTCTCAGATTGCAAAGCATAATATCCAGGATACCTCACTGCGCCGTCTATATATATTATTTTTAAGGGCATAAAATCTGGATTTCTGCGCACAAATATTCTATCAAAAGGTTGCAAAGTATAATTTTGCAATTCTCTTTTTATGGTCAAATTATCCGCAATCTTAGAAAAAATAATTTCAGGTTTTAAAAATTTATATCTTCCATTTTTAAAATAAAAATTACGAACAACTTCAATTGTAGTTCCTGCAGAAATATATTTTAATCCACCGGCCATGTCTATGACATTTTGCAACGTTAAGCTTTCGGCATAAGCAAAATCGCCTGATCTCTTAACTTCACCATATATTGAAACTAGAAATTCATTTCTTAATTCTGATAAATCGAATATTCTTATTTCATCATTTTCTTCCAATACATAGTTATCCTTGCGGAAAGGGTCATTCAATATAGAATCAACGTCAAAAGTGCGAATGGTTTTATACCCTGTCTGTAAATTTGTGTGAACAATAAGTCCCCGTTCTTTTGAAGCCCAAAGTTCCAATCCTCCTGCCAAATCAATAAAATCTTTAACACTTGTATTCTCGGCAAAACTCATGGTTTTGGGGTCTTTAACAGGGCCCGTAATAGACATAGTATAATATCTTTTATAAGGCCTTTTCGAAAATATTGTAATAATATCTCTCGGTCCTAAAAAAATATTATTCATTCCATTTGATTCAAATATTTTTTCAGGAATAAACGGAATTAATGTTCTGTAATTGTCCAAATCCGTGCGAATAACAAAGCCTTTCAAACTATCCGCGTCTAAAGCCAATCCGCCAGCCAAATTAACAATATCGCCCAGTCTCATTCCTTCCGCAAAACCAATAGTCGTTGGATTATTTACTGCTCCTTCAATTGTAACACTATACGTATTTTTATACGCTAATCTTGAAAAAACAACTACTGCATCTCTTGGCTCTAATAAAAAATCATACCCTACATTGCCTTCAACTACTTTTCCGGGTTCAAATTCAATTATTTTTGAATCACCATCGGTATTGCTGCGAATGATAAATCCTTTGGTTTTGTCTATATCGTCCCTAAAACCGCCAGCCAATTTTATCAAATCTCCCATTTTCATGCCAGCAGCATAATCCATTGATGCAGGCTTATAAACACTGCCACTGATACTCACCTGATAGAACTTTTTGAATTCATCTTTTTGAAAAAATACAACTTCATCTCTCGGCATTAATTCAATATCTGAATTTCCAGTATCTGCCAGAATATTTTCTGGATTGAAGGAAATAATTGTTTTATCTTTCTCAAAATTTGTTCTAATAATATATGCTTTTTGTTTATCCGCTTCTTGCCTTAAACCACCAGCCATAAATATAAATTGCGATAGCTTTTGGCCAGAAATATAGCTTATGGTCATAGGCTTATAAACAGGGCCTGAAATACTTACTTTGTAGAATTTTTCAAAATCCGATTTGAAAAATATATACACGCTGTCTCTATCCGCAATTTCTATATTGTTTTTTAAGTCCTTGCCTGAAATAACTTCTGCTGGATTAAATGCATAATACGACTTTGTATTGTCGGGATTGGTTCTAACAATATATCCACGTTCTTTAAAAGCAGTATTTGTTAATCCATTCGCGGTTTTTAAAAGATCACTAACTTTCATGTTTTGACGCATGCGATAGGTGCCTGGCACACTTACAGCGCCTGCTACAGATATTACATTTACAGCCTCTCGAACAATTTGTTTCAGAAAAACCGTTTCGCCGCCATTTAATTTAAAATTGCCCTTATTGCGAATTAAAGAATCCAAATTAATACTAAGAACTTCATACTTATTATTATTAACCCTTGTAATTACCACATCCTTTAAATATGTGTCAGGAAAATAGCCACCGGCAAAATTGATTAAATCAACGATGCCTTCACCCTTTTTTAATTCATAATTGCCTGGCTTTAAAATACTACCTCCAATTGTGCAGTATCTCGTCAATGGTGCAACAATTACATAATCATTGTTCTGTAAATACACATCTTGTTGATGGTATATATCTTTGAAATACTCGTATACGTCAAAAGAGTCTCTTATTTTACCATCCCGTTTAATGTAAATATTCCTTACCGATCCAGTGTTGCTTGGGCCTCCCATTGAAACCAACGCATTAAAGGCGGAATTAGTTGCAGACAATGTATAGGTGCCAGGATTAAAAACTTCACCCATAATGTTTATAGAAACCATTCTAGGGCGTGTTACGGTTACTGAGAAAGAACTTTCATTGCCGCCCAAACCCAATCTTGAGCCCACCATACTTCTAACCTGTTTTAGCGTTAAGCCTTTAACGAATAACTTTTGATACCCTACAAGATCTATGGACCCTGATTCTGAAACCACATAACTTTTGCTCCAATAACGAGACCCCCAAACCTCCAACTGAACAACATCGCCTGTGCCTAAAATATAGCCCTCTGTTGGCACCAAATCATCTGTTTTGGAAAAGTATTTGAATTTTTTATCCCTGAAAAATTGATGGCCATAAACCACAGACTCAGGATATGTTTCCTGTCTTGCATCTTTTCTTATCTGCTCAAGATCCTTTTCTAAATAAAATTTTTCTTTCTCCAGAATCAATTTTAAATTTTCATTTTTCATGGCTAAATTAGCCTTCTCTTCGGGGCTTAAAAATCTCAAAGAATCTTTGTGTTTCAGAGCTGCTATTTCTTGTTCAAGTTTAAATTTTCTTGCCTGCAACTCTAGTTTTCGAATCTCTAACTCAGTTCTTTTGGTAGAATCATCGATGGATGATTTATCAGTCCTTTTCAATTCATTTAATTCATATTTTTGTTTTTCTAATTCTAATTGTTGTTTTTCTAGGTTAAGCGCATCTTGGGCTGGATTATTGGGTTGCTGAACAACTACTGCTGGCTTGACGGATGGAGAATCTGCAGTATTAGCTGGTTTCTCAGCAGAATCAGTAAAATTAGGAAAAATAAATTGTGCTTTCGCCGAAAAAGCCATTCCAGCTAGTAAAAGAAGTGTTAATGCTTTTTTCATTGTTTGATTATACTTTTTAGATAACTACCATATCCACTTTTTTCTAATGGGGTCGCTATTTTTTCCAATTGTTCTTTGTCGATAAACCCATTTCTGTAGGCTATTTCTTCAATACAACCAATTTTTAGTCCCTGCCTTTCTTCTATAACTTGCACAAACTGGCCAGCTTGCATTAAAGAATTAAATGTACCTGTATCCAACCACGCCGTTCCGCGGCTCATAATCCTCACATTCAATTGTCCCTTTTCTAAATATACACGGTTTACATCCGTAATTTCTAACTCCCCACGAGAGCTTGGTTCAAGAGTTGCAGCAATTTGCACTACATCGTTATTGTAAAAATACAAACCCGGCACTGCATAGTTAGATTTTGGGGAAGTAGGTTTTTCTTCAATGGAAATTGCCTTTAAATCACTATCAAATTCAACAACACCATATCTTTCTGGGTCACTAACGTGGTACGCAAAAACAATTCCACCATCTGGATTTACACTTGACAAAAGAGTTTCTCTAAAGTCTGCACCAAAGAAAATATTGTCTCCCAAAATAAGGGCCACACTGTCATTGCCTATAAAATCTGCACCTAGTATAAATGCTTGGGCCAACCCGTCTGGACTTGGCTGTTCGCAATATTCAAAGCGGCAACCCAAATTGCTTCCATCACCCAACAACTTCTTAAAATGTGGCAAATCGTGAGGAGTGCTTATAATGAGAATTTCTCTAATTTCTGCCATCATTAGCACAGACAGCGGATAATAGATCATGGGCTTATCGTAAACAGGCATCATTTGCTTGCTCATAGCCAATGTAAGGGGATGCAATCTTGTGCCTGATCCTCCGGCAAGTATGATTCCTTTCATGAATTATTCGCAAAATTAAAGCTAATCAGCACTTTGGCTGTCCCATGCTCCACCAATTGTAGGAATTATTGGACGTAATTAATTTTTGCGTTGGTATACCCTTATCCAATCTATCTGGAAATCATTCGGCAATTTTGCATTATCTATGCAATCTAAGTACCTGTGGTCCAAAGCATTATTGAGCACAATGAACATCTTTTCTCTATAAAATTGCTCCATCCAGCCATTCAACGTTACTGATTTTACCAATACCCCATCTGTAATGAAACTAATCTTTCCTGGTTCCCACAAGCAACTGTATATATGAAAAACTGTATCTGTATTTGCAGGCAATTGAAGTGATTTGGTGATAGAAGTTTTACTATTGTTCTCCGTTTTTCCAAAATGGAGGGTCATGGTTTGTTCATGGATGTCATTGCCATCACATTTACCGTACATTTCAAAAATATCAATTTCTGGCGGCCAGTTATATTTACCTGTTAGCCAAAATGCCGGCCAAGTTGCTGGGCCTTTTGGGTTCTTACTGCGAATGGCAAAATACCCATGTATAAAATTATGAGAATAATATGAATTTACCAAACCCGTGGCGTATGTGGATATGTATACAGAATCTTGCGAAAGTATGGGTTTAGGTGCATATCGGGTTAATAAATGCAGTGTGCCATCTTTTACGAAAATTTCAGAATCTCCATAATATTGGTGTGGAAATTGAACGTGAAACCTTCCCCAAGGCTGGCCCACTTGCCACGTATTTCTATCAAAACTATCGAAATTATCCTCGAAAACCAACGAATACGCCTCACTCTCGAAAGGAAATGCCAAACGTGTGGTTGATTTTTCTTGATCTTTTTCGTACTTTCTTTGGGATCCGTTGTTTTTGAAATCAAAGTACCGTTTAAAAAAAATACCAAACTTGGCTCTTCCATGTCTTCTCATCGTAGTGTCGGCGCCTTGTGAGTATAGATCTAATGCACCACCCTGAACAACCAAAAGTAAAATAAAACGAGGAAATAACTGCATTGGGTGCAAAGATAGTGTTGCCTTTGGCTAGCTTGTACTAATTTTGTAGCATTGAATCCCGAATATAAAAGTGGCTTTGTAAGTATTATAGGCATGCCCAATGCCGGAAAAAGTACGCTTTACAATACGTTGATGGGCGAAAAACTGGCTATTATTAATTCTAAGGCGCAAACTACTAGGCACCGTATTTTAGGTATAAAAACCACAGATACAGCACAGATTGTTTATTCAGACACTCCTGGCATTCTTAGAAAACTAAGTTATAAAATGCATGAACAAATGATGCAATTTGTGAATGAAAGTATGGAAGACAGCGATGTCCTAATACTACTAGTGGATGTAAATGAAAAGGAATTTTCACCTGAAATTGCCAATAAATTCAACCGATTTGAAGGGAAAAAAATAGTTGCGGTGAATAAAATAGACCAAACTACCCAAGAATGGATTGAAAAGAAAATGGATAAATGGAAACAAGAATTTATTGCAGATGATTACGTTCCACTTTCGGCTTTAAACAATTTTAATGTGGACGTACTCGAAAAATTGGTCTTGAATTATTTGCCTGAGCATCCTCCCTACTTTAGTGGAGAAGACATAACAGATCGCAGCGAAAGATTTTTTGTAAACGAAATGATTAGGAACAATATTTTAAAGCAATACAGCGAAGAAATTCCTTATTCATCAGAAGTTGTAACGCTTTCATTTAAAGAAAATACCAAAATCATTAAAATCAGTTGCGAAATTATCACGGAAAGAGAATCTCAGAAAGGCATAATAATTGGCAATAAGGGAGCTGGAATTAAAAAACTGGGAACGGCTGCAAGGAAGGATTTGGAGGAATTTTTTCAGAAACAAGTCTTTTTAGAATTGTTTGTAAAAGTAAGGGAAAATTGGAGAAACAATCCAAATATGTTGCGACAATTTGGTTATGAGCCAGATTGAATACATTAAAATCAAACAGGGAATTATTCTCACAAAAAAAGCCGAAATTAATTCGGCTTTTTTGTTGCATTTATTTGAGCAATTATCTCACAAGCAATGGTTCAGAAAACAAATTGCCCTCGTTATCTGTAACCTTTACTTGATAAATTCCTGATGCAAAATCCAATTCAATTTCAAACTTATTTGAAGCTGAACCTGTCCAAACAATGCGGCCATCCATGCCCATTATTTGCACCTTTTGCAAAATCGTTTTAGCCTGAATTATAACCATGCCTTTGGCAGGATTAGGATACATAACAATGTTGCCTAATGCAAACTTTTTAACATTGCTAGCCTCGTCGTCTTTAATTTTTACAATTAGCAAACTATCTGCACCTAAGCTTGCAGGGCCAACAATATTTCGAAGCGCAAATACCAAAAACTTTGTGCCGTCGGAAACGACATCGTCGGAAATATTGCATTTAATTGGACTTACACTGTTGTTCTTTATCACATTAATAGTGCGTGTGGTAAAATTATAGTCTGTAGGGCTCACAGCAGTTGTGCCAGACGCTTTTACCACTATGTCAAACTTGAAATTCTCATCCAGCGGTACTACATTAAAGGCAATATTACTTATAGAATCGGCAGTTTCATAAACTGAATCTGTGGTATGTTTAAATGTTAAAATCGGAAGGGTGGATGCAGTTATATCTGTTAAAAACCTTGGAGCCAAATAATATCTACCCGTGTATGGAGAAGTCGAATCTGCTTGTCCACCAATACCTGTTGCATCAATATAACCTGCTGGTGCAGAGGTTCCATCTATATTAGTCTCAGCATCTATTAATAATGAATCTGTCGTTCCATCGGTATGGCGCACTGGAACTATTTTGGTTGTATTGGCAGATAAAGCGCTGGATGGCCAATCAGAACTATTGACAAGTATAACTCTTGTAAATTTGGTCATTTTACTTTCGGTGGTTTCATCTACATCTGTAGAAATATTTGGGGTACGCAATGCTCTGCCACCAACAATTTTTACTATGGTATCCAAATTTATCATGGTTACCATTCCATTAATTTGACCGACCGTACCCTGCACCATAACGCTATCACCTTGCGTTACATTGTAACCAAAGTTTTTAATGGCCGATAAAACAACTACACCAGTGGTTTTATCCATTATGGTATATTGCACACCACCACCACTGAGCATATTGCCTCCGTGCACGGTTCCAGAAACCCGGCACTTTACATTTAACGAGTCGGCAACTTTCCCAACTTTATTCTGTTTTGAAATGGTAGTGGGGGAATAAAATGGAAAATCATCATTCAAAATGCTAATATTCAAAGAATCTGGCTTTTGAACGATTACATTGCCCAATATGCCCAATGTGAAACGCATGTTCTCAGTAGGCTCATAAAGCAAATCGTCAATAATTGGAACCGAAACAGAAATGGTATCCGGCGTATTTTTATCTATAGTAATTGTTTGAGATGTGGGACTAAAATTAAAATCTGCACCTTGGGTAGCGGTTGAACCTGAAGACAAGAATCGCAACACAAAATCTCCCCCTGCATCCTTTTTCGAAATTACCTTAATTTTTATTTTGATGGATCCACCTTTTTCCGAAATGGAAAGCGCGGAATTTACAAATTTGATATAAGAAGGTCCGTCATTGTCTTTAATAATTACGGTGCATATTGAATCCTTAGCCACTTTGGCAGCCCCTGATTTTACACGGATAGCCATTGTAAAAGTATCGTCCCAGTCTTTATTTACGTCATCAATAACAGTGCACCTAATTGTAATTGAATCAGGCCCTGTTGTTTTTCCAAGTGTAAATACTGAGTCAATAAAACTCTTTCCCAATTTAAATTCTCCTGGAATAAAACTACTGTCTCCTTTGCTTTTTACAAACAACCTAATTGTGCTTGGCGCGGAAACTGCTTTGTCCATTTTCATTTTAATGCCAATAGTACCATCTGTTTCTTTGCCTATTATAACGGCGCTTGCCATTGAAACATTCCCTGTTTCATTGTCCACAATTGTTAGTGTGTGGTCTGGCTGCGAACCAATTATACAATTGGTAGGTTGGTCTAATTGAAAAATAACAGTTTCATCCGGCTCTGCAATTGCATTGTCGACAATGGTTACTTTGGTTGTATCGTTTATTTGTCCACCCGGTAAAAAGGTAATGGTTCGTGGCTCGGTTACATCGTAATCTTCGGTTAGCCCCTTGGTTGCGGTGCTGCCGCCAATTACCCGAATTCGAACGGTTTGGGAAGCGCTGTTGCTATACTTTCTTACTACATATATTTCTTTTTTTCCAGAACCTTCAGTAGTTGAAGATGTTTTAGAAACAAATTCAATATAAGGCTGCACCAAAGCAGCGTCATTTTCATCCAAGGCAATAGGCGTTATTCTTCCACCCGTTGGGTTAATGGTGCTTTTGTTGGATGGCCCCCAAATGCCGTCTGCATCCGTATTTGCATAACTAAAGCTGCCTGTGTATCTCCCAAGATTCTCTATTCTTCGTATACCGTTTGCGTTGTTATTAGGAATCACACAGCCCCAGCGTGTTGCTATTCCATCTACATTGGCACTATAATAGGAAACAGCGCCTGAAATGGTAATTTCGTCTTTTTCAATCATGGTCATGGATATAGGCCTTCCGCTTCCAGCAACATTGTCATATAGTGCAACAAAATTTTTGGATGTGGTTGCAGATTTACCCCAAATACCCGTGCAACTATCCGTGTTCTTTCCAGCCCCAAATGCTACCATGTGCATAGAATCCAATACATAGCCGCGAACTGAATCTGTAGCACCAATGGCACTGTACATAATAAATGGATATACATTTTTTCCTGGATCAAATCGAGAATCCGTTGTTGGAACAAAACCAAACCAGCCTTCATAAATGCCAGCTACATTCGACCAAAAAGTGTCATGCCCACTAGCCGTGGCAAAACTTGGTGAACTCGTGGTTTTCCAATTTCCACTATCCAAAAACACGGAATTTCCTGCACCAGGATATGCTGCATTGGATGTGAAATCAGTTGCAACAATGCCGCGCGTAACATATTTATAGGCTCTATTTGGTTGCAAGCCTTGCAACTGAACCCTAAATACAACGGGCAACGCATAACTTCCTCCTTTGGTTGAGGCCATAATTTGGGGAACTTTTAACCCTTGAACCCCCATAGTTACCATCTGCCCATAGGCTGAAACAGATGCTATCGTTAAAAACAACAGTAATAATTTTTTCATTTTAAGTCTGAATGTGCAAATTTACCAATTTACAGTTAAAAATAGACAAAAAAATACAGCCTCTATTAAAATTTTACAAGAATCTAACCTGTGGCTATGGCCAAACTTAAATAAGCCAGGTCTGTAAAACCCATATTAGACAAGGCTTTCAGGCAAGCTTCAGCCGTTGCGCCTGTTGTAATTACATCATCTACCAGCACAATTGATTTACCCAGCCAAGGGTCAGATGGCACCGCTGTGAAGGCTTCTTCTACATTTTCCCACCGATTGATTCTTGACTTTTTGGTTTGACTTGAACCATAAATGTTACGGAATAACAATTCTGTGTTAACTTGACAACCTAAAATTTCTGCCAACCCTAAGGCAAAATGATACGATTGGTTATACCCCCGTTGTTTTTGTTTTCTAGGATGCAAGGGCACCGGAATAAGAATATCTGGCTTGAAACTTGGATTCATAGAGAGCAAATCGGCAGCGAAATATTTACCCAAATTCTTTGCTAGGTCCTTATTCCCTTTGTATTTTACTTGGTGCATTAACTTCTGAACCATTCCATTTTCGGCAAAATACAGGTAGCTGCTCGCAAACTTAATTTTTGCTCTACCCCAAAATATTTTTTCTGCTGGATTCTGTTTGTGGAGTAAAAATCCAGTTCTTGGCAATGCGTCTATACAATGCAAACAAATACTCTCTTCCCCATGTGTAAGCCAATTTCCGCAATTGGCGCAGACGTTGGGATAGAACAAACCACCCAAAAGCCTTATTGGTTGCAATAAATCCATGTTCCGTCAGTTGGTTTGAGATGAAAAAACAAACATAATTCCAAATTCTTAATAAACAATGCATAAAGGATTGAAATAATTCATTGAAATTTGCATTTCAACTTAATATGTCAACTCGAAAAATAAACGACTTACCTAAAGCCAAAATCAACGCACACAATTTTAAACGCAGCTTGCGCGTTTTTGGCTATATTCAAAAAAAGGACCGTTGGATATTTGCTCTAGGTACTCTTTTTCTCGCATTAACAGCCATAACATCCGTAATGTTTCCAAAATTATTGGGAAATCTAGTGGATGGTGCATTTGTATTCAATGGCAAAAATATTCAAAGGGCGCCAGATGCAACCCAACTAGAAAAAACGGCTGTTCTATTTGTTTACTTATTTATAGCACAAGCGGTTTTTTCATTTTTTCGAATTTGGATTTATGTTCGGGTCACAGAAAACATGACATACGGCATACGAAAAGATTTATACAAAAGTGTGCTCTTGCAAAATATGGATTTCTTTAGTCAAAATAGGGTTGGTGATTTGTTAAGTAGATTTAGCGCCGATGTTTCCCAAATTCAAGATTCTTTTACCAGCAATATTGCTATGTTTTTGCGACAACTTTTGGTCATTATTGCCGGAATTGTTTTGTTATTTTTTACCTCTACTAAACTTGCCCTTATGATGCTCATTACTGTGCCTGTGGTAGTAGTTATTTCACTATTTTTTGGAAAATATATTCGTAAAATAAGCAAACAAGTTCAAGATTTTACGGCGAACAACAATGTAATTGTAGAAGAAACCCTAAGCGGCATTGTAAATGTAAAATCATTTACAAATGAAGGTTTTGAATTAAACAGATTTGGGGAAAGCACAGAAACTCTGCGCAAAGAAAGTATATACAGAGGGCTATTGCGCGGTGCATTTAGTTCATTTATTATTGTCTGTTTGTTTGGGAGCATAGTTTTTCTCATTTTCCAAGGGTTGACCATGGTACGAACTGGAGATTTGGCGATTGGCGAACTGTTCCAGTTTATGATGCTCACCGCATTTGTAGGTGGCAGCATAGGCGGTATCGCTGAACAATTTGTGCAAATCCAAAAAACCATTGGGGCCATTGAACGTGTTATGGATATTATAGAAAAACCACTTGAAGATTTGCGAGCAGATAAACAAAATATTGAAAAAATAACTGGCAATATTGTTTTCGATAATGTAGCGTTTTCTTATCCCTCCAGACCAGAATATCAAGTATTAAAAAAGGTAGATTTTACCTTAGATGCAGGAAAAACATTGGCGGTAGTTGGCCCCAGTGGAGCAGGTAAAAGTACACTCATTAATTTACTCTATCGGTTCTATAACCCAAGCCATGGAATGGTTAAAATTGGCAAGGAAGATATTCAAGAAAAAGACTTGTATTCACTCCGAAATTCAATGGCGTTGGTTCCCCAAGAAATTATTCTTTTTGGCGGTACTATTTATGAAAATATTCTATACGGAGATCCGCATGCAAGTGAAACGCAAGTTATTGAAGCGGCAAAAAGAGCCAATGCCCATGCATTTATTTCAGATTTTCCAGATGCTTATAAAACCATTGTAGGAGACCGAGGAATTCGCCTCTCTGGCGGACAAAAGCAGCGCATAGCAATAGCACGGGCCATTTTAAAAGACCCAAATTTTTTATTTATGGATGAGGCCACAAGTTCTTTGGATACTGAAAGTGAAAAAATGGTACAAGGTGCCTTAGAAGAGCTCATGAAAGGCCGAACCAGCATTGTTATTGCGCATAGACTCAGTACCATCCGTAATGCAGATAAAATAATTGTATTAAAACAAGGCACAGTAGTTGAACAAGGTACGCACGACGAATTGATGCGCATCGAAAAGGGCATTTACAAACGTATGGTAGATTTGCAACAAGAGCCAGAAGAATTTTTTAATTAAATTGGAAAGTTTTTACTATCAATATTTCCATTCACCGGTATGCCTAATTTTAGCAGCTATTACAATTGCCTCATTGTTTCTCTTAAAATATAATGTCTTTTAAAATAACCTTTCTTGGTTTTTAATTCCTTTTCGCTAATTTGCAACCCATTTTTTATGAATAAACAGCCTGTATTCTTGCTCGTGGTGACCCTTATTTTGGTTTATTCTGCTTGCACAAACAAAAACAAGGAGAGTCCGGATCCACTCCTTTCACATATTGATTCAACCCTAAATCCAGGTGCCGATTTTTTCCTGTATGCAAATGGGAAATGGTTTAAACAAAACCCTATCCCGGCAAGCGAGCAATCCAATGGATTGTGGCAAATGATCCAAGATACAATCAATGCCCAGGTTTTGAATATCTGTCAATCCTCGGCTACCATTAAAAATCCCAAGAAGGGATCGAACAAACAAAAAATTGGTGATTTCTATTTTTCTGGCATGGACAGCGCAAAAATTAACAAAAATGGAATTTCTGACTTAAAAGTAGAAATGGACGAAATTGATGCAATACAAGATTTAAAAGCATTGATTAAAATTGCGGCAAAAATTCACAAAACCTCGGGCGCACCCTTGTTTAATTTTTATGTTGGCCAAGATGATAGAATTAGCAATAAAAATGCAGTATTTATAAGCCAAGGCGGATTAAGTTTACCTGATAGAAGTTATTATTTTGACAATGACAACCGGGCCATTGAAAATCGCAAATTATTTAAAAATCATTTAAAAAACGTATTTGGTATATTGGGAAACAAACCCAGTGATGCAAGCTTAGCGGCTGATAACTTTATGAAACTGGAAACAGCCATGGCAAAAGCCCAGCGCAAAAGGGAAGACACCAGAGACCCACAGAAAAATTACAATAAAATGTCTGTTTCTACTTTGATAAATTCAAATCAAAATATGGATTGGAATTTGTTTATTTCTGAAATGGGATTAAAGAATGTAGATTCTGTAATTGTAGGGCAACCGGAATATATTTCTGCCATCAATTCTTTGATAAAAACAGCACCGCTTTCCGATTTAAAGAACTATTATAAATACCAAATTTTAAAAGGTTTATCTGGTTTCTTAGACGACAAAACATACCTAGAATTTTTCAATTTTTATTCCGTCGTTTTACGCGGTGTAAAAGAGCCTAAACCCCGTTGGAAAAGGGTTGTAAGCCAAACCAATAGCGCATTGGGCGAATTGATTGGGCAAGTTTATGTTGCCGAATATTTACCCAAAGGCACCAAAGAAAAGTTGCAAGAAATAGGAGATGCCATTCGCACGGTTTACCGTGAAAGAATAAAAACTTTAGATTGGATGGGGGCTGAGACAAAGGTAAAAGCATTGAAAAAGTTGGACGCCATCGTAATGAAAATGGGCTACCCAGATAAATGGAAAGATTTAAGCTCATTGAAAACAGAAAAATCATCGTATGTGCGCAATGGAATGCGAGCCAGCGAATGGGAAACCCAGTATATGATTGCCAAATACGGCAAACCCGTAGATCGAATGGAATGGGGCATGCAGCCGCAAACTTATAATGCCTATTACAATCCTTCCAACAATGAAATTGTAATTCCTGGTTGTAATATTATTGTTCCTGGTTTTGAAAGAAAATTGGCAGATGATGCCATTTTATATTCCATTATTGGAGGCTCTACAATTGGTCATGAAATTACGCATGGCTTTGATGATCAAGGCAGCCAATATGATGATAAAGGCAATTTAAATGATTGGTGGACGGCAGATGATAAAGCAAAGTTTAAGGTAAAAACACAATCGATTGTTGACCAATTTAATGCATTTATAGCAGTGGATAGTTTGCGTATCAATGGAGAATTAACCCAGGGAGAAAACATTGCAGACCTTGGTGGAATCGTAATGGGATACGAAGCTTTTAAGAAAACGGAGCAATTTAAAAACAAGGAATCCATTGCTGGATTAAATCCAGATCAAAGATTCTTTTTGGGTTATGCTTTTGCTTGGATGATCAACGACAGACCTGAAGCCATTGCCAATCAAGTGCGCAGCAACGAACATAGCCCAGCAAAATTTCGTGTATTGGGCCCATTGAGCAATATGCCAGAATTCTACATCACCTTCGGCGTTAAAAAAGGCGATGCCATGTGGAAAGAAGAGAAGGATAGGGTGAGGATTTGGTGAGGAAATCACCTCCACAAACCCAGAATCAAAGAGGCAACAACAACCCCAACTGCATGGTAGCCTGCATCTATGGCAAGCAATTTCATACTGCGCTTCACCCAAGTATACGTAATTCCAAGGGTGGCCCAGGAAATGCAAACACCAATTAGAGCTCCCATTTTAAATGCAGAGGCAAAATGATTACAGCCGGTGATAAAAATGATATAAGACAAGGCAAATACAATGAGGATACAGTAGATAAAGGTGCCTATCATTATTCCAGCAAATTCTTTGCTCCCCGGTTTTTCAATGGTTGTGCCTGCTTTTTGCAATTCAGCCATCCATGGTTTGCCAAACAAAGCAGAGAACCAAACTGCACCGATAGCCCAATATGCAATTACTGCAACAATAAGGGCCATAAAATTCTGATTTTGTAGGTATTGATTGAACATAATATATTGGATTTATTCTGCAAGGTATAACAGAAATTGACAAAACCAAAATTACTTTTGTTCAAATGATTTAGACAGAATGATTCTGAATTGTTTGAAAATACCCTACAATCGAAATAAAAGTTATAAATTGCGGCGTTGGCACAGTTAGAGGAAAAAAATAGAAAACAAGGCGAAAGGTTGGAGGTGCTTCAAGCCCTAGAAGGTAATATTCAAGGATATATTCAAAAATATTTGGTTCCCATTGAAACTATTTGGCAACCCACAGATTTCCTGCCAGATCCAAAAGCAGACGATTTTTTGGAACAGGTGAAGGGTTTAAGAGAAGAAGCCAAGGAACTAGATTACGATTTTTGGATTGTACTTATAGGGGATATGGTTACAGAAGAAGCACTTCCTAGCTACGAAACTTGGCTTATGGGCTTAAAAGGCATAGACCAATACAACCGGAATCCCTGGTCTGATTGGGTCCGTCAATGGACCAGCGAAGAAAACCGGCATGGCGATGTATTAAACAAGTATTTATACTTAAGTGGTAGGGTTAACATGCGTGAAATTGAGATTACTGTGCAATATTTACTTGCCGATGGTTTTGATTTGGGATTGGACGCGGATCCATACAAAAATTTTGTTTACACCAGTTTTCAAGAATTAGCTACCCATATCTCGCACAAGAGAGTTGCAGAATTGGCCCAGAAAAAAGGCAATGTGCCCTTATCTAAAATGTGCAGAACGATTGCTGGTGATGAAATGCGACACCATTTGGCTTACCGTGAATTTGTGAAAAAAATCTTGGAAATGGACACCTCGGAAATGGTAAATGCATTTACAGATATGATGAAGAAAAAAATTGCCATGCCCGCAATACTTATTCGTCAGTCGGGGGAGACTCGCGGCCAGTCTTTTGAACCATTTTCCAATGCAGCCCAGAGGATTGGTGTTTATACAAGCGCAGATTATGTGCAAATTTTGCGCATTTTAAATGCACATTGGGAAATTGACAAATTGAATGGTTTGACAACTGAGGCCGAAAAAAACCGAGATTATCTTATGGCATTGCCTGATCGACTGCAAAGGCTTTCAGAAAGAATTAAAGTGCCAGAAGAAATTACCCGTTTCAAATGGGTAGATCCAAATGGAATGTAATTGCAAATGCCTAGCAGTATTAGTCTGCCATTTCTAAAGTATCAAAATCCACCTTACCATTTTGGGATTGCAATTCTGGAGATAGCGTAAACACTTTTATTCCTGTATGCGTGGTTATATGGGTGCAAATATTACCTACTATTTTATTCTGTGCCTCTAGCAGTACCAAGGGTATTTCTGGATATTCATCATTGTGCAAATTGGAAATTTCAATACCGCTGATACACATACTGCTAATATTCCAATTTAACAGAGGTTCATAATCTCCAGTTTCAAACTTAGGGAGTCTGTATAAGGGAACACTCAACTTGCACGAGTTGCAGAAAATGGAAGATTCTTTCGATAAAAACAAAGGGGTCAGCGTATACGATTCTGGCTTATCACAAGTGCAATAATCTATTTTATTTGTGTATTCAAAACCAACAATGCCATATTCAATAATGGATTCGGTAAATTTTTCGAGTCGTTTAATTTGTTCCTTTACCATGTCTGTTGCATACTGCATAGATAAAGCACTCTTCTCAAGCGTATAAACAAAAGCTGTTAAATAGTTGCCATCTACAAATTGGGTATTTATTCCATTCTGGATTTGCCCACTCTTTCGAAATGCAGAAATTAACCAATAAAAATCATCTGCAAAATGCACAGTGGGGTAGGATGACAAATTCTTTAAAGTAATTTTTTGAACATACATGGGCAATTCAATATTTGGTGGTAACACCAAAACGGAAAATTCAGAATTTTATTGTATCTACTTATTCACAAAATTGAAGGGTCACTATTTTTCATCACTTAACCAATTCACTTATTGCAATTTAAACACGCTATGTAGAATCATGATAAATATATATTTTGAATTCTCGCATTTCTTTTGAATTGAAAAATTGAGGTATAACGATTTAAAATATTTGCTTCATTGGCCAATGCAAACTAATTTTACCCCTTTAATATGGCTGAGAAAAAATTGTTTCTTTTGGACGGAATGGCCCTCATTTACCGTGCCTATTTTGCTTTCCAAAACAACCCCAGAATCACTTCTACGGGTTTGAATACCAATGCGATGTTTGGCTTTACAAACACGCTTTTGGATATTTTGACCAAACAAAAACCAACCCATATAGCAGTCGTTTTTGACACATCGGCACCTACTACTAGGCACCAAGAGTATGCACTCTATAAAGCGCACAGAGAGGAAATGCCCGAAGACCTTAAGCGCAGTTTGCCTTATATTTTCAGAATTATTGAAGGTTTCAACATACCTGTTATAACCCAAGATGGGTTTGAAGCCGATGACATTATAGGTACATTGGCATTGCAAGCCGCAGATTGCGGAATGGATGTTTATATGATGACACCAGATAAAGATTTTGGACAATTGGTGCGTGAACATGTTTTTATTTACAAACCCGGCCGTATGGGCAATCCCGACGAAATTTTGGGGGTTGCAGAAATCCTTAAAAAATGGGATATCGAAAATGTTTCGCAAGTAATAGACATTCTCGGACTTTGGGGAGACGCTGCTGATAATATTCCAGGTGTACCAGGTGTAGGAGAAAAAACAGCGAAAAAATTAATTCAAGAATATGGTACGATGGAGAATATACTGGCCAATACAGATAAACTTCAAGGCAAGATGAAAGAAAAATTTGTGGAGCACAAGGAACAAGCATTACTTTCTAAACGCTTGGCGACCATTATCATCGATGTGCCAGTAGAACTTCATCCTGAAGCATTAATTACCAAAGAGAAAAATGCTGAAGCTTTGCAAGAAGTTTTCAATGAATTGGAATTTCGTACTTTGGCCAAAAGAATATTGGGTGGAACAGAACCTGCTGCTGCTCCACAACAAGTTCAGGGAAACTTATTCAACCAATCCAGCATCCAAGGTTCATTGTTCGATCAGCCCGCCTTACCAGGACCAGAAACCATAATTAAAGATTATAAAAATGCCAATAATATTCCGCATATTTATAAGGCTGTAGAAACGGAAACTGACATACATAATTTAATAGCCATTCTGGATCAATGTGATGAATTTTGTTTTGATACGGAAACCACAGGTCTTGTTGCCTTCGATGCGGATATTGTTGGCCTTTCATTTGCTGTGAAATCGCATGAAGCATGGTACATTCCTTGTCCTCCTCAATTTGACAAAGCCCAAGAGTTGTTGAATAAATTTAAAATGGTTTTTAATTCAAATAAAATTAAAATAGGACAAAATGTAAAATACGATTATGCGGTTTTAGGAAGGTATGGAATTGAAATTAAACCGCCATTCTTCGACACCATGTTGGCACACTATTTAATTGAACCAGATATGCGCCACAACATGAATGCGCTGAGTGAAGCATACCTAAATTACCAACCTATTTCCATTGAATCTTTAATAGGTAAAAAAGGGAAAAATCAATTAAATATGTCGGATGTTGATTTGTCCATTATTACAGAATATGCGGCAGAAGATGCAGATGTGACGCTGCAACTCAAAAATAAATTTGCCCCAGAATTGGAAAACAGAAATGTAAAATCTGTATTTGAAAACATAGAACTTCCGCTAATTCCAGTATTGGCATCCATGGAAAAAGAAGGGATAAAAATAGACATAAAATTTTTACAGAATTATTCAAAAGATTTGTCTGTACAAAGCGATGAAATCCAGAAAAATATTTTTACCCTAGCGGGTGGCGAATTTAATATTTCATCGCCTCAACAGGTAGGTAAAATATTGTTTGACAAATTAAAATTGGTAGATAAGCCCAAAAAAACCAAAACAGGCCAATACCAAACGGATGAAGAAACACTCACCGACCTAGCCCTAGAGCATGAAATTGTAAGGAGTATTTTGGATTTTAGACAGTTGCAAAAATTAAAAGGCACTTATGTAGACGCATTGCCAGCATTGGTAAATCCCCATTCTGGCCGGGTGCATACAAGTTTTAATCAAGCAGTTGCTGCAACAGGTAGATTGAGCAGTAACAACCCAAATTTGCAAAACATTCCCATTCGCACAGAATTGGGAAAGGAAGTGCGCAAAGCATTTATTCCACGAGATGAAAATCATGTATTACTCAGTGCAGATTATTCCCAAATTGAACTTAGGGTTATTGCCCATGCGAGCAAAGATGAGGGCATGATGGAGGCCTTTCACCAAAATCTAGATATTCATACTGCCACTGCTGCCAAGGTTTTTGGTGTGCCATTGGAAGCGGTGGACAAAGAAATGCGCCGCAAAGCCAAGACCGTAAATTTTGGAATTATTTATGGCATTTCTGCTTATGGTTTGAGCCAGCGTATTGGCATCCCAAGAAAAGAAGCCAAAGAAATCATTGACAACTATTTCGAAAAATTTCCGGGCATTAAAAATTACATGGACACAACCATTGCATTTGCCCAAAAACATGGATATGTAGAAACCCTTTTGGGGCGCAGAAGGTACGTGCGCGACATAAACAGCCGAAACGCCACAGTGCGCGGATTTGCAGAACGAAATGCAATCAACGCGCCCATACAAGGAAGTGCCGCAGATATGATTAAGATGGCCATGATTCATGTGCACGATTGGTTAAAAAACAGCAACTTACAAACCAAAATGATATTGCAAGTGCATGACGAATTGTTGTTTGATGTACCCAAAAATGAAATAGAGCAGGTCAATCCAATGGTAAAACATTTAATGACCAATGCCATGCAATTGAATGTTCCTTTGGAAGTAGAATCTGGCGTTGGAAATAGTTGGTTGGAAGCGCATTGAGAAGTTTTGAACGGTAAATGAACAGCCGATTATGACAAATAGATAAAAAATGAAGGTTTATCAAATTGCTGCAATTGGGTTTTTTTTATCATTGGAATTGGTTGTAAAACCGCTTCCAAAAAACCATTTATCGTCTATGGTGGCGGTTTTGAAAGAGCTTTAAACCTGCCAACAATTGATACAGCAAAAAACAATTTTGATTCTATAATTCGATCAAATATCGCAGTACCAGAAATGAATGAAGATGTGGCTTCAGAGAGTTTAATTCAATTTCAACCGTTTCAAAAAATGAAATCTAAAATTGCTTTAAGGGAAAACCAAATCACCGAGTTAATAAACAAACCTAAGCAAAAACCATTCGAAAAAAAATCGGTTTTGGCTTTCTCTGTTATTATTGGAACAATCACAATCCTTGGAATTTCAATCTATTTATTTTCAATTCTTTCTGCAGCTGGCGGCCCAGCGGTAGCTATGCTTTTAGGCCTTGCAATCTCATTTTGGATCGTTTGCTTTGGTTTGCTTATTTCGGGGATTTTATTTAGGTATAAAAGCAATACAAATTCACAAACAGTATCCGCGCAAATATAGAGGCAAGCACATGGCAATGTTCGCAGTTATCGCCCCAATAATGTTGTTTGTTTTACCCATAATTCTGGCAATATTAGAATGGTTGGCTCTTTTATTTTTTGCGAAGTAATTACTTTCGTACATTTGAATTATGAAATTAAATAGATTCCTTGGGTCTTTTCTACTTATCACTGTGCTTTTTGCTTGCAATACGGCTAATAAAATGCAAAATGCCAGCTTTGGCGGCCGTTTTGAAACTTCTAAAACCAACCCGATAGTTGCGTCCGATTCTTCTGCAATTGAACATAAAACAAACATTGCTTCTACTTCAAACTCGGACCTAACAAAAGATGCCATTTCAACCCTCCCTAAAAAATCAGAATTCCATTTATTTCAAACCGAGGATGCGCCAAAGACCAAAAAAACGCCAGCAAAAATAACCAAAAAAAGCGAACCTGTTCCGCTGCCTGCCGTGGATAAAACTTTGCCAATGGAACCCAATTCGTTTTGGGGATTTTGGTTGGTGATTGGCAGTTTTGGAATATCAATTCTTTCATCCATACTGAGTGCCGCAATTGGGACAACTGCAACCACCGGAGTTACTACTGGACTTTTTGTCCTCGTGTCCGCACTATCTTATGCCGGCGCTATTGCATTCATAGCTGGCTTGGTGTTTGGTATTATCGGTTTGGGTATTCACAAAAAGAATCCAGGTAAATATAGAGGCAAAGGGAAAGCCATTGCTGCAGTATTAATACCCTCCATAAGCATTGTATTGGGATTAATATTGTTAATAATTGTTTTGGCGCTTCTTTTCGCGCTAATTTAATAGCAGCTTTTCTACCTACTTTTGCAGCATGTATTTCAATTTTCAAAAACACCTACAAATTGAACTAGACGGCATTCGTGAAGCCGGCTTATATAAAAATGAACGTATCATTGTTACCTCGCAGGATGCGGTTATAAAGCTGGAAAGTGGACAAGAGGTCATCAATTTCTGTGCAAACAATTACCTTGGCTTAAGCAGTCATCCTAGGATTAATGCGGCAGCAAAAAAAGCAATAGATAGCCATGGTTTTGGCATGAGTAGCGTTCGTTTTATTTGCGGTACCCAAGATATTCACAAGCAACTCGAAAAAAAGATTGCTGATTTTTACCAAACAGAAGATACCATATTGTATGCTGCCGCTTTCGATGCCAACGGGGGCGTTTTTGAACCTTTACTGGGAGAACAAGATGCCATCATTTCAGATTCATTAAACCATGCATCTATCATTGACGGCGTTCGTTTGTGCAAAGCCATGCGCTACCGTTATGAAAACAACAATATGGCAGACTTAGAAACCCAATTGCTAAAAGCAAAAGCCGATGGGGCTAGGTTTATATTGATTGTTACGGATGGCGTTTTTAGTATGGATGGCTACGTTGCACAATTGGATAAAATTTGTGACCTTGCAGATAAATACGATGCAATGACCATGACAGACGAGTGCCATGCAGCCGGATTTATTGGCAAAACAGGCAGGGGCGTTCCAGAATATTGTGGTGTTATGGGTAGAGTTGATATTATAACCGGCACATTGGGAAAAGCCTTGGGTGGCGCAATGGGTGGTTACACAACAGGTAGAAAAGAAATCATCGAGCTGTTGAGACAACGAAGCAGGCCTTATTTATTTTCCAACTCATTGGCTCCCAGTATTGTGGGCGCCAGTTTGGAAGTATTTGATATGCTGAATGAATCTACCGTTTTGAGAGACAAATTGGAAGCCAATGTTACACGTTTCAAAGAGGGTGTAAAAAATGCAGGTTTTGATTTTAGAGGTGGCGACAGTGCCATAGTTCCTATTATGCTTTACGATGCTAAATTGAGCCAGGTTATGGCTGAAAAGCTTTTGGAAGAAGGAATTTATGTCATTGGCTTTTATTTCCCAGTGGTGCCGAAAGATCTTGCTAGAATTAGGGTTCAATTGAGTGCAGCCCATGAATTTGAACATATAGACAAAGCCATTGCGGCATTTTCCAAAGTTGGATTGGAATTGGGGGTTATTAAACAAACCCAACCCTGAAAATTTTACTAAATTTGATGCAAAAGAATTGGCCCGTTCCAATTTTATTGCTATTCACCTGGTTGCAAGTGGCAGGACAGGTTGCTGGAATTACACAACCCGACCAAGGGCTATTCGAGGCCATTGGTTACCACCTTGTCCATGGAAAAATACTTTATGCTGAGGCTTTTGATCACAAGCCGCCTGGCATATTTTTAATCAATGCATTTTATTATTTTATTGGCGGGCACGGCGAAAATATTGTTTGCTATGGTACCTTGTTCTTTGCACTTTTACAGTGCATTATTTTTTATAAATTAACATTTGTACTGTTCAAAAATAAAATTCCATCTTTTTTTAGTACCACCCTTTTTATTTTTATTTTCTTTGGCAAAGAGGTATTCGGTACTGGAAATTTTTCTGAGCAGTATGGGGCTTTGTGCACAACAACGGCATTGCTTTTTTTAATCTATTTTGTTGAGGAAAAAGCCTTAAAATATTTACTTCTTGCATCGTTTTTTTTCGGTTTGGCACCTTGGTTTAAAGAGCCATTTTTGTTTAGTAGCATTCCATTTTTTATTTATACATTTTATCTAATTTTTAAAAGAAAGATTAACTTTAAATCCATATTCAAAGTCGTTTTTAGTTACTTTTTACCCTCAATTGTATTTATTCTTTGGATCATTCTATTTGCATCTTGGGATGGTTTTCTTGAAAACATACGTTACAGCTCAGGATACGCTTCAGCCAGGGATACCAGCATTTGGTCGCATTTATGGCTCAATCGAAATGGATTTTACTATTCACTTTTTGCAAGTGTCACAATTTCTTTCTTAATAAGTTTACCAGGCAATATTTCTCTATTTACCAAAAAATGGGGATATGCAGTTTCTTTATTTATTGGAGGCCAACAAATATGCGATTGGATAGCAACAGGCATGTCTGGCAATTGGTATGCGCATTACTTTTTACAGACCACACCCCTATCTATTCTTATTGTTTGTATGGGTATTTATTGGACAAATGGTTTATTGAAAAAATGGATCCATCTCAATGTTCAAATAATTATTTTCCCTGTATTAACTTTATTTTGCTTATTTCAATGGCAAACTTGGAAAACCTGGAAATTGAATCCAGAGAAAACCTATTTTGATGCAATAGGCAGATATTTGGATAAAAACGAACCCAAAATTCCGCGAAATATCGTTTTAGCCAGCCACGATTTGGGATTTTATTTACCTGTAGCGCAGGGCATTTCGCAAATGAGGTATGTAGTTCCATATCCGTATCATTGGACACAACTAAAAGGTGAAATTAAAAACCAAAGATGCACAGAGGATAGCATCCTATTGGTAAAAAATCCACCTCCATATATGATTTACAATGGCGAATGTGCTACTTTTTTTCAAGATGGCCACATGGATTCTTTCGTAATAAAGAATTACCATGAAGTAGTTCGGACGTATTTAAAGGAAGGTAGAAATGCAATTTTACTCAAAATAAATGCGCACTGATTGCTGGAATCAATGCGCATTTATAAACATTTATTTTATCAATTGTTGCTTTCAGGAGCCAATGTTTGCTTAGGCAAAGCTGGCGGCGGAGCATAATAAATACCAGATGTGATAGGTTTTCCAAACAATTCTGGGTGAATGTATTTGCCTTTGTCGTTCGCAGATTTTTCCAATTCTGGTATAACAGGATTTGCAACTGCAAATTTGTCGTTACGCACGCCTGTGACCTGCCAACTTACTTTTACATTGGGCTTGTCTGTTTGAATTTGAAACTGGTTGTTATCTACCTCAGTAAAAACAATGGCTTGTGCAAATTGGCCAATTACGGTTAATTGGTATTTAAAGTTCACGTTTTCTGTCTGAAAATAAGTAGGCAAAGAAACCGTGGCAAAACCTTTAGCATCAGTGGTAATGTTGCCATTGTAAACGTTCATCATATCAGGGCTTTCTACAAAACTATGAATTAGATATTTGTTCTCAGGATCTTGTGGATGGTCAATTTTAAAGGTACCACTTCCTTTAGCTAAAACTCCAGTTATAGAGATGTCGCCCATAAATGCAGCTGCATATTTGCCAGAAGTTACGCCTGCGGTAAAATATCCACCATAGGTTGTAGTTGTTCCAGAGGTAGCGCTGCCATAAACACCTATTGCATTTGTTGCCTTAGTTCCAAATCCGTAAACTCCATAAGCAGTGCTGGATCCAGTGGTTCCGCTGGCAAGAGAATAACATCCATAATTATCCTTTCCATTTCTAGAAACATTTAAAGAACCATAATTCACCACATTTGTACCTATGCTATTGTTGTTGGCATATCCACAAACTCCAGCATTTACAGTACTATTGATTTTACCCAACGCAATACCTACTACGCCGTTATTCTCGTTTTTAGATTTGCGTGCGACACCAACTATTGCGCTTACCTCATTTGGGCCAGCAACTGTGTCCATATCTATAAACAACCCCATATAGTCTTTTGCGCCCCAACCTGGATCGGTGCTATCGCCAGAATTTGGCGAACCAAAAAAGTCAATGGATGCTTTGGGGGTTGTTTTATTAATCCCAATTTTACCTTCTTTGGAAATAAACAAACGTGTTTTTCCGGCTGTCATAAGGTGAATAGGAAATGCACCCAACGTACCAGCAACCAATTTGTTTGTATTTGTGCCAGTCATAATTGCAGCTCCGCCGCCATAGGTTGTCCCATCCGTAAAAGCTCCAGACACAGAACCACCGTAGCGCACCAATTCCAAAAAGTCTGCAGATCCTATTCCCTTTATAGTGAACCGTGCGTTGTTCAGAGAACTAGAAGATTCGAATAGTGTTTGGTTATCGGCTGCATTGGTAGAAAACAGTGTATATGTGCCAGAAGGGACGCCACCAATTCCTACTGATCCTAAAATGCGCGTGTTGCCGGTTACATCTAATTTATAAAGCGGTGTTGCTTGGTTAATTCCCACATTGCCAGAATTGTTGTTGCTAATATTATTGCCGGTTTTAGTCCATACGCTGCCGCCTGCAGCTGGCGCCCAATTGGTTCCATTCCATGCCATAACATCGCCTGTACCAGCGCCTTGTTGGGCAATTTTCAATTCACTGCCAGTAGTTCCGTTGCCAGTAAGTGTCGCATCTGTTTTGGCAGATTGGGTGCCCCAATTGTCTCCAGAACCCCCGCCGACATCCGTTGCAGGCGCCCATTGGGTTCCATTCCATTTTAAAACTTCACCATTGGCTGCAGAATTTTGGGCTATTTGAGATGTATTGACTGTACCTGAAAAATTAGTGGCGGTTGTGGCAGTACTAGCCATTACTGCAGAAAAAGATTTCTTTGCACTATCTGCATAAGCAGAAGTATTCGATTTATTTGAACCATCCGCAAAACTGGCAAAAGGTACACTCATGATTTGTGTTGTACCCATATCAAGATAATTTGATCCTCCAGATGGGTCAATTTCGACCTGAAGAAACTTGGATGCTTGTGCCCAAATAGCAGCGGTGGGATAAGGACCCGAAGGCATTGTTCCTTGCCCAACATTGGCAGTAACTAAGCCTGTTGAAGTGGTAGTTTTTGACTGCATTTCCTGGTATATTATTGTTCCTCCAGAAGAGCCTTCACGTATGGTAAAACGCAAGGTAATATTTGCACTTACCACTGGCAAACCTGATGCATTTCGAACAACTGCCTGGTAGCTAAATGAAGTTGGAGATTGTTGGGCCATGGCAGTTAATGCCAAGAACCCTAATGAAATAATGATTATGAATTTTTTCATAGTTATATTAATTGGTCTTTTTTTACCTTTAAATTAGATGAATTTTACGTTAATAAAAGCAGTTCCTTAAATCAATTAAATACGCGTGATTCTTAGGACGGAACTTTTTTGGTTTTCGCCATTCACTTGCAGGTTATATACACCCGGTGTAAATTGCGACATATCAATAGTGGCAAGGTTTGATGTAGCCAAACTAGAAGACCATACAACACGCCCTATGGCATCATAGAGAACCAAAGTACCCGTAAATGCTGCATTTTTCCATCGCAGATTAATGACTGAACCCGTCGGATTAGGATAAGCAACAAGACCAGTGGCGGGTTCTGTGGTTTTAACCCCACTTGCGGCGGGTTGCGGTTGGTGAAAACCTTGCGTTAGAATGGATGACCCACCCGTTGCCGTTGCAACTACGGTTTCACCAACAGTCCAATCCACTTGAACAGCGCCGGAGAAGCTACCACCAGCACTGCCAATTACTTGACGTTCGATGGATTGTGCATTTACGGATGAATATGCACCCATAATCGTTAATAATATATAGATTTTTTTCATTTTGTACTTCCAGAATTAATAGAACTAGGAACATTGCTTGGTATTGGCTGTGCAGTTGGGGCAGGTTTTACCGGTGCCACTGGCATTTCTTGCATCTTAGGTTTCCAACGTTTGCTTTCTGGTTGACCAAAAACTTCAGGATTCTGGTAAGTGCCAATTTCAGTTTCAGTTTTAGCGACCTCTGGAACCACACGATTTGCATTGGCCCAATTGTCATGACGAACACCTGTCACTTGCCAGCTAACTTCTATATTTGGTTTATCTGTTTTAATTTTAAATTGATTGTTGCTCATTTTTTCAAACACAATTGCCTGTGCAAATGTTACCATAACTGTGAGTTGGTAGCGAAAATCCATATTCCAAGCCTCAAAATAAGTTGGCATTGTTACTATCGCTATTCCCTCTGCATCCGTTGATATGTTGCCATTGTAGATGTTCATCATATCCGGCCTTTCTACAAAACTATGGTATAGGAACTTGTTTTCAGGGTCTTGAGGGTGGTCAATTTTGAATGTGCCACTCGCTTTAGAAAAGGTACCTGTTACCAAACCTTTACCAACTCCATAAAATGCATAATCAGTTGAAGATGTGGTGGAGGCACAAACCGCATATCCACTAGTCCCTGCTGATGCAAATATGCCATATTCAGATTTGCCAGCAGCGGCATATACCCCGACTCCACCGGCATTATGCACACCTGCCACACCTATCCCGTTCGAAACAGTAGCGCTATTTTGTCCCCAAATTGCAGTTTGACTGACGCTTTGAGCAAAATTTGCCATTTCGCTATATATACTGTAATGACCAGATTTGGATGCTGTATTGTCATACACCCACATTTGATGGCCGGTTGTTGCTAAAGGTAAACCCGAAGAATTACGCACAACTGCTTGATAATTAAATGAATTTGGCGCTTGGGCGGATAAACCTATAAAGGATAAAACATATAAATTAAATAGGTATATTTTTTTCACACTTCAACATTATAAAATAAATTTGATAAAAACAAGGATTTGAGGTTGGTATTCTTTTCACACTTGTAAATAAATTTACGGCTAAAGAAAAGATAAGCAATGTTTTATATTAATATATTATACAATTTTGCAGAAATTATTTCTATTAATTCTGTTTATTTTTTGCATGAATGATGTGGTTTTTGCCAAAAAAGGTGCAATTTGCGCTTTAGAATTTAAACAGATATGGGATTATTTACCAAAAAACCTATTCATTCGTTGCACGCGGATGCAGTAGAGGGAACCAATCAGCTAAAACAGACATTAAGTCGAGCAAGTTTAATTGGTTTGGGGATTGGTGCCATTATAGGCGCCGGTTTGTTTGTGAGAACCGCTGCCGCAGCGGCTCAAAATGCCGGACCATCTGTAACACTGGGATTTATTTTAGCCGCATTAGGCTGCGCATTAGCGGGCTTGTGTTATGCAGAATTGTCATCTTCAATACCTATCGCAGGTAGTGCATATACCTATAGCTATGCCACAATGGGAGAGTTATTCGCATGGATTATTGGTTGGGACCTTGTTCTCGAATACGCAGTAGGAGCCGCAACCGTAGGTATTGCTTGGAGTGAATATTTAAACAACCTGCTGGTCACAGTGCTGCATGTCAAGGCAGTCAGTTACGAATGGTGCCACAGCCCATTCGAAAAATCCGCAGAGGGTATCAGGGGAATCGTAAATTTACCGGCTTTTGGCATTGTTTCTGTTTTAAGTCTATTGCTAATTAGAGGCACCAAAGAATCTGCATTTTTCAACAACCTGATTGTCGTAGTCAAAGTTGCTATCGTAATTTTAATTATCTGCATAGGTTGGGGTTTCATGGTTCCGGCCAACCATGCAACCTATATACCAGAAGCTACAAAATACATAGACACCCAAGGCATTTCACATAATTTTGGTGGTTTTTGGGGAATTGTTGGGTCTGCAGGTGTTGTATTTTTCGCATTTATAGGTTTCGACGCTGTAAGCACCGCTGCCCAAGAAGCAAAAAACCCAGGCAAAGATATGCCTTGGGGCATTTTAGGTTCACTTGCGGTATGCACTGTGCTTTACATATTGTTTGCCCATGTGCTTACGGGCGTTGCAACTGTAGAAGATTTTAGAACATCAGGCAAAGAAGCGTCCGTCGCATTTGTAATTAATAAATATATGCTCGGCTACGGTTGGCTTGGAAGTTTTGTTACCGTGGCAATTTTGGCAGGTTTCAGTAGCGTAATTTTGGTCATGCTTTTGGGTCAATCTAGGGTATTTTACAGCATGGGAAAAGATGGACTGCTGCCAAATTTCTTTAGTTCTGTACACCCTAAATTTAAAACCCCATACAAAGCAAATTTGGTGATATTAGTAATCGTAGGTTTGTTTGCTGCGTTTGTGCCTGGCGATATAGTCGGAGACATGACCAGTATCGGCACTTTGTTTGCATTTATGTTGGTCTGCGCGGCAGTCATTATTTTGCGCAAAACAGATCCAGACTTACCGCGAAAATTCAAAACTCCATTGGTACCTTTTATTCCTATACTGGGTATTTTGGTTTGTTTTCTAATGATTTTGGGACTCGGCTGGACCAATTGGTTAAGGTTAATTGTATGGCTAGATTTTGGATTTTTAATTTATTTCGGATACAGTATTAATATGAGTAAATTAAGGGAAAAAGGCAAAACAAAGGCATCCAATTTGCCTTTAATTGTGGGTTTACTTTTAATTATCACCACTTTAATAATTACGTATTTTATTCATGTTCCAATATGGGTGGAATTAATCGCGTGGACAATAATCGGTGCCGTTATTCTTGCATTGGGTATATTTCAAAAATCAAATGCAACAACCATCCTTGATTCAGACCAATAATTGAAACAATTAATGTCTAAAAAACTCTCTTTACTTGATGCAGTTTTAATTGTATCTGGCAGCATGATAGGTAGCGGCATTTTTATAGTTACCGCAGAAATGAGCCAAAATTTAGGCTCTGCTGGTTGGGTATTGTTGGCTTGGGTTATTACTGGATTGTTTACGCTATTGGGCGCACTCACTTATGGCGAATTGGCCGGAATGATGCCCAAAGCAGGAGGACAATACATGTATATTAAACGTGCTTTTGGTCGGCTTACAGGATTCGTTTACGGTTGGACTGTTTTTACCGTCATTCAAACCGGAGTTATTGCAGCTGTTGCCATGGCATTTGCCAAATACTTAGGTGTTTTTGAACCTACTTTGGGCGATGGAGAAAAAGGCATTTTATTCAATATTGGAGGAGCAGAAGGATACCATTTTACCAGGGGTAAAATCGTAGCTATTATACTCGTTTTGTTTTTAACTTGGGTAAATAGCAGAGGGGTAGAACAAGGCAAATGGATACAAAGAATATTCACTTTTGCCAAATTACTGGCACTATTTGGACTTATTATTTGCGGCTTATATTTTGCCACACAATTCGATTTTTTCAAAAACAATTGGGCACATGCTTGGGAAGCATCTACATGGCATAGCGGAGAAAATACCATGCCATTGGAAATGGCGCATTGGGAAAACATAAGCGGCTGGGGTATTGCCACTGCCATGGGTATTGCTATGGTTGGTTCACTCTTTAGCAGCGACGCTTGGAACAATGTCACATTCATTGCCGGCGATATTGAAAATCCGTCTAAAAATATTCCCCGTGCCTTGTTTACCGGAACTTTAATTGTTACCATAATTTATATTTTGGCAAACGTGGCGTATTTAAGTTTATTGCCAATAAAAGGATCCTTGATTCCCGGAATTGACGGTCAAGGAATATCAAACGCATTGAATAGCCGAGTGGGATCTGCTGCCGCTTCTGTAATCATGGGGAAAAATGGCGAATTGCTCATGGCGGCTTTGATAATGGTATCTACGTTTGGTTGCAACAACGGATTGATATTGTCTGGTGCCAGATTTTATAAAGCCATGGCCGATGATGGATTGTTCTTCAAAAAAGCGGCAGTTTTAAATAACAAACAAGTTCCCGCCAATGCACTTTGGATTCAAGGTGTATGGGCATCGGTTTTGTGTCTTTCTGGCTCGTATAACCAACTGTTAGATTATTGCATTTTTGCTGCCCTAATTTTTTACATTATTACTGCAGCTTCTTTATTTGTTTTGCGCAAGCGAGAACCCAATGCAGATAGACCTTACAAGGTGATTGGTTATCCATTTGTGCCTGCTATTTTTATTGGAATTGCTATTTTTGTCGGCGTAGATATTTTTTGGTTCAAAACAATTACCGCTTCCATAGGATTGGGAATTGTTGCATTGGGAATTCCTGTTTTTTATTTTATAGAAAAAAAACAAAACCACTTAATTTAATTATGCCAAAAGAAACACTCGTAATTTATTACAACCCTCGCTGTGGAAAGTGCCGAACTGCAAAGAGCACCTTGGAAAGCAATGGAGAAACTTGCACAATTGTCGAATATTTACAAACCCCACCCACTAAAAAAGAATTGGTTGTTTTGTTGAAAAAACTGGGTAAAGAACCCATAGATATTATTCGCAAAAAAGAAGCTATTTTTAAAGAACATTTTGCGGGTAAAAAATTGTCAAATGACCAATGGATAGAGGCAATAATAAAATATCCAATTTTAATGGAAAGACCCATAGTGGTAAAAGGGAAAAAGGCTTGGATTGCGCGGAGTGAAGCGGTTTTGGGGGAGATAAAATAAATAAGGTATTTTCATTGCTGGAATTGGCTTTCATAAATACCTCAAGGTTGCTGGCAGGTGACAACAATATGGCAGAGGCAGCTTTAGGTTGCTTTTTCTCGTAAGAACAACCAAGGGAAAATACCTAGCCAAAATGTGCATTCCCGTGGTCGTGTCCTTTGCCCGACGATAACTAAGGCACGAGATAGAATATTTTTATTCGTCCTAATGCTTTAGCAACCGAATTTTTTTAATTTGTTCCTCGGCATTATTAAATGCTTTTAATGCCTGCTCAGTTGGCGCACAATCTGCCTCTTGTAACATATTTAAAATGACCGAATATTTAGCATACAATTCCGCCGCAAGTTTTTGACTTTCTGAGCCAAGCACATCCATTTTTGAAATAAAATAACACATTGGCATTTGGGAATAACAGATACCAGATATTTTTGCCTGCTTTTGCAAATCTTTACTAGAAGTCTTTACCCTAGGATCCATTTTTACCAGAACACTTTGCGTAAATTCTTGTCCATCTACACTTAATTTAACCATGTATTTTCCAGGCATAACCCACGGCGAATTGGCGTTGGGTGGTGTGTTTTTATAAATTGCTGCAATGGTATAAGAGGGCGGTTCATTAAAAGGCTGGTAATGCATGTCCCACAAAAAACGGTGGTTTCCAGGTTCGCCTGAAAGAATATTCTGTGGCCTAATCCAATAAAGTGGAATGTTTAATTTGGGTATTTTATAAAGCGTATCTGTATTGGAATATTTGCGAACCAAATTATTTTTTTCATCACGAATCTCTATTGAAATATTTGTTGCTTTTTTATCAATATAGTAATCAATCATGGCACCATCCGGTGGATTTTCTCCTGCCGGTTCTTCCTGCGGTAATGGGGTGTCAGTATTCATGTTCCAACGAACACGAAATGCACTTTGCGGATTAAATAAAATTGTTTTTTGTTGCGAAATATTTGAACTAAATTGACGTAAGGGTGTAATATTGTCCAATATCCAAAAGCTACGACCATGGGTGGCGACAACTATATCATCGTCTTTAATTATTAAATCGCGAATGGATGTGGCAGGCATATTTAACCTTAAACTTTGCCAATTTTCGCCATCATCAAAAGAAACAAAAACAGCCCTCTCACTGCCTGCGAATAGCAAGCCTTTTATTCGCGAATCTTCACGCACCACATTGATAGGATCATTGGGTAATCCATTCACAATTTCCTTCCAGGTTTTGCCACCGTCATGCGTTCTAAAAATATGCGGACGCATGTCATCACAGCGAATTTTATTTACCGCAGCATAACAAGTATTTGCATCAAAATGACCAGCATCCATTAACGAAATTTTGTCCCAAGCATGAATTTCCGGGGGTGTAATATTCGTCCATGTTTTGCCCCCATTGCGTGTTACATGCATCAATCCATCATCGGTGCCGCAATAAATGGTATGAATATCTTTGTAAGAAGGAGCTAAAGTATAAATGACGCCACGCCTTTCCATTTTGCGCATTTCAGGGCTGCTGTAGATCCCAACACCTTCTGGAATATCATAGGTATCGCGTGTTAAATCTGGACTGATAATTTCCCATTTTTGCCCCCCGTTTTTGGTTTTAAAAATTACATTGCCTGCATAGTACAATGTTTTATTGTCCATGGGATTAAACAACACTGGTGCAGTTCTTATAAACCTATATTTACCGGTGGCTATTGTCTCAGGCGAAATATTTTGAGTTTGTCCGGTACGTTTGTCGTACCTCGATATTTTGCCCCCATAAATAATATTTGGATCTAAGGGATCGGCACAAACATAACCGTATTCTTGGGCACCGACTGGATGCCATTCCCTAAAGGTAATTGCACCCTCATTTCCGCGCGATGAAATGCCCACGGAACCGCTTTCTTGCTGACCGCTATAAACATTATAAGGAAAAGCATTGTCGGCACTTACATGGTAAAATTGCGCTGTAGGTTGGTTGTACCATGATGAAAAAGTTTCACCCCCATTCACGGTAATTATAGCCCCTTGATCACTTGCTATTAAAATAATATTGGTATAGTTCGGATCAATCCAAATGCGGTGGTAATCATCGCCACCAGGTGCGCCGCGAAAGGCATTCCAGGTTTTGCCACCATCCATGGATTTCCAAGTTACCACATTGGCATCGTACACAATATCTGCATTTTTAGGATCCACTTTCAATTCGGCAAAATCGCTTCCTCGCCCCCACAATCTTTCATCGGTTTGAATGCGGGTCCAACTTTCACCAGCATCCTCGCTGCGGTAAATTCCACCTTCCTTTCCCGCATCCACACAAGCATACATCCGCTTCGAATCTGAGGGTGCGATGCAAAATCCTATTCTACCCAAACCTTGCTCTGTGGTTGGTAATCCATTCGTTAATTTCCTCCAGGTAGTGCCGCCATCGGTGCTTTTAAACAGGCCACTTTCTTTGCCATACCACATGCCGTTTTCCCAGGGCGCAAGTCGTCCGGCCCACATATCGGCATATACAATTTGGGCATTATTTGGGTCAATGGCAACCTGAATGGCACCCGTGTTCTCGTCGATATAGTGTACTTTTTCCCATGTTTTTCCTCCGTCCAATGTTCTATAAATGCCCCTTTGCGCATTGGGTCCATAAGGTTTGCCTAAGGCAGCCACAAAAACACGATTTTCATTCATAGGATCAATGGCCAATCCGCCAATTTGTTGCACAGAATCTAGCCCCAAATGCTTCCAGGTTTTGCCTGCATCTATGGATTTGTACATGCCGTTACCTACGGACAGATCCGGCCTTTGCAAACCTTCTCCACTGCCCACATAAACTACATTGGGATTACTGGGCGCAACAACCACATCGCCTATAGAACCGGTAGGTTGATCGTCGAAAATAGGTGTCCAAACGCGGCCATAATCTGTTGTTTTCCATACGCCACCGTTGTTTACCCCCATGTAAAATGTGCCTGGAATTTGTGGCACGCCAACAGCACCGACAGTTCTTCCACCGCGGTGGGGACCTATGTTTCGCCAATGGAGGGCGTCGAAATAATTGACAGTTAGGGATTGGGCGGAAAGCCCGATCAATTGGATTGCAAATAAAAAGAAAGTATAAATGTGTTTCATGAGAGTAAAAAACAATTATAGCTAACTTTTTAAGAATTATGAAAACAATTTCTCAATTCAATTTTATCTAAATAAAATTCATTACCAGAATACAATACAGTTAATGAGTCCAACCATGCTAAAAAATGAAATCTAGACAAATTAGATATTCAATTAGAATAACATAACTCATCCGTATAAACTCATTCTTTACGGAACGTTAGTATTACAAATACCCGCATTACCTTATTTGATATTGCTTAAATTTTCAAGATCGTTTACTTTTTTTAATACTGTTTTGAATATAATTAAAAATATTCCACTAAAAACAAATATGCCCCCTGCAGCCATCAACGCGATGTTTTGATTTGAATTAGATACCAACAATATTACTATTGCACCCATAGATATTACAAAGGCTATAATAAGCCTGGCCACAATTAATCGCCAGCTAATATTTTTTTGCTTGAGCATGAATAACTGAAAACAAAATATAATCTCGGACATTCCATAATATAATAGAAAATAAATAGTGACATCGAAAAACTTTTTTACATCGGTTGCAAAAAACAGAATAACAAGGCCATAAATTAGCATTCCAACTCCATGAAGTGCATGATAATGAAGAGGAATCTGCAGATCTTTGCTTTTATATGCTGTTAGAAATGCAAAAACAGCACTTGCTATAATCGCGGATGCGACAGTGTATTGAAGCTCGCGAATGGGATAATAGGCAAGCGAAATCAATATCACGCCGGTTAAAATAATTAAAATGGCATATATGGTTAAAGATTGGTATTTGTTCATATTTTCTATAGTTTTATTGTTTGATACCTTTTAAATTTATTAAGCATATAAGATATTATCTATTTTTCTGTCTTTGCTTCTTTTTGTTAAAATACCCTTTTAAAAGAAAATTATGTTTGGCAGCTTCCATATTTTCGTTCAATCCCCTAGAACTATTTTTTAGGTTTATCATGGTTTGGCTCATATTTTCGGCAATACCAGAGTCTTGAATTAATCGGCCAAGCGTTCCGTTGCCGTTGTTTATTTTTTGCATTATCTCCGAAAGGTCATCCGTTATTAGTTCAGCATTTTTGGCGCTTATTGTTAAACTCGCAATAATTGCATCGGTTTCAAGAGGTTCATTGGACTCTAAAGCTTGCCCGTCTTTTACGCCAGGGGAATCAAAGCTTCCTTGTGCGATAACCAACAGTCGGTCGCCAATGATTCCTTCTGAACCGATACCCACTTCACAGTCGGTTTTAATAAACTGTTTAATTTCTTTTTTAATAAGCATATCAACCAGCACAGTTGAATCATTAATCAAGCGGATATTGTCTACAGTACCTACATTAATGCCAGCGAAACGCACTTTGCTACCTACGAGTAATCCGCTTATATTGTAAAATTTTGTTGTGAGTTTAAATACCGGGTTAAACAAATTTTTTTGTTTACCGATAATAAATATACCGAGCACAAAAAGTGCTAAACCGCAAGCGACAAAGATGCCCAAGCGAACTTTGAATTTAGTCGAATTTGTATCTATATTAACATTCATTTGGTTCTATTTAAAAAAAGATTTAATTAACGGGTTTGTTGAATTTTCAAAATCTTCTAATTTGCCTTCTTTATATACTTCCCCATCATTGAGCATAATTAACCTATCCGCCGTTGCGCGGGCACATTCAATGTCGTGTGTAATAATTATGGATGATGTTTTGTATTTCTTTTGAATTTGATTGATGAGTAAACTTATTTCGTCAGAAGTAACGGGATCGAGACCAGTTGTTGGCTCATCATACAACATAATTAGAGGATCCACAATAATGGTTCGTGCCAAGCTTATTCGCTTGCGCATACCGCCAGACAATTGGGATGGCATTTTATCCAAAGCATCGGCAAGGCCTACATTTTCTAATGACTCCAAAACCTTCTCTTGCACTTGCTTTTCAGTAAAATCTTTTCGGACCCTTCGCAAGGGAAATTCTAGGTTTTGTTTAACCGTCATGGAATCGTAAAGTGCTCCACTTTGAAAAAGGAACCCAATTTGTTTCCGCATATTGCTCAATTCTTCAGTATTCAATTCACTAACATTTTTGCCAATTACATCTATTGTTCCACCGTCAAAATTTAACAAGCGTACAATACATTTAATTAAAACAGATTTGCCACTGCCAGATTTGCCAAGTACAACAAGATTTTCTTCTTTAAAAAGATTTAATGACAAATTCTTTAATACCTCTTGATTTCCAAAACTTTTGCATAAGCCATTAATTTCAATTACGCAATCGTTGGACTTTACACCAGGTTCTATTTTCTCTTCTTCCACTGCCACCGAACTTGTCATAATAAAATATCTGTTATTTGTACTGCAATCATATCAACAATTATTACCAATAGCGAAGCCATCACCACCGCCGAATTGGCGGCAATGCCCACACTTTCAGTTCCTCGCCCGGCATTGTAACCTTTATAACAACCAACAAATCCTATGACTGCACCGAAAAAGAAGGATTTGATTATTGCCGGAATAAAATCCATAAAATCTACGTGCCTAAAGGCCTGTGAACCAAACAAAACAAAACTAACATCGCCCTTTATATTTGCGCCAATCCAACTCCCCAAAAGGCCAAGTGCATCGGCATATAAAACCAAAAGGGGTATCATAAGTGTGGCTGCTAACACCCGGGTAACAATTAGAAACCGCATTGGATTGGTAGAAGAAACTTCCATCGCTTCTATTTGTTCGGTTACTTTCATCGAGCCCAATTCGGCACCCATTCCAGAGCCAACTTTTCCAGCGCATATTAATGCAGTGATTACGGGTCCCATTTCCCTAATTACAGAAACAGCAACCATTCCTGGCAACATGGTTACGGCTCCAAATCTTACGAGTACAGGGCGCGATTGAATGGTAATTACCAAGCCCATAATTGTTCCTGTTAAGGTTATTAATGGCAATGTTTTATATCCAATTTGGTAACATTGGTTCAAAAATTCTTTGAATTCGAAATTGCGCGAAAAGGTAGCTTTAACAACACGCACAATAAATAAATAAACATCGGCAAGGTTAGTTAAATAACCATGCGTATCTGCGCTTTTTCCTATGGCTTTTTGGCCTATGCGCATGGAATGCTTTTTTGCAAACCTTTTTATTTCGAAGGTAGAATTCAATTTTAGCTTCATGCGTTCTAGGTATTATTTAACAAGCCTACAAAATTATATAAAATAAAAAAGCACCGTGTGTCAAATCCAGTTACACACGGTGCTTTAAATAAACAATTTCTCAGAGATTCTCAAGTATTTTGTGAAACTCTTCTTTGCTTTTACCGAGTTTAACTTGAAGCTTACCCATCATCTCGTCTTTCTTACCTTCTGCAAACAGAAGGTCGTCGTCCGTTAATGTTGCATACTTTTGCTTAAGCTTGCCCTTTAATTCTTCCCAGTTTCCTTTTAATTCAGTAGTGTTCATTTTTTTTTATTTAAATTGTTCGATTACAAATTTGGCACTTTTCTATCCCAGACGTCTTACAAATTTCTATGCAATAGTTGCAAGTTTTACATATTGAAAAAAGTCAATTACTTTGTTTTTTTGGGAGTAGCATTCACGGGTTCAGGCTTTTCTTTCACTGCATTTTCCGACGGGAGAGCCTGTCCATAATAATAATCCGAATATACTTTGGTAAACTCAGCTCCAAAGAATACGATCATAGACGAATAGGATGTCCACAAAAGAATAAGAATAATAGACCCCGCAGCGCCGTATCCAGAACCAGGAGAAGCCTTGCCAAAATACAAACCCAATGCAGACTTACCCAACACAAATAACAAAGCGGTAACCAATGCCCCAATCCAAACAGAACGCCATTTAATTTTAGCATCGGGCAATATTTTAAACATCATGGCAAATAAAACCGCAATAATTGCCAATGAAAAAACAGAATTCAGTATTTTAAAAAAAATCAATAAATTTTCGGACCAATGCTCCAATACCCAATTGTCAATTGCGGACAATAATGACGAAAGCACCAAAGATATAAGCAATAAAAAAGCAATTGAAATAATTAAACCAAAAGAAAAAAGTCGGCTTTTAAGAAATGCTTTTATCCCCGATTTTGCCGGAGTGGCCTTTACCTCCCAGATTGTATCCAATGATTTTTGAAGCTGAACAAATACCCCGGTAGCACCAATGAGTATAATAGCAATACCTATTACAGTTGCCCATAAAGAATCCTTACTTTTGCTCGCCATGAGCACTATATCTTGAATCTGATCGGCTGTTTCATTGCCCATTGCCCCAGCTATTTGATGATGCAACTTTCCACTTACAGCATCAGAGCCGAATACATATCCAGATAAGGTTACTACAACGACCAATAAACCTGGTAAGGAAAAAATAGCATTGTAGGCAATAATTGCGCTTTCTCTAAAAGGGTCGCGGTTATACCATTGAATAAATGCGCACTTTAACAACCAAGCAATTCTAAATATACTTTTTTTCATTCAAAGCCCTATTTTAGTTCAAAACCGTTCTTAGCCTCTTCCCTTTCGAAACTTTAAATACTTTTTTCTGGGAGATTCAGAATTGAACAAACTCAGTTGTTCATAGGCATTTAATAAAGATTCTGGAATATCAGTTTTATAATTAATTCTGAAAAAAGAAAATCCATTAAACGGAATTGTGTTTTCGTTTGCATATAATTTTACCTGCTTTTCAGTATGTGTATCTTTAAAATATTGCATAAAAATGCGTTCTCTTTCTATAATTAACTTTTCGTAAAGTGCGTTCACAGCGGTTGCCCCAACCATTCTCATACACTTTTCCTGCGTAGTATAAACTAGTACTTTCCCCGAATAATTATCCAAGTACTTAGTAAAGGATGGATCTTTTATATACATTCTTTCTATGTCCACTGAATCCCCCCTGCTCATTGTATTTGCATTTCTGTTGGCTTTATTAAAATAATATTTTTTCTTGGCTTCAAAAAACAATATGTATTCTTTCTCTTTTTCGGAATAGGTGATAGGGTGAACTGAAATAACCGCTTCGGGATTGGCCTCTAGAAACTTAGATATTCTATGCATAAAAACATCCTGTTTGTTCAGAAGCTCAGTTTGTCTCATACCCCAGTTTAAAGAGAGCAGTTTTTCAATTTCATTTTCAGTATGCTTTACATCTATTCTATACGGTGTTGTTGGTGGTTTAATCAAAATATTTTTTACCAAATCGAAAATAGCATCTTTAAAATGAAATTTTGGATTTTTCAAATCCCCTGTTATCGGAATTTCATAGTCCACTACATTGCCTGTTTCACGAATAAAGGTCATAATTAGTGGCAAGGGAATCCAAGGAGAATGTCTTTTCTTTATTCTTTTTGTAACCCTTGGGTCCACAAAAACAAAATGATTTATGCTATTAATTATATCCTTCCGCACTGTCCAGTTTCCATTTAATGCCACTACTCCCCGATTTAAAGGAAATGAGGTGTATGTAATAAGATAGGGATTAAATGCAGCGGCGGGTATTTTATTCAAATTGTAAGCGAAGTTAAAATCTGTATTGTCCTTTGGATTCATACTTGCCGATACCTGCAACTGACCAAACGGTTTTATACCACTATTGAGAAAAACAGATACCCATCTTGTGGAATTATAAACCGAATCTGCTTTTAAATTTAAAGGAAAAAGTTGCGCAGAAAATTTTTCGTTTGTTGAATAGTCGTTGAATTTTACATCTCCGTTTGCTACAGCCAAGTGGTTAATTCTGTATTGACTGTTTAAAACATTCCTAAAAATATCTTTAATGTAATTTCCAATTTCAATGATAAGGTTAAATTTTTCAGGGTTGGCCTGTACGCCCTTTATGGTGGCGTCAATGTTACCAAACATATACTGTAGATTGTCTAAATAATCGTATTTCTCATATTTAAAATACGGCTGAAGGAGAAATATGGTATCGAAAGAATATCTATTTCTTTTAGGGTCAAGTTCAGTAATTCCAATGGAGAGTTTTTTAAAAGATCCAAAATCTTCAAAAGTTGTTTTTCCAAAGTGAAAATCGTTCAATGCCACCTTTCCTTTTAAATTAATATTACGGTTATCATTTAAGTTACCTATTGCCTTCAAATCTGCATCCATATTGGCTCTAAATCTTCCATAGTTCGCAATATCAAGCATGTATTGCTCAATAATATTCAAATCCAATTTATTTACCAATAATGAAAGTCGGTAATTCAAGTTACCAAGGTTGATGTTGAATTTGCCCTTTACATCCCCACCACCAGTGCTAGGCATAAAAGAAAAACTCCCATCGGTGGAATCTATATTCCAATACTTTCCTTTAGACTTAAAATTTACTTTTTTAATGGAATAGTTTATGGGTGTAACCTCTTCAATATATTTAAATTCTCCATCCTTCATTTCCACTTCAAGAATATTAAAGTGAACAGGTATTTTGGATGTATCGGGTTTATCTGTGCTTGTAAATTTGTCAATTAAGTCCGAGAAATTAAAATGTTTTTTATTCTGAACCACAATTCCCTTCGGCTTATCTAGAGTAAGTGAACTTATTTCGTAGGTTTTATTAAGTAGCTTCGCCATTGCAAAATTGGCACTTAATCCGCTTACTGAAAAGAAAACAGTGTCTCTGTTTTTTTCATATATTTTAAGATCATTAAAATGAATATATCCTGTAAATGGATTTACATATAGCCAGTCCATTTTTATTTCTCTACCTGTGTATTTTACATCGTATTTTTCAATTAAATACTTGGTTATAGGTGAAATCAGAAGAATTACCAACCCAACAAATGCAACGATTACAAGCGTGGTTATAAATATTGTTTTTTTCCACTTTTTTCCCAGATTCTTTACTTTTACTACTATTTTATTCATGTTTTAGGGCCGTAGTTTTTTATACCATAAGGTTTTTATTTGTTCGGTAATAGGAAAACCTGCAGAAAGTCTAATCTACAATATTTGCAAAAAACTACATTTCAAAACTAATAGCAAGGCTTTGGTTGAATCTTATATTTATCATCGAAAATATTATATAATTCACAGTTTTTGAACCCAAACTACCTTTTATGAAATTGGGCCAATATATGTTGCTATACCTCTTTCCAACGGAACAATCTATTATTGTAAATGAAGGCACTTTTTTGTTTGACATATTTCAAAAATTTAAAAAAACTGCTGCTGCACCATTTGAAGACATGATTAACGATTTTACAGGAGAATTGGATGAAATAAAAATATTTGAAAACAAATTTGATTCCAATCAGGTAAAAGCTTAGTTTATCCAAATCCTTGCACCGATTTAACTATGGTTACTAGATCCTCCTCTATTTCAGAAATTAAAGTTACCGATATGCAAGGAAAAACATCAAGAATTGAATATTTCCAAATTACATGTAGGAAATTACATTATGTATATTCAGCGATTAAATGCTGTAGAAGTAAATAAAATTAAAAAGATTTAATACCCAGTTTTGCTACAAATAAATGTCGGAAATGCGGTGGAATATATTTCTCTAGAAAATAAAACCAAATTTTAAAATGGTTTGTTTAAATTCCATTGAAGCTTTTATTTCGGTAGTTGCAACACTTCCGGTAAAGCCTGCCTTTTTTTCAAAGACTCCCTTATCGGTATAGTTTGAAAATCCTAAGCCAATAAATATACTTTCATATTTCAGTTCAAAACCCAAAGATTTTATCATTGCAAAAGATCCCATTTTTCTGGTAATGGTTTGAGTGTAGTTAGGAACAGAGCCTGTATAACTAATATTGCCACCACCATTGCCACTTGCAAAAAAATCATAAAATACCGAAAAACGAAAATCAGAATTCGAAAATGGCTTCAATGAAAGTGCTGGTCCTGCGCCAACTCCAAATTTTTGAAAACTTTTATATTTATAATCTTTTGACGACAAGGCATAAGGCTGAAAACCGCCTACTGCCTCCATATGCAAACCAAAATCAATAAATTCTGGTAACTTTTGGTTAAAATTAACAAATCCTATGAGGCCACTAAAACCAAACTCATATCCAGTTCCTGCACCTAAACCTGAATTGCCGGTAAAAGCTTTTTCAAAAGATTGATTGGGTGAAGGCGCTTGTGCTAACATACCTTTGGGCAGCATTAATCCACTAAAAAAATTTCCATAACTACAATCTGGCTTTACAAGCGCATCCTCTCCTGGATAAATTAGAATGGAATATGTCTCTGTTCCATTTTTTTTGGTTTCTTGATTTAAAAAAACTTTTGTTGATTCCTTTACAAACATTTCTGCCTTAAACTTCTTTTTCTCAATAATAGATTCAACTTCCCCTTTAGATAAACTAAAACCTAATTTTTGCAAACTGCTAAAGGCGTCTAAATAAAATTGACGATTTTTAAAGTTAAACTGTAAAACTCTAGGCGCCAATTCATAACTAATAGTCCCTTCATTGAACTTGCTCGAAAATTCGAATCGGCCATCTTTCGTTTGCACATAAATGTAATCCTTTGCTATCAACGCTTTCTCCAAATTACTTGGATTCTTGCTCGAAATGGCAATTAATTCGGATACGTTTTTAAAATTTTTTGCCATTAAATTTAAGGTTAAGCCGCATATAAATGCGAATAAAAGACCAAACTTTAAATTTGATTTGATATTGGTTGGCGCTTTCTTCGCGCACAAATAGCTAGAGTTCATAGTCCTATTTTGAAAAAACATGGTCAAAGGTATGAAAAAATCGAGAAAAGGCAGATTTTTCCACAAAACTTAGTGAAGATTAAGGATTGCCAAACTCCGTTCTAGGCAATATATATCATTTAGTTAAACTCAAGCTTTACGCTGGGTTTGTCAAAATCAAATCTGCGGTTATTGATGGCTGCAATTTTGCGCAAAGGTTCCAACATCTTGCCAAATTGATCTAAATAAAGACTTTGTGCGCCGTCGCTAAGGGCCTCTTCTGGCTGATTGTGCACTTCTATTATTAGACCATCTGCCCCTGCGGCTATAGCGGCTTTGCTCATAGGTTCTATCAAATCGCGCACCCCTGTAGCTTGGCTTGGGTCGGCAATCACCGGCAAATGACTCAGTTGTTTTACCAAGGCAATTGCACTTAAATCCAAAGTATTTCGTGTAGCTTGTTCAAAAGTACGAATTCCACGTTCGCATAAAATTACCTTTTGGTTGCCACCAGAAAGAATATATTCCGCCGCTAAGAGCCACTCTTCTATGGTGCTGCTCATACCGCGTTTAAGTAATACGGGCTTGTCTATTTTTCCTAAGGCTCTTAATAGTGGATAATTTTGCATGTTTCGAGTACCTACTTGCAAAATATCAGCATATTCACAAAGCTCATCTAGCTTATCCTGGCTCATTATCTCCGTAACCACAGACATGCCGTATTTATCGGCAGCATGACGCATTAACACTAGTCCTTCGGTTTTAAGGCCCTGAAATGAATACGGACTCGTCCTCGGTTTATAAGCGCCACCACGCAAAAAACGAACACCCAATTTACTCAAATATTCACTGATAATTTGAATCTGCTCTTCGCTTTCAATGGCACAAGGACCTGCGATCATAAGCAGGTCTTTACCGATTTGTATTCCATTTACCTCTATAATGGTATCTTCCGATTTCCATTCGCGGCTGACTAACTGGTATGGTTTTCTTGTTTCCATATTTGTTACAACAAATGTACGTTAATTTATTCGGGTATAGGTAATTTTTAGTTTTGTTTTTGAATTTCCGAAATCTGCCAAAGCCCTAGCTGCCAAAACAGGCGCCGCTGTTGGGACTGCCAAAAAAAGACCATAATTTCCATCTGTATTGCGGTTGAATTTTTGGTTTAAAATTTCTTGCACATAGCGGGTTATTATAAAAGTATATGTGCCCTCTGTTTCATTATAAATACCGCCAAAAGTAGAATATGCCGCATCGGGTAGCAAATTGTTAATTTTACTTGCATTGTTCTTGGGTCTAAACAAATTTAACCGAGGCGGTGCAGCAAAATCAGCAGTAAAAGCACCCTTGTCTATAGCTAGTGTTAATTCAGCCTTGTTAATGGCAACGTTGTTTGGATTTCCATTGAGGGTATTTAACAGGTTTGGAAAATGGATATAGGTTTTAACCCCTTGCAGGGATTGCACATAGGTTTTGTTAAAAGTTGCACTTGGTTGTAAAAGTTGTGTTTGAACTTCAGAGGGAAAAGGTCCAGTTCTGCCGGTAGTAACGGTTCTGGTTTTTCCCGCAAATGAAAAAAGGAATGTTTCCGTATCTCGGTAATAGAGCAAAATTTTAGCCATATAACCTGTACTTAGTTGATTGTGAAAATCATAAACCCCAATTCCGCCTTTGCCATTAGACAAATCCTGATCTTGCGGTATTATGGCAATCCCTTTAAGTGATGTTGCCAAACCAGTATTGCTTTGGTAGGCTTCTTTTGGCATTTGCATTAGGTACTTTGCCATGGATGCAGACAATTTAATTTTAACACCAGGATGCAACTCCAATTTGGTTTTTTTATACCCAATGCTGTCGAATTTTGTACTGAATAAACTTCCCATCCAAGGTGTTTCTGTGGATAAATCTAACGCTGGATTGAAGTTTTGGTAATACGATTTTGTAGCATCTATGGTTTCGCCCAAAAAACGGACAGTCAATTTTTGATTTGATATTTTGTCCCCATAAAAATTTAAACCATCAATGATTGGAAAATAAAGGATTGCAGAGTCTGGTGTTAGCGTATTTGGAAAGTCGGTTATGGGCTCTTGCAAGGAAATTGCTGCAAAAATACAGGCTGCAGTTTTCCCTAGAAGAGGATCGGACATGGCGCCTAGCATTGCATAAGGCAAACCAGACCCCAGAACGGAATCATCTTTAATAGTCACAGCCTCTAATTTCAAGGTGTCATTGGTAAACAACTGCAGTTGAGAGCCATTACCCTGACCGTCGATTACAATATTGCCTTCCTGCTTTTTACAAGAAAAAAAAGCTCCTGTAATTAGCAGGAGCATATAAAATCTAAATTTCACGGTTCAAATTAAATGCTTTCAGTTAGTCTGAGACAACAATTGCTCATAAAAAGTTACATATTGCTCTTCAAAACCTTCATCTGAATGTCTCATGACAGGTTTTTCTGCCATTTGCGAGGCAAAAGCCGCGTGTACTTCTTCGCTATTGGTTACCAATGCATCAGAATGCGCAACAGCACCCATATGCAGGCTTGAAACATCTCCACTTACGAAGGATTCCATTTGTTTGTCACCAATTTCATTAAGACTGGCCTTGCGGGCAAAATCGACCCCTAAATTTTCTTTGCAATCTTCATTGTACACGCTGTAAATCACTTTTGCATTGCGAAAAACGGGTTCGTCTTTGTAAATGGTTTTCAAATAAAGCGGCACTAAGCTTGTCATCCAGCCTTGGCAATGAATGATGTCTGGCGCCCAGCCGAGCTTTTTTACAGTTTCCATTACTCCTTTGCAAAAGAAAATGGTTCTTTCGTCGTTGTCGTCAAAGAATTTGCCATTGTCGTCGTTGTAAATGTTTTTTCTGTGAAAATAATCTTCATTGTCTAGAAAATACACTTGCATTTTTGATTGGGGAATAGAAGCTACTTTAATAACCAAAGGGTTATCATTGTCATCAATGGAAATGTTGATTCCTGAAAGTCTTACAACTTCGTGCAGGCGATTTCGACGTTCATTGATAACTCCAAAGCGGGGAACTAGCACCCGGATTTCATTGTCTCGATCTTGCAAAGCTTGCGGTAAACTGCGAGCAATGTTCGCTAAAGGAGATTCATCAAGAAAAGGGGACATTTCGGAACTTACAAACAATACTCTTTTTTTAGAACTTTCCATATTTTTAGGGAGGGTGAATATTAGAATTACAAAATTAACGAAAAAAAATCGAATTTTCAAAAGAATAATCTCTTTAACCCCTTTATTTGCAGGCAATTTAGCACTTGCAATATTGAAGATTTTTCATTATAGAAGGACACTCACAACTCATTTGGCAAATAAAGATGGTTCTATTGGCTTTGTGCCAACCATGGGCGCATTGCATAGCGGACACATAGAACTGGTAAAGGCCTCCATAAAAAAGTGTGACACCACTGTTGTTTCTATTTTTGTTAATCCCAAACAATTTAACAACCCTGTAGATTTGCTAAAATACCCAAAAACGAGAGAAGAAGATTTAAAAAAACTTTTTGCAGCAGGGGCAGATATTGTGTTTTTACCCCAGGTTGAAGAGGTTTATTCAAGTGAAAATATACCAGAAACGCACATAACGCCCCTTAATTTGGTATTTGAAGGCGAAAAAAGACCAGGACATTTTAAAGGGGTTACCGATGTTTTACACCTTTTGTTTGAAATAGTGCAGCCCAATCATGTTTTTTTTGGGTTGAAAGATTTGCAACAATGCCTAGTGGTTGAAAGACTCATTGCCCAACATTTTCCGGATATCTGGCAACACAATGAGGCGACAGCCAGAGAAAGCAGCGGCTTGGCCATGAGTTCTAGAAATACCCGGCTAAGCCGACATGGCAAAAACACCGCTTCTTGCATATATAAGGAGTTGGTTAAACTTAATAACCCAGATGCAGACTTTACTGTAGTTGCTTCCCTTTCTATTGCCAATTTGTTAGCTCTAGGTATTCAAACAGAATATTTGAATTTGGTGGATTTGCCGAATCTGGTTAAAAATGACAGTATCAATATCAAGTTCAAGCAAGCCATTGTATATGCAGGTTTCTTAGAAGGAGTGCGCTTGATTGACAATTTGTTAATCTAATTTTTTTTATTTCTAATGCAACTATTTTGTTAACTGACAGACAAATAGGTACTATTGCATCGATTCTTAACATGTCCTCTTTCACCTATATTCAGTGTTTATTATTACCACACATATGCTTGCCCTAGGCAATCTGTCGCATTTTACTAGAGACCTTCATGAAATTATCCATATTCCTGCTAACTATTTCATTTGCCGTTTATTCTCACAAATCAGTATCACAACAAGTTACTTATGGAGAGAGTTTTGAACAACTAACCTTCTTGCCTTCTGGCTGGGCGCAAGTTGGCGCCAGTATATCTAGGTGGTCACGTCAATCATCTAGCACCTTCCCTACCATTAGCCTAGGTTACTCTGGAATAGGTTTTGCAAGATTTCAGGCCAGGGGAGTTGCATCAGGCACCATCCAAACCATAGCACTGCCAGTCGCCGATTATAGGCAAAGGGTCAGCAACACACCCTCTGTTACATTTTACATGTATAGAGACAGTCTCAACAAAGCTGGTGACAGCATAGGTGTTTATGCAAATACAAGTTTATCCCTAACGGGTGCAACACATTTGGGGACTATTGCAAGGTATTCTAGAATGAATTTACCCGACACACAAATTGTAAATGGTTGGTATAAATACGGGTTTTCAATGCCAGCATCATTCAATGGAGCCACAAACTTTATAATGCTTAAAGGAATTGGGCGTGCGGGCAACAATATTTATTTGGATAGTATTTGGACTGACGCATATCCATTGATGTGCAGTGGCAAGCCTACAGGAAGCACAATTTCATCGAATCCAGACCCAATTTGTGGCGGCAGCGGCAATGCAAACCTAACTTTAAGCGGTGGGCAACTTGGTTATACTGGAGCTTCTATCGCATGGCAATGGTCGAATATTATTTCTGGCCCTTGGACAAGTTTTGGCGGAACTACAGCAACCCAAAACACTGGTAATTTAACCATTTCCAGATTTTACCGTTGCATCCTGTATTGCAACAACTCAGGATTGAAAGACACCACCCCTGCATATTTGATGAAAGTAATTTCAACGCTTAAACCAACCATTCTTGTTACCCCAAATCCGGCAACCTATTGCAGCAGCAGCAGTCCATTACTTTTGGTGGCATCAGGTGCAAAAAATTATAGCTGGAGCCCGACAACCTTTCTTTCTGACGCTAAAATGGATTCTGTTTATACCAATCCAACGAACAGCGCTGTTTATACAGTTACTGGCACCGATACACAAGGTTGTATTGGCATGGCCAATGTGCAAGTCACAGTAAGAACTTCTCCAACCGTCAGCATAACCTCAAGAGACAGCAATATATGCATTGGAGATAGCCTAAAACTTACGGCCACAGGCGCAGGAATAACAGCGTATTTATGGGCGCCACAGGTGTCGGTAGCAGGTTCAATCACAGTAAAACCTACCACAACAACTACTTTTATCGTAGCGGTTAAAAACAACTTCAATTGCAGCAGTACCGACAAAAAAACAATCTATGTGAAACAAAAACCCATAGCAAACTTTGGATATAAAGCAAACGGCAATGTTTATACTTTCTTAGACAGTTCATCGGATGCAAGCACTTGGCATTGGCAATTTGGAGATGGCAATGAAAGCTACAAATCAAATCCGATTTACACTTTTAGTGGGGATACAATGTTTCGTGTAACCTTGATCATTTCAGACCCACCCTGCGCCAATGATACATTTTCAACTTTAATACAAGGCAACCCTGCTTTGACAAAATATGCATTGCGCCATTCACTAATAGCTCAGCCAAACCCTGTTATAAGTAAGGTTTCGGTTTCAGACAATGGCAAAGCGCTAATTGGACAGATTAAAATTACAGATGCTACAGGCAGGGAGATGCTGAATTACCGAAGCACGAACAATGGCGATTGCACCCTTATGGATTTGTCCAATTTTGCCAAAGGCATTTATACTTTGCAAATTCTGGAATTGAGTGGTATAAAAAGTATACGTGTGGTAAAGCTTTAATTAGGCTTAATCCAATTTATGGATAAAAAACGTTCCAAAAGGCAAAAAGCCCAAAATAAAAGCTTTGGTACATTTCCAAAAACTCCATTTTACTTGAACCAACATTTGATACAACATTGCACAAAATGCAATGAATAAAACGCCGTGCACCATGCCCGCTAGGGATACTGCCAAAGGCAACTTAAAAAAATGTTTTAATGGCATTGCTACACCCAGCAACAACAAAAAGGAAATACCCTCCAAATGGGCAACCAATAAAAAGTTCTTATAAATGTTTTGTTCCTTCTCGGTCATGCTTCAAAATTACAATTTTCTGAGAATTTTTGTTAAAAATTGATTGGTGTCAAAAACAATGGAGACATAACTTCCTTAAATTTGCAAGCACTTGAGGCAAACGTCTGCATTTATATTGCTAGTTATTTTTATGTTTAATTCTGCGGTAAAAATATCTTTTACCACGTGGTTCTACGCAAATCAAGAAAAAATTGCCGCTACACATTGTATCAATAAAGACAAGATTGAAATCAAATGTAAAGGTTGTTGCCATTTGGTTTCCACACTTTCAAAAATGGACAACGGCAAAACGGAGCCCGCACCCAACATTCCAAACAACACATTGAACGATGAGCATACCAATTGGTTTTGTGCAGATCATTCAATTCAATTTGACACACCCTTTTCAGAAATCGAATCTTATGGTGCGTTTTATCTTGGAAAATTAAGCAGCAGCAATAGTCAGGAGAATCATCCGCCACCCGAAGTTTAATTGGTATTCGACCGAATTACGTTCACAATTAAACTAAAAAACAATGAAAAAACATATCCTTTTGGGCATGGCTATGGCCGTGCTTATAAAAACGACAAATGCTTGTGGCATCTGCGGTTGCCCGTCGGCAGGAACCTATTTGGGTGTATTGCCCCAATATCAAAAGCACTTTATTGGTCTCAGATACAACTACCGCAGTTTTGAAACCACCCACCCAGCATCGATTATCCCTGGATTATCTGGTAGAAAAAGTACCGAAATTTTCCAAGGACTAGAATTAATTGGGAGGTATGTACCGAGCAAAAGATGGCAAATCATAGGCATCTTACCCGCACAACAAATGCAACAAACAATAGGAACTGAAACAACGGTCAATGTGGGAATAGGAGATGCAACTGTCATTGGTTATTATTCGGTTTTACCCGGTAAACCCAAAAAGGAAAAGGGAATGATTCAGCTTCTGCAATTGGGAACCGGCATTAAATTGCCCACAGGAAAAAACGAATGGGCCGATGAAAACAGCGATTACAATCCGGCGTTTCAGCAAGGCAGTGGCAGTTTTGACGGCATTTTATCTGCAATTTACACCCTGCGTAAAAACAATTTCGGCTTGTTAACCGATGCAAGTTTTCAATGGAATGGAAAGAATAAATTTAGCTACCAATTTGGCAATAAATTATCTGGCAGCAGTAGGGTGTTTTATACCTTCAAAAAGAATGATAACACCTGGATGTTGCATACCGGAATTTACGCAGAAAATTCAATGGCAGATTACTTAAATAACAAGTTTCAACACAATACCGGTGGATCCATAATTATGCCAATGGCCGGAATTGATTTCTACAGCCGTAGAATTTCTACAGGAATAAATTATCGCACACCCTCTGCCCAAAATTTATTTGGAGGGTATGTAAAAAGCAAGGCAAGACTGCTTTTCAGTGTCTCATATATAATAAACACAAAATAAAAAACCATGAATAAACGAATAAATTTTAACCTATTGGCTTCAATAGCAATATGCACAATTATTTTTTCAAATTGTAAAAAAGAAGAAGAAGACAAAAGTGCGCCTGTGGTAAACATCACATTGCCTGTTTCAACCCAAATGTACAATAGTGGCGATACTGTGAAGATAAAAGGAACTGTTACAGACAATGAAATGCATGAAATGCTTATTGAAATTCGAAACGATGCCAATGATTCAATTTTGTATTCTGAAACACCATCTGTGCATGACTTAAGCAGTTATGTAATCAACACATTTTGGAAATCGAAAGTTAGCACGCATACAAATGCTACTATTAAAGTGAGTGTTGAAGACCACGCAGGAAACAATGGCACTGCTACAGCAAAAATACAAATTATGCCCTAAGCGCAAAATATTCTTTTTTACGGTTTTCTATTTTGTTTCCAATCGGCATATTCTTTTCCGGTCCAATTATTGTTTTTTAAACAGTCCAATAAAAAATATTTATCGTAAACAATGCGTAAGTCCACATTTTTTGCATCTTTAGGCTGAATGGCCAATATTTCAAATTTTCGCTTACTGTGTGGCACAATTGTATCATAGCTCACGTAACCATCATTTTTTCCTACTTCATTGCCATTACCATCGGCAAAAGTGAGTATGTAGCGTAAATTATATAACCCATAATTGGAATTATTTTCAAGCACTGCGTTGCCAGTACCCACACCAAATTCTTTGTTCCACTTTAACGAAGTGAGTGGTATTTCTTTGTTCAATTGTGCAATCAATTCTTTGGATTTTTCTATCAACAAGTCTCCGGCTTCCATTAATTTTTCAGATGCAAGTTTGTCGTCTTTTATTTCACTTGGAACAAAACAACCCGTGCTTACTGCAAATGCATATAATTCTTGTTCTTTATAATCGTACATTCCTCTGCTATTGGAAATAACCATTTGCGGTGGTTCACCAGAAACCAGCAATTCGATATCATGTTCAAATTTTTTGTTTTTAATATTCGTAAATCCATTTTTTATTTTCACCCATGTTCCCTCATTGCTGCTTGAAACAGATAAAATTGTAATTGTATCTGATTTAAAATGCGATGGTAATTTTCTAAAATTTGGGTAAAGCTTATAAATTACAGTTGTATCATTTTTTTTCAGAGCTGAATAGAATTGTTTCACCACTATTTTAGATGCTGCCTCTTGCTTACTGGTGCATGCAAACAACAATGGAGCAACCCATAAAATTCGCAGGATTCTTAAATTTTTCATTTTACAATTTTAGGTAATAATACACCAAATTGATACAAGGTAAATGAAAATTATTGTTCGCTTCTTTATCCTTCATATCTAAATCCTATTTATTGTCTATTTTTTTAGTTACACAGCGTAAATATAGAATATACACCGAGAGTTTTGTCTTACAATAATTCATCTGTTATTATTTTTGTAACACAGCCCAATGACGGCAGAAACATTTAGGGATTATGCAAAACTTTATCCGAGGGCTTCGGTCCTTTGATTTTAAGTAATTACAAAAGCCCAATTGGATTCATAAAAGGCAGATTTTCGGCAGAATGCAAAAGCCATTATTTTTTTTCAAATGTATTTCATTAACTTTGACACACAAACATGGCGACACTAATTCAATACAACGAAAATGAATATGAGATAAAGGAAAATCTTTCATTTGAAGATTGTTTGAATGCCAAGGTTGAAGGAAGAATTGGCTGGATAAACTTGGACGGCACAGAAACAGCGGATTTTTCGTCCTTAATTTCTAAGCTTGAGTTGCACCCGTTGATGGTAGAAGATATGCACAGCAGGGCCCAATTGCCCAAATTTGAATCTTTTGAAAACATTGATTTTTTATCCATTCAAATGCTTAAAAACCATGGAATTAGCATGGCAACAGAAACGGAACATTTATCCATTCTAATAGCATCTGACTTCTTAATTACGGTACAAGAACTGAAAGCAGGTGATGTTTTTGACAATGTTCGGTTAAAAATAAAAAATAATTACAAACGAATCGCAAAAAACGGAATCGATTATCTATTTCTTTCTTTGGTAGATGCCATTGTAGATGCATATTTGATAGCCATGTACCAAATGAGGCAGCCCATGGAGGATATGGAAATGCTCATGGTAAAGCGGCCGGGGCTGAATTACATGTCACGTATAATTTCTTTTAAAACTGAATTGAGCAATTTACGAAAATTTACCAGCCCTTTGCGAGAGGAAATGCAAAGAATAAGGGTAGAAAACCCAAATTTAATTAAAAAACACAATCAAGCATTATTCAGAGATATTTTAGACCATTTGAATACATTAAATGCCAATTTTGAAAGCCAACGAGAAATGCTGAGAGACCTAGCAGACTTGCACTGGTCTAATCAAAATTTGGTACTTGGTAATACAATGAAAACATTGACAGTTATTAGTGCTATTTTTATTCCACTCACATTTATTGTAGGCGTATACGGAATGAACTTTGACTACATGCCATGGTTACACGCGCGCTATGGATTTTGGATTATCGGTGTTTTTATGGCAGTGGTTGCGGGTATTTTAATTGGGTTTATGAAAAAGAAAAAGTGGTTTTAAAATCAATATAGTATGCTGATATTTAAATAGTCTGTGTGATTAATTAGGTCTGAACCATTTAATTTTACCATTACCGCTTTTTTACTGGGCGAAATTTTGGATTTTACACCAGTAACTGTTTTAGCCAGTTTTTCATTTCTGACAATAAGTGTGTAGGATGAAGCATCCATTCTTTGACCCATGATATTTCTAAGTTTCGCGGCCACTTCTGGTTTCCAAACCGAATAAATGGTGCGGATAAATGTTGAATCTGAACCTTGGTAAGAAAAACCTTCATTTATTTTGTCGGCATTCGCCCCCATGGCAATGGAAATGCTTTTGGCGGCAGCATTAAATTGTTGTATGGATGTAAAATTACCAGAAAGTTCTATAATATAATTTGTCCAATCTTCTTTGAGTGCAATGTTAGAAATACCTTTACTGGCTATTAATTTTTGTTTCACCACATGCACTTTCTGTTTCATTTCGTCGATAGATGGCAGATTTAAGCCCAAAAAACTATCCATTTTTATTGCCGTGCTTATTTCACCTTTGCTTTGGCTAAAATTTAGGATATAGGTAAAGCTGCCGCTTCCATCCGCCTTAAGCCTTATTTCTTCAATGTTCTCAAAACAAGAACTGAGCCCAATAACCGAACAAAAAAGTACCCAAAAACGTTGCATTGCAAAAGACATTGCAAATGGCGTTCCAATTCTAAAGTTCATAGTTCGCCAATGTTTTCTCTGTGCTCTATAAATTTTCCATAGAAGTCAAAACAATGGTATATATTGGGTTTATAAAAACAATCCAAATACATATCTATATCAGGGATTTCCAATATTTTGGTTAGAAATGCCATAATTTTATCGGAAATAGCTAAGTCATTGAATTTAACAATTAAAAGATCTTCATCTTCAATGATTAATTGTACTTCACCTAAATCCAAATGCAGTTTATAAATATTCAAATCGCCTTCAAAATCATTGATTTCATCCAGGGATTCAAATTCATACATAAACTCATCTTCCCCTTCCAGCCTGCCAGTAATTGCAGACTGCAATATAGGAGGATCGGGGAAAATTTTGGCCACATTGAGAAGCACATTTTGTGGTTGAAAATCTGCCATATCCCAAATAAAAAAGGAATAAGGTGCTTTGTCATTTACAAATTTATAAACCCTATAAATTTCTCCACTTTTTACGCGCATCTTCGGCAAAATTAGGCATTAATGCCCATTTTCAAATCAAATGGTTTCTGTTATTAATTTTCAATTCTAAAAAATATTCTGCTATATTTACCACAATTAAAAAGTTGGATATTTTATCAAATTGGGAATCAAACTACAACGGTTGGTTTAAAAAACGCGGCTGGGAGGCGCATGGTTTTCAAAAAGAAAGCGCGAATAAGTATTTTAAAGGATACAGCGGCTTACTAAATGCCCCTACCGGAAGCGGAAAAACATATGCATTGGCCATTCCCGCCATTGTGGATTACGTGCAAAAAAACAAACCCAAAGGGCTCTTTTTGCTCTGGATTACCCCCTTGAAAGCATTGAGTGTGGATATAAGAGCAGCCATAGAAACAGCAGCGGATGAATTGAATGCAGGATGGTATGTGGCTTTAAGAAACGGCGATACGGAACCTAAAGAACGCACAAAACAGAAAAAGGAAAAACCACAATGTTTGGTAACCACACCTGAAAGTCTGCACATTTTATTGGCCCAAAAAGATGCTACCGAATTTTTTCAAAATTTAAACTGCGTTGTTATTGATGAATGGCATGAATTGATGGGTAGCAAACGGGGAGTGCAAGTAGAACTGGGTTTAAGCAGATTGCGCCACCTATGTAAGAATATAAAAATTTGGGGAATTAGCGCAACCATTGGTAACCTTGCCGAAGCACGGGATGTATTAATTCCAAATGCAAATAAAATTTGTATTGTAAAAAGTGACATTGAAAAGCGTATTAAAATCCACACCATTATGCCAGACAACTTAGAAGAACTTCCTTGGAGTGGGCATTTGGGGGTAAAATTATTGCATAAAATTTTGCCCGTTATCGAGCAGTCGAAAACCACCTTGATATTTACAAATACCAGGGCACAAAGCGAAATTTGGTACCAAAACCTATTAAACGCAAACCCAAAATTGGCAGGAAGAATGGCCATACACCATGGTTCGCTTACATCGGAAGTTCGCAACTGGGTAGAGAAAATGTTGCACGCAGGCGAATTAAAGGCAGTAGTTTGTACCAGCAGCTTGGATTTGGGGGTCGATTTTAGACCGGTGGATAGTGTCATTCAAATTGGAAGTCCAAAAGGGGTGGCCAGGTTTGTACAACGCGCTGGCAGAAGTGGCCATAGGCCAGGTGAAATTAGTAAAATCTGGTTTTTGCCAACCAACAGTTTGGAATTATTAGAAGCCGCTGCTTTAAAAACAGCCATCGCAAACAAACAGGTCGAGAGCAGGATACCGGTAGTGCGTGCATTTGATGTTTTGGTGCAGTATTTAATGACATTGGCTGTGGGAGAAGGATTCAAACCCGAAGAAATTTTTTGGGAAATTAAAAATACCCATGCTTTCCATACAATTACAGATGATGAATATAAATATCTATTGTATTTTTTAACAGAAGGGGGGAAATCTTTATCGTCTTATGATGAATATAAACGGGTGGTTAACGACAATGGAATTTATAGAGTAACAGATAGGCGCACCGCCATGCACCATAGGTTGAGCATAGGTACCATTCAAAGCGATACGAGTATACTGATTAAATTTATGCATGGATCTAGAATTGGTACCATTGAAGAATATTTTATTACGCGATTAAACATTGGAGATTGTTTTGTTTTTGCAGGAAAAGTATTGGAATTGGTAAAAACCGATGGAACCACTGCCTATGTTCGCAAAGCCAACAAACCCAAGGGGGCAGTGCCTAGTTGGCAAGGCGGAAGAATGAGCTTGTCCTCAGAATTGGCAAAATTACTGCGTCAAAAAATTTCAAATTGGAATACATTAGAAGATGAAGAATTAAAAGTATTAAAACCGTTATTTTTATTGCAACAAGAAAGATCCAAAGTACCCGAAGAAAACGAATTGCTCATTGAATACCACGTTACAGATGAAGGCTATCATTTGTTTGTATTCCCATTTGAAGGGCGCATGGTAAATGAAGGATTGGCGATGCTTATTGCATACAGGTTAAGTAAAATAAAAACCGCAACGTTTAGCATTGGTATGAATGATTATGGATTTGAATTGTTAAGCGACAGTCCCATTTTATTAGAAGAGGCATTGGAGGAAGATGTATTCTCGCCAGCCAATTTAATTTCCGATTTATTTAGCACTACAAATTATTCCGAAATTACCCGTAAACGGTTTTCTGAAATTGCAAACATAAGCGGATTGGTATTTAAAGGCACACCCAACAAACCTATTAAAAACAGACATTTACAAGCCAATGCGAGTTTGTTTTATCAGGTATTTAAAGATTATGAACCTGAAAATTTATTGCTAAAACAGGCGGAAGAAGAAGCTTTATATTACCAATTGGACGAACACCGGTTGCGTGAAGCATTGCAAAAAATAAATTCGCAACACATAATTATTACCAGACCCACCGAACCTACCCCATTTTCTTTCCCGATTTTGGTAGATAGATTGCGCGAAAAACTATCGAACGAAACCTTGGAAGACCGTGTGAAAAGATTGATGCAGGAATATGTAAAATAGTATGCGCCAAAAAAGCGCAATTAATTTTGTTTCAAAATGCGGTGAATACTGGTTCCGTTTTTGCCTGAAAGTTGGAGAAAATAGACACCTGCATTTAAAAAAGATAAATTTACATTGCTTTCAAATTTTCCAGAATAAACATTTTGGCCATTTAATGCAAAAACTTGAACATCCGTAGCCTCTGTATTTTCAATTTTTAATATGTCAACAAAAGGCATTGGCGATAATTTAACAAAACTGCTGTGTTTTTCATTGGAAATAGAAGCCAATTCGCACAGTGTTTTTGCATAAGGTGTAGTTTCTATTTCGCCAATTGGGGACAAAGTTTTGGAAGCAAAACCGGCAAAATCGGTTGGATAATACTCGGCCCTAAATACAGAATTGTTGCTGGGATTGCCAAGCACAGTGCCTTGGGATACCAATCCGGAAGAAGTTTGCGGATTGATATATTGCCATACAATACTGTCTTTGCTATCCGTTTCAAACATTCTACCTTGCAATCCACTGGTAATAAACAATCCGCCATTGGGCAGCGAATAAGCACCGGAAATAATTTGAGAATAAAACGAAGTACCTACTGGGGCTTTGTATACAATTTTTGCAGATGTGGGTCCAAATGCTGTGCCTGCAGAAATTGTATAATTTCCATTTACATCTGCAGGCGGAGTAACCACATCAATGGTAGAATAATTACCATCCGGCCTATTCCATCCGTTGTTAAAAACCATAATGGAACCTCCGTCCTCAAATTCACTCTTTATCCAATGGGCATGGTGTTGCTTGTAAAGTTTTTGATCTGCTGATGTGCCTCTGCCATAAGTAACGGGGTTTCCCCAGCGGTATAAAACATCACCGCCTTTTCCTCGATTTCCCCCACTGTGTGCAGCGGCCTGAAACAGATTTGTAGAATGGTCGATAATATAAAATTCGTTTAGGCTGTGTGCATTTAATATAATTTGGTCATTTATAGGGTTGTAAGAAATTGAATTGAGATGAAACCAATCTTGGCCGTTGTTGTCAGTTTCAAAATGGTTAATATCAAACAACTCTGGATGATCTGCTACCACACCAAAATTTGGCTTTTTGTTGCTAAAATCCTGAACCATGTGATCCCAGGCGCGCCATTCCCATACAATGTCAAAAGAATCTTTGCCAAATGTTTGCAATTCAACAATATGCTCACTCCAAAGTGGAACTGTAGTATTTGCCGGGTTTCTACCTTTGGCTATGCACTCAGCTACCGTTCTTTTTTCCCAAACAATCGCCAAAATATTTCCATTGGGCATAATTTGCACATCGTGGTGCAAGGCTTCCAATGTATCTGATTGCTTATAACTCCAAGTTAGGTTTCCATTCCAATCGTATTTTTCCAAAACACCGCCAACGCCTAAGCCAAAATTTGGATTTAACACGGTGCCGGTGCGCAATAAGCTGCCATCAGGGAATAAACAAGAAGACAATCCTGGAAAGTAATTGCTCGTCCATTCATGTACCTTTTTACCGCATTTGTCCACCAAAAAAGTCTTTTTGCCGTTCATGGGTGTGTAAAGCATATACCCTGCTTGGTTTTGGGTAGAATATTTAACCAGGCCTACGGTGCGCTTTTGCGCATTTAATGCAATAAAACCAAGTGAAATAATGAACAAAAGAAAGCTTCTAAGAATGTAATACATAAACTACAAATTTCGGCAATATTGTTGATGTTGAGAAACCGAATGAACATTTTGTTTAAAAATGACAATACCATTACAAAGTAAAAAATTCAATAAATCAAATTGCAGATATATTATTATTTAACTAAATTATGTTTCGCTGAAAAACCCAATAATCTGCCCGTACTGGATTAAATTTTAGGTAAAAACCAGCTACATTTTCATTTTCAGAGCCTTCAAAGTCTAAAAACATGTCTTGATTGGCGTATTTCTGCACCGTAAAATCAATAATGCTGTGCATGATTCCATACTTTCGACCCAATTCTGTGGGCGCAGCGCACACATAATGCAAAAAATGCCTGCTTTTTAAAAATATGGCTTTGCCAAGCACTTGCCCATTCAATTCGGTATTTACAACAAAAAGCATTTCCCTTTGGGCTGCCGCAGCGCAAGCATTCGCAAATTGTGCGTAATTTTCATCTTTAACCTTTGGGTTTAAGCCACCCCACACTTGACGATATAAAGAAATGACCGATGCATAATCTTGGTTCATTGTAAATTCAATGGGTTCAGATTTGGCTTTTCTAAGATTCTTCTTACAATCTGCAGAATAATTCTTTTCTATGATTGGGTAGGGATTCAATAAATGCAAAACATAATTGGTGCGGGTAGGCAAGTTCAAGTTCGCCTCGTTTTCAGTTTGGCGCATTTGCAAATGCACTTTCAGGTATTTTTTGGGTATTGCGTTTAGAAAATCGCGAACATCAAATAGCCCTTGTGAACGCTGAAACAAACCCAGTTGCTGACAAAAAAAAGGTTGATATACGATTGGAATTCCAAATTTGGATTTTACGGGCAATGGAAAAACGGCTTCATAATCGTTCAATACCAAGGCATTCCATCCTTGTTTGCAAATGGCATCCAAATACCAACTGTAGCCATAGATTGGTGCTTTTTCGCAATGGCCAATGCAATCATCCCATTTTTGCTTGTCAATGTTTTTATGTTGAATAAATTTTATGCCAAACATTTTTCAAAAACCTCCTTCCAGCCTACCCATTCATCTGTTTCAGACAAACTCTCGTTGTGAAAAATAAAACAAAATGGCACGCCATATTTTTTGCAAATGTTTTTGACAATACCAATTTTTTCCTTGGCAATTTCAGGCGTAAAAGCCATATAATTTTTCAAAGTTACATCCATTGCGCAGAATGGATGCACGATTAATTCAGTGGTTTTCTCTTCCAACAAATCATAGAACCTAAAACTGTGACCGGTTCCAGCACGGAACCCAATTTGATCTGGAAATCCCATGGTGTAATCGTGCTTTATGCCAGCTTTTATCAAATTTCGGTAAGTTTCTGGAAATGTCATTCGCAAAAAATGCTGTCTGCTTCTATTAACTGGCATACCAATGAAGTTTTGAAGCTTTGTTTTTTCATTTTCAATGCCAATCCCTGTTTGACCGTACCCATAACTTGGGTGCACTCCCATTGAAAAAGAAGCTGCAAGTTCTTTCACCGTGGCACCAAAAGCTGGGTAGGATAGTGGCACAGCCTTGTCGTATGTACCCAAAGCACCCACATGTATAAAAATTCGGGTTCGCAAAGCCGATGACTTCAGCGCCTGCAAAATATAGGCGTAAGTATCCCAAGGGTCTCTTTTTCCAAGTGTTACATTAACTCTATTAATAACTTCACCTATATCTAAATATAACAATGACTTAAAAAAACCTAAAACAGACCGAACGAACTCTTTTCCTTTGTACTTATAGGCAATATCAATGTCCAAAGTTGGGTATGTCGCATATTTATTTGCAGCAATAAGCCCGGCTTTTTCAAAGAAAAATTGTAAGGCGATATCCAACACTGGGGCTTCAATAAATCCATTTTTGTTGAACACGGATTGAGAGGCACAAAACCTATCATGCAGGTCTGGTTTAAAAGGTTGATATTCTTCATACCTACTTAAACACCAAAAAGCCATTGAAAAAACATCAAATCCCAGTCCACCATCCATTGGGAAAAGAACAGGCTGGTAATCCATTCTGCCAAAGTGGGGTTTAAATTCAGTATTAACACCCTCTGTTTCTAAAAAACCACTGTTGGGAATATAAAAACCGTCTAAATTTTCTGAGGAGTAATTTATTTTGTGTAAGTCTCCTGCAAGCGTAAAATCGTTTTTATCCTCGGCAATGCGCCATTCTACACCCAGCCTGTATTTAAATATCTCATCTAAAATATATTTCAACCTGTCGGTAGTTTTTGGAGCATATACAATTACCATTTGGTTTTATTTGTATTTTTGTGCAAAATAATGAAGGTTGCATTAATTACCGGCATAACCGGACAGGATGGCGCTTATTTGGCAGAATTTCTTTTGAAAAAGGGATATACAGTGCATGGAATCAAAAGAAGAAGCTCACTTTTCAATACCGATAGAATTGACCATATATACCAAGATCCGCACAATGCCGGGGCAAAAATGCACTTACACTATGGCGACTTGACCGATAGTACCAATCTCATTCGCATTATCCAAGAAGTGCAACCCGATGAGATTTACAACTTGGCAGCGCAGAGCCATGTGCAGGTAAGTTTTGAAACCCCAGAATACACGGCCAATAGCGATGGTTTGGGCACATTGCGCATTTTAGAAGCGGTTCGCATTTTGGGATTGACAGATAAAACCCGCATTTACCAGGCCAGTACAAGCGAACTGTATGGTTTGGTGCAAGCTGTGCCACAAAGTGAAACCACCCCTTTCTACCCACGCAGCCCCTATGCCGCAGCAAAAATGTATGCCTATTGGATTACTGTAAATTACCGTGAGGCTTACGGCATGTTTGCCTGTAATGGCATATTGTTCAACCACGAAAGTCCGATACGGGGGGAAACTTTTGTTACCCGCAAAATTACCCGTGCGGCATCACGCATTGCTTTGGGCTTGCAAGAAAAATTGTATTTGGGCAATATGAATTCAAAACGAGATTGGGGACATGCCAAAGATTATATCGAAGCCATGTACCTTATTTTACAACAAGAAGTGGCCGAAGATTTTGTAATTGCCACTGGGCATACCACAGAAATTCGCGACTTTGTGCGCATGGCATTTAGCGAACTGGGTTTAGGTATAGAATTCCATGGGGATGGCATAGATGAAAAAGGCATATTGGGATTTGTAGACAAAGCAGTGGCCGAAGAAAAAGGCCTTGATGTAAAACATTTAACACTTGGCAGAGAATTGGTTTTGGTAGACCCACGTTATTTTAGACCCACAGAAGTAGATTTGCTATTGGGCGATGCCACAAAGGCAAAAGAAAAACTGGGTTGGGTGCCAAAATTCACCTTGCAAGATTTGGTAGCCGATATGATGCAAAGCGATTTGCATTTGATGAAAAAAGAAAATTATTTAAAAGAAGGTGGATTTACTACGAAGAATTATTTTGAGTAAATTATTTCATAATTATAAACCTTATTTAATTGCAAAATAACGCCAAAATATACATCGCAGGTCACCGTGGCATGGTTGGATCCGCAGTCATACGCGCCCTCAATGCGCAAGGGTTTCACCATATTGTTACCCGCACTTCTGCAGAATTAGACTTACGAAACCAGCAAGCCGTTGAAGAATTTTATGCCACAGAAAAACCAGATTATGTGGTGGATGCTGCTGCCAAAGTTGGGGGCATTTTGGCCAACAATATTTATAGGGCAGAATTTTTATACGACAACCTGATGATGCAAAACAACATCATCCATTTTGCCTACAAATACGGGGTTAAAAAATTGCTTTTCTTGGGCAGCAGTTGCATTTATCCAAAGTTGGCACCGCAGCCTCTGAAAGAAGAATACTTGTTAAGCGGCGAATTGGAACCCACCAACGAACCGTATGCGATAGCAAAAATTACAGGTATAAAAATGTGCGAAGCCTACCACGACCAATACGGTTGTAACTTTATCAGTGCCATGCCCACCAATTTGTATGGACCCAATGACAATTACCATCTCGAAAATTCGCATGTTTTACCAGCCTTGATTCGCAAGTTCCACGAGGCCAAAACACAAAATAAATCTACTGTAGAAATATGGGGTGATGGAAGCCCGTTGCGTGAATTTTTATTTGCCGATGATTTGGCAGATGCCTTGGTTTACCTCTTGCTGAATTACAACGAAAAACCCTTTGTAAACGTAGGTTTTGGAGAAGACATCAGCATCAAAGATTTGGCCTTGTTGGTGAAAAAAGTGGTTGGGTTTCATGGAGAATTGACATTTGATACCAGCAAACCCAATGGTACTCCGCGTAAATTGATGGACAGCAGTAGATTGTTTGCCACAGGTTGGAAACCCAAGGTAGGATTGGAAGAAGGCATAGGCATTGCTTATCAAGATTATATTTCCAAGCATTCTTAACGCCCTATATTTATATTTTTCCTTTGCTTTGGGGTTTCCACCTACCTAGGTGTACGTTATTTTGTTAAATTTGCCACAAACCCCATTATTGGAATAAATCAAAATGAAAATAACCTACCTATCCCATGGCCAAAATGAAACAGGGGGTTATAACCATGAAAAAATGTTTTGCGAAACCCTTTCTGATGTCGCAAACAATTGCGATATCTGTTATAAAGAAATAAGGTTTAAACGCAATTTCAAAGGCATTTGGGGTTGGGTTTTACTGTTTTTAAAAGCTTTTTACGCGGCAAAAGGGGAAACCATTGTAACCGTGGCCCGGCTTGCATGGCCTGTATATTTTAGATATTTTTTCAACAAAAACCGCATCATCGTGGTACTGCACAATTATGATCCAAGAGACAACAAACCCAAATTGTATTTTTATTTATTGAAGCGTTTTTTTAAAGTGGCGAACAGCCGAAAAGACAAAATTTCATTGGTGGTTGTGGCTGAATATTGGAAAAACAACTTAAGTACGAATTTAAATTTCAAAGGCAATGTTTTTCTTTTTCCCAATTTTTTTGACAACGCCAAATTGCATTTTTATAGGGATGTGGTGCATAAAAAAAGCAATCTCATTCATCTTGGCCAGTGGAACGACAAAATAGATAAAAAACTTTACCGCATATTTATTCACGCCTTGGAGCACGCCGGTTTGGTTTGTTATTTTTCCGACAACCAAGGTACTGTAATTCACGATTTTCCTGTGACACAATTCAACACCCACGAAGCGTATTTAAAACAAATGGCGTTATGCAAATGCACGGTAATATTAAACAAAATAGAAGAGGGTTGGAATCGTGTGGCGCACGAAAGTATGCTGGTAGGAACCCCTGTTGTATCTAATGGTGGGGCTGGTTTAAGTGAACTCATAAATATGGGTAACGGTCATATTATTCACACTGTAGAAGAAGCCATTGATTTGTGTTTAAATGACAGATTAAATACCATCGATTATAAAGCTTTAGAAAAATTCAATATTTCCAACAAAAACACATTTGTTCAACCCATTTTGCATTGGTTAGAAGCATGAACGTAAAACCAGTCATATCGGTTTTAATGCCAGTACACAATGCAGACAAAACATTGAACCAGGCGGTGTGGTCTGTGTTGAATCAATCTTTAGAAGATTTTGAATTGCTCATTTATTTGGATGGATGTACGGATAAATCAACAGAAATTATTGCCAATTTTACCGACGAAAGAATTAAAGTATTTGCAGATATAGAAAACAAAGGGATTGTATTTGGCCGTAATTTTTTGGTACAAAAAGCTACGGGCAAATATATTGCTTGGCTGGATGCGGACGATTTGATGCTGCCAAAGAGGCTTTCTACACAGTTTAATTTTTTAGAAGTGCACCCTGATATTTTCATATTGGGCAGTTGGGTAGAGGTTAGGAACAACAAAAAAGTAAAGCAAGTAAAGTGGCCAACAAGCAGTGATTTATTAAAAACTTGGTTGTTTTTTCGGAATCCATTGGTTCAATCCTCCTTGATGCTGCGGAATGAAAGAAGTAAAATCAAGTTTGAATCCGACTTTGAATATTTAGAAGATTATCGGTTCTACAGCACAATATATTTGCAAAATAAAATTGCCATTTATCCTGCTTTTTTGTGCAGTTACTTCCAAGATTCGCAAACAGAATTAATCCATAAATATAGAAAATACGATTTTGTGGGGAAGCTTGAAAGTATCATGAAATCCAACCTCACTTTGCTCAACATTAAACTCAACAGCAATGAATTGGCATTGTTGCGCGAATTTTTAAGAAGCAACCACAGGTTTAAAAAAACGGAACAAACGTTGCTTTTGTCCATTTTTAAACAAATAAATACGGCCAATAAAATAATGCATATTTTCGATCCATACAGTCTCCAAAAAATACTTGTTTATCAGTGTTTGCGATTGCTTAAAAACAATGGATTTATGCATCTTAAAACATGGGCTTATATCTTCATCCATCCACAATATTGGTTTTCATTCTTTTTTGTGGGCATGAAAATCAAATCTAAATAATTACATAATTTGCATTAAGTTTGTAAAAAGCATTTATGAAAACTAAGTTATGGTATTTGGTTATATTCATGTTCATGGCTGTCCCGGCCAATGGACAAGTTTATTTTACAAACACCGTTAAAGACCTTGCTTTAATTCCGCGCGACGTTAAAACCAATATTGGAACAGCCCTTTTTGATGGCAATTGCTCAGGAAATTACAATATATTTAAATGCCAAACTTTTCAAAACGGAAAGTTAATTTCATCTTATTCAACCAATTTAAAATTCACTTCAGGAACGGCTCCCTTCTCTTATTCAATAAAACTGCCCGCAGGAAAATACCATTATCAATTCAACATCAGTTTTGAAGGTTCCGACTCTTTCAAACAAAAGATATTGGATGTTTTGGTTGGGGATATTTATATAATACAGGGGCAGAGCAATGCAGTGGCAAATAGTTACAATGGATCTATAAAGCCCAAATATTTTGATTCTTTTTTGCGCAGTTTCGGCTCATCGACCTATGATTATACAAACTGCCAAAATGATACTACTTGGCATTTCATAAATGGAGATGGCTACTACGGACCGGGTCGCATAGGGCAATGGCCAACCGTTATTGGCAAGTACTTATTGGATAGTTTTGGAATTCCCATTGCGTTTTTAAACGGTGCCGTGGGTGGCACCTTTGTAAGTCAACATCAGCGGTATAACCCGCAGCCAGACAATTTAAACACCATATACGGCAGGTTGCTTTATCGAATGCAAAAAGCACGCATTACAAAAAATGTGCGCGGAATATTGTTTTTTCAAGGAGAAAGTGACGGGCAACAAGGCAAAGTGCATGACAGTTTATTCCGGATTTTGTATGCAGATTGGCGCAAAGATTACCCCAATTTGCAACAGAATTACTTTGTGCAAGTGCGGGGCGGTGGATGTGGCTCTCCCACTGCCGCAATGTTGGAACTCCAACGGCAATTTGAATTTTCACTTTCCAGATTAAAAGTAATCAGCTCCAATGGCTTAAATGGACACGACGGCTGCCATTATTGGCTGACGAATGGATATGAACAATTAGGACTAGAATTGGCACCATTGCTGGCAAGAGATTTATACAACAGCAAAAGAAAAACAAACATCGATCCACCAAATATTGGAAATATATTTTATAACAATGAATTGCATACTGAAATTAAATTAAGCATGCTGCAACCACTTGATTCCATTTTTGTGGATGTAGGCTTTGAACAACTTTTTTCAGTCACCGGCGATGCTAGCGTGTCTATAATTTCTGGTAAGGTATTCAAAAATAATGTGTTGCTTACATTAAACAAAGGTACATGCAGCACCTTGTATCTTACCTATATGGGAAAAGCAGGCAGCCAGCCTTGGGTTAAAAATCGCATTCGATCTGGACTGATAGGGTTTAATAGAGTAATGATACAAAAACCAAAAATTCAACCCTTTTATAGCGGTTGCGTTGGACAAACAATTACTTTAGGTGAAGACAGCATACCCGGGTATAAATACAAATGGATTCGCAAAAAAGATGGTTCCATTAGAACCACAGCAAAAATAAATTTGAAATTCGCTGCAAGTGAAACATTTACTGCTATCATGACTTATAAAAATTTGTCATGCATTGCAGATACATTTAGTGTTTCGGCGTTTATAGAAAATTTACCAAAACCCTACTTGGCTCGCGATACGGTTTTATGCAACCACAATACATGGGAAATAACATTGCCCAATATATACCAAACAGTGAATTGGAAACAAAATAAAAACACCAAAATAGGTAACTATTTTACCACAGATACTGCTGGTTGGGTTTATGTAGAAGCCACATCCAGCATGGCTTGTAAATATAGAGATACTTTAATAATTAAATCTTCAAGTCCTAAAGTTTCTATTACAGGCCCATTAAAACTTTGTCCGGAAATGGACAGTATTTTTACTGCAGCGCCAGGATTTAAAACCTATTTATGGAATGGACTTTCTTCGCCTTCCAATTCTTTTCGCAGCAAACCTGGTAAAATTAATTTAACCGTACAAGATACATTGGGATGCACCGCATCCGACAGTTTTATTTCTATTTTATTTTTCGTAAAAAACGCGCCCAAATTAGAATTTAGAATTTGTCCATACGATTCGGTAAATATTTCAAAACCCATTGGTTATATTCAATGGCGAATGAACAATATTGATTTGCCAATATCCATACATTTAAAGCCAGCAGCAGCGCGTACAACAACTTATAGAGATAGCAATGGTTGCCATGCGGATGGATCCATTTCTATAGCTAAAAAAGATATTCCTATCTTTAGTTTGGGAAAAGATACAGCCGTTTGTATTGGAAATAAAGCACGGTTTTATTGCAAATACAATGCATTAAATTACAATTGGAATGGCACATTAACTTCTTCCGATTATTACGAAACTACCATCGCAGAAACGGTTTGGTGTAAAATAACAAATTACGAGGGTTGCTCCAACTCTGATACGGCAATTATAACAAACAACCCTTCTCCTAGGCTATATTTTCCTGCGGACACGAGCATTTGCGATGGCAGGGATTGGTTTCCATTTTCAGCGGATGGCAATTTCCATTATATCAATGGAAATAAAAGCCAAAATGGAAAAATAAATTCACCCGGAATGTATAGTTTTCGCCTTGAAAATGCGTTTGGTTGTGTATCGGAAAAGTTGGTAAATGTAAAGGTGATTTCTTGTGTAAACGGCACTTCAAATTTTATGGGTCAACATTTTAAAACATCACCCAATCCATGCCAGGATAAACTTTGGGTTGCACTTACAACTCCCCAACCCGTTCCTTTTACCATTTCAGATTTATCCGGAAAAATTCTGCTAATTGCTACATTATTGGACAGTAAAATTGTCGATATTTCGACACTGAAACCTGGAGTGTATATTGTTTCTTGCGGCAATTATAGAATGCCAATCGTCAAGCAATAAACTTGATTGCAATTTTATCCAATTCCTTAGAAAGCGTATGGTCCTTTTCCGTTACCACATCCCCGGCATCATGGGTGGAAAGCCATATTTCCACTTTGTTATATATGTTCTTCCATTCCGCATGGTGGTTCATTTTTTCCATAACCAAGGCAGATTCTTGCATAAATTCCATGGCAATGATGAAATTGGTAAAAGTAAATTTTCGGTGTAGCTTATTGTCTATTTCTGTCCACATAATTAATCTAATTTTTTGATGTTTATTTGGTATTACTTTACTGTTTGATTGTGTTGTGGGAGTTTGCCATCCTTTTTGCAAAAGCAAAAAAGCCGCCAAACTCCTATCTATTATCTCGTGTTTATTACTAACATTTGACCCCTACGGCCTTGTCCGATTTTAAGAATTTTGCCAATTTTTTATAAAATATATTTGTCATTTTTCGTTCAAGTCATTAACGTAATAAGGTGATATTGCCTTTCAAAACATGTCTATTTTCTTGGGTGTCTACACAGTCTAAAAGATAGGCGTAAACCCCTGTCATTGCTAATTTATTTTGGTGCTTTCCATCCCAACCTTTTGTTGGATCTGAGGTTTCAAACATTTTTTGCCCCCAACGGTTGTATATTTTTAAATGGTAGGTCTTCATTTTCATATTTCCCACCCAAATGAAAATATCGTTTAAACCATTTTCATCTGGCGTAAATGCATTGGGAACAAAAATAAGCATGGGACAACTGTCTTTGAAAGTGACAATGTCAGTGCCTTTGCATTTATCTGCATTTACAATGGTAATGGTATAGGTACCGCCTGTATTGATAGTTATGGTTTGTGTAGTTTCACCGCCAGGTGTCCATAAATAGCTCGTCATTCCAGAGCCAGCATCTAAGGTTATTGGGTTGTCGTTGCAAATAAACCGGTCTGGGCCAAGATTCACTGTCGCTGCTGCACCTGCAGTTACAATAATGGTTTTATTGGCGCTATCGCAGGCATTGCATCCCGCGCAACCCGGTTTATAGGTATAATCATCGGATGTTATTACACTTACACCATAAGAACCGGCGCTGCTTGCCGTTATAGTTCTAGTGGTCTGAAAACCCGGCGTCCATTTATATTTGGCTAAGGATTGGGTTGCATTTCCAGCATCCAAAGTTAGATTTACATTGCCACAAATGACAGTATCTTTCAGGGGAATGGGTTGCACAGAGCCATCGAAAGCATTGATAATAAAAACATTGTTGCTGTCTTTGCCAGTGCTGAAAGTGACCTTGCAAGTTGCTGTGTATTTGCCAGGGGTATTGTACTTAACCCCACTTACAACACTGTCGTTTAGGGGCCCAGCGTAGGTTGCTCCGGGGAGTGTCCATTGCCACGCCACAGCTTTGCCTTGGGTGGTATAAACCAAGAGTACCAGATTGCGAATGGTACAAATATTTAGGGTGGTTTGCGCCAAAGTGGTCTTTATACCTGCGAAGAACAGCAGGAAACCTAGGATTATGGTGCGAAAAGAACATTTCATGGCAGAAAATCCGAACAAAAATAAGCACAATTTTGAAAAAACAGGAAGTTGAATGGGTTTTTTGGTTTTTTCAAAGCAATTTTACTTTCTGGCTTTTGAACCAAAGAACATATAACGGTAAAAAAAAGAGTGCGCCAAAACCGGAAATTCTGGATTGGTGCAGGAAGAATTTCATTGGACCTCCAAAAAATTCTAGAAAATTTACATAACTGATCAAAACCATATCCAATAATAAAAAAACAATCACCCAACTAGAAATTTTAGATTTTAAAACCAACCAGCTAAAAAATAACAGAAATGCAGAAGGCAAACATAGGAGCATAGAATAATCCCTTTGGTGTGGAAATGCAGTGGGTATGCATGCCAAAATAAAACCAAGATCCGCAAATTCTTTGATTCGACCCGTAAATGTTTTTGCATGCAAATTTAAAATTACCCATGCCGTAAGGATAAGCACCAAGAATCTAAAAACCATTTGAATCCAGAAAACCTGAAGTGTGTTTAACGAAATTATATTCAGGGAGGTTTCATTGGGTATTTTTTGCAAAGTAGCGTACTTTATTAATACGGAAGCAAAATCTGTAAAACCGCCTTCTCCTATGGTTTCAATATGCTCTTTATTCAATGGATTTAAAAGATTTAACCAATCTTGAATGATTTCTTTGTGAAATGAAAAGTTTAACCATAAAAACGGCAAGAGAAGGAGAAAACCCACAGCCAAAAACAGGTATAAAAGGCGTTTCCAATTTTGTTTTAACAAAAAAGAATAGAAAAAGAAAATAGGCAGCACTTTTATATTTATACCCAAGGCAAAAGCAAGGGAACCTTTGGTGTTTTCGTTTTTTAGAAACCTGTAAACACCCTCCATACAGCACCATAAGACCAAAATGGTGAGTTGGCCATATAACAAATTTAGAAATACTGCAGGAATTGCCAACAGCGACACTGTTGAGACCAATAAAATACCAGTTTTAGCTTTCGGAATGGGCAAATACCAACAAAACAAACGGTAAGATCTAAAAACAAGAAACAAATTGAGCAAATGCCAACATACTTTCAATATCCTTATATCCAACCAAGTGAACGGAACCAAGATGGATGCAAACAAGGGGCTGTAGTAATACCACATGCCGTACATATAAGGCGCCAAATACATATTGGAACCTTGCCTAAGTCTTAATGCTGCTCCATAGAAAATATCTATATCGCTTTGCACACTAATACCCCTAAGCGCTGGAATGATTGCCAAGAAAAACCCAAATGCAATTATGACCTCTGCTCGCTGAAAACCACCTGCAATCCAGTGTTTTTTTAGATAGGTGATCATGAACTATATGGCAGAAATGAAGAAACTTATTGGTGACCCCGACAGGAATCGAACCTGTATCAAAAGTTTAGGAAACTTCTATTCTATCCGTTTAACTACGGGGTCAGAAGCTGCAAAGTTAATTCTAAAATTCATTTATTTTATAGCAGATTTATCCAAATTTCAATTATATATTCGCCAGATGCGACTGGTAATTCAGCGGGTATTAATGGCAGAATTGATGATTCAATCCAAAATCCAAGATTCTATCCAAAATGGATTGTTGGTGCTCTTGGGTATTTGTGAAGATGATGAAAAGGAAGATGCAACTTGGCTTGCAAACAAATTGGTGCAGCTCAGAATTTTTAGCGATGCTGATGGCAAAATGAATCTCTCTGTTATAGATACAAATGGATCTCTGTTGATTGTGAGTCAGTTTACCTTGTTTGCTGAAACCAAAAAAGGGAATAGGCCTTCTTTTATTCGCGCTGCAAAACCAGCGATAGCCATTCCTTTGTATGCATATTTTATCGGGCAATGCAATCTACAAATGGGGAAAAAATCTGCGACAGGCGTTTTTGGTGCAGATATGCAAATTCATTTAACGAACGATGGACCGGTTACCATTGTTATGGATTCTAAAAATAGAGAATAAAAAAAGTCAAAACCAAATGAATACCCGTTTTTATTGCCATCCACTGCTGCTGCCTAAATAAGGAAAGTTTGTGTCATGTTTTCCAATTTATCCAACATTTTTTAAATACCTTTTTCTTGAAAAAAAGGTATAACCAAAATTCAAGCTAATTTGATGCTTCCCAGCGCCTCACGATTTTTTTAACGCTTTCACAGCGCACCCCCTCACCTGAAGTTCTTCTTGTTAATTTTATTAAACTAATTAATTCTTTTTGTTTAAGGTGAAATACAGATTTTTATTGCTACCAACTTCAATTTTCAGTAATAAATGTTGCTGCTCTTTTAATAAAATCTATTTTATCACCACAGTCTACCAAATAACCAATTAACTTAATCCGTCAATTAAACCATCGATAAGTTTAATTCTATTTGCTTGCGGATCCTTTGGCAAACCTGGCATACGCATAATATCACCTGCAACCGCAACGACGAAACCTGCACCTGCATTGATTACCAAATCTTGCACTGTAACGATAAAGTTGTCGGGCGTATTTCCCTTGCCAATATCATCACTAAAACTATATTGGGTTTTTGCAATGCAAATGGGCAATTTATCCCAGCCATTGGAAACAAATCTGGCAATTTTGCCTTCAGCTTTGGAAGAAAATTTTACGCCATCGCCGCCATAAACACGTTTTACAACTTTCTCTATTTTTAGGGCAATAGTATCTTCCAATTCATAAGCATGGCTAATTGTTGCAGATGGCCTGCCTTCAATACTCTCTACAACAGCGCGTGCCAAATCTGCAGCACCGGCTCCGCCACTTACAAAACATTCATTAACTGCAGAAGTAACGCCATGGTCTGCGCACCACTTTTGCAAAAATTCAATTTCATCCTGCGAATCAAAACCATATTTGTTGATGCTTACCACCACAGATTGGCCAAATTGACGCACATTGTGTATGTGTCTTTCGGCATTTTTCAAGCCTGCTTTTAAGGCATCTACATTGGCATCGCGCATGGTTTTTTCAGTAGCACCACCATGCAATTTCAAGGCTTGCAATGAAGCTACAATCACTGTGCACTTCGGGGCCAAATCCGCATATCTGCATTTGATATCTAAAAATTTCTCAGCACCCAAATCGCTGCCAAAACCAGATTCTGTAACCACATAATCTGTTAAACTCATGGCCATTTTTGTGGCAATAATAGAATTGCAACCGTGGGCAATGTTTGCAAAAGGACCACCATGAATCATAGCAGGGGTATTTTCTGTAGTTTGCACCAAGTTTGGCAAAATGGCATCTTTCAACAACACAGATATTGCGGAACCAATGCCCAAGTCTTTCACTGTAAATGGTGCCTTATTGGTTCTGTATCCCAAAACAATATTGTCAATGCGGCGTTCTAGATCTTCCAAATCTTCCGAAAGGCACAACAATGCCATTATTTCTGAGGCGGGTGTAATGTCAAAACCAGTTTCTGCAGGAATACCATTGCTGGCACCACCCAAGCCACTGGTCATAAAACGCAAACTTCTGTCGTTCACATCCAGCACACGACGCCATAAAACTGTGGCAAGCGCGTTTTCTGTATTCTTATTGTTGAACTGATAATTGTCTAACAAAGCCGCAATCATATTGTTTGCACAAGTAATTGCATGAAAATCGCCCGTAAAATGTAGGTTGATATCTTCCATAGGCAACACCTGGGCATAACCACCACCAGCCGCGCCACCTTTCATGCCAAAACATGGGCCTAGACTGGGCTCACGCAAAGCAACCATCGCTTTTTTACCAATGTGGTTTAAACCCAAAGACAAACCTACGCTTGTTACTGTTTTGCCCACACCCGCTTTGTTAGGTGTAATGGCAGTTACCAAAATAAGATTGCTTTGTTTAATTTTCTCAGGGTTAAGATAATTTAGCGGAACCTTAGCCTTGGTTTTTCCATAAGGGATAAGGTCATCTGCATGGATTCCTAAACTGTTTCCGATCTCAGCAATCGGTTTTAAAGCGGCGTTTCTTGAAATTTCTATATCTGAAAGCATGTGGCTGCAATAATAAGTGATTTTCGATAAAAAGGACAAAGGGCTGTGCTTTTACATTCATGTTTTGCTAATATTTTTCATGCATTAATATATCCAACCTAGGTAAACCTAACTTTGCGTTGTGAATTTAGAAAACAGAGTGGCCATAGTTACCGGTGCCAATAAAGGAATAGGGCTTGAATGTGTAACCCAATTGTTAGCCAAAGGTGCCATTGTTTATGGCATTTGTCGCAGTGGCTGCGCAACCCAACACCCAAATTACACCTGTATAAAAGCCGACGTTGGAAATTATGCAACTGTTGAAAATGCCATTGCCCCTGTCATTTCAAAACACGGCGAGGTGGATATTTTAATAAACAATGCTGGGCTAGGGTATTTTGGGCATTGCGATACTTTGCCTTTGGAACAATGGCATGAAATGTTCAGTACAAACGTAAATGGTATTTTTTATTTTACAAGATTGGTATTGCCAGGTATGAAATTACAAGGCCTTGGCCATATTGTAAATATTGCGTCTACAGCAGGTTTAGAAGGTTACCCGCAAACCAGCGGCTATTGCGCAACCAAATTTGCAGTGCGCGGTTTTAGCGATGCCTTGTATAAAGAGGTTCGCGATTCTGGCGTTAAAGTGACATGCATTTATCCCGGCAGTACCAAAACAGATTTTTTTAGACACCATGGCTCCATAGAACCGCACAACAATATGCTAATGCCTGAGGATGTTGCTTCACAAATTGTTTATGCCCTAGAAAGTCCACCCAATTTTCACCATGTAAACATTGAAGTTAGACCCCTAAAACCTAAGGGTTAAGGTTTTCGGAACAACTTTTGTGTTTGTAATTCGTCTTTTATAATAACACATGAGAATTTGGATTTTTGTCTTCTGCTTTGCACCCATCTGTGCATTTGCCCAGTTGGGTTCTAAAATGGATAAAATTATATCTTTCATTGGTGCAGATCAAATTGTAAAAACGGAATTTAAATCGGGCTATATGATACAGGATATTAAAACCGGACCGAAAGAAATAACAACCGTTTATTACGGCATGGATAGCACCGCCGTTTTAATAAGCATTCACCGAAAAGACTCTTTCTTCCTCTTTAGAGATATGGTAAATTTTCAAAAAGCCAATATCCCAAAATACAGGGCACATAAAAAATTTATGGAAGGCACCACCACCTATAATTTAGACACGCTACACCAAATATTGTTCCTCATCAATTACAACACAAACCCAATGGAACCGTCCATCACTGGCTTTGCAGCAACCACGGATAAAAACATTATCAATGCCTGGACCAGCGGAAAAACGGGTTGGATTAAGGAGTAGTAGTTAGAATTCTAAGATACTCCAGACAAGTAGTCTTTTGGTTTAAAAAAAGGCAATGCAATCCGTTAGACTTGCCTGAACAACAATTCTTCAAAATAATTACCGCCACCAGCTTGCTTCAGTAAATCATCATTTATTGTAAACCCCTTTACAATAAATTCTCTTAATCCGGCTGTTGCCCATTGGCGAAACTTTGTTCCTTGTTGGTTTTTTACTCTGTAGCCTAAGAAATAATTGCATCAAGATTGTAAAAATTGGTCAGGTAATTTTTTCCATCGTTGGCAGTTGTTTCCATTTTGGAAACAACTGCAATTTCTTGCAGTTCATTTTCTTCAAATATGTTTGCTAATAGCAGGCACCTCAACGCCAAACAGCTCTGCCATGCGTTTTTGAGTAAGCCAAGAGGTTTCGTCATTAAATATTACTTCCACTTTTACATTGCCAGTGGGGGTATTGTAAAGTATAATATTGTTCTCTTTCATTTAGTTTCCCTCAATTATTTTTTGTTCTTCTGCTGTAATATGATAAAGTTCGTAAACCCCAAATCCATTTCAGATATTCGTCTTGCCAACTTTGTTTGTATTCTATGTTTTGGGTTTCAGGTATTGTTAAATTTTCTTAAACAATAGCAACTTCAGGTTCATCTAACAAAAATACTTTTAAATCATCCTTTGGCTTCTATAATTATTCCAACTTCGCTATCGGTTGTCTTGCCTAGATGAATTACAAGGTCTTTCTTGTCTTTGGTGTTGATGGCGTTGGTGTCACGGTAATAAGTGTCACGTAAAAAGTCACGCAGGTCGTTTTTTAAATGCTCTTCGCTTTCGTCCGTTGGTCGTTTTTCTATAACGCTGATTTTGTCGAGCAAAGCAATGAGGTTTGTTTTAAAAACGTCAATTTCACTTCTTAAAGGCTTTTGCTTTAAGAAGGCTTTTAGTGCTTTTTTCGGTGTCTGCGTTACTAATTTCATCAATTATTCTCTGTCAATTATTTAGGTCGTAAAGATAAGTTTTAAAACCGTTTTTAGTTAAAAGTTGTCGCCAAATTGTCAACCTGATGTTTGTCTTCGTTGCATTCCTTTATAGAAAAGGCTTTTTAGATAATTATGTGGGTATGCAAATTAAAACAACCAGAACTTTCTTAAGGTATCTTATTGTGCATAAGGGTATAGGTATTTCGGAACACTATAAAACTTTTTATGTAATTAAGGAAGAAACCCCAGTTGTTGTGATTTCGCTAGAACAATTGAAGTTCATTTTGCTGGATAAGTTATTCTTGGACCATTTACCTGAAAAGTTAAAGTTGGCAAGAGACATATTTATATTTGGCTGTTCTGTTGGGCTTAGGATTTCAGATTTATTGTCTCTGAAGCAGGCTCATTTGGTTTGTGAACAAGGCAATATCTATCTAATAAAACGCAGCATAAAGTCTAGCACAGACACAAGAATCAAACTGCCAGATTGTTGTTTGGAAATTACAAATAAAGACAATCAAGTAACATTATTCCCCATCAAAACCGCCATTTCTTTTTGCAGTTTATTGGCTTCTGTGGCAGCAGCGTCGGCATAATCTTCGCCATTGGACGCATAAATGATGCCCCGGCTGGAGTTTACCAAAAGTCCACAGTCATTATTTAAACCGTATTTGCTTACCTCGGAAAGGCTACCTCCTTGTGCTCCCACGCCTGGCACCAGTAGAAAATGATCGGGAATTAGGCTTCGTACATGGCCAATATCTTCGGCGCGGGTGGCGCCCACTACAAACATTAAATTATCTGGATTTCCCCATTTGCATACCGTTTCAATAACAGTTTCGTACAATTTTTTTTCGGTTTCTGTGTTTAATTTCTGAAAATCGGCGTGCCCGGGATTGCTCGTAAGCGCCAAACAAATAATCCATTTGTTCTCAAATTCTAAGAATGGGCGCAAACTATCTTCTCCCATATAAGGAGCCACGGTTACAGCGTCAAAATTTAGGGTATCAAAAAAAGCACGGGCATACATGGTGCTGGTATTGCCAATGTCGCCTCTTTTGGCATCTGCAATGCTAAAAACAGAATCTGGTATGTGGGCCAAAGTTTCTTCCATCCAAGCCCAACCTTTGGAGCCATATTGCTCATAAAAGGCCGTGTTTATTTTATATGCCGCAGAAAAAGGCAATGTTGCCTCTATGATTTTGCGGTTGAATTCTACGAGATTTTCACCGTTTTTCGCCATGTGCAGTGGCAATTTCCCCATTTCGGTGTCAAGTCCTGCGCACAGATAGGACTGAATGGTTTTTATTCTATGTATTAATTTATTTCGGTTCAAGAACCGCAAAATAACAGCTTTTTACCAAGGGTTCAAATAATCATAGAATTGTAATGAAATGAATTGACGCCATTTTTGCGAAAGAACTATTTAGAAATTGTAAAAAATAAAACTATCTTTGTTTGAATGAGAAAATTTGTCTTGGTGGTGTCATTGATTTGGATGCCACTGTTAAGTTTTGGTCAATACTTGCAAATTGGGGATGGCACTTTTGGTGGAACGGCAGCAGGGCCGCTGGTTGTCAACACCACCATGGCAAGCTATAACACCCGTTTCGCTTACATATTCCCCAAAACTGTGCTTGGCAATTTAAAACATGGCGATACTATAAATTATCTTTCGTTTGGCAGGTTAGCCGGCAGTGATTTTAACACAAATTGCAACCTTACTATTTTTCTTAAAAACACCAACAATTCAGATTTTGGATCAGGTAAACTTTACTGGCCAGGCGAAAAAACAGGCACCACAAGGGTTTACGATCAAAACCCGAAAGCGGAAATTGGCGTGGCGGATGG
>Ga0105048_10000184_pt1 | contig 86614 bp, 70 predicted proteins | sample MAT05_FD_78382 | JGI IMG/M metagenome (GOLD analysis project Ga0105048, IMG submission 78382) | Freshwater microbial communities from Lake Fryxell liftoff mats and glacier meltwater in Antarctica - MAT-05 | ecosystem: Environmental > Aquatic > Freshwater > Ice > Liftoff microbial mat | place...
ACCGGGTATTCTAAAAGCCATTGGCGTAGTTTATCAGCCGGAATAAGCAGGGCGCTGGTCTTTTCTTCTGCTATCGCAAAAATTCGGCTACATTCAATTTTAAGGCAGGCAAAAATGACATAATACAACGCTCTCCCGGCTGAATATAATAGAGCAATAACTCCTTATCCTTTTCAGCGGTAAAAACCTTCACCAACTCACTCAGAACTATGGGTACAACTTTTACATATTGGCCTTCTCTTATGATCTCTGTATTGGGAGGAAACTCATTAATAACAGATGGTTCCAAAATTATATTCATTAACTCACTGGCATATTAGTTAGACTTGCCTGAACCAACGCATGGATTTGTAAAAATGTTGATTGTACTTCCGTCACCACCCAATTGCACAAAACACAATTCTATTTTATGTGCTGCCCTTTTTTGCTGACTATTTGTATCCCGGCGTAAATACAACTATCATCCCGAGAAGATTATTTTTTAAACTTTTTAATTTTTATGTATTACCATTTTCATTGGGCATGTTACTTTTAAAGTGTTTCCATGTAAAAAAGATTGGCAATGCTTTTTGAAAAAATGAGAATGCGTTAATTACATATATTTGAAAATATACACCATAGTATAAGCATATTGCAGAGTCCAAAATGATCCAGATTCCAAAAGCTGCAATAATCGCATTTCGGGCCCAGGCTTCTTTTTTCTTAAAGGGATACCACGCAATAAATGCTAATAAAATATAGCAGCAGGCGATTGTGCCTCCTAAAGGACCGAAGACAAATGCTTGAAAAGACTGTACTTCCTTAGGCGTGTCTGATACTTGCCAAAATACAGAGGCTATTGCATGGTTGTAGGGTGCAAACAACGGATTGTCGCCATATAACGCAAATGTAATTCCAAATAATGCGAATGCCAGGCTGCTAAAAAATAGCCATTTTTGCCAAAAGTTAAAAGTATCTATTCTTTTTATCACCTGCATCATTTTATTTTACTGTTCGGGTTAGTAAAAACTGCCTGAGGGTGGCACACAACGTTCAGGAATGGCTGTCAGGTGATATATTCACTGAATCCAGCCCCGAACAAATGCTGATTGAAAAACTTTTGATGAAGATAACAACAAAAAGCTAAATAGTAAATATCCAGCCCCGAACCAAAGCATAACAGAATTACAAATACCGAAGATGACAAGGTCAAGTCCGTATTTTGCCAAACCTTTTGTTGTGCAGTTCTTATTGTCATTTTAGTTGAAAGTAAAATAGTAATCCAGCGGCAATTGTCATAATAGCTAATGCAGCAAAACCTAAAATATTAATTGTCTTACTGTTTACAAATTCTCCCATAATCTTTTTATTATTTGAAATGTGAAGAATTATTGCAATTAAAACTGGTGCTGTTATACCATAGAGAATTGCAGTATAAATTAGGGCTTGTATTGGTGAAATTCCAATATAATTTATTGCTAATCCAAGTAATAATGACATAGCGATTATTACATAAAATCCTTTTGCTTCATGAAATTTTTTATCAAGCCCTTGTTCCCAACCAAAAGTTTCGGTAAAAATATAGGATAAAGAACCACTCAATACTGGTATCGCAATTAAGCCAGTTCCTATAACACCTATTGCAAAGAGTAGGTAGGCTAAATTGCCAGCCAAAGGCTTTAATGCCATTGCAGCTTGCTCAACGGTATCTATTTGGTGAATTCCTCCTTGAAACAAGACTGTACCAGTTGTAAGAATAATGAAGTACATTACCACACCAGAAACGCCCATTCCAAAATCTACATCCTGATTCATAGCATAAATCAATTTTTTATTTACTACAAGATGCCTTTTCTTATTCTTCATTTCTTCAACCTCTACCGATGCTTGCCAAAAAAATAAATATGGAGAAATTGTAGTTCCCAATATGCCAACAATAATGGCAAGAAAGTCTTTATCAAATTTTATTGTGGGAATAAAAGTTGCCTTCAATATTGCGCCAAAATCTTGTTTGTATAAGAAAGGAACAACGAAGTAAACTAACATTACAATACAAACGTATTTTAAAACAGATGCTATTTTCTGATATGGTAAGTAGATAATTAGCCCTAATAATAAAAGCGTAAAAAAAATGCTAAAAAAACCAGCGTCTATTGAGGGGAATAATAAGTTTCCTACGGCTCCCATTCCTGCAATATCTGCACCAATATTCATAATTATTGCAGGAAAACTAAACAATAGCATGATATATAAAATTGGTCTTGGATAATGTTTCTTGAGTGTCCCTGTCAACCCTTGTGAAGTTACCAATCCAATTCTTGCACACATTTGTTGAATTGCAGCCATAAGAGGAAACGCAACAATGGAAGTCCATAGTGTAGAAAGTCCGTATGCCGCACCAGCCTGTGAATAGGTCGCAATTCCAGATGGGTCATCATCGCTGGCTCCTGTAACTAGGCCTGGTCCAATTTGTTTCCAATAGGCCGCAAGTTTATTTAAGATGTTTTTCCTCCTGCTCATTTCTTGGTTTTTGTTGAATTGCTGGTAAAAGAACAAGTAAGATAAGAAGCAATGCGGTACTAATATTTATTTTGATAAATAGTCCTGACTTGTAGTCTTTATGAAATAACCAATAAACATTTGCTAAAACGCAAAACAAACAAATAAATGTTGTTAAAATTGCAATAAATTTCACTTTCATAGCAGTCGTTTTAAATTGCACATAACGGTCGGGTATTGCTGCAAGCAGGGAATTCATTGCTCGTCAAGCCCCGGAACTGAAGCCAATTGAAAAACTAAACTACAAGATAACAACAAAAATTCCAACAGAAATCCGTCCGCCGGAACCGCTGCTGATAGAGAACTACAGCCGATTGTTTCAACGTCAAGCCCTGCTTGCAGCAATACTTTTGTTAGCGGTTCGTTGTTCAGTCAAGGTCTGTTTATATTGATCGACTATTTAAATTATTTTGTTGTTTTAATAATAACGTCCATTAATTCAATCATACTATCCTGACTTACTTTAGTCAGTCCACGGTTGGGTCTGTCAAGGTCAATAATGAGGATAATGGATAAGGTTATTACTATGCAGAGAATCGCAGCAGGGTAACGGGCATGTGTCGCTGCCAAACCATTTCCATATCCAAGAATTCCAATGGCTAAAAGTGCAAAAAGTAATAAACCTAACAATACTATCTCTGGAACATGATTGGCAATTGCAATGTCTCGTTCCGTTTTTACATCAATTAGTTGATTAATTGAAGTTGCAAAAAGACCTGCTGGAACAGAAAGCGGATTATTTTCTGTTGCATTAAATGCTTCTAACCACATTAGGTTTTGAATTCGCTTTGCATCATTGTTAAGCTCTGTGTTTTCTTTTAGGGATATGTTTGCCCTAGAAGTAATACTAAACTCTACTTTGATATATTCTTTAAACAATTCCACCATTTTCAACCGTTGGTTCTCTGGCAATAATTGAGACCTGAGTGCTGCAGTCCCAATTGCGTTTGATTCTTTCACCACCATTTGTTTTCTGAGGTCAAACCGTGAAAGCGACATTGCAAAAGTAAACCCAAGTAGAAATGTGAAAATTGTCAAAATAGCTGTCTGAATAGTTGAAATCTGTGTTCTCATTGGTTCAGACAATTCAACCTTTATTTTCAAACCAATTTTATAACCAATTTCCACCGATAAAATTAACAGAACAAGCGTTGCAAGTCCGATAAGCCATTCGGGTTGACTGTATAAAAATTCTTCGCTCATTTTGTCTGTTATTTTATTAGGGTTGTTTGTCTTGATGTTGGTTACAATGACCGCTAACTCGTTCTTTGCCGCATGTTTAGCAATAATCAAATATATGTTTTTGAATTTAATATTTTGGCAAATAATAACTTACAAATCAACATTTTTTTTAAAGAAACTTGCGCCAATACAACATTTATTGTAGATATATTCTTCACCTTGTATTAAAAGGTGTTTGATGGTAGCCATTAAAAAAACGCCCCGGTAACAGGGCGCTTTTTAGTGTACAATTTAACCATAATTACAGGATTTTTTGTTTAACAGTGGGGTGGCCGGGCAGGTCGCAGGCGGTTACAGTAATGCTGTGTCCTGCCAATGCTGTTTTTACCGTGGTACTGGTATATAACCAGTATAAACCATCTGTTTGTAATACCGCTTCGCCCTGCTCTGCCAGGCTGCCATCTGTGTTGTTGATCTTTACTTCCACCTTTACTTCTTTTGTATCGTCTGCTGCTTCGATACTGATGGTGGTGTTGATCTGTGCTGTGTACAGCGTTGCATCAATTTCTCCAATTTCAGGTGGCCTGAAGAAATCGGCGATCGCTAAATTGTAAGCGGTTTGGCCGGGAGATGTATGTTTTTTGTACAGTGCTTTTTTTACCGGGTCTGTAATGACTGCCATTGCATATTTAGCAGCTTCTTTAAACATACTCCGGATACCCGTTTGTGCTCCACTCACAGTGGAGGTTTTCCTGGGTATTTTGGCTGCGAGGGTTTGGCCATACCATTGTTTGTAAACAAACTGATCAACCTTGCCTGACAAGCCATGTGTCGTGTTTTTAATTCCAAACTTTGCCATAAAATAAAATTTTAGGTTTAGGCATTTAGTTCGCAAAGCATTTACTCTTTTATATTAAACCTCATTTTCTTTTTTTTCTTGATAAAAAAAAGAAACAAAAAAAATCAAGGCTACGAATAAAAAGGCTCCCGACTTTCGGGACAGGTGAAATTTTATATGGGGTAAGTCTTAATAAAATCAATTGCCTTCACCATATCATCCCTTAATATCCTGTCGGCATCATTAAAAGAAACTTCTTTTCTGAAAGCGGTAATGATGCCCTCAATAAAATCAGAACTTTTTAATGGCCTGCGAAATTCCAGTGCCTGTGCGGCGGTCAGCAGTTCTATCGCCAATACTTTTTCTACATTGTCAATTACCCGTTTGCATTTGGTAGCGGCGTTGGCACCCATACTTACATGGTCTTCCTGGTTGTTGCTGCTGGAGATGGAATCTACACTGGATGGCGTACACAATTGTTTGTTTTCGCTTACAATGCCTGCGGCGGTGTACTGTGGTATCATAAAGCCGGAATGAAGACCCGGTTGTTTTACCAAAAACAATGGCAACTCATGCTGGCCACTGATCAACTGGTAAGTCCTTCTTTCAGAAATATTGGCCAGCTCACTCATGGCGATGGCTAAAAAATCTAAGGTGATTGCCAAAGGTTGGCCATGAAAATTGCCGCCACTTAAGACGAGGTCTTCTTCCGGGAAAATATTGGGGTTGTCTGTAACAGAATTGATTTCTTTGATGAACACACTTAGTACATAGTCAAATGTATCTTTTGTGGCGCCATGCACCTGCGGCACACAACGGAAAGAATAAGGGTCTTGTACCTGTGGCTTTTTTTGCTGTAATATGGCGCTGCCGCTCAACAATTTCTTTATTTTTTTTGCTGTATCTACCTGCCCTTTGTGTGCCCGGATGGAATGAATCTTTTCGTGCAATGGTTCTGCCACACAATCAAAAGCATCAAAAGAAATAGCGGCAATGATATCTGCCCATTGCAGCAAACGGCTTGCCTGTATTAAATTGTGAATACCATAGGCACTCATGAATTGCGTACCGTTGATCAATGCCAGTCCTTCTTTGCTTTGCAGTTTTACCGGTTGCCAGCCAAACTTTTTCAATACATCCGCTGCGGCTGTTTTTTGTCCATCGTGGTTTACTTCTCCCAATCCTATTAGGGGTAAACTTAAATGGCTTAACGGGGCCAGGTCGCCGGAAGCACCCAACGAACCCTGGGTATATATTACCGGCAATACATTGTTATTGTACATTTCTGCCAACCGGTTCACCGTATCCAGTTGTACACCGGAGTGGCCGTAACTGAGTGATTTAATTTTAAGCGCCAGCATCAGTTTCACAATGTCTTCGGGCACTTCTTCGCCCAATCCGCAGGCATGGGATTTAATCAGGTTGCTTTGCAGTTCCTGTAATTGTCCTTTGTCTATTCTTACATTTTGCAAATAACCAAAGCCGGTGTTGATACCATAAAACAATTCATCGCCGCTGTCTATTTTTTTATCGAGGTAAGCCCTGCAGTCCTGTATTTTTTTTTGTGCTGCCGGCGGAATGCTAACAGGCTGTTTTAAAAATACCAGGTCTTTTACCTGTTCAAAATCGGTAAAACTATCATCTAAAGGGAAATAATTATTACTCATTCAGCAGCAATCTTTTGAGGGATTTAATTTTATGGGTTTCAATTTTTAAATGGTTTCAAAAGTAATATAAAAAATGGCATTACGGTTTTAAGGCAATTACGGGGATAAAAAAATGCCTTCAGACAGGGGTGAAATATCTTATAGACGATCACGATAGCCGAATTCCCAGATTGGGTTGCCGTCATATAAAAGAAAATTCATTACTGAAGGTTTTTCATAATTATAAATAGTTTAATAAAGCTACTGTTGTAGCCATTTTTTCACAGGCACAGGATGAAATGAGCTTTGGTATTTCAATTTATTATTGTCGCGTTTCACTTTTGTCCGACTTACCAACAGGCAGGTTTTATTAAAGCGTAGAAAATTAATCTTATTGATTGTAATAATTGTTTAATTTGTGGTACTGCTGATTCTATTTATCCCACTAAATAAGCCACGCTGTACCTGAAAAAACTCATAATTTTCTGTATTGCAAAGATATTGCAATACCAGGGCTCTGGATAGGTGAAATATACATAAATAGGTAATTGGTAGAAAAAGAATATAGTACCCCAGCTTTTGATTGTAACAGGCGATTTTCTATTTTAAGGCAATCCTTAGGTGATAAATGCAATTAGGCGCGGTAACAATTTGAGCTGGCAACATTGAACAGGATATTTTTTAAAACCCGGATAATCACGAGTAGCATTCCAATTTAAAATTGTTGAAATAATTGTACTGAGTTAGAATGATTCCGCAAAAGATAAAAAAATATTTATTCAGGCATAAGCATGTCAATTTACTCATTGTGGCTGCAGTAGCCTTGTCAGCACTTATTTTTAGTCTATTCATCGTATGGTGCTTTCACAGGTTGCCTTTAGAACTATACCTTTCAAAAGAAATAAGCACAGAGGATATTGATTTTACAGATATTTATTACCAGACAAAGGAGGAAAATCACAAAAAGAATATTCTTTTAGTTAATTCCGGCTCATTGAATAGTGATTCAATAAGACCAGGTATCACCAGGATCATCCATACCATTGATTCCCTCAGGCCAAATACAATTATTGGAGTAGATCATTATTTTGTTGATGACAAAGGAGATGATATTGACCGGCCTTTGAATAGTATATTAATCAATAAAAAAGTTGTATTCGGGAGACATTATGAAAACCAATCAAGATTTCCACTGGATGATACCGGCAAAGTAAATATAGGAATTATAAATTTTCCGGTTAAAGAACAAACCACAGTACGTGAATATTATAAAAACCATATCATTCACAATATCCGCAATAATAGTCTTGATGGAATAGCATCACAAATCGATACGACCATTGAATCATTTGCTGTAAAACTGCTCCGGTTATACGATCAGAAATTTGTTGTAACGCAGAAGGAAATAGATGATTCTATTTTTATGATCAGGTATACGAGTTCGGCAAAAGGATACTATAATATTTTCAATCCGGTTGTTATAAATGCTGATGCAGGCACTGATTTCCCGGCAGTAGAAGGTAAGGATTTATTGAAGGCTGATCCTGCACACCTGCAAAAGATTCAGCAATTGTTAAATGACAGCACTGTTGTTATTGTTGGGTTACTGGGCAAAACAGAAATGGATAATCTTAACGATATAGAGGATAAACATAAGGTGCCCAATGACTTCCATTTGTTTAACAGGCTGAAGGAAATGCCGGGTGCAGTAATACATGCAAATGCACTGGATAGTTTGATAAATGAAAAACCTATACAAGAAATCAACAAGCTGGTATTTTACTTTTTTTTATATTTTGTAATTATGATATTCTGGACAATGCTCAGGTTGCTGGATAAACTAAGACTTATCCTTATCAAGCAGCTTATTGAAATCATTGTGTTTATTTCCTTAACGATGATACTTATCTGGCTTAGTCAAAAATTGATGCAGGCCGGATATCATTTACCAATGGGTGAGGTGCTGGCATTTGTTGCCCTGGCAGTGATTGAGCTAAAGCTCTTTGGAATGGAATTATATGAATGTATTGAGAAATATCTTCATCACCGGGTATTGGTTTCGCCAATCAAAAGTATTGTCATAAAAAAAATAAAAATAGCGAATGCAAAAAAATAATTAATAAAAAATGAAGAAAGCATTGTACATACTCTGTCTGAATCTTTCGTTTATTACGATAAAAAGCCAGGATGTATTTATCGTGGTTTACCAGGGAAAAGTTGGTTTTAAAGATTGTAATTCCAGCGACCGGGTTGTGCTTGATTGTAATTTAAAATACGCAATACCTCCTGATAAAAATATCAAGTTTGAATCCGGCAGGGCAATCGTTTTTACTAAAAATAAATATTTTGAAGTCAATAATGCTGATTGCTTATCATACAGGGATATTGTAAATAAACTGCGGACCATCAGTGCCAAAACGCAATCATTCTTTTGGGAGTACACCAAAAAACTTCATGTCTTTTCTGAAATCCAGAAAAGTACAAAAGGCGCAGTAGCAGGTGGTACAAGAGCGATTGATGATAAAACGAATAAAAAGACGGACAGGCACAATGAAACATTTTTTCCTGTGGATTCTGCCAAAATGCTCTCCAACAGCATTCATTTAAAATGGGAGCTTGAAAATAAGCTATTTGGTGCTAAGCTTATTGTAGTAAACAAGCAAACAAATGATACCGTATATAATAAGATTGCACCGCAACAGGGAGAAATAGAACTTGTAATTGAAAAGGAAGGTTCCTATAACTGGTTTATTTATTCTGGCATGGAAAAAAAGAAATACATATACCGGTTATTTATAAAGCCAGGCGAAGCGGAAAGAAAAAATCTCGTTCATCTCCTTAAAGGGTTAAAAACAGAAATAGCCGCTATGGATGATGACCTAAAAAACATAGTTATTGAAGATTTTCTGTATCAAAATAAAATCGCTGAATAGCATTTATACAAAAAATGGTTAACCACAATAAAATTATTTCAAATGAAAAAATACATCCCTGTACTCCATATTATTTTTTTATTCTTTGGGGTAATTACTGTTTCAGCCCAGCAAAAAGATATTGGCCAATCTTTCCAAAAAAATGGGTTCATTCAAAACATAGATTATGCTGCAAAAATAATGATTCTAAATTTTATTGAGAAAACGGCCATCGTTTCTGAAGTAATCTATTTGCCCAACACGCAATATACAAACGAAAATAAGGAAGTTTTGAAAATTTCTGATCTGAAATACAATGATGAAATTATATTACTGGGTGAGCGATATAACGTTGATAAATATAGTGAGGCAACTAAAATTATCCGCATTAAACCTACTGTAAATTCCACAACAGAAGGAATGGTTGATTTTATTAAAAATGATTTTGCCTATGTAGATGGCAATAAAATAAAACTAAATACAGGAAAAAAAATAAAAGGCAAAAAAAAATCAGGATATGAAAATAAGAGTTTTTCAAAATTTGGAGATCTTAAATTATATGATTTTGCAAATTTAAAGGGCAAGTACAATGCAGAAGGATATATCCTGGCAGACGAATTTATTTTACAGCCCAATAACGAAACCGACTTTGATAAAATGGCTGATACAATAGATAAAGAAGCTCAACAGAAATTTTACCCGCTGTGGATTGACAAAAATAAACGCAGCAGATTGTTTAATAGCGAAGTAGGGGGAATTGGAAAGATACACAATGATGCAATTGTTCAGGAATATATACAAAATATTGGTATGAAGCTGGTGCCGGAAGCGATGAAAGAGAAAGTGAAATTTATTTTTATTGTTGTAGAGAACCCCGATTTCAATGCCAATGTAAGGGCAAACGGATTGTGCTATGTATATACCGGGTTACTCAAAGCGCTGGAAAATGAAGCTCAGTTAGCTGCAGTGCTGAGTCATGAGATTTCACATGTAATTTATAAGCACATCTCAAAAGAAATGAAGCAAAGGGAAAAGTTGGAAAAGAATAAATTACTCGTCAGTGACGGAAGTAAAATATCAATAAATGCCTATAATAAATTATCGGATAAATCTAAAAATAACCCGGAAAACGAGGCCCGGAAAGCTGCCTTAAAACAAAATATACACGATATTGAAATAGCTGCTCAAAATTTATTGGAAAGAAGATTAGCTACTTTTTCTGTAGAGGAAGAAGAACAGGCAGACAGGGTAGGCCTTTCCATTTTGGTATTGGCAGGATATGACCCCAGGCAGGCACCCATTATTTGGAAGAATATTTACAACAGGTATGGTGTGCTGAGAAAAGTTGAGGCAGGCGTTAAGTTGGTTAAAAGACTTCGTGAAGAATTAACGGCAGACAATTCCGCTAAAAAAAATGCAAGGGCTGATAAAGGTAAAAGTAAGTTTAAAGTGGGCATGGATTTACTGAATCTGTTAGTCAGGTGGAAGGCATCTGACGCAAAATCCAAAAGTTTTCAAACCCATCCGGAACATTCAACGCGATTTGAAGCTTTGAACCGATTAATTGCTTTATACTGGAACAATGAGGAGTTACTAAACAAATCAATGATAGGTGAAGAAAACTATTTGTCTATCGTGAAAAGATTAAACAAGCGAAATAACAACTAATTCGTTACCAGTAAATCAGCAGCCGCCTTGCCGAAAGTTATTATCGCAACAAAAAACCAGGCAGTGGAGCAGGCCAGGTCGGTTTGTCAAAGTTTATCTACGCATTAAACGCTTCGCCAATGCTGGTGTTGCGAATTTAAAAAGATTTATTATCCCGAACGCCTGTGTTGTGTGTTCGGAGTAAAGCCAAAGTATCGATGACAGGCGAAGCGTATAAATCAAAAACCAGATGTGGTAGGGCTATTTCACAGCTTAGTTTATTGCATGCGGCTGCTATTGGCCAAAAAACGCAAGGGTGTGGATGGAATAGCTGCCTATTGATGAAATACTAACAGCCCCGCAACCTATTCCCCACAAAGATCCCTGATCACAACACTTGCAACAGTACAGCCAAAAATAGCGGGCATATAAGAGACCGTACCGATGATCGTTTTTTTGGGATAGGCTTTTTCTGTTACAATCACTTTTTCCTGGTCAATCTCTTCAGGAGAAAAAACTACTTTCACGCCAGTGGAGATACCTAACTCATGCAGGTATTTACGGACGTAGCGGGCCAGTTTGCATTTATAACTTTTTGAAATATCGGCTACTTTAATTTGGGCCGGATCTGCTTTTCCACCTGCACCCAAAGAGCTTACAACGGGAATGTTTCTGTCTACACAGGCTTTGATAAACCACACTTTGGGTGAAAGAGTATCAATGCAATCCACTGCATAATCATAGTGCTGTGCTGTTACCATTTCAATGGTCCTTTCCTCTTTTACAAACTCATTGATAACAGTCAGTTTCAATGCAGGGTTAATGTCTTTGAGCCGTTCTGCCATTACAAATGTTTTCAGCATTTTTTCTTTGCTGTGCAATGCTGCAATTTGCCGGTTGCAATTGCTAAGGTCTACTGCATCTCCATCCACAATCGTCATGCTGCCCACACCAGCCCTGGCAATCATTTCGGCACAGATACCCCCTACTCCACCGAGGCCCATTATCAACACGTTTTTTTTAATCAGGTTATTTACTTTTTCTTCTCCCAGCAGCAGTTCTGTTCTGCTCATCCAGTATGGAATCATATTAATTGATAATTTTTTAATTGATAATTGATAATTTCAAAAATTACTACCGGCCTCCAGGTTATAATTGACATTCGTATTTCATCATCGGTAAATCGTAATTTGTACTTTATCATGTTTACAAAAATGTCGCTATGCCAGCTAAAATCAAAATAATAATTTTTATACTCTTTGTATTTGGCATTGCCATTTCTTTACCAGCGCAGACTGTAAAGCTGCTTGCTTCCCGTACAAACACTTCTCTGCGTGGATTGAGTGTGGTGAGTGACCGGGTAGTTTGGGTGAGTGGCAGCGCTGGTACAGTGGGAATGAGCGTAGACAGTGGCAATACCTGGAAATGGATCACGGTAAAAGGTTTTGAAAAAAAAGATTTCAGGGATATTGAAGCATTTGATGAAACCTCTGCAGTTATCATGGGCATCGGAACGCCTGCTTATATTTTAAGAACAGCTGACGCCGGTGCTTCCTGGAAAGTGGTGTATGAAAATAAAACCAACGGCATGTTTTTAGATGCGATGGAATTTTGGAATATCATGAGCGGCATCGTAGCAGGCGACCCTATCAACAACAAAATTTTTATTGCCCGTACATTCGATGGCGGTATGAACTGGAAAGAAATCCCACCAACCAATTATCCTGTAACAGACAGCGGTGAAGCCATGTTTGCAAGCAGCGGCACCAATATAAGAAAGCTCAACCAACAGGAAGCGGTATTTGTAACCGGCGGCTTACGCAGCAGGCTTTTTATAAGAGACAGAAAAATTGACCTGCCCATTCTGCAGGGAACAGCAACAACCGGTGCCAATTCTGTTGCAGTGAAAAACAGTGAAACAATGATAGTGGTAGGTGGAGACTTTAATGCAAAAGATGCTGTTGAAAAAAATTGCGTTATCACCAGCGATGGCGGAAAAACATTCAGCGCACCCACCACCCCACCGCATGGCTACCGGAGCTGTATTGAATATCTCAACAAAAAGAACTGGATCAGTTGCGGACTAAACGGCGTTGATGTAAGCAGTGATGACGGCAACAATTGGAACTGGATCAGTAAAGAAAGTTTTCATGTTTGCAGGAAAGCAAAAGATGGTAAGTCAGTTTTCCTTGCCGGTGGGGGCGGAAGAATTGGAAGGCTGATTCCTGAATAAAATAAAATCCACCACACCTGATAAAAACGATGCGCTACTTTTTAAACATAAAATAAACTGCCCCAGCAACAATGCAAAGCTCACTAAGTACTTCGGGTGAAATGGTTCTTTTAAGTATATTACTGCAAACACGGAAAATACGAGCAGTGTAATCACTTCCTGTAACATCTTTAACTGAAACCCGTTTACACCGTTGGCATAACCAAACCTGTTAGCAGGCACCATCAGGCAGTACTCAAAAAAAGCAATGCCCCAGCTTATTGCAATGGCTTTCCATAAAGGCATCCCTGCATGTTTTAAATTCCCATACCAGGCAAACGTCATAAATATATTTGAAAACAGGAGAAGCGTTATTGTACGTGTCATAAAAAAAGGATAATTTTAAATATTATTACAAACCTATTTGTAAAGCCATCAAGTTATTTGCTTTTCGATTTAAACGCTTTGGCATGGTTTTGGAAAACGAAGTAAGGTCAATTGGATTATGTAACGATTGCTCTCTTACCAACAACTTTAACCTTTCCCTGATAAAACAGTAAAACCCATTAATAACTATATAAACCCACACAAATGGCATTCGAAAATTTCCCTTCGGCCGCAAGTGCGCCACCAACTCCACCAGAAGCCCCAAAAACAGACTGGCGGTTTTTTTTAACCATCGGCTTAGTAATTGCATTACTCGGCACCTGGGGCTATATTATCTGGGACAAAAGCAAACAAAAAGAAAGCGACCAGAAAAAGGATTTCCAGTACTCGTCCGTGGTTTCTGAAAAAGATACGCTGAAAAATTTATTGGATGAGGCTACTATGCGGTATGATGCATTAAAAACATCGAACGCAAAAAAAGACAGCACCATTACTGCAAAAGACAGGGACATTGCTGATAAAAAAGCAAAGATCGCCAGCATATTGAATGACAAAAATGCTACTGCAAAAGATCTTGCCAGGGCAAGGGAGATGATCAATTCTTTGAACACAGATATCGAATCGTATAAAGTACAAATAGAAACGCTCAAAGGAGAAAACCTCCAGCTTACGAAAGAAAAAGAAGAAGTAACACAACAGAAATATGCGGTGGAAAAAAATTATGACTCTGCCCGGTCGGTAATAAAGCAAAAAGAAGACTTGCTGGATGTAGGTTCCACCTTACATGCTTCTGGTTTTAATATTATTGGCATCGATGAAAAAAGCGGCGGCAAAGAAAAAGAAACAACCAAAGCAAAAAAGGTAGATAAATTGAGGATCTCCTTTAACCTCGATGAAAACAGGATCTCTCCATCCGGCTCTAAAGACCTCTATATCTGCATTGCAGGCCCTGATGGAAAACCAATAGCAGTAGAAGCATTAGGCTCAGGTATGTTTAACACAAGGGAAGAGGGGCAAAAAACGTTTACTCAAAAAGTACAGATCAATTATACACAGGGGCAAAAACAAATTGTAAGTTTCGACTGGAAGCAAAATACCAACTACCAGGTTGGAAACTATAAAATTGAAGTGTTCCATAATGGATTTAAGATTGGTGAAGGTATTGCGGTTTTAAAGAAAGCTGGTTTTCTGGGTTTGTAATCAGCTAAAATAAAAATAAACAAAAGCGCTCTGGTTAACCGGGGCGTTTTTTTGTGCTTTGTTGCAGGAAAGCAAACTATTGCGACTGGCTAATCACTGTCATTTAATCACATTTTTTTAGATTCGTGTAAACTCTTCATAAACACAGACCCTAATAGAAACAAAGCATTTGCCTCTACAGCTGGTGGGCTGCGTTACCGGAACGGCGCTGTTTTGGCTCCTTTCAAAAAATATGCCCGCCTAAACGTCCGCCCGTGCCGGTACGGACGGGAAACGGGCAGGCTCCGCTTTTTTTTTGAATCACGCCGCCCGCCTAACCGAACCAAAAAAGGCACCTAACCCGGTAACTGTTAAGAGTGGGCCCATAAAAAATGTAAGTGTAAAATGTGAATTGAAATTTACTTAACTATTACGGCATTGAATGGTGATTTGTGAATAGTCAATCTCTACCATTCATGAAAATACAGATTCCGTTTACTATTCAGTAAACGGAACCTGTATTTTCTTTTATCTAAGAGAAGTTAATGCAGCAATTTTATCATTCGGATAATTATACTTTCTGCATTACAAAGCTCTCTAAAAATTTAGTCGTAAAATTGCCCTGCCGGAAGTTTTCATTTTCCATGAGCTGCAAATGAAAAGGAATCGTAGTTTTCACACCTTCTATCACATACTCACTTAACGCCCGGTGCATGGTATCGATCGCTTCTTCCCTGGTTTGTGCCACAGTTATCAGCTTGCCAATCATGCTGTCGTAATAAGGTGGGATGGTATAGCCTGCATATACATGACTGTCTACCCTTACGCCATGTCCGCCCGGGGTATGCAACACCGTTATCTTGCCCGGGCTTGGGCGAAAATCGTTATACGGGTCTTCTGCATTGATACGGCATTCAATGGCATGCATCTGTGGATAATAATTCCTGCCGCTTACTTTATGGCCTGCCGCTATTTTGATCTGTTCTTTTACCAGGTCGTAACTTACCACTTCTTCCGTAACACAGTGCTCTACCTGTATCCGGGTGTTCATTTCCATGAAATAAAAATTGCGGTGTTTATCCACCAGGAACTCTACGGTACCAACGCTTTCATAGTTGATGGCACTTGCGGCCTTGATGGCTGCTTCACCCATTTCCTCCCTGAGTTCCTGCGTCATAAACGGGGATGGGGATTCTTCCACCAGCTTTTGGTGACGGCGCTGGATGCTGCAATCCCTTTCGCTTAAATGACACACGTTGCCAAACTGGTCGCCGGCAATTTGTATTTCAATATGGCGTGGCTCTTCTACAAATTTTTCCATGTAGATGCCATCATTTTTAAAAGAAGCGGCAGCCTCCGTTTTGGCATTCTCGTAGGCTTTTTCTATTTCTTCTTCCATCCATACTACCCTCATTCCCTTGCCACCACCACCTGCGGTAGCTTTTAAAATTACGGGGTACCCTATTTTACCTGCAGATTCTTTTGCATGGTCCACACTTTCCAGCAATCCTTCCACGCCCGGCACCACCGACACGCCTGCGTTGATCATTGTTTGTTTGGCGGTCACCTTATCGCCCATGGAGTTGATCATGTCAGGAGTAGGGCCAATAAATTTGATCCCGGATTCTGTACAGATCTGTGCAAACCTTGCATTCTCGGCCAAAAATCCATACCCGGGGTGAATTGCATCGGCGTTGGTAATTTCTGCAGCAGCCATGATGTGCGGTATGTTCAGGTACGAATCAACACTGGCCGGCTTGCCTATACATACTGCCTCATCTGCAAATTTTACATGGAGGCTGTCTTTATCAGCGGTAGAGTAAACGGCAACCGTTTTAATACCCATCTCCTTGCAGGTGCGTATTACACGAAGGGCAATTTCTCCACGGTTGGCTATTAATATTTTTTTGAACATAGTCTTAATGTGCTGATTAGCTAATTTGCCAATGTGCTAATTACAATGGCGGTCACCAATCCTGAATAAATGGTTCCGCAATAGCATATTCAAATAGCATTTTTTAAAAAATAAGGAAACTGAACAAGTAACTAAATGGTGTTTTTCTTTTTGCAGTTCCCAATATGGCATTGATAATTTTTTTTAATTCTGTTAATTTGATATTAATAGTAGCCGTATCAGGATAACCAGTGGCAAACTCACATAAAGTGATCCAGTATTGGGTTTCATCTGCTTCTTCGGCTGCAAAATTTATTTTATGTATAAAGTCGGCTTTACTTTCCGCATTTTGCGCTTCCATTGAATTGGCCCCAATGGAAGTTCCAGAACGAACAAGCTGCTTACTGACAGCGTATTTTCGTTTTTCATCCAGTAGCTCGCCGTAGTCAAGTATTAATATTGAAAACTCCAAACTTAATTTTAAAAGGGCATTCTTTTCAATTAATTCCTTTTGCATATCTATTACTTTTTGTTGAACAGATAAGTAATCACTCAATTGAGATCGCCACTTTAAAACAAAAGCACAATAGCAATTGAAGGAATTAGCAAATCAGCTAATTAGCTACTTAATTAGGTTCCACCAAAAACAACGGCTGATCATACTCTACCGGGCTGGCATCTTCTACCAATATCTTTACGATCTTACCACTTACTTCGCTTTCAATTTCATTAAAGAGTTTCATTGCTTCTATTATGCAAACGACTTTTCCAACAGCAACGTCATCGCCTACGCTTGCTAAAATTGGTTTACCAGGGCCACTCTGGCGGTAAAATGTTCCGATCATCGGGCTTTTAATGGTAACAAATTTATCTTCTTTCGCTGCAACGGGTGCAACAGCGGCAGGAGCCATAGCGGCGGAGGGTGCCGGAGGCGGGGCTTGCTGGGTGGCGGGTGTATAGTTACCAGCAGCAGGTACGTTGGCAACGATGTGCTGAACCGGATCCTTTTTTTGTTTAATGGTAATTTTTACTCCTTCTTCTTCAATTGTAATTTCGCCTATATTGGTTTTATTGATGAGCTTTACGAGCTCCTGGATTTGTTTGATGTCCATGTTTGGATATTATAAGGTTTTTTAGCAATCGGGCTGCTAAGGTATGGAATGATTTATCAAAATTCCAATTAATTAAAAAATATGAAACGCCCAAAAAAGTGATTTTTGGGTAAAATTTGGGTAAAAACAATCTAAAAATGGCGAAAAACGACTAAAAAATCATAAAAATAGAAATGGGCTGATTTTAAAAATCAACCCATTTTCTATTTCAGTATCGTGATTATTCTTTTACTCTTTCTACGTATTCTCCTGTCTTTGTGTTTACCCTAATATGCTCGCCCTCGTTCACAAAAAGTGGCACATTTACGGTAGCACCGGTTTCAACCGTGGCAGGTTTTAACGTCCTGGTGGCGGTATCGCCTTTCATTCCTGGCTCGCTGTAAGTAACCAGTAAAACAATCTTATCCGGCAACTCCACACCCATTGGCTGGTCTGTATCTCCGTTGATCAATACTGTAACTTCCTGTCCGTCTTTTAAAAATTTAGGTGCATCCACCATTATTTCAGGCACAGTGATTTGCTCAAAAGTTTCAATGTCCATGAAACTGTAGCCGGTATCATCTTTATATAGATACTGGTATGCTTTCTTTTCTACCCTTACCGGAAAAATGGTTTCACCGCTATTCCAGGTCAATTCAATGGTGCGGTTATTATCCACACCCTTTAATTTTGCCCACACTTTTGCGGCGGCACGGGCGGTTTTATTTTGCCCAAATTCAATTACGCTGTACAAACTACCATCCACTTTGATGATAAGGCCTGAACGCATGTCTGCTGTAGTTGCCATGATCTTTTTTTTACCCCTGTCCCCGCTATCCTGCGGAGGAAAAGAAATTGATGAATGAGTGTTTAGACCTTTCAGATAATCCTGAAAAATGAGCTTTGCAATTTTCAGGTTCAAAATGAATGGCTGCAAAAGTAGGGATACTCAGGCTAAATAGAAAATTTTGGTATTTGTCCTGCATTTTTTTTAACGGGCGGGTATCAACGTTAGCAATTGCTTTTCTGGTGATGGTGTAGTACCGTGGCTGCTGTTAACATTATATTCAATACAAAGCCAGTAGCTTTACCCAAATTCACAAATTGAAAAAAGCAATCTTTCTATTTCTATTTGGATGCAGCAGTTTACCTGGCTGGGCACAGCCGGATGCTACCGCTGCCACGTACTACCAAATTCAAAACAGCCCGTCATTTACAATTTGTACTGTTCCAGACAGTACGGCATTTACAAATCAACAGTTGAAAAAGAATAAACCTTTTGTTCTAATCTTCTTCAGCCCCGATTGTGAACACTGCCAAAAAGAAACCAACCAGTTGCTGGCATATAAAAAAGAATTGAGCGGATTACAGATCGTGATGGCCTCCCCTGCTCCCTTCACCCTTGTCAATAAATTTTACCACGATTATAACCTTGCTTCGATGCCGGGTGTGGTAATGGGGCAAGACCCGAACTATGCACTCAGCATGAAATACCCGTTAAGAACCTATCCCTGCATATTTGTGTACGATGCCCACGGAAAACTGGCTAAAGCATTTGCAGGCAATGCAGGCGTACCTGCAATTTTAGATGCGGTGAAATAAACTGATTATTATCATCTGCAGCAATGTTGTAATCTATTACCTTTGCCCCGAAAAAATTTTCTTCTAATCATAAAACATTTATCATGAAAGTTACTGTTGTAGGTGCAGGTGCCGTAGGTGCTACCTGTGCTGATAATATTGCCCGTAAAGAATTGTGTACAGAATTGGTTTTACTGGATATTAAGGAAGGCGTTGCCGAAGGTAAAGCGCAGGATATGATGCAAACAGCTACCCTGCTGGGCTTTGATACCAAGATTGTTGGCAGCACCAATGATTACAGCAAGACAGCCAACAGTGATGTGGTGGTAATTACTTCCGGCCTGCCACGTAAACCCGGCATGACCCGGGAAGAGCTCATTGGCGTAAATGCAGGCATTGTAAAAAGTGTTGCTGAAAATATTTTGAAATACTCTCCTGATACGATTATTATTGTTATCAGCAATCCGATGGATACAATGACTTACCTGGCATTAACAGCAACAGGCCTGCCTAAAAACAGGCTCATTGGAATGGGTGGCACGTTAGACAGCAGCCGTTTTAAATATCAATTAAGCCAGCATTTAGGCTGCAGCCCTGCTGATTTAAACGCAGTGGTTGTTGGCGGGCATGGTGATACCACGATGATTCCATTGATCCGTTTGGCTACCTGGAACAGTGCTCCGGTTACTGATTTTTTGACTGCAGAACAACAGGATAAAATTGTAAAAGATACCATGGTGGGTGGTGCTACTTTAACTGCATTGATCGGTACTTCTGCCTGGTATGCACCCGGTGCTGCCGGTGCTGCTTTAGTAGAGTCAATCGTAAGGGATGAGAAAAAACTATTTACCTGCTGCGTTGCACTTGACGGTGAGTATGGACAAAAAGATATTTGCCTTGGCGTACCGGTAACCATTGGAAAAAATGGATGGGAAAAAATACTTGATTTTAAATTGAATGAAACGGAGCAAGCTGCTTTTAACAAGAGTGCAGATGCGGTGAGGAATATGAATGATGTACTGAAGACCTTATAAACATTTACTTTTTTACAAGCAAACCTCCCGGCTGATTACCGGGAGGTTTGTTGTTTTGCGGCGGGTGCTTATCTTGACAAATTATTCCGACTTTTTAATTTGGCGGATAACAAATCTCATCGGTTTTGATTTGCACATTGCTACCGGAACCGGCATGAAAACCGGGAGATAAGGTTACTTTACTGCCGGTTTTATATTCGCTGGCTGCACCCGGCAAAATATTTTGAGTAGAGATAATTTGATCTGCACTTCTGTAATTGGTTGTGCCCGACAAAGACCCACTTAAATTCAGCACATAAGGGCAATCTCCACAACCTGCACCGGCATTGTCTGCTATTGATTTGTGGTCATTGGCCAAATAATAATCCATTCTTGTTTTTTGTCCTGCAGTAAACATAAACATGCAGCGGTCATCTGTATAATCCATGTAATTCATAAACATAACCCCATTGCCATTGGAGCAGGCATCCGTATTGGGAAAGGCAGGGCATCCATAATGCAGGTCGGCCTGTAAAGGTGTATCGCCAACATCGTCATCTGCAGCACAGGCGGCTTCATCGCCCCAGATATGTTTTAATCCAAGCCAGTGACCAACTTCATGCGTAGCCGTTCTGCCCAAATTATAAGTAGCACTTACCGGTGCCAGAGAGCCAAACGCAAGGTATCTTATCACTAGCCCATCCTCAGCACCCATATTTTGCCATGGAAAAGTGGCATATCCCAGCAATTCCGTAATGCCGTGGCGTATCCTTGGAGTTATCCAAAGGTTTAAATATTTATCAGTTGGCCATGCATTACTTCCTCCTGTATTGTTATGCTTGGGACTGCCATCCAATGAAAAATTGGTAGAGTCGGTGTAGCGTCTTACAATACCAGTTGTTGGGTTTCCCCCGGCATCAAGGCTGGCCAAACAAAATCTTACTTCACAATCAGCCACCAGGCTCTGCCACACTCCCGGCGTACCTGTCCAGTCTGCATTTTGCCGCCGGTAATCCTGGTTTAGAATATTAATCTGTGAAAATATTTTTGCATCAGAAATATTGGTGGGATCTGAAGCATTGTTATTGTATAAAATATGCACTACCACGGGGATAGTCCTTAACGCCTGTATGGCAGCCGGCCTTAGTTTTCTTTGCTGAACAAATGCTGCAATCTTACCCTCAATAGAATCGTACCTGGCAGGATAACGCTGTTTAAATAAATACGTATTTTCTGTGCCGCACTGCCTTTGAGCAGCAGCACAAAAAAACAGCCCCGAAAATAAACCTGCCAATAAGAATGATTTGTAAAAAAAATGATCAGTCATTGGAGTTAATTTTTTGATTCAATTCAAGTTTGTTTACTTTCTTTTCAAGTGCTATGATGTACAATGTCAGCTCTTCAATTTTTTCCATCATCTTTTTTTGTACTTCACCTACCCGTAAACCATTTTTTTCAATCTCTGCTGCTGAAGGGATGTTGGCGAGGTGCTTGTTTTGTTCAATGTATTGCTCCACTTCACTCAATGGTTTTAGTGGGTAATTTTTATCAAACACATAATCTGCCCACCCGGTTTGCACAATTATTTCTTTACTGCGGATGATACCATTAACGCTTAATTTATAAGCTGCGTCCGGTGTGGCAGTGCCAATGCCAACACTGGCACCTACATCCGCTATGATTACATTGGAAGTACTTTTTCCACCACGGATGTAAGTATCTTCCGAGCTGATAACATTGATAATGGAAGCATTTTCGCTGCCACGAAAAACAGCGGTTGAATTTCCCAGTGTACTGCGCTCCACATCCAGTGAAGCAATCGGAATTTCCCTGCCGATAGCAACACCACCACCGCCTTTTGCAATCACCACATCGCCATTGTGATTATCATTGATATATACTTTGCTGGTTGTTTTACCAGCCCGGATATAAGTGTTTTCGTCTGTACCATAATTAAAATAAGAGAACGTATTGGTGCCCCTGAAAACGGCAGTACCCCAGGGTGCCGTGCCCTTTGCCACATCGAGTGTAGCACCGGGAAAAAGATTGTTGGGCCCAATCCCCACGCTGCCATCACCTGTAACGCTTATAATATTTCCCAACCGGCTGTTGTGAATCAGGAAACGTTCATTAAACAGGTCTGTATTATTGTTCAGTGCATCTATCTGCCAGAAGTTGGCACCGCTTGCATTCTGCATCTGGATTTTTGTATATTCCAGCGGGCCGGTATCATAGATGGTTAATGCTGGTGAAGTGTAAGAACTGGCGGCACGGATGTCAACTTTTCCAATGGGTACCGTTGTGCCAATGCCAACGTTTCCTGCATTGGTACTGTAAATATCGCTGCCATTTACAGCCCATGAACTTGCCCCGGTTGTACTGCCGCCAACCTGCCCCCATGCTGATCCGTTGAAATACCAAAAGCTGTTAACCGTGGTATCATATACCATCAGCCCTTTTGCCGGGTTGGCAATAATGAGCCTTCCGGCTGTACTTGTTCGGGGAATCAGCAATCCCTTTCCACTACTTTTAATATCTAATAAAGCACTGGCATCGGGCGTGTTGGTTCCAATACCAATATTTTGTGCAGCGGTTTCCCCTGCACTGCAAATCAATATTGCAGCTACTAAAACCATGTAAATTGATTTCATGACACTATTTTATTTGGTGGAGAACCAAAAGTACGGTTGTATTTATGATAATCAAATACCACTTTATCGGGATGGGGGATATTATAGATGCGGATTAAAGTATGCCTTTGGGGCATTGGAAGCAACAGGATACCGGCTTTTCACATTGGGTTTCCGTTTAACTTTCAACCGTGGCTTTTCATTTCGTGTTTGAGTTTAATAGTGCCCGAACCAAAATTACCGGCCTTGCAATCGAAGTACTTACATCATCAACTCACTCCATCCACCAGCATCTCCTTGTTGATCTTCAACACCAATCCCTGCAGTACTTTTCCGGGGCCCACTTCTGTAAACTGTGTTGCGCCATCTGCGATCATGGCCTGTACAGTTTGTGTCCATCTAACGGCACCGGTTAACTGTTCTATTAAATTCTGTTTTATTTCGGCTGGTTTGGTTACTGCTTTTGCCACCACATTTTGATACACCGGGCAAGAAGGCGTATTAAAAGTTGCAGCTTCAATTGCTGCTGCCAGTTCTTCTTTTGCAGGCAGCATTAAAGGGGAGTGAAAAGCCCCACCAACAGGTAAAACCAATGCTCTTTTGGCACCTGCTGCTTTCATTTGTTCGCAGGCAATCTCAATGCCTTTTACAGAACCGCTGATGACCAACTGGCCCGGACAATTGAAGTTTGCAGCTACTGTTATTTCGCCTGTTTCACTTTGTACTTTGGCGCAAATCTCCACAACTTTTTCATCTGCCAATGCCAGCACTGCAGCCATTGTTGAAGGATTTAATTCACAGGCTTTTTGCATGGCAGCCGCCCTTATATTCACTAATTTAAAAGCATCTTCAAAACTTAACACCTTATTAGCCACCAATGCCGAAAACTCTCCCAATGAATGGCCGGCCACCATATCAGGCGTTGCGTCATTCAATGTTTTAAAAGCAATCACCGCATGTAAAAAAACGGCAGGCTGTGTTACATTGGTTTTCTTCAGGTCTTCGTCTGTTCCGCCAAACATCACATCAGAAATACGAAAGCCAGCGATTGTATTGGCCAGTTCAAACAAATCTTTGGCCACCGGATTGGTATCATATAAATTTTTTCCCATTCCGCTGAACTGTGAGCCCTGGCCGGGGAATATGTAAGCGTGTTTCATAATTATAAGTTTAAATCAAAAATAATTTTTAAATTTGAAGAATAAAATTATTATGAGCCTTCCGGATCAAATATTTAAACCAGAAAGATATACTTACCAGGATTACCTGCTTTGGAAAGGAGATTGGGAACTGGTGAATGGTTATCCTTATGCGATGGCACCATCTCCCATAAAAGACCATCAATGGTTTGGTAAAACATTTATCAGAAAAATAGAAAATAAAATTGAAGAAAGTCTAATAAAATGTAATTGCGAAGCATTTTACGAACTGGATTGGATTGTAGATGAAGATTCAGTTGTAAGACCAGACTGTGTTATATTATGTAACACTTCCATACTTGAAAATTATATAATTAATCCACCTGTTTTAATTGTAGAAATATCCTCCCGTTCTACAAAACTTAGGGACAGAAATACAAAATACAATTTATATGAAATGAAAGGAGTTAAGTATTATGTAATTGCAGATACAGAAAATAAAACAGTAGAGGCATTTGAATTATTAGAAGATGAGAAATACATTCAAAAAACTGACACCCATTTCCAATTAACTCCAGATTGCTCTATTGATTTTAATGTGTATAACATTTGGGAATCAATGTAACTTAGCACTGATCAACTTCACAAATTCACTCCTCGTTTCATTCTTTTCAAACTCACCCCAAAAAGCAGAAGTGGTGGTAACTGAATTTTGCTTTTGTACTCCCCTCATCATCATACATAAATGCGATGCTTCAATTACTACAGCCACCCCCAATGGATTCAGCGTTTCTTTTATAGCATTTAAAATCTGCGTTGTAAGCCTTTCCTGTACTTGCATACGACGGCTGTATACATCTACTACCCTTGCAATTTTGCTCAGCCCGGTAATCCATCCATTTGGTATGTATGCTACATGGGCCTTGCCATAAAATGGAAGCATGTGGTGTTCGCACATACTGTACAACTCTATATCTTTCACTATGATCATCTCACTCACTTCTTCATGAAATTTTGCCGAATTCAGTATTGCTTTAGCATCCTGCTGGTATCCCTGGGTTAAAAACTGCATTGCTTTTGCAACTCTTTCGGGCGTTTTCTCCAATCCTTCCCTTCCCGCATCTTCGCCTAACAGGCTGAGTGTTTCTTTGTAATTTTTTACCAGTTCCGATGTAACTTCCTCATCATACTGATCAATCTTTTTGTAGGCCATTTAATTAGTTTGTTTGATTATCTACCGCGCCATGAATAACAACCACCCGTAGCTTTTGTTGCAATCAATTGCAGTTTTGCTTATTAATTTACAGGGTACTCTACAAAATTCCGTTCTGTTTCATACAGCCTGATGTGGAGGTCAAACTGCTTATCAATTTTCTCTCTCAGGATATTGTAAATAACCACCGCAATATTTTCTGCACTCGGATTCAGGTTTTTAAATTCTACCGTATCTAAATTTAAATTCTTGTGATCAAACCTGTTCAACACATTTTCTTCAATCAGTTCACTCAATAGCTTCAGGTCGTACACATACCCGGTACCCTTATCCGGCACACCGGTAATTTTCACAATCAATTCGTAATTGTGGCCATGGTAGTGTGGATTATTGCATTTACCAAACACTGTAGCATTGGTGGCATCATCCCAGTCAGGATTGTGTAAGCGATGGGCCGCATTAAAATGTTCTTTACGAAAAACGGCTACTTTATTATTCATAATAAGTTATATAACATCGAAAAATTAAAAATGTTATGTGGCAGTTATCATCAAATGGATACTCAAAAACATGATAAGATAGCTGGCTAAAACTGATAACAGAAGTCTGCTGTTTACATGTGTAGCTTTCGCAAATACTATTACAGATAAAGTTACTAATTGTTTGCGGCAAACAATGTTTTTATTCACCATAGTACTCTACAAAGATCCGCGGGGTTTCATACAGTTTCAGGCAATGCAGTATCACCCCTGCAGGTAAATGTGGGGCTAATTGCTGCCAAATGGCGATCACAAGATTTTCAATGGAACATAATTTACCGCTCATGAAATCAACATCTTCATTTAGATTTTTATGATCCAGCTTATCAATTACATGCTCTTTTACGATGACACTGAGCCTTTTTACATCATATACAAAACCAGTATCGGGATTGGGTTCACCTTTGAGGGTGACGTAGAGTTCAAAGTTGTGCCCATGCCAGTTTTCATTGGCACATTTCCCAAACACTTCTTCGTTTTTATCCCTGCTCCACGCAGGGTTGTATAGTTTATGGGCTGCGTTAAAATGTTCTATTCTTGTAATGTAGACCATCCGGTAGTTAAAAATTTCTGCAAAGTTAACGGCTTGCAGCCAAAATATAATGACTGAACAAATAATTACCGACCTGCTGTTAAGATATTACGCTATCTAACCTATTTAATACGAAATTTGCAATATGTATATACTGCTAACCGCTGCCACCTCGTTTGAAATAGACCCTACATTAGCAATACTGGAAAAAAATGAATTCAATTTCAATGATCATGAAATAGATATTCTCATTACCGGTATTGGCCAGGCTGCAGCCACCTATTTACTTACCTATAATATACAAAATAAAAGACCCGACCTGGTAATTCAGGCAGGCATTGCCGGCAGTTTTGGCAATGGTGTACTTCTTGAACAAACAGTGTTGGTAAAGCAAGAAGCTTTCGGTGATTTAGGCATGGAGGAGAAAGCAATATTTACCTCCGTTTTTGATGCAGGGTTTGCCAACAAAAACAATCACCCATTTACAGATGGCTGGCTCATCAACGAACATCCATTACTTGATAACACTGCACTTCAAATTGTAAAAGGGGTGACAGTAAACAAGGTAAGTGACAGCAGTGTTCAAAAACAACAACTTATCAACTGCTTTGCGCCGCAGATAGAAACCATGGAAGGTGCAGCGCTTCATTATGTATGCCTGCAGGAAAATGTACCTTTTATCCAGGTAAGAAGTATAAGCAATGCAGTAGGTGAAAGAGATAAAGGCAAATGGAAGACAACTGAGGCAATTGGAAATTTAAACCGGGAATTGCAGTACCTGATCAGTACCCTCTGATCATTATATCGGCTTTGGTTTCAGTATAAGGCCGAACAACAATGACATAATTGAAATAACAAATTGCAAGATGAAATTCACGTTAGGTTTCTCTCCCTGCCCAAATGATACATTTATTTTTGATGCACTGGTAAATAAGAAAATTGATTGCGGCGATTTAGCGTTTGATGTATTGTTGGAGGATGTGCAAACATTGAACCAGTGGGCTATACAGGGCAAACTGGACATTACCAAATTAAGCTATGCTGTATTGCCGAAGGTGCTGGATAACTATGCAGTGCTGGATAGCGGGAGTGCTTTAGGGAACGGGGTGGGTCCGTTATTAATCAGTTCCCACCGCCCACTAACAGGGATGCCAGGCGATGGCTGCAACAGCGAAGAAATTGCCAACCAAACGATAGCCATCCCCGGTGAAAACACAACAGCTCATTTACTTCTTTCCCTGGCTTACCCGGATGCAAAGAAAAAAATATTTTTACGCTATGATGAAATTGAACAGTTTGTAAAGGACGGCAAAGGCTTAGGCGTAATTATTCATGAAAACCGGTTTACATACGAAGCCAACGGCCTGGAGAAAATAATTGATTTAGGAGATTTTTGGGAAAAAGAAACAGGCTGTGCGATTCCCCTTGGCGGCATTGTTATTCGCAGGGAGATTGATACAGCCCTTACGAAAAAAATAAATGCACTGATAAAACAAAGTATTGAATTTGCATTTACAAATTATCCTGAACTGAATGATTACACCAGGAAGCATGCCCGGGAAATGAATGAGGAAGTGATGCGTAAACATATCGGGCTTTATGTGAACAATTATTCGCTGGAATTAAAAGAAGCTGGCAGAAATGCCATCCTGAAACTACTATCTGTATATGAGCAAATAAACGGATCAAAAATTGACAACAGCAATATTTTTGCAGCAGACGCTTACAAATAAAAAACGACCCATGTTTTCATTGGGTATTATTCATTCCCTGTTTTTTTTAATGCCTTTCCATAAACTTCCAGGCAGCGTTTCCTTGCAAAATCATGATCCACTATGGGTTTAGGATAGTCAAAACTCTCCAGCTCCGGCACCCACTTACGTATGTATTTTAATTGTTTATCAAATTTTTCTGTTTGGAGCCGGGGGTTAAAAATCCTGAAATAGGGAGCTGCATCACACCCACTGCCCGCAGCCCATTGCCAGCCACCGTTGTTTGCTGCCAGGTCAAAATCTAATAATTTTTTTGCAAAGTAAGCTTCACCCAGCCGCCAGTCGAGCAACAAATGTTTGGTTAAAAATGAGGCAACAATCATCCGTACCCGGTTGTGCATAAAGCCGGTTTGGTTCAGCTCTCTCATCCCGGCATCTACAATCGGGTAGCCGGTTTGGCCATTGCACCATTTTTCAAATTCACCGTTGTCCTTTCTCCATTCGATATGATCGTATTCGGCTTTAAAAGCTTTACCCTTACCCACCCTGGGGAAATGCCATAAGATCATATGGTAAAAATCCCGCCAGATCAGTTCATTTAAGTAAGTTTCCGATAGTTCTTTTGTATGGGCAGCTAACTGCCGTATGCTGATTGTACCAAATCTCAAATGCAGTCCCAGTTTTGAAGTACCGCTTATCGCCGGGAAATTTCTTTGCGCTGCATATTTTGTTATCAACTCATCCTGTAAACTTTTTGATGGAAAATGTTTATCTGCCGGCACAAAATCCATTGATTGTAAAGACGGGATTGGTTGCATTGACTGTTGAAATAAATTGCTGAAATAATTTTCATTTGGATAAGTTTTTAAATGAAAATCAGTCAGGATTGTCTTCCATTTACGGCTGTAAGGAGTGAACACGGTATAGGGTTTACCATCATCTTTCAGCACTTCATCCTTTTCTAACAACACCTGGTCTTTATAGGTTTTTAACACAACCGTTTTTTCTCTCAGCAAACCTTCCAGCAGTTCTTCCCTTTCCAAAGCATAAGGCTCATAATCATGATTGGTGAAGACGCTTTCGATACAGTATTTTGAAAGCAACATGGAATAAATTTCCAGCGGAGTACCGTAATAAACTTCCAATGAACTGCCCATTGCCGTTAGTTGCAGTTGGATTTCTTCCAAAGTGTCGTGGATGAATTGAACCCGCCTGTCTTCTTTATCTTCCAGCTTATCTAAAATATTTTTATCAAAAATAAAAACAGGCACAACAGGCTTGCCGCTTTTTAGCGCATGGTACAGTGCTGCATTGTCATTCAATCTCAGGTCCCGTCTAAACCAAAATATATTTACTGTTTGCATTGCTGATGATTCAATTGCTAATATTTAAACTGTTACCGGCTGACATGGATAACCGAAAACTTTTAACCTCTTCAACAAGCCTGCTACTGAATAGTTGGAATAACCATCGCATATATTTTTTGGGTAATCGTATTGCTATACATTGTTTCATCAACACGCTGGGCCCACCTGATATTGTAGATGCTGTTGGTTAGAAATACCTCATCCGCTTCCATTAAATGCTGAAGACTAATTTCCATCTCATTTACTCGCCAGTCCGTATCTTTTAGTTCGTGAATGATTTTACCCCGCATTATGCCTGCTATACATCCTTCATTTAATGATGGGGTGAACAATTTCTCATCTTTCACTAAAAAAATATTGGCGATGGTGCTGTCGCAAACCCGGTTGTGGCTGTTCACGAGGATGGCATCATTCCACTTTTCTTTTTTGGCATGCAAAGCTGCCATTACATACGGGAGATAATTATTGTGCTTGATATTACCCAACACATCGCATGATTTTCTTGCAGCATCATACAACCCAAGTACCAGTCCATTGGTATTCCATTGCCCATTTCCTTCAGGCAGGGGCCATGTTTGTATAATATAATTTGGTGCATGATTTTTGGCGTCATACAAGCCACCATCTCCCCTCAACACATTCACCCTTATCCTGGCAGCCTGCTGGTGATTATTTTTTTTTGCCAACGCAATGATTTCACTGGCTAATTTTTCTGGATGAAAATGTTTGGGAATGTCAAATTGCAAACTGTTCATCCCTTTCCACAACCGGGCAAAATGATGGTCCTCCATTAATATTTCGCTATTGATCAATTTCATGGTTTCAAATAAACCGTCGCCGTAACGTAAGGCCCTGCTGTCCGGAGTAATCACGGGTTCGCCTTCCTTATATATTTTGCCGTTGTAATTAAAATAATTCATGCTTCAAAGTTAACCAACCTTCCAATTGCTTTGATTCAAAAATTTGCCTGATACATTATTCCCAATGCTGGTTTAACCCACTTTTTTTAAACCAGCCAATTTGCCAGATAGTTGATGAATAAAAAAAACATCCTGTAGTCTGCAAGATGTTTTCTACTGATAGTCATCGAAAAAAAATTAATATCCCTTCGCTTTTCAGCTAAGCATGATCATCTAAAATATTATTTTTTACAGCATACATGATAAGGCCAGCGGTGCTTTTGGCACCTGTTTTCACCTTCAGTTTATCCCGTATTGCCTCCACCGTACGTGGACTCAACTCTACAATATCTGCAATTTCTTTGGTACTTTTTTCTTCACACATCAGTTTTAAAATCAGCATTTCCTTATCGTTCAGGTTAGCTTCTGCCTGCACCATTTTCTGTGGGGTTAGGTTATTTTTTGATTTTAGATTATTCAGCAATGCTTTATTGGTGAGCGCATTGAAAAAATATTCCTGTTCAAAGCAGGTTTTAATAGCTTCATAAATCACTTCACTGTCGCTGGTTTTGCTCAGGTAGCTGTTGGCTCCCAGTTCCATCAGTTTAGTAATCATACTATGATCATCCATCATGGTAAGCATGATCACTTTTATGTGGGGCCAGTTCTTTTTTATTTCTGGCAAAGCGCCAATGCCATCCATTACCGGCATCTGTATATCCAGCAGAATCACATCCGGCTGAATCATTTTAAGCATATTCAACAGGTGCATGCCGTTGTCGGCTTCGGCGATTACTTTTACGTCTTTTTTTGCGCTTAGAGCGGTTTTAACGCCAGCCCTGTACAAGACATGGTCGTCGGTGATTAGTACTTTTATCGGCTCAATGTGGTTAGTAGGAGGCATTTAACATTTATTTTAGTTTACATAGGTTGATTACTAACGTAATAATGCAAGATGCGATTATTTATTACATTTATTTTAGTAAAACTACGTTTTCTTTCCTAATGTGGAAAATACGGTAAAAAAAATTATAAAAGTGGTGCCTTTCGATAAAAATAGGTTCTTTCAAGGAAGAGTTGAATAAAAATTGGATAAAAAATGATAGGTTTTCGAATGGGGTGGATTATTAGTGTTCCAAAATTTTCGTATTCCTGGATAATTTAAAAACCATACCAATGCTACTATTACCTCGAGATCAGGATTTCTTTTTCATTGATAAGTATATCGCCCCAACTAATTATTTTCTCGTCCATGGAAACAATTTTACAGTTATAAACGCCACATTTGATTTGAAGACTGCATTCTCTGTTTACGGGTTTTATTACCATTATCATGCTGTCAACAATGGGCAGGTTTTTAGAGGTTAAGGTGACTTTAATTTTCTGGGTACTGTCGCTGTTAAACAAACAGAAGTTACAGTAATTACCACTATAGGTATTCTGCGATCCGTTCCTTTCAACTTTATTTTTTTTGAATAGTTGAAGGATATCAATTACAACTTTAGCCCCTTCGATATATTGATTTGAAAAAAATGGCTGGTTATTTCCCCCAATTACTTGCGAAAAAACTTTTGATCCCACGCAGAAAAATACTGAGATCATTATAATTTTTTTCATTTGTATTCATTTGATTTGAATGAAAAGGCTTATTCGCCATCTCGAAATTGAATATGAATAAAATATCAATCAAAATCTCAGTTTGGAAATTTATTGGATGCAGATGAATTCGCCATTAAAATTTTACTTTAGAAAAGGCAGCATCAACGGAATAGTAATTTATAGCGCTCCTGAAACATTTATCATTATCCTCTTGAAAGTACACATAGATTTCGGTGAATAAATCGTGTTAGCTGAAATGACATTGATAATAATAAAACCTGTGGGTTGATAGATAGTTAGTCTGTAAAAATTAAACAATATGTCCAATTTTTCCGCAGGATCTATAGAATAATATAACACCTTTAAAGGTATCATAGGATTTTAATCCTTGAGGGCAGTTGCAGCATGGTATTCAGTCACGTCAATTTCCCTTCAACGATACGTTCATTTTATATTTTAAAAACTAACTATTATGGCAACCTGCAACCTGGCAATAATTCAGCGACAGGGATACCCACAAAACATTGTTCTTTTTGCCATTTGTTTGATACCCGGGGAATAATAACAAATAATAGGCCTCAAAAATCGCCCTACTAATTTTCCCTCCAACCCAAATCAATTTTACGAAGGTTATCAAAAATACCCCGGTAGTGGTTTTCACCATACATAAGAATTATTTTTTTATCTGTCGAGTTCATTATTCTTTCAGCAATCATTTCATCTCTGTATTCCTTCAATAGAAAATTCCGGGCTTCTTTATTTTTTATTTTTTCACACTGATATATATCTTTCAAGCCGGTATCAAAATCACACTGCTGCAAAATAACTTTCGAATATTTATCTTCATACGCTTTAATAAGATCATGGAGAAAAACATCCACATTCGAATCGGCGGATGTATCTAAACCAATCGTTTTATCCTTTGGCTGGTTGACAAGTTCCTTTAAAAATTTGTATTTTTTCCCGAATAACAGGCTATCCTTGCTGATGTATCCATTTGCGCTAAGATTCCCAACAATTTTTCTAAACTTTCTAACTAACGTGTCTTTTGTCAATGAATCAAATGCGGGTGGAAGCGTAACCAATTCGTAATACACAATATAACCCACTCTGCGCAGCGAGTCAATATGATATTTTACATCATCATAGAATGCCTGTTTGCCAATATGGTGCATTGGTATAAACACCAATTCTTTATTATCATTTGCCAGTTTTATTACCGATACTTTGTCATCAAAAACACCTTTACTCTTTAAGAGCATTTTAATAATACAGGAACTGAACATTACTTGCATTGAGCAAATCAGCAGACAAACTTTGACAGATAATTTCATTGCGTAAAAGTTTTAAAAATAGGTTTATTGTAACAATAAACCTATTAATTGTGTACTACAAAATTGTAATTAATGTTATCAGGATATTTTTTATAACATCCCAGTTCTTTACAATCCAGTTAGCAAAGTTCTCAAGATGGCACCACAACTGATACCATCTGCATCCGCCTTCACGGGCTAAAGTAGTTACTCCCTTCTCACTCACGCCCGTTTTGCCCCCAAATAACTCAGAACCGTTTGAATTTGGATTAAGATCGAATACTTTTTTTAAATAAAGAACTGAAGCCGCCATTTCCTTACCATTGTATGAACTTACTATATTTTCGGGGCTGGCAGCTTTTACTATAAATTCATAAGCCTTAACCAACAGAGCGTTTCCTTCTGGCGTTGGTTTCCATGTACCGCAAACTTGGGTAACAAACTTTTGCTGGTCTTGCCCCTTTACATAAAAAGGCTTTACACCGGTTACAAAATTTGTCATTCCTTTGGCTAATACAAGTCTCACCTCTTCCTTGTTGACTATCGGGCCAGTTTTTTGAGCATTTGCTGAACCAAAAAACAAAACTGAAAATAAAATTAAGAATGTCTTTTTCATAACAAATAATTTGACTGATTCCCTACTCGTTTCAAAATCCGGTTTTCGGGATACCCGTGGCAAATGGTATTTTGTCAACTGGTATTGATAAATTAAAGGAGGGCACAGAAAGAAAACAAGCGCTTGCATTTCCTCACCATTTTTTTCAAGCTCGGTATTGCTTGTATCAATACCATTTGATTTAACAAACATACTTTCACCAAAAGGTCATTAAAAGAGAAAAACACCATTTTTTTAAGTGTTTTTTCCTCTGAAAAAGAGCATAAATTACTTTAGTATTGTGATGTAAAACACCGATATGACTATTTACAATATTATGATTTGGTTTCAATGGTGCTGCATGTTGTTGTCTTTTATCTTTTCCATACGAACGATCAACAACAACAGCATACCTTCGTATATGAGGGGGTTCTATATTTATTCTTTACTTGCTTTATGTTTATGTAGTTTGTCTGTAATTAATTTACTTACCGGGCATATTAATTTTCATTATCTTGTAATTATACAAAAGCTATCCCTTATTTTTCATTATTCATTTCTAAGTTATTTTATTTATGGTACTTTTACAAATAGAAAAGTAAAACTATTTTTTACACCCATTTTTTTTTCGTTTCTATGCTTAATTCTAATCTCTTTAGTTGACAACTTATATGAGATCGACACGTTTCATACGAACGCAATAACAAATCTTGCTTTGGTATTTTATTGTTTAATTTACTATTATCAACTATTTAATAAACCACCTGTAGAAATACTACTTGAGGAACCATCATTCTGGATGGTTAGTGGGCTCTTTCTCTCATTAACGATAACTGTCCCAATCAATTCACTAAGACATTTTCTAATAAATCATATTAGTGAAGATTTTAATTTTGAAATTGTAAGTATTAGCGTATTTGCTTATGGGACAATGCATCTTTTCTTCGTCAAAGCTTATTTATGTTCAATACACAAAAAGATAGTATCATAATTTTTATCATCTGCATTGTGATATTGCTGGTACTTTTTTGCACCTTCATTATTACCCTCATTTACAAATACCAGAAAAGGCAAATAGCATATTATAAAGACCTGGAAGAATTAAAAGCTTTCCATGAAAATACCCTGCTGCAATCGCAACTTGAAATGCAGGAAGAAACCTTTCAATACATTTCAAGAGAAATACACGATAATATAGGCCAAAAACTGACCCTTGCAAAGCTTTATCTGAACACATTAAACCATGATGACAGCACAACCACAATAAAAAAGGTGGACAGCTCTTTGGATTTAATATCTGCTGCCATTGCTGATCTGAGCAATATTTCACGTAGTGTGAGCACCGACCTTATTGAGCAAAATGGACTGGTAAAAGTGATTGAACTTGAGGTAGAGAAGTTGCAACAGTGCGGCATGTATACCGTCAATTTTTCTGTGGAAGGCACAGAAGTTTTCTTAGATACAAACAGAGAAGTAGTAGTATTCAGGATTGTGCAGGAAGCAATGAATAATATAGTAAAGCATTCCGGTGCTACAGCTATAAATATCAGGCTTATTTATCTTGGCGGACATTTAACTATGCAAGTCCAGGATAATGGAAAAGGCTTTGATCCGGGTGAGAAGAAAGCAGGATCGGGCCTGACCAACATTCAAAAAAGAACTACACATTTGCGTGGAAACGCCTCCATCATCAGTAATAAAAAAGGCACTTCAATCATTATTAAAATCCCAATTAATGAAAATATCCCCACTTAAGATCATCCTGGCCGATGACCACATTTTACTCAGGGATGCCCTTGCATCCCTCATTAATAATTTTCAAGGATTATCAGTATCAGCGGTAGCTGCCAACGGCTTTGAAGTATTGAACGCTATTGAAAGCGGCAACAAGCCAGACATTGCAATCCTCGACCTCAACATGCCGGGAATGGATGGCTACAAAACCACTCAATGGCTAAGTAAACACCATCCGGATATAAAAATCCTGATACTCACGATGTATGATTCCGAAATTGCCCTGATAAGGCTCTTACAGGATGGCGTTAGAGGGTTTCTGAAAAAAGACATCCATCCCAATGAACTTAGAAATGCAATTTTATCCGTGGTGGAAGATGGGTATTATTACACTGGCAATACCAGTAATAAGTTGGCATCTCTTTTCAGAAAGAACGACCAAAGTAAACGCAGGCTTGAAAAAGCCATGCTCACGGAAACCGAAATACAGTTTCTGCACCTCGCCAGCAGCGATAAAACATACAAAGAGATTGCGATGGAAATGAACTTATCTACAAGGGTAATCGATAACTACCGCGAAGGACTATTTGAAAAACTGGATGTAAAAAGCAGGGTGGGGCTTGCCATCTATGCCATTAAGAATGGGATTGTGAATTTGTAATTTTAATTCAATGATTAACTGCTCCCACGATGCCTCATGAACCGTTGATAGGGTAATTATTTTATGAACTATTACTTTTCCGATGCTGAAATATATTAAACGCCGGGATTTGTTGCTGCACTACCTCCAAATAACTGCTGGTATAAATTAGAGACGTTAATTACTGTATTGAATTGAAAGTTGCTGCAAAAAAACATTCATTGAATCGGTATTACAAAATGGGTTTATCACAGAAAAGCAATCACCCGTTTATGGTGATAAAGCCGGATAAGCATAAATATATTCTCTGATCATTTGTTTGGCCACTGAAGGGATCATATTAGCCTTTACCCAACCAGCCATTTCTCTGCTAATTCTTCCAAACCTTGCTGCGTCATCAAAAAAACTACAATGGGTAAATGAAATAACGCATCAGAAAAGCTTATTGCAGTGGACTCCAGCTTTTCGGGAAGTTTTTTTTAAAGTCTGCCTGTTCTTCCAAACTTCTTTTTGGATGATGCGGTCTGGGTATTTTCTTCTTCCAGCCATTTCTATGTAACAAATCCCACAAGTAATCATCAGAAACAACTTTACCTACTTTTTGCTCTATCACATTCCTTATGTCGTTTGCCGTCTTTATTAAGCCCTTTGAAGCAAGGTTTTCCAGGGATACGAATAGTACGGCCTCTTCTTCTATACTGAGTAAAGCTCTCCTTCGTCTGCCTTTTTGTTTGTATATCAGTGCGGCACCACCATACAGATTATAACCTTCTACTATTTAGTAAATACTGTGCACTGATAAATTTACCAGCGGGGCAATAAGTTCTGCCGAGAGCATATTACCAACCTGAATTAAATAAGTAATCTGCCAACGGCTGTAGCTTGCGCTGTTTCTACTCTCCAACAATTTTTTTTGAACTGCTGCATTTGTAAAATGAGTAGCAACATGTAAGGAGCGCATATCTCAGATTTTAGAAATCTAAAATAAGATAAATATTTATATTAGTATAATTGATAGCGGTTTATTATTAAAGGTATCAAAAAACAAATTGCCAAAGGTGGCGGAGAATAATTGCCTACCAGTCTTATATGTGTTAAGCGGTTGCAACTGGTTTATCAATTGATTTAACGTGTTCTGCAACCTGCAGTGTAAACGTTACCGTTAAAACACATCCCTTGCCGGGCTGCGAAACAAAATCAGCAATTCCGTTGTAAGCAGCCGCCCGGCTTTTGATGTTGGTTATTCCAATTCCCTTTTGTTTTTTACCCGTGTTAAAACCAACGCCATTATCAGCAACAGCAAGTATAATAGATTTTTTATTTTGCAAAAGGCTGATGTTAACCCTGGTTGCCCGGGCATGTCTTAAAATATTATTAACTGCTTCCTGTATCACCCTGAAAACATTCAGCTTAAATTTATCACTCACACTATCCTCGTTAAATTTTTTCCGGGTAAAGGATATTTTTATAGCGCCTGCTTCCATGGTATCCCTCACCAGGTTATCGATTGATTCACATAGACCAAGATCTTTTATGGGGTCGTTTGTGAGCCCCCTGGTTAATTTCCTGATTGCTTCAATAGCCATGCTGGTATATTCTGAAGAACGGCTTAAATACATTTTGACGTTCCCCCCGCCCCGCCTTGCCATTTCCAGGTACATACGGGAGGCGGCCAGTAACTGGTTCACGTTATCATGCAATTCTTTTCCAATGTCGGACCTTACTGTCCCTTTTGCATCTTCCGCTGCTTCTGCAATCTGGTTTTCCTTTAATATTATCTCCTGCTTCAATTGCTCTTCCAGTTCGTTTTGCCGGCTGAGTTCATGCATGGCGCCAATTAAACGGTATGCTTTCCCGCCGGCATGCCTTAGTATGCTTGCCCTGTCAAATACATCCGCTACAGAGCCATCGGCTTTTATAAACCGGAATGCATGCTCCCAGCGGTTTGCAGATGATGCTATGGCTTCCGCTAATCCATTTTCCACTGCTTCCTTATCGTCAGGATGAATGTGATTTTTCCAATCGGCTATATGGCCTTTCTTATCAGTCACTACAGCACCCAGTATTTCGTTGAATCCTTCCCCCCTGAAAACTTCATTGGTTTCTAAATTCCAGTCCCAAATTACATCAGAAGAAAGTTTAGCTGCCAGTTGAAATATTGCACTGTCTTCACCCTGCAGCGTAGTTTGCTCAGCCAGTTTTGATTCAAGTTCCTGCAACCTGCTTACGTCCTGAATATTGCCAATTAAATGGGTGGCTTTCCCTGTTTCATCTCTTACAATACTTGCCCTGCCTGTAACAGCAGCAACGGAACCATCTTTACATGTGAGCATAAAAGAATCTTTCCAACTCTTACCCGCAGAAGCAAGTGCTTTCCATATTTTCTTTTCAACAGCGGCCTTTTCGCCGGGTAAAAGGCAACATATAAAATGCTTAAAATTTGTTGCATTGTTTAGCACATTATAGCCAAACACTTCTTTAATGCTTTCACCTACATAGATGTTGCCGTTCGCTATATCCCAATCCCACATTACATCGTAGGATGTCTTCGCAATATATTTTATCCATTGGTTATTTTGTGCCTGCCTGGAATCTGCTTTTTCTATAGCTACAATGATATCATGCGCCACTTTTTTTTCCTTTTTGATATCAATATTTTTCTGTTTCGATTTGGCAAGCACAATATTTTGGGCGACTTCCCTGTTCGTTTTTACATCTTTTTCTTTTTGTATTGATTTAGCCAAAACAATATTATCTGCTACGATTTTGTCATTCCTGCTGTCTATTTTTTTCTGTTTCGACCTTGCAATAACGATATTATGCTCAACTATTTTTTCTTTTTGGAGGTCAATATTTTTTTGGACTAACATACCCCCGCTCTTGTCTGCAATACTGGTGATTGCTTTTTCAACCCCATCCTCATCCGTAAAAACTGCAGAACTTATCTCACAGGGTATTGCTTTCCCATTTTTTTTTAACGCTGTAACCTGTGCAATGGAATGCCCTTCGGAGTTTCTTTGCTCCAGCATCTTTTTAAAGCTTCGCTCATGGATGTCAAAAATACCTGTTCTGTTTTTGGTTAATAATTCCTTTGAAGAATAGCCCAGGAGTTTACAGGCTGCCCGGTTTGCCAGTACGACTTTCCCGTCACTGGCAGTGGTAATAATGTTTGCCTGGGCGGCATTTACAAAAGCAAGCTCATGAATATTGCGAGCAGGTGCTGCTGCCCCTGCGATCTTACTAATAAGATCTTTTTTTTTGCTCATACTGGTGGGGATTACAGGTATTTAAGAAAGCGTTAAAAAGGTAAGATAATCTTTATCCGCCACATCCTGCCTCATATTATTACATCCGGCCTTTGGTTACTACTTAGGTGCTTCAGCATTTTTCCAGTGCCTGTAAAATATCCTGCAGGATGTCATCTATGTGTTCAAGGCCGGCAGAAATGCGTATAAGCCCTGGCGTGATGTTGGTTGAAAGCCTTTCTTCCTCCGTAAGTTTTGCGTGGGTGGTACTGGCAGGATGAGAAGCAATACTCCTGGTATCGCCTAAATTGGCAGTAAGCGAAAGCATTTGCAAACTGTTTAAAAACTTTCGTCCGCTTTGCAGGCCGCCTTTCAAATTAAAGCATACAATACCGCCACCATTTTTCATTTGTTTTATGGCTACAGGATGTTGAGGGTGACTGGGCAGAAAGGGATACCTTACTGCCTCAATAGCAGGGTGATGTTCCAATGCTTTTGCAATGGTTAATGCATTGAATGAATGCCGCTCCATTCGAACATCCAGTGTTTCCAGGCTTTTGCTGAGTATCCATGCATTAAACGGCGACAGCGCCGGGCCGGTGCTGCGGCAAAACAAATAAATATCTTGTATTAATTCTTTTTTACCAACGATAACGCCACCCAGTACCCTACCCTGTCCATCGATCCATTTGGTGGCAGAATGTATTACCAGGTCGGCACCATAGTCGATGGGCCGCTGGCTTACCGGTGTGGCAAAACAGTTGTCAACGTTCAGGATAATATGGTGTTTTTTTGCCAGCTTGTTTACAAATTCCAGGTCAATAATATCGAGGCCTGGATTGGTGGGTGTTTCCAGGTAGATCATCCTGGTGTTTGGCCGGATGGCGGCCTCCCACTCTGCTGGTTTGTCTGCACTTACATAAGTGTATTCAATACCGTAATTGGGTAAGTATTTTTTAATTACCGTTTGGGTGCTTCCAAATATAGCATTGCAGGAAATAAGATGATCCCCTTTTTTTAAGATGGCCATAAAAGAAGCAAACACGGCACTCATCCCGGTAGCAGTAGCGTAGCCGGCTTCAGCACCTTCCAGTGCCACCATCTTGTCTGTAAATTCCTGTACGTTGGGATTACTGAAGCGGCTGTAGATATTGTCATCACTTTCGTCTGCAAAAGCTGCTCTCATTTCCTCCGCATTGTCGAAACAAAAACTGCTGGTTAAAAATAAAGGAGTGGAATGTTCCATCTCATTTGTTCTGGCAGTTTGTATGCGGATGGCTTCTGTAACTGGATGTTTCATTAAATTTTTATACCTGACAGGTACACACTTTATAGATTTACACTTCAATTATCGACCCTCAGCTTTCAACCTTTCACAACCACCACTTCCCAGCTCAAACTGGTGCCGCCTCTTCTTAGGGTTTCTGCAACAGAGCAATATTTATTCATAGATAGTTCGCATGCCCTGGCAGCTTTTTCTTCGTCAATATCCCCGGTAAGGGTAAAAACTACTTTTACTTCCTGCCATAAAGAAGGCACTTTACCGGGTTCTCTTTCGCCGGCAATTTTAATAGAAAAGTCTTTTACTTCCTGGCGTTGCTTTTTTAAGATCATTACGATATCTATTGCACTGCAGCCGCCGATCCCCATCAGTAACATTTGCATTGGCCGTATACCAAAATTGGCACCGCCAGACTCATCGCTGGAGTCCATTCTTACCTTATGGCCATTGGCATCTGTGCCTTCAAAGCCGAAGTCTCCTTCAATCCGTTTTAAATTCACTTCTATCATATAGCAAAATTTTATACAAATATAACTGCTGCATGCCTTTATACCGTATACAGTTTAAAATATCCTGCCTATTTCTGCCAGGTACCTGCAATTCTACCTTTCAAAGAACCCAAAGCTGTTATTTTGATGCTGAATTGCTATTACTTTGCACTTGCATATTTTTAATTAATGAATTATTTTCATCATCCCCATCCAATACAATTAGAAAGCGGAGGCACTTTACCAGAACTAACCGTTGGTTACAGTACCTACGGAAAATTAAACGAAGGTAAAACCAATGTTGTGTGGATTTGCCATGCGCTCACGGCCAGCTCGGATGTTGAAGAATGGTGGCCCGGCGTAGTAGGTAACAACCACATTATTGACCCTGAAAAATACTTTATTGTGTGCGCCAATATTATTGGCTCCTGTTATGGCACCACTGGCCCGCTCAGCATAAATCCAATAACGCAACAAACTTATTACCATCACTTTCCCTTCATCAGCATCCGGGATATGGTTGCCGCCCATATTCTTTTACGCAGGCACCTCGGCATTGAAAATATATATTTACTGGTTGGCGGCAGTATGGGCGGATACCAGGCAATGGAATGGGCGGTAGTAGAAAAAAAAATAATTCACAATTTATTGTTACTGGCAACTTCTGCCACAGAAAGCGCCTGGGGCATTGCCACCCACACCGCCCAGCGCCTGAGTATAGAGGCAGACAGCACCTGGCAACAGCCATCACCACAAGCTGGTGCCAGGGGCTTAAAAGCAGCAAGAGCCATTGGAATGTTAACCTACCGTAACTATGGCATTATGGTTCGGCAACAATCAGATGCTGATCATGAAAAAATGGATGGATTCAAAGCAGCTTCCTATATCAGTTACCAGGGTGATAAATTAGTGAACCGCTTTAATGCTTACAGTTACTGGCTGCTTACCAAAAGCATGGACAGCCATAACCTGGCAAGAGGACGTGGGGGCAATGCTGCAGCGGTGTTGAAAGAGATCCGGCAAAACACACTCATCATAGGTGTTAGCAGCGATATACTTTGCCCATTGGTGGAGCAGCAATTTTTAGCAGACAATATTCCCCGGTCCACACTTATTACCATTGATTCTGATTATGGCCATGACGGCTTTATGGTGGAGGACCAGCAAATATCAGGATGCCTCGCCAAATGGCTTCAAACCCTTTCTTAACTTTTTTTTAACCAACCCGCTCAACTATCCATTTAATATACTTAATCAGTAAACTTTAAGGAGAATTAAGGGTTGATGTTATTAATCTCATTGACATTTTGTGTGTTCAATTACTGTTACAAAGGGATACTGACCAAAAAAAGACGATTTCAATGTTTAAACATTATATATTTGCTTTTTGAAAATATTACAAACAATGGAAAACAAACAAGCCGGGAATAAACGTTTGGTAGGAAAATTGCTTATTGCAGGACTTATACTGTTCGTGATTGCTGCTGCTACGGCCTGGTACCTTTTTACAGAGACCTATGGTGATACTGCCACTGAAAAAGAAGCCTACACGGTAAATGCACTTGAACTGATAAAAGAATTTAAACAAAATGACAGCGTAGCAAATAGAAAATATGCTGAAAAGATTGTGACAGTAAATGGGCGGATATCTTCAATTGATGCTGCAGATACCACCCTGAATGTTAGAATAGATGATGCCACCGGATCGTATGTTATTTTTGCTTTTCAGCAACAGGATTTTGAACGGGTAAAGAAACTGCAACAGGGAGACAGCGTGTCAATTAAAGGATCTTGCAGCGGCGGTGCCTACAGCGATATACTGGAAACAGAATTCATTACTTTTAAACGATGTTCATTAAATAAATAATTAAATTTTTACACTTACAAAAAAAATCATCAACAATGAAAAAAGTAACACTCATCCTGGCATTAACTTTAGCTACCGGTGCTTTATTTGCACAAAAGAAAACAACTACGTCCGGCACGATCACTTTTGATGCCACCACTCCTAAAGATGCTTTGCCGATAGCAGAAAATAAAACTGTGATTGCAGCCATTGATACTAAAACAGGCACGGTGGCATTTGAAGCGATCGTAAAGAGTTTCAGCTTTAGTAACCCAATGATGCAGGATCATTTTAACAGTCCGAAATGGTTAGATTCTGAACAATTTCCCAAAGCTACTTTTAAAGGAAAAATCACTAACCCGGCTGAAGTAAGTTTTGATAAAGAAGGATCTTACAAAGCGAATGTAGCAGGCGACCTCACCATACATGGCATCACTAAACCTGTAAGTACTGAAGCCACTATCATTGTAAAAGGCGGAACAATTAATACCACTTCAAACTTTACTATTAAGCTGGCAGATTATTCACTTAGCAATGCTGGCGGTAAACTGGCTGACGAACCAAAAATTACTGTATTGGCGGATTTTAAATAAAAGGGTTACAACAGCTATTTAAAGAGCCATGACTAAACAAAGTGAATGGTTTTTTTTCCCTGCTGTGATCTTATATTGACGGCATAATATTCATGCCACCCATCAAAAACTAATAATAATTTTAACCTGATTTAGCATGTTGGCAGGATTTTTTCTGTGTAATCCGGTGAAGAAAAAAAATATTTAATAGTATACTATTTTAGGTTTTAGGTTTAAATTTTAGCAAGGTGTTGGTTTTAGGTTTAAAAGTAGGTTTGTGAAAAGCTGTAAGCTCTATTCACAAGCCTATTTTTTTTATCAAGCCTACCTGACCTCACCCCAATGAGCTTCGCTCGTGCGTTTCGCTCTGCTCAGGAACTCCAAAGCCCGCCTGGCCGTACGGACAGGGAGAGGGGCCAGAACCCTCAACCAGTAAGCATTTGAAAGATTGGGTAGCGTTTTAGCCGGACAATAGTGAATTGAATATACTAAATGGGCACTATACCGTCGATGTACAGAGCGTATCAAATTCGTTACCGGCATTTATACAACAGAAGCCAAATAAGATTAATTTAGTTGTATAAAACAACAAGATGAAAACAGCAATTGTAACAGGTGCTTCAGGAAATATGGGACAGGCAGTGGTTAAAAAATTTATTGATGAAGGATACAGGGTGATTGGTACTGTACTGTCGGACGATTTTGCGAAGCTGGATTTCGCTGCCAACCGTTTTGAAAAAGTGGTGGTGGATTTAATGAATGAGGAAAATGCACAAAAATTTGCAACCGCGGCTATTGCCAAATATGGCGCAATCGATACAGCGGTTTTAACGGTTGGCGGATTTGCAAAAGGAAATATTGCCGATACGAGAACTGCAGCAATATCCAAACAAATTCAATTGAATTTTGAAACGGCTTACAATATTGCCCGGCCTGTATTTATGCAAATGATGAAGCAGGGCATCGGCAGGATCTTTTTGATCGGCTCTAAACCAGGGCTTGCAGCCAGGGAAGGTAAAGGCCTGGTGGCCTACAGCCTTGCCAAGTCATTAATATTCCGGTTGGCAGAACTGATGAACCAGGAAGCAAAAGGCTCCAATGTTGTTACCAGCGTGGTGGTGCCCAGTACGATTGATACGCCCCAAAACCGCCAGTCGATGCCTGATGCAGAATTCAGCAGTTGGGTGACGCCGGAGGCGGTTGCGGCAGCCGTTTATTTTTACAGCAGTGATGCAGCGGCGGTATTGCGGGAGCCGGTGATTAAGGTGTATAATAATGCATAAAATTTCGCCTGAAAGAAGATCTTTTCAAGTCAAGCACTTGCTTACCAACCAGCCCGGATATGATTTTAATACTGGTGAGTACCTATCGAATTGCCGCTTCCTTTTGCCGCTCTAAATTATTCTGCCGTTAATTTATTTTAGCCCGGTTTACCCTCCATTTTTTTATTTATTTGCAGCCGGTTTGATAAAAGATTTGTAGTATTAACCTTGCAATAACGAATTTCCTTCCAGATCATCAAATTATTGTTACACCTTGAATAACAGTAAACGTTTAGGATACAACATGCAGGAAAAAAAAACGATAACTTTTTGGCACCAGGATACAGGCTTTTGGCTAAACAAATTAAATAGCTCAGAAAAAGGATTAAGCAAGGCTGCGGCTGCAAAAATATTGTTACAATTTCCTGGAAAACAAAAACAAAAATCCACTCTTCAAAAAGACATTGCACTTTTTTTCAGCCAGTACAAAAGCCCGCTGATGCTGCTGCTGATCGGGGCTGTTATTATATCTGCTTTCCTGGGAGACACTTCAGATGTATTCATCATTCTCTTCATTGGGTTATCTACCGGCATACTGAGTTTTTTACAGGAAAGAAATGCAGGCAAAGTGGTTGAAAAATTACAGGCAATGATTGCTTTACGGTCGGATGTTGTAAGAGACGGGATACCCCAGGAAATCCCTTCACACAATATTGTTCCCGGGGATATCCTTGTATTAAATGCAGGAGATATGATCCCGGCCGATTGCCTGCTTACAGAAGCGAATGAGCTGCACTGCAACGAAGCCAGCCTTACAGGTGAATCTTACCCCGTAAAAAAAGAAGCCGGCATTCTGGATGAAGAAACCCCTTTGGCCAAAAGAACAAATTCTCTCTGGGAGGGTACAAATGTTGTAAGTGGTGCTGCAAGGGCAATCGTAATTGCCACCGGGAGGGATACCATTTTCGGCAGCATAACGCAAAGTGCGGCTCATACAATGGAAACGACTTTTGAAAAAGAGATTAAAGACTTTGGGTTTTTCCTGATGAAAATTACACTTTCTTTATCCATTTTTATACTGGTTATTAACCTGCTCAATCACAATACAGTGATAGAGTCTGCCTTATTTGCACTGGCCCTTGCAGTAGGAATGGCCCCGGAACTGCTACCTGCCATTACTACCATTGCCATGAGTGTGGGAGCCAAAAGAATGCTTGCAAAAAAAGTAATTGTAAAAAAGCTGTCTTCTATTCAAAACCTGGGCGAAGTAAATTTATTATGCACCGATAAAACAGGCACCATTACGGAGGGCTCCATCGTGATAAAAGGGATACAGGATGGCAGTGGCAATGAAAGTGATTTTGTAAAACAGTTGGCTTTCTGGAATGCGAAATTTGAATCCGGTTATGCCAATCCAATTGATGAGGCATTGGTGAAATTAAATTTTTCATCTGCTGTCACCCCGCAAAAATCAGGTGAGATACCGTATGATTTTATCCGGAAGCGGTTAAGCGTTGCCGTGGATACGGGTGCGGAAAAATTGCTGATCAGCAAAGGAGCTTATCCTCAAATTGCAGGCATATCCACCAGGATAAGAGCGGCCAACGGGCAACTGGAAGACATGTATCTACACAAAGATGCAATGGATAATCAGTTTATTCAACACGGTGTAAACGGGCTAAGGGTAATTGCAGTGTGCTATAAAAATATAGATAATAAAATAATCGTAAAAGAAGATGAGCAGGAGATGATATTTGCCGGCTTCATTTTATTACAGGACCCTGTAAAAGAAGGCATCGTCAACACCCTGCTGGAGCTTAACAAACTGCAGGTACACCTGAAAATCATAACCGGTGATAACAGGAATGTAGCTCTGTCTATCGGCAAGGAAATTGGCATGCAAAACCCTATGGTAATGACTGGCGGGGAATTGCTGCAAACCAGCCCTGAAGCATTAAAACACAAAGTCAAACATACCGCTATTTTTGCGGAAGTGGAACCTCAGCAGAAAGAAAGGATCATCCAGTCGCTCAGAAAATCGTATACCGTTGCTTATATGGGAGACGGCATTAATGATGTTGCGGCACTTACTGCTGCAGATGTGGGTATATCTGTTGCCAATGCAGTAGATGTGGCAAAAGAAGCTGCCGATTTTGTGCTGATGGAGAAAGATATCAATGTACTGCTGGACGGTATTAGGGAGGGAAGAAAAACGTTTGCCAATACACTTAAATATATTTTTATTTCTACCGGTTCTACTTTTGGCAACATGTTCAGCGTGGCTTTTGCATCATTGCTGCTGCCATTTTTACCCATGCTGCCCAAACAGATATTGCTTACTAACTTTATAACTGACCTGCCCTACTTATCTGTAGCATCAGACAGTGTAGATGAAGGACTGATCAATAAACCCGGCAAATGGGACCTTCATCTAATCAGGAACTACATGGTCGTTTTTGGTATCCACAGCTCCGTGTTTGACCTCATTACCTTTCTTACATTATATTATTTGTTAAAGGTAAAGGAAGCTGCATTCCAAACAGGTTGGTTTGTTGAGTCGGTGCTTACAGAGTTATTTATTTTATTTATCATCCGCACACATAAAAACTTTTTCAAAAGCAAACCCGGCAAATATTTATTTATCTTAGGTATCACAGGACTGATCATAACCGTCGCACTCCCCTATTTACCTTTTGCCGGGGATATTGGATTAATCCCGCTGCCTTTATTGAATTTTGGCGTTATTATTTTGATTGTATTACTGTATGTTATAACAGCCGACATTTTAAAAGTCTGGTTTTTTAAAAAGCATCTTAACGACAGTGCATAAAAACGCCTAGTTGAAATTTACATTGATTTTTCCTCCTTCAAATATTCTTTCTGGATACCATCTACCAGATCAGATTGAAACAGCGTGGCATCGTTTCGGGCATAACATAACAGGGAAGCAAACTGTACTGCATTGAGGATAGCGGCGCCGGTCATTTCGTGCCGCCGGGATAGCCAGGGTAAATCGACAGCGGTATCTAACTGCAGTCCGGCAGGTAAAGATTTCTTCCATAGTTCCAAACGCTCTGCTGCATTGGGCATAGGGAAATGAATGAGTGAATGAAAGCGCCTGATAAAAGCATCATCCAGGTTACTTTTAAAGTTGGAGGCAAGGATGAGCAGGCCGGGATAATCTTCTATCCGCTGCAGCAAGTAACTTACTTCCTGGTTGGCATATTTATCATGGCTGCTCTGCACATTGGTGCGCTTTCCAAAGAGTGCATCGGCTTCATCAAAAAACAAGATCCAGTTTTTAGATTCCGCCCGCCGGAAAACAGATTCCAGGTTCTTTTCTGTTTCCCCAATATATTTTGAAACGATCTGCGACAGGTCAATACGGTACACGTCTTTATTAAACTGTTTTCCCAACAATGCCGCGGTCAATGTTTTACCAGTACCGGAAGGGCCATAGAATAAGACCCTGTAGCCGGGTTTTATTTTACGTTTCAGGTTTTCATCTTCAAATAACAAGTGATGATGGTGCAGCCAGTTGGTAATATCCTGCACCTGCTGTACTGTTTGTGTGTTAAGTACGGCATCTTCCCATACCATTTCTGTTACAATTCTCTTTGCCGGAAAGTCGAGCCCAAAACGTGGGGCGCCTTCTTTATCCAGCAAAATTTTATCCACCATCTCCTGTGAAACAATGATCCTGCCGCTCATTACCGGTTCCCCTTCCTTCACCGGTTCCAGCCAAAGAATATTTTGCCGGAAGAAAAAATGATCTTCTGCAAAATAGCGGTGTACAGCCAACCGCCCGCCCACATTATTACCAGCAAGAATGAATTGCACTGTTTCGCCGGTGGGTAACATGCTGCGGTGATTGGTTCCTTTTACGCCACCAAATTCTGGAAAGTCGCCGCCTGTGGGCATGTGCTCCTGGATGATGCTTTCGAAGAAGTTGGGGCTTATGTGTGGCACAAGGGCTACTAACACGATGACCCATTCATCAAAAATGAGCTGCTGTTTAAGATGCTTTGCAATATCCTCTTTAATGAAACATCTCTCCAGAGATTCACTAAATTCAAATTGATGTTGATGAAAATGCGCCTTAATACGAAGCGCAATCATTTGTTGCAGTTCATTAACTGCTGACGCTAATTGCGAGGAAGCAATATTTTTTACAACGGTATGCAGCATAAAGGTATAAGTTACAAAAATCTTTACCGTTATGATTATTTTTTATGGCACCGCACATTCCAAAGCTACCCCATTTGCCGCATTAAACTGATCACTTGTAGTGCCTACACAATGTGTATGCAGCGTAGTATCTTTATTCAGATCATCGACATATTTTGTTACAGCCCTGTCCCATTCGCCTGCTAACCTGCTCACTTCACTTACCAGCATTCCGGTGGCACCCGTAAATTGAGGAAATGGATGACTGTTGAGGAAGGCAAGATAATCGAGCCCATGATTTGCTTCATGAAAAGCGATGGTGGTGCTTCCTGAATCTATCTCTCCGCCCTTTAAGTCTTCGGTTGTGGTACCCCTTCCGTACCCAGAAGCAGCATTCTTATTAACGCCCGGCCGGTAAAATACCTGGATAGTAATTTTGGTAATACCGGGACCTGTTAGCCTGGTTACTGTGCCTCTTCTTCCGCTACCACCGCTCCATCTTATCCTGCCGCCATTCACCTTTATCCTGGTAACACCGGGAGTTGGCAAACTCCTGTCGGTTCCATCAGGTAAAATTGAGATAGCCATATTTTGAATGGTATAATCAATATGACGTGATCTTCCTCTCCCCTGGGGTGTATGTCCATCAGCGATCGGCATAGAAAAGCCAGCTTCTGTATGATGAGGTATTTGCCAGGCCCACATGGGTATGCGCCCGTTATTTTGCCGAAAAATTTCATCTGCTGTTTTATTCAAAGCCACGCTTGCTTTAGAAATTAAAATTTTAAGTGCATTCTGATAAGCAGTCCGCAATGAGTTAAGTAACGCAGCATCTTTATTTAAATCATTCATAATTACTTTTTCCTGGTTAATTATCATGGAGTACCAACTTTGGATAACCCGATCAAAAATTGAAGCATTTATTGTTACCCTTGGGTTTGCATAATGGTCTGCGCTTCTTACAAGAAAAAGAATCGTATCTTCTACATACTTCCTTTTTTGTGCTAATGTACCCTCACCCTCCTGTACAGTTGCAGGTTCTCTTTGCACTGTTGACTTATTTTGCTGAACCACATGTGTAAGTTCATGCGCCATCAATTTTCTCCCTTCTCCCGATTCTTCATTATACTGCCCTTCATTAAAAACAACATTGTTACCAATGGTGTATGCTTTTGCATTTACAGTTTTGGCAGAATCAGCCGCTTCTTTACCTGTATGTACTTTTACGTTGTTGAAATCATATCCCAACCTGGCAGAAAAAAATTGGTTTGATTTTGCAGACAATGGATAGCCTTTGCCATTTAATGAATTGATATACCTGCTTACATTACCCGAAATACCTGGCAGGCCTGCAGCATTTTTCTTCTGTACTTTTTCTTCATCCTTCTTATCTGCGGCACGATTTACTTTTTCTTCTTTTTTATCCTCTTTCTTCATTACTTTTTCTTCTTCCTTTTTATCAGCAACCCTTTGCACTTTGTCTTCTTTTTCACAATCGGCACACTTGCGCTGAATAGCAGGCGCTGGTTGAAAAAAAGTTTCCTGTGTTGCTTCGCCAAAAAAAGATTGCTCCTGCTGGTTGTCTTTTTTTGGCATAGCGGCTTCATGAACTGAGCGGCGGCGGATGCGGCGGTAGGTGGAAGGTTTCATTTTATTTATTTTTACTTTTTATTTCATCATGATTTCAATCCCTGTCAATCGGTTGATGTAATGTATTAGTTACAAGATTTACCACATCATTATACTGTTGTGCTGCAGCTTGCTCAACTTGGGCAGGCGTAGGTTTGGGAGTAGACTCTCCCCGCCTTTCTCCATTAGTCTTTGTGCAACCTTGCCCAGTAGTTGCATGCTCTCTTTGCACTGCATCATTGGTTCTTCCTACTGCATTTTCTTTTGCAGATTCTACATTAGCCAGTAACGTATGCAATAGCTGGCTTACCTGTGATTCCAACATTTGTGCAGCTCCTGCATGATTTCCTCTATTTATATCTTCATGCATTACACCAGTTGTTTGAAAAGCTCCAATCATCCCTGACTCTTGTACAAGCCGAGAGAGAGTTGCACTCATTGCATTATCAGGTGGTGTTTTTATCCTTGCTGCACCATAATAAATCATAATTGTTGTTTGCGTCCTATCAACCATTGATCCTCGTGCAGGAAGAATTAATGACAAAGCTTCCCATAAAGTTCTGCCTGTTGCAAAAGGAAGCACATGCTCTGACTCTATCCAATGAATCTGCGGTCCGTTTCTTAAACTTGAACCTTGAGAGCCATGCCTTACTATATTTGCTATTCCTGCTGCACTGGTTCCAGGTTCATCACAAATCGCTTCTTCTTTCGCTGGGCCATCCTCTGCTGTTCTCTGTATAATATTATAATTCCATTTTGTCCCCCCATCAACCACCTGAATTGAACTTACTGTTGCTGCATTTCTTCTTGTAACATTTTGAGCAACGATATTTGCTTCATCCTGACGGATAGCTCCATTAGTTAAATACCCTCTTTCTTCCGTGTGTAAATCTTGTTTTACCCCGATTAATGGGTCTGCAGTCCCTCCTCTTCCCATCAACCTGTCAATCACATTCATCCCCGTATCCACCGCCTTATTTACCAACCAAGTCAGTGCATTGTCCACCATTTCCCTCACTCTTTCAATCATCTCTCCCACTCTTCTGCCAACACCACTTAACCCAACCTGGTTGGCGAGGAAACCAATTACTATTGGCATGGCCCTGCCCATGGTTCTTTCTAAATAATTGGCTGCGGTGGTTACGTTGCCTTCTGCTATATCTGCTACACCATTTACAAATGAATTGATCACTTCCAGCATTTCACGGAGGTAGCGGATGAAACTTTGTATGGCACTGTAAATGGCAATGGCACTGTTCACGACCGCCATGATACCGGTTGGATCAAGCATACTAAGCAATCTTGCCACCACACGGTTTACGATCTGTTCTGTTATCCAGTTCTTCACGGCATCAATAACGGTGTCCCACAGGTTAGTAAGCTGTTCCTGAATTTTTTCCCAAATAGCCGCCATGCCACGTTCCTGCACATCTTTTATAAATGTCCATATACCATCGAGTGTATCAATCATGCTGCGTATCCTTGCCACACGCTGTGGACCTATACGAGGATGAGCTGCTAATTTTTCCCATATCTTATCCATCGTTATTCCTAACACCTGCAGCACCCAGCCTATCACGCCACGCAATGAAAAATCAGTAAGCCCGGGAATACCAGCATCCCTTAATTCACTCATCAGCCAACCCACCACACCATTGATAAGGTGTGTGAGTATATTATCAAAGAACTGTATGAAGCCTTGCTTAATGGCCCTTAATAAATTTTTAAGGAACGCAACAGGGTCCCGTTTAATGCGGTCCACTGCTGCCATCGCCCTTGCGATGATGTTGTTGATCAGATCGAAGGGAAAATTCATCACAATCAAAATGGCTTCCACCACAATCTTTACAATCTCAATTACAAAATTGATCAGCCTGCCAATCGGTTCACCAAATGTATCAATGATGCGTTGGAATGCAGCTATCGGATCAACAAGGTCATTTATGCTGAGCGAATTCCACAAATCAATAAACAATTGTACGATTGCCTGCGGCGTCATGTTCAACCTTGCAACAGCAGCCGTGATCTTTGTAACTGTCCGGTCTATTGCGCCGCTTTCCTTTAACTGGTTGTACTGTTCTTCGCCACCTTCCATCAAACTGAAGAAACCTTTGATGACATTCTCCATGGTGAATGGCACGGGTGCATCTGTAAACGGATCTTTTCCAATGATAACTGTTAACAGTGCATAACCACGCTGATCCCGGGCCCATGAACTCAGGCGCCGCATCAATACTTCTTTTATAAGCTTTAATATTTCTGTAGCCACCTCACTTACAAAACGCAGTACATCCAGTATTGGCTGCGCAAACACATTGTATAGCTCAGTGAATTTGGCAATCGGGTTTATCAACGCATCTATTGATACTACACTCCATATCAGGCCAAAATTATTTACAATGGTTTGATACAAATTACTGAACACTGCAATGCCCTGGTCAATATAACCAACTATCCGCTGGAAGGTGCCGGTTTCCTGCATTTGCGTACGTTGCTTTATTCCTTCCTCTCCACCCAGGTCCAGCAACGCATTTAAAATGTTGGTACCGTTTCTTGCTACAGGTTGTTTGGTCACAGGGTCTTCTCCAAGAATCACTGTGAGCAATGGATACGCTGCTGTTCTTTCTTTTATAAAATCAACAATGGCATTCAGCAAAAAGTTTTTCACCATCTCCAGCAACTCTCCTGCTGCTGCTATGGCAAAGCTTGCAATGCTGCTGATGAAACCAAATACAATTCCTGCACCTTCTCTTATCACTTCCATTGGCGATGAGAACCTTGATGGGTCATTTATCAATCCACGCCAGAAATTACTGAATGAACTGGTTACATTGCCAACTATGCTGTCTAATTCTTCAATCTTACCATCAATCCATGCTGCGGCGGCATCTAATTGCCCCTGCTCCCGCAGTTTTTGATGAAGCAGCATTCCACCAGGCATAATATCAAAGGCGGCTTCAATAAAATTGTGGCCGTTGCGTTCAATGTGTTCACCTGTTATCGGGTCGCTGCCCAGCACCACCCGTAAAGCCCGGTAGCCTGGTATATGCAATGCAACATCTCTTGCCTTTTCCAGCAAGCACCTGCTTATTTCATCTGTATCAAGGCTGAATAAGCAACCACCCAAAGCGGTGGTACTTACAAATCCCAAAGCTGTATCAACTACAGAGCGTTGTATAACATTTTTATCCTGTCGCCGCTGCACCAGCGGTGGCCCACGCTCCTGTGCCGTTATTATATGTTGTGATAAATTGTTTGTATTGTTTACATTCAATTCATTATTATAAAAATTTTTTGCTTGAACAGGTGCTGATGAAAAAAGGTTTGCTTCATTTGTATTTTCATTTGACTTTGCAGAAAATTCATTCATTGATTTTTTTTGCAAATGCGCTGCAGGCGATGAAACTAATTCCTCCTCATCTCTCTGCAACTCCTCTTCTTTTTTCTGCAGCTCTTTTTCATCATTCATTTTTTGAACTGGTGGTGCATTCGTTTGTAATGCACCTTCGCCAGTTACATGCCAGTTGCTCAGTTCGTTTTTTGTTTGCACTGCCGTTTGTTCACTTTCACTGTTTTCTGTTTCTTCACTGCGGTTGATACCAGGTATTTGCTGCCGCATTTTTTCAAGCGGCTGCAGCCTGCTGTCAGGGCCAAGCCTTTTCAGCAATGATTGCTGTTGCCAGATGGCAGCCATATTGTACCGGCCGTTATTTTGTGTTTGTTCAAAATTATTTTGTGGAGAGCGGTTTACTTTTTCTGATTTTGTTTGGGTAATATTTTTTGCGGCAACCGGTGTAGAATTATTTACCGGGCTTGCTCCCTGCTGCACCGTATGTGTCAATTCATGGGCAAGCAACGTTCCGCCTGCTTCGGTATGTGGAGAATACTTACCGGAGTTAAAATAAATGTCATTGCCATGTGCAAATGCCTGTGCATTGATATTGCTGCTCATTTGCTGTGCATAGCTGCCTGTGTGTATGCGTACGCCACTGAAGTCTGCATTGAAGCGGCTTCCCATAAATTGTTGCGTGCTGCCAGGCAGTGCGCTGCCAGTGCCTTTGGAAGAAGACAAATTTTGTTCAAATGAGGGCTGGAGAGAACTTACCGGTGGGCCCCGGCCACTTAGTTTAAAAATATCTGAACGGTATAATCCAATTTGTTTTGCCTGCACAGCAGCATCAGGTTCATCTGCCGCCATTGCATCTTCGCTCCGCTGTATCCTGCGGAACAATTTCGGCTGTGCCTTTTCTTCGTTTTCACAATGCTCACATTTTCGCTGCACAGTAATTACAGGAGCATCCTGTTTTGCATGTACTTTTTCGTCCTTGTCTTCTTCTTTACGGTCTATTTTTTTTTCTTCTTCTTTAGGCTGCACACTAACAGGCTCCGGCATACGCATCACTTTATCTGCTACTGCATCGGCTTCTTTTTCCTGCGGATCATCGGGGCTGCTTACTGAAAGCTTTGCCTGTATAGACGGGGCAAAAAATGCAGGTGTTTCTTTTGTTCCAAAAAATGAGTCTTCGCCTGCTTTACGAAAGAAGTTTTGCCCGGCCTTTTGCTGCTGCCGCTGCACTGTTACATGCTGTGTTTTATCTGCAGATGAAAACATTTTTTACCTGTAATTTTCTTCCACTATTTATTTGTATTCAATAAAGCCCCTGTTTATTTTAGATATCTTTCTTGCATTTCTAAATACGCCAATTCCATTGCTGCTGCCGGAAGGGTTCGTGTTGCCTTCAATGGTATTGATGAAGCCGCCATCAATACTTTCAATGATGCCGGTATGGCCACTTGATCCGCCGGTGGAGATAATAAAAATCTGGCCGGGTTTAATGAGTGATGGCTTATCAATGGCATCTGCTCCGGTAATTTTTTTTCCCGGCGTATCTCTCCAATGAGTAATGCAGTGCCCTGTTTTAAGTACCGGATTTTTGCGGACCAGTTTTTCTGCTGCATTTTGAAAGCAGCAGTACACAAATGCGGCACACCAAAAAGTACCAGGGTCTATTCCCACACTTGCCTGGTATGCTTCTACTTTTTTTCCACGGTTACTGCCCGGAGGATCTTCCATAACACCGATTTGTGACAGGGCAATTTTTACCGCTTCAGCCAATAATGAATTGGCTGCCTCTTCGGTGACTGTAACGGTATTGAGGCCAAACAATATTTCCCAGGTAAGGGAACCTATCTTGCCATCAATTTCAAGCGGCAGCCCTTTTTTGTCCCGGTGTGTTGCCTGGAAAAGTTTCACTGCATTCACTGTTTTGGGACCGTAAATTCCAATCACTTCTATCGGCCCCAGCCCTGCTTCATTTAATTTTTCCTGGATTGCTTTTACGATTGCCTTATTTGTTTCGCCCTTTTGGATAAGCCTGTTTGGATAATTCATACTTTTTATTTTAGGTTAGTAAATCCATTCTGTTTTCAACAAATACTGCATCCACGGTAATTTGATCATGCTGATATTCCAGGGCAAATGCTGCAGCAGCATATCGTAAGGCCGCTGCTCTACCTGCAGGAGCCAGGTATCGTTATTAAAAGTCAGTTTTCCATTCCGTTGGAGGAATGAATCCCTTAATCCATTTACGGAAGTATTTTTTAAAATACTCCAGTGCTCAATTGCAGATACCAGCATTTCATCGGCTTCCTTCAGCATTTTTATATCCAGCACGGACGGAATAAATACGTCCTTTGAAGGATTCTCTCCGCAAAGTATTTTAGGCAGCAACAATTCAAACTCTGCAGGGTGAGTATTACCGGTAATACAATAATGCAACAGGCTGAGCGCTGCAGACTCATTGCTGAATTTATTCTCAATCAACAATCCTGTTTTTGAAAATAAGGTATGGAGAAAGGGCGCAATGATAACCGCACCTGCATTGCTTATGAAAATCCCTTCTGATAAATCCTTCATTAATTCCTTGCCTGAATCTTTTACATCCTTTATTGCATTTTCTGCAGTTGGCCCTGAAAATGCTGTTTTGCTGGCAGTGCTTTTATTATCAAGATCTTCTTTTTCCATTTTAGTGATAATGCTTTTGACTAAAGGGCTGCTGATTTTACCAGCAACTATTTTCTCTAATTGCCCCCCTACAGTTTTGCTTAATACCCTCAGCCATTCTTTCAACGCATGGCTAATGGAATCTTCTGAAGGCTGCAACACAAGGCCTTCAATTATTTTTTTTCTTAGACTGAATAACAAATTGCTTTTTTCATTTTGAATATTGTGCGAAATAAGTATGGCATCATTCATTAACAGCTCAATATTTGCAATGGAACCATCTATTGCATCCGCAACAAACTTTTCAAAATCATGATCATTCAACAAGTTGGTTAAACGCAAGACTACATTTTCATTCTCCCCTCTAATACTCACTAGCAGCAGCTTTAGATCTTCCGATGAACTGTTGGACAACCATTCACGGAGCGCTGATTCAAACCCGGATTTGTTTGTAATGACTGATTGCCAGGGCAACAAACCATGCCTCAGGTAATACCGAAACATTTCCTGGAAATTGACCAATGAAGCTTTGGTACCGTTAGCATTTGATCGGCGGGATATTTTTTCCTGGAGAATTTTATCAAATTGCTGCTCGATTTTTTCATTTAATCCAATTTCCCAGTCAGCAGAATTTTCAATATCAATGCTGAGGTCGATGCTGTCAATCTGTATCACTTCATTGGTTTGCTCATACATACTTAACAGTTGTCCGATGGCCGGGTTAAGCGTATGGTGGCACCACTCCGTCACCTTTTGGTGCAAAGCAAGCCCGTTGGTATTTCCATTGTACCGGAATACCAACATTTCTTTACGAATAATATTTTTGCCGTTTGTCATCATATCCTTCATTTAATTACCCAATTATAAAATCAAGTGCTACCCGTTCTTCTCTTATAGCAAAACATCCATTATTATTAATCACTAACAAACGGACCAGCGGCGTTTCCTGGCGAAATAACGTGATTGTTGGTTCTTTTTTCTCCGACTGCAGGGGCGTTCCACTTTCAAAATACCAGTAATAAAAATCAAAGGCGGGAGGCGTGGCGGAAAAAATAAACGAACTGCTCTGGAAAAATTCCTGCTGTCCGTTTATACTATTGATTGCAATTGGCTGATCACAGACTGGCGCACTTGTTCCATTGCATTTGTTCATCCTGATACAGCCAAATTTAGGCACACTGGTAATTGCCTGTTCGTTTACATTTTCGATCGCTGCCTTCTGCCCATCATAGCGGACGTTCAGCCGCATTTCCAAATTGACTAAACCTAATTGTATTTCCATCAGCACTTCCTGGCAGGTAAACCTTTCGATACTGAATATTTGCAGGGTGCTGTTGTAACTGAACATTGGCTGGTTGTTGCCTAGAAATTCAGGTGGAATCCCGGTATTAATATTTTTGAACAAACTTTCAAATACTGCATCATAAGTTGCATTGGTTATCGGATCATTGGGCCCTTTATCCAGTTCATTTTTAAATATTTCAGTTACATCTATCTCTACCTTATTGCCGTTTTGATCTGTAAGGGTAATGATTGCTTTCTCTGTCCGGTGAAAAATATTACGGTCATTGTTTGGATCAGGTTTTTGAAACCAGAGAATGTAATTACATTTTTCGCTTTCTCCTTCGCATGGCAAATTGCATGGTTGCACACAGGTGTGTACGGGGATAGCAGCCGTTACTTTTTTTGTACCGCTGTCTTTTATTTTCACGTTCTTCCCCTTGCCGCTTTCCACCGTAATGTCTGTAGCATTTCCATTTATCTCTACCCCATCAGCTTTGTAGGGCGGTGTTCCTCCTGCAATTGTGATCGTAACAGTAAAATTTTCCCCTTCCACATCACAAACCGGGTCGCTGATATCAACTGATATATCCTCCGGCGGAGCGTCCTGAATTACAAAGCTGATGGGTGAGCAATCGCTGCAGCAACTATAAGGCAAATAGAAATCTGCTATCACGATGCCATCACCAATTTCATCATAGATATTTTGCTGGTCCTGCTGCAGCTTAATTTCAATATTATCATCCGTATTAAAAAATAATTTAGATACTTCTATAAAGCCTGGGGCGGTGATCTCCAGTTCTGCAGGTATTTGTGAGATCATCAATAAAAAACGTCCTTTATTATTTGTAGTAACTGTTTGATTCGTTCTTCTTACATGCACAGCAGCACCAGGAATTGGCTTGTTATTTTCATCCACCACCTCGCCGGCCAAAACAAAATTCCCTGTTCTCATCCCCCTGGTTATTATCTTTTCGTTCCTGAATTTTAAATCATTGGTCAACCTTCTTTTTTTACGAACGCCATTATATACTATAATAAACGTTCCACCCAAAGACACGCCAGCCTTGTGTTGTATACCCGGATGCTTCTTTGTAAAATAGCTGAAGAAAAGATTGGAATAAATATCCGTTAACCTGTTTTTAAATTCGAGTTGCAGGGTTCTGAAGGGGCCTTTTTTTATACTCAGGGTAACATCATCGATATGATCAATTAAATCTTCTGCAAATATTTTATCAATATTTTTCCCATTCTTCAGCAAGTTTACCAGGTCAAGCCGGATGGCTTCCGCTTCACTTTCAAGGCTTTCATATACCATGATAAACTCGGTAAACTGCAACATAAAGTCCATCAGGTCATCTACCATAAAATTATTGCCTTGATGCAACTGCTGGATAAAATTCCTAAACCTGTTAGGATGCCCCTGGTCAATCAACGCCCTTGCTTCCCGTTGATTATCCTCCAGCCATTCAATAGCCTGGCCATTTATGGCTTCCCATTCCCTTCGTACAATGTCATAGTTCAGTTCAAGGTCTTTTAAATTGCAATCCTGCTTTACTGTTAGCAGCAGTTCCAGGTCAATATCGCCGGTTTGCAGTGCAATAACATTTATGGGCAGCCTGAACTTTTCTACCTTGCTTTTAACCTGTTTCAATACATGGCGATAAGATTTTCCAATGATGCCTTCTATGCGTAAAAAATTATAAGGCTCCAGGTCATATTGCAATGGATTGAGCACAAAATCATCTGCAGGGTTATAATACTGATCAGCATGATACGACAGGTTACGTTTGGCATCATTCAGCAAAGTTCTGCGGTGATCCCAATCGAGGTATAATGGCTGGCTTCCGGATTTAACCTGGTAATAATAAGGGATTGCTTTGGTTGACAACGGCACATCCCACAGCATACTGGGCGTGACACGCAAAAAAGTATCGTCGTTTGTATTGTTGCCGGATATTGCAGGTAAAAAGAACTTATCTTTTATCAATACCAGCCGGTTAAATAAACTTATTAATCCTGGCACCAAATTCCGTTGGTCGAATAAGGGGGAATAAATAAAATAGTGGCGGTAAGGCAGTTGGCCTGTTGTTACTGTGGGTGCGGCTTCCCCCAGCATTAGATGCCGGGGAAATGCATCCTGGTTGGGACAGCAGGTGCTTAACACATTGGTACCTGCTTTCCGGAATTCCTGGTAAGCCAGCAGTAAATCGCTGAACAAATCGTACTGGTATTGCAGATGGAGCAACTGGTTAAAACTGATATTGCTATTATACAGGTATTCATATTTTGTAATAAAGTTTTTAAAAGGGTCATCAGGGTAACTGCCGGCCACAACGCTGCCAAAAACAGTGTATATATTGCTGAGCTTTAATTTTACATCAGCAACAAAAGCTTTATTTAATATTGAAAAGTATTGATCGAAAATATCTTTAGTTGTAACCGGCAAACTGTTTGGCACATCCCATTTTCTCATTCGCAATTCCGGTAACTGGGTGTACGTATTGATACCAAAACTTCCTGCAGAAGCTCCCATCAGCAAATCAGCATCTGCTGTTGATACAACCATTGGCAAAAATGACACCGTTACGTTGATCCCTTTATCATCGCAGGAATTGGGATCACAGTTCTTATTTTTTTCTTCTTTTATCTCTGCAAACAGCAAAATCTTTTTACCTGTTAAAAAATTATCATCCAGCAAATCCGGAACATCTTCTGTTGCCCTTTCTGTTAACTCCCAAATATCCATCGGCACTTTCTTTCCGCCACTGTCAAGCTTGTAAAATTTCTCATATACTCGTGGAGTATCTACCACATACTTGCTGTACTTTGCGTACAGCTTCGTATCCACAGCAATTAAATATCCCTCCGACGTTACCCCACAACCTTTCGTAATGGTGATTTCATTTTTTACCGTATCCCACTGCAGGTGAAGGCCACAGACAATACCAATACCAACCAGGTTGGTCCTTGTCATCCGGTTTTGCTCATCCAGGTAACCAAACAACTGGTTTAAATCATCAGATGTGAGTAACTGATCTGCAACAAACTTTGGGAACTCAATTTGTGACGGAAACATATTTGTAAGTTTTGCATTTCCCTTTGGTAAGAGAAATAATTAAATAATGGTATTATCCAAGAACACCCTGTTACTGTCATTACCATCCACACAATCGTGCAGCCTTGCAGCAGGATAAACACTTTTTAAATTATTAAAAACAAACAGCAACTCGTCCAGCGCTTTATGCAGATCACCCGGCACAGGTTCTTCTTTAGCCAGTTCTGCCAGCCAAAGACAATATTTTTTTTCAAATTCTTCCAATTGTATATCTGATACCCAGCAAATTTTAACGCCAACATGTGCCGGCACTTCAGTACGGATGGTTTGTTCTGCGAAACGCCTGAATTCAATTCCGCTGTTGGCAATGCCGGTTTCGCCACTAAGCACTACCGTTATGCGGAAAGAGTATGGATCTTCATCGCCGCATACATCCTGGCAATTGCCCGATGTACAGATAGACAGCAGCGGATCGGAAAAAATATTGTTTTTTGCAAAATCAATGATTCCATCCCTGGCTTTTTCGGCCAGTGCCTGCGTTGCAAAATGCTGCTGGCGGTAGGCGATCACTTCACCGGTATCGTCCAGCAGGTTTACAAACCATTTTTTTTCCTTCTTTACCTGGTAATTGTCTTTGTTCAGCATGTATCTTACTACTGCCGCTATCTCAAGCCCGGCCTTTTGTTCAGCCAGTTCCAAATTTTTATCATAGTAACGGGTACTGCTGCTCAGGTATATTTGTTTGCCTCCTTTCAGCCGCCATCTTCTTTCATACAGTTTATGGTCAATATCAAATTCTTCATACAACTCAAAATGTTTCCAGTAATTCCTGGGGCGGAGCAACAAATGTTCTACAACAAATATTTTATCGTTTATATCCATGCCCAGCAGCCGTTTAATACGGAGCTGAAGACCGGCAATATTCAAATTACTGCAAACCTGATCCGGGTTCTTATAGTTAAAAGCCCTGGCCCTGTTAGCACTCATGTAAGGGAAATCTTTCAGGAAATTGATTTTGTCTTTGATGAGTCTATCATCTGCCACTGCTTTACTATTGCTGTAGGAATAAAGCATTAAAGCATATTCATTAAAATTTTCGGCAAACCTTGCAAGCAAATGATCCAGGAAACGGTTACGCCGGTCAAAAAAAACTTCTTTTGTTTCCAGCAGTGATTGAAGAATACCGGGAGTAAGTCCAATAAATATTTTATCCGCATCCCTGATTAATCCGGCATCGGGCAGGTGACTGAAATTGGTTTGAGAAACAGTTGCATCAATGGCAAACAACTCTTTCACATTAGCCAGTTGTTCTAAATAGTTTAACAGCAACTGCTCGTAAAACATCAGGTAAGCTTTAAGTTGCTTTGCCTGCGCTTTTCTTTCTACAGAAGCAGTATCAGGCAATCCATTGTAGCCTGCGCCATAGGTAAGGGGCAATGAATATTGCACCGGGTAATAATTACTAAGACCAAAATATTTTCCCTGCGGTACCGTCAGGTCATTTTCCAGCACTGAGTATTTCGGTTGGGCAAGCTGCCCTTTAATAACCTGCAGGGTATCGTTCAATTCAAATTTATCCGGCAGAAAAGGAAGGCCATTTTTAAAGACCAATATTTTAGAAGCCTCCAGATACAAACGTGGTTGCCGGTTGTAGGCAACTTCCATCACCCATTCTTCACTCTTAATTAAATTGCCTTCTTCATCAAATTTTGTAATGACAAAATCTTTAATACTTTTTACCCCCGGTATATCCATCAGCAGATTGATGATATCCGATGTGTAAATAAATTGCCTGAGATTGGTTGCATCCAACTGGTCATTATTAATAAAGCCACTATCCAGTTGAGGGCCTTCAAAAATTTCATCCACAGCCACTCCTGCATCCATCAATTCCTTTAATGAATAAAACTTTATATCAGGGCCCAGGTACTGATCTATGCGGTAATAAGCTTCTGCAAGGATTGCTTCAATATCGGCCGATGGCTCCACTTCCATATCGGCACATACTCCAAAGTCCTGTATAGCAATCGCTTTGATACTGCAGTAATCTTCGCACAAATTACGGTGATTGTGCAGTGCTTTTTTTGCCAACAGCATCACTTCATCAGCCCTTTGAAGTAATGCGAGGTACTTACCAAAAATGCCAGCAACGGATGCATCTGCAATAGCCTGTTTAATGTGTTCCAGTTTTATTTGCCTGCGGTCGCTGTCGGTTTTGAACCAAACAGTAAAGGCTACATCGTTTAGCTGAATATAACTTTCTGAAGGAATAACGGTATCCAGCTCATATTCTACAATAATGGAAGTGACGTACACTGGCTTGCGGAGTAAATTAGCAACTTTATCAACCGGTATATCTGCGGTATCTTTTTTATTTCCCGAAATATATGCCACGTTAACAGCTACGATCTTATTTCCTGGCTTTTTAAAATCTGCGTATAACCGTGCGCTTTGCAATTGCTGCCACGAAGGCAACCGCATTTCTATCATCGCAGTGGAAAAACCATTGGCAACAGGAAATGAAAAATAGTATTTCACTTTGCCACTGTTTAGATCTCCAGTACTTTCTTCACTATCAAATTCTACTAAAACATCATAAAAACCTTTGATGATCACAGGATGGGTGCCTTTTTCTTGGTGATACTGCAATTTACTTTCTGCACAATTTGCAAAAAGCTGCTGTCCGTCACAGGCACATTCCTTACATTTTAGCCAGGCGTTTTTTACCCCATCAATGTCAATCAGTAATTTCCGGTAATCAGCATTTGTCCAGGGATTAACGGTCAAAATCTCTCTTGCTGTGAAAAACCCCTGCCGCCCAGGGTCCTGTTTTGGTATCTTTGAAACAGGCTCTGCCAGCAGGTCTTTGATGTTTATACTGCTGCGGTATCCAAGGTCGGTGATGGCATAACAGAGCAATTCCAGCATCGTGATACCCGGATCATGGATATTATAATCTGTCCAGATTGCACTGCCTAATTCTTCAATATATTCCAGTCCTTTTTTCCGCAGCAGTTCATAATTACTGCTGTCTGTAATGGAAGGATCTTTTTGTATGGTAATACTTTCCTGCATTCAATGTTACCTGTTGGATGATAAATTATTTTTTATTTTTTAAACTGCTGCATTCATATTGCTGGCTAATTTTTTGTGTATCTGCCGGAGTAATTACATGCACCGATGCCGGCTTGGAAACTAAAATGCTTTTGGATGTGGAGGCAGATATCTCATCATTGTCAACACTGATAAGATTGCCGGCAGCCGCAAAATGACCCAGCTTCACATCTGTAATAAAATCCACATAATGCCTTTCTTCAATAAAATTGATGAGGACTGATTTGAAGATCTTTCCGCCAAAATTTATTTCACCCCCGCCGTAAGCCCAGGGAGAAAGAAAGGCTGTGATTTCATCTTTGAGTTTATTTGAATAAATGGTAAAATCATCAAAACCTTTGGCCAGTTGTAATTTAAATGTCAGTTTAACTTCCTCAAACAAAGGATTTACCACATGCAGTTTTACATGACAGGAGATTTTTTTCCGCAGGTAGGCATCAATGGATTTGATGGTTGCCTGGCTGGTAAATGGCTTAAGGGGATTAATGTCATTTCTTTGTTTGAGATCGGGTATGGTAATGATGGTGACATGCCCTGGCATCACTTCATTATAATCTCCATCCTTACTGATAGTATGATTCAGGCATTTAACTTTATGTACCTGTGGAAATGCCTCCAAAATCAAATGTTCATAATCCCATATAGTGATTGCCCTTGCCTTATGGCGCAGGCGCTCACTCACTCTTACATAAAAAGCGTCACTGCTTTCCAAAGCCCTGCCACCAAATGAACTATATGGCTGGGTAATTTTTTTTATGGCGGATTGCGGAATTTTTAATTTGCTGATGCTGGATGCTTTCAGCATTGCGTTTAAAAAATCGCCGGCGTTCTCATTATTTTTAAAGGTAACAACGGCTGCCTGTGCTGCTACGGAAAGCAGCTTACAAACCGCATCCGTTTTATCATGGACTGCTGCCCTGAGCCATAAATAACCGGCCGGCATAATCGTATTTGCGGTGGAAGCATCCGAAGGAATTACAAAAGTGATAATGCCGGATTGTATCAACTGCAACGTGCTGTCACTTATTTGTTGTGGCTCAAAATCTTTCCATTCATTATCGCTGAGATAGCTCCAGTTGATGTGCTCCTGTGGTTTATCTATTCCAGGATCTGCAGTGCCATCCATTATCTGGAACAAAATATTTACTGATTGACCTGAAGCGGGGTTTTCGAAGCCAATATAAAATTCACCTTCATGTAACAGCTCTTTATCATCCTTGCCTTTGTGCCTGAACTGGGGTAATAAGTATTGGAAACTGTTGTTGTTTAGATATGCATGTTGTTCTGCATCACCAAATGGATACAGGTGAAAGAAACCTGACTGTTTATTGTTGAATTTATTTTCATTGGTATCATCCAGGTTCACTACATCGCTATAGGCGGAATAACTGATGTAAAGCGATTTAATGACGGGAACATATGGTTCCACACCCGTAAATTTCACTGCTGTAGCTGTACCCTTGGAAGAATTTATCAAATGAATGGAAAGATCTTCCAGGTATAGCTTGTATCCAAAATCGCTTTTCAAAATTAATTGCAAATAGCCCTGTGCAGCCGAAGATTGAATTGCTCCATATTCACCGGTATATGGTACAACAGACTTACCAGGTATAGCAAGCAATTTTGATTGAAATGTTGATTGGGTTGAAAAGACCGGAATAGGGTCAACATCTGCGATAGCATTTCCTGTATCATCGGTTGCATTCCAGGCTCCCTTCATCAAAAACCGCCCTGCCACATCCGGCACATCTGAATTTAATGTAGTGGCCGGACTATCATATTTGATGTATCGTATATCCGCCGGGATGTCTGCCCATTCAATGTTCAATTTAAAACTGGTATTTTTTTTACTGAACAGTTCTTTATTCCCAATTACCATTGCGGCATCTTTTTTTGGCTGGCCACCGAAAGGCTGAAAGGGTTTTGATGTATCTGCGGTACCGCTACCAGTACTCACCAATAATTGCTTTAATCCCTGTTGGTTATAGCCTGCAGCCATGCCCACATTCACCGCAACTTCTATTTTCTTAACATGGATATTCCTCAGTGAATTATATTGATACGGTTGTGTATCGATGTTTACCAGTACAATTTTTAATACCGGCACCTGCACATTTAATGTACCGCCATGCACTGCAGCATCATAGTTGGTGATGGCTGGTTCATCGCCATTGAGGGTAAATGAAAACTCGGCACAGGGTTCCGTTCCTTTATTTAAATTGTTGTTTGCGGTTACCGATACGGCAGCAGCAGGAATCCGGTACCATTCTTTTTCTGTGGTGAGATACAATGCATATTGCTTTCCCATTAATGCAGCATTGTTATCGGTTGCCAAACGAAGTAAAACATTTCTTACCCCTTCCTGCAAATACAAATAATGACTTGCCACAGCAAAGCCGATTGCAGCACGCGGCATATTAATATCTGTTACTGCCCCTTCGCTGTATAACCGGTTGGCAATGGGATGCCATTCTTTATTGGGGGAAGTGAGTGCAGCTTTCACTCCATCAGCAGCATTGATCATAGGAGCGGCAAACACCCGGCCATCATTATTTACATCAACGGTGGTGCTGCCTGGCAGTTTGTGTTTGTCTTTTGCCGTACCAATATAAACTGACCGAAGGCTTTTTACGGTGGCTTTATTAAAGGTTGTTTCATTGTTCAGGGCGTACAGCACATCCTTCCCCTGGCTGTCTTTTCCTGCTTTGAATAAGGTATCGTCTGCGAGGATAAAATCATTTACCGGTTTTGACAGTTCCGCAATAATATGGGCACTGTTGGGCAATGCTGCTGTTTCTTTTAACTGCAGCACTTCCTTATAATAAAAATCAAGGTGCCTTTTGCCGATGGTATTCATATCATCTTGGGCAAAGCGGAACAGCCTCAGAAAAGCGAGGAACAATGCATAATGTGCAGGGTGGGTATTTCGTTTTTCGAGACTGAGCAGTAAATCTTTTTCTGCACCCTGCACCAGTTTACTAAATGCCATCAAAAACTGATCAAATATTCCGGAAAATAAATTATGATTAGCTGCATGGTTAATTTTCATGAATTGCAGCCATTGTACCTGGGTGTAATCCGGATTGGGAAAATACAGGCTGTTGAAATAATTATTCAGAACTGTGTTACCAAAAATGCTTTCGTCTTTTACAATATCATCATAATAATCTTTCCATGAGGTATAAGGCGGCAAGGGTGCTGCCGGCTGTTTCCACCATAAATTTCCCAATCCGTTTCCTTCTACCAGCTTCTTACAATCTTTAACAGGTGCACCCAACACTTTAAGCTGATCAAAATCACCGGTGGCTAAAAAAGTAAAATCGTCTGCTGCCTTATAATAACGCAACAAACGATTCAAAGCGGGAGCCAAGTTGGTTTTTACAGTATTTTCTATTGTAACTTTAAATGAAACATCTGCAGGCAGCAACCTGTAACACTCTTCTATTGCTGCACAAAAAACCAGCACTATACTGAACAGTTCATTCAATTTTCTTTTGGCATCATCCAACTCTGTGGCATGATTGTCATTTTTTAAAAAATCAAACCGCTCTTTAATGGAGCGTTTGTAAATATCCACATCCTGGATGGCAATGCTGCCCAATACTGCAGCAACATCATTGCTGAAAAATGGGGACCAGTCTCCACTGGGTATGCCACTCACTTCGTAATAGGTTAAATATTGTGCATACTCTTTGGCAAATACAATCCATTCGGCAAATGTTTTTTCATCTACCTGCACATAATCTTGTTGCATGGCCGGCAACAGCCGCTCTGCACGGGCTGTGCCACTTCGTTGTAAAGGATTTTTTTTATCGCCGCACTTTGCCATATCAGTTTCCTAATGGATGGTTGCCTGTTAACAAATCCAACTCTGTTCCTTCCTTCCGGTAGAAGGGGAAAACAAAATTGTATCGTGAATTGGTGGAAGGGATGATGTACGCAATCTCCACCAGAATTTCCCCTTCCAGTTCATTCTGTGTATTCAGTTCTATTTTTTTTGCATCGATCCGTGGTTCAAAAAACAGGATGGCTGTTTTAATGCGATCGATGATAATTGTTTTAGTGGCGGTATCCAAACTTTCAAACAGCAGATCGTCCATGTTGCATCCATACCTGGGCTGCATTAAGCGTTCGCCAATGGAAGTGGTCAACAGAAGCTGCAGGCTCTTTTCAATGTCTTCCACTTTTTCCGTCATCACCACTTCCTTCAGTTGTTTGCTGAATGTTGGGGGGAAGCTCCAGCCCCTGCCTAAAAAATTGTTTTGCTGATCAAATGCCATAATGATTTAGTTTATTATTACTGTTGGGCAGCCCGCCAAAATTGTTCCTCCATGTGCGGTACTGTCGCCCATTCTTGCAGCAGGCATGCCACCGATCATTACGGTAGCCGATCCAGCCGCAATGGTATCTGGTGGCCCCGTGCAGGTAAGCATATCGCCAACCCTTGCAGCCGGCATACCACCAATCATTACTGTTGCACAACCTGGAGGCATTACCGGGCCGCCTACATGCGGCACGGTGCCGGTTACTAACGGGCAGGTGTGCATGTCTCCTACTCTTGCTGCTAACGGCATGGTGCTATTTTTAAATTTAAAGCATTTACGGTTGCTACTTCAAGGGGCCGGGGGCTAATTTATATTCACCACACTGCCCTTTACATTGGTGGCAGCACCACTTGAAATTTCCGCTCCGCTTCCCCCTTCTACTTTTGTTTGTGCACTCCCCTTTACATTTATATTCGTTCCTTCCACCTTTACATCTCCGCTGGCTTTCATTATAATATCCTTGCTGCTTTCCATTGTTATTCCATCTTCATTCATCGTCAGCTTATTTCCGTTCAAATCTTCCAGGTGAATTTTTTTCTGGTCTTCATCAATGATTACTTTATGCCCGCCCGGTGTTTCTATGCTGATACTTTTTTTATCATCATTAAAGATCATTTTCATTTTACTCCTGCTCTGGTAGCCCTTTTCATGGTTGTCGTCAGCAGCAGTAAGATGCGCCGGCAGTGCGCTGCTGTTGAGCATACCCAGCACCACCCCATGCCGTGGATCGTTATTTATAAACCCAACGATCACTTCATCGCTGATTTCGGGGCGAAAGAACATACCCCGCTCTTTACCTGCATCCAAACAACTTACCCTGCACCACGCACCCTCATCATCTTTATGTATCACCGGTATCCTCACCATGATCCGGTCTTCACCATCGGGGTCACTTTCTAATTTTGTAACAATACCAATTTGCAAACCTTCAATTGCCGGCAATAAAGCGCCGGCCATTGGTTGCTGCACCTGATATGTTTGGGCAAACCATTCAGGGTTAATACCGAATTGTAAATTGGTTTGCCAGTTGCCATTCTCATATTGATGGCGAACAGCGGTTACAAATAATTTTCCTTCAAAGCGGTCTCCTGCTCCTTTCAATTCAATGATCTGCCCGGGGCTTACTGCTGCGGTTCCATCAATCTTTACCTGGCCGCGGATTTTTGCCAGCCGGTGCTTCATCATCTTTGCATTTACCCATTGCTGAAGTTCAGGCTCTTCAATTTTTCCGCTGTGATACAATACAAATTCATCTTCATCCAGTACCCCTGCTAATGAGGCTCCGTCTAAATTACCTGCTGCCGGTACTAATGGTTCTTCTGCTTCCACATCGCTTAATAATTCCTGGTCGGTATAATTCCACATCGTTCCTTTTACCGCTTTATATTGCAGCCTTGCATCAATCTCTGCATCCAGTTCATGTATCGTAGCCCCATACTGAACGGTCAATACGGTCGCCCCGCTAAAATCAGGTTTGGCAATTTTTATTTTTCCATCATTGGGTATACAGAGTAGGCCGTTCACATCACAACGGCACAATAAAAAATCCCAGTCGCTGCAATTATACTGCACTAATTGTTTGTGATCTATCGTGGTTGTTTGCACATCTTTATCTAATCCATAATTATCAATGAGCTGCTCCATTACGTCACTGTCCTTCATCTCCTTAAAATAATTACTCTTACAGGCTGCTGTCATCTTTGCCGACTTATCCCTGCACTCAATGATCAGTAAGGAGTTTTTTTTTCTTGTTTTGATAGCATGTTTTACAACAATTCCTTTAAACACCGTTTCTTCACTGCCCTGGTACCCAAGTTTGATGTCAATTTCTTTGCCCGGTTCAAAATCCGCCTTGTTGCTGATCTCAAAATTTTGCGCTGCCGGATCGCCGTCTGTTATTACAATGCTGGCAGTGGGTATACGGTTCACTTCCTTATTTACAATAACGGACAGGATATTAAAAGTCTTTGACACTCCGGTACCACCGGATGTAATGGTTGATGTCACTACTGTTTTGGGTTGATCGGATGGTATCGTTCTGTCGTTGGGCATACAAGGCTACTTCGCTTTTTTTTCAATGGGTGGAAAAAATATCTCATCACCTGGCAATAATTCTCTGAAATTGCTGAGGCCATTTACCTGTGCTACCTGCAGGTAATATTTTGAATGGCCGTAAATGCGGTAACACATCAATGGAAGTGTATCACCTTGTTTTACTGACCGGTAATGTGTGAGGTCAGGACTGCTGTTTCTTTCCTCCGCCACCCTTCTTTCTTCTTCTTTTAATTCACGGATAGCAACTTTACAAACCGCCCTGATGGGTTTACCATTTGGATTGAATAATTTATAAGCGATATTGAGTAACACACAAATCCCCTTCATTAAGGAAGTGCCCCACACAAACTTGAAGAACTTGGGCTGGTGTATATCGCCTTCATACCCCATCAAAAATTGCCTGAAATTTTCAATATCCGTTGCAATATCACTTCTCGGATTTTTATCGATGATACCGGTATTATCAAATAAAATTTCAAAGGATAATTCTTCCGGTGGCTTTAATTTAAACCTTGGCTGCGATCCGCTGGTGCCCTGCCCCTGGCCGTTCTCAAATTCCATTTTTATTTCCTGGGTATAATTTTCCGGGTTCATCATTACCGTAAACGGCAGCCCTACCTGGTTTTCACACCCGGGATCGCTGTAAGCGTATATTTTCAGTTTTTCAAATTGTCCGTCCGGCATATCAACGTTCTTTTTTATTTTCCAGGATCCGCAGCATTTCTTCCACTGCTTCTTTTACGATGGCTTCTTTGTCTTCCGCATTCCCTGCTGTGCCTGCACCCGGCGTATCAGCAGCAGCGTTATTCTGATCCTGGTTCACATTCACTTTAATCGTAAGCTCCCTGATCTCTATGGGCATGGTTGTTTATTTAACTTTAAAATAAGTGTATGCCAGGTCCAGCGTTTCCACAACCACGCTGTTTTCCTGTGCATTCAAATCACTCACGTTCCATTTTTTTGGCCATGCATCTATTACCTCCCAGCGTTTGATCGGTTCATGCTTTTCATTCAGCAACAACACATTTACCTGGGCAGGTGTAAACTCCCGGTTTGCAAATGCCTTCAGGCACCATTCAATCACTTTTGAATCGGTGAGCATACCGCGTTTGAGTGAAAGGTCAGCATACTTGGTACGCACAGGAAGTTTATGTTCAAAGCGGTTCTCTCCTCCTTCTTTAAAACTTTCGGTATCATACTCTACGGTAAGACCCGACACCGATTGAAAGCGGATGTCATTATCGTTGCCGATACCAACAAATTCAACTTTAAAATGAAAACCAACTGGGGGATAATATCCACCGGGAGCAGTTGCCATGACAGTTTACAGTTTAATGGTGAGGGGTGAATCGTGAATGGTCAATCGTCAATCGTCAATCGTCAATCGTCAATGGTGAATAGTTAATGGTCAATTTGAAATCATCTGCCTTTGATGACTCAATTCAGAATATTCAGCCCTTCATGAGCCAGCTCCAGTGTTTCAATCGCCACTTCATTACCATCACTTTTTAAATCACTGGCCTGTACTTTTACAGGAAATGCATTCTTTGCCCTCCATGTCATTACTGGAGCATGAGACTCATCCAGCAGGCTGATCACAATGTCTCTGCGTTCAACAACCGTGAGGTTGATGGTATTGACCCATTTATAAAAATCACTGTCGCCCGTGATGGTTCCACGTTTTAAAGTGATGTTGCTGAACTTGTGCATACCGGGCATTTTTAACTTTGAATATTCCGGGCTGCTGCCTTCCCGGTATTCGATTGCTTCTACCTGCACATCAAGACCCGTTACCTCAGTAAAACCGATCCGTACGCCACCCCATTGCACCTGGAAATGAAATTTTGGAAGAGGATATGTTGCCATGTTATTAAGTTTAATGTTGAATGTTTAAAGTTGAATGTTACATAAATGTTTAGAGCGTTTAGTGGTTTAGAGAGGCTAAAAGTTCTCATAACTTTCAACCTTTAACCCTCAACCCCATTAACTCTCCGCCATCTTATGAGAGAACTGAAGGATAATGAACTCTGCGGGACGAACAACAGCCATTCCAATTTCAACAATCATTCTTCCCTCAAGAATATCCAATGCAGTCATGGTCTTTCCCAGCCCAACCGCTACATAAAATGCATGTTCCGGTTTAGCTCCCTGCAAGGCGCCCTGCCGCCACAACACGGTCAGGAAGTTCTCTATCATACCCTGCACTTTCACCCAGGTGTTGGCATCATTCGATTCAAATACAAATGGCTCGGTTGACTTTTTACAACTTTCTTCCACCATGTTAAAGAAGCGGCGTACACTTACATAGCGCCATTCATTATCATTACCAGCCAATGTCCTGGCACCCCATACCAGTGTTCCTTTACCGGTGAAAGAACGGATGGCATTGATGGATTTACCGGCTACAGCATCCACATTCAAATTAGATTGTTCGTCTGCGGTAATTTGCTCTGCCGGGCCCGAAACAGAATTGATACTTTCATTGGCGGGTGCTTTCCAAACTCCCCTGGCATTATCTACCCTGGCATAAATACCTGCAATCGCCCCGGATGGCGGAATAAGGCTCAATTCTTTTTTTACATTTTTTACAATGTTTCCGATAACAGGATGGCCTTCGTACAATAATTTCTGGGTGCTGGTTTTGTAATTACCTGCAGCGCTCACAATGCTTTCCGTAAACAAGGCGATTTTTTCAAATGCTGCTTTAATATCTTTTTCGATGAGCAGTGCCAGGTCTTTTTGCACTGCAACAGCGCCTCCATTATTATAGTCCTTTCCTGCATCTTCTACGCCATCAGCATCAATATCATTGATCACCGCAGTGGCGGCTACCCCCAGCCAGTCAGTATCAATCGTGGCATAGGAAGCATTTACAGCATTGCGGCTTCCCACACCGGACACAGACCGGGCATCATCATTTTTTTCGATCTTAATCAGATCAATTACACCGCCACGCCAGTAAGAGGCAGACATCGCATAAGAATTTACATCGTTGGTAAGATTGGAAGAAGTAAAATCAGTTTTCCAGCTTTGTAACTTCAGGGCACTTTGGCGAACAAAATTCAACAGAATATTATAGGCCGTTGGCACCCCCGCTCCGGACGCTGCTTTCAAAATATCAGCCAGTTGCTTGTAACGGTCACGTATAGATGGAGCAGCCAAAGGATCTGCAGCAACAGTAACAGTACCATCTGCGGCCGCATCGCTGATGGCATCAATGGCTGCACTTACATCTGTATTATCCTGTACTGCCGATTCCAGGTTAATCACCAGTTCGTTCAATGCATTGTCGGTAGTTAGCGTAGCCAAATTCAATGGGGTCACTTCGTCTGACTGAAAAACAGCCGTTGAAAACTGTTCATAAGAAATATCAACCGGGTAGCTGGTATACAACCAGGGGGTATAAGCAGCAGCATATTTCAAACTATTGATGCCAATGCTGTTTCTAAATTCAACCACTGCAGCCTGCACATTATCCGCTTCTCCTTCTTTCAAATCAAGTACAGATACCCTGTCCAGTAACTTAGCACACTGTGCAACGGCCATTTGCTGCAGGCTGTAAAATTCTGCGGCATCTGCCAGTAACACAGCATCAGGAAAAAGAATGATCGTTGGTTCGTCATATTTTTCCAGTGCCTTTATCCCTACCCGTAATCCCCTGCTGTTAACCGGATCATTTTCATCACCTGACTCAACGGAGTTGTTGCTGCCATCTCCATTTTCAAAAAGGCCCACAGAAACGATGTAACAATCACCACCACCATTATCAAAAAAAAGCCGCAGGCTGTCATACATATAAAACCGGTCACCTGCATCGATCTCAATACCCAGCACTGCATAGTTATTGTCCTCATCTGTGGTAACTTTTATGGTTTCCGGAATTTTTGATTTACCATAGTAGCTGATAAATTCTACCATGCTTGATAAGCGGACCGGGATATTGATAAGCGAACCTCCTTTTTGTTCAGCCTTTTGTGTATACCCCACAAATGCCGGTATCGCTGTTTCCACCTGTGCTACTGAAGGCGGCAGCTTGGGAATTTCTTCCACATATACACCGGGGGTTTTGTACGTAGTTGCCATAATGTGTTTTTTTAGTGATGAATATTTTAATAATTTGTATAGATGATACAATAATAATCAGCGCCAGTTTTAGTAAGCATACCCGATGCATTGATATCAGGGTTGGGCGCCAGCGGCGGTTCCCGGCTGATAGCGTTAAACAGGGTGAGTTTAAATTCGTACGGCTTTTGTTTTAATGCAATTGGTTTTTGTGAAGTAAAAAAATCTGCCGGGTTAGCGTTGCCGGCAAAAAGGCCTGACGGTGTGCTGTCAATAGACTTCAGCATTTTTTTGGGTGAAAGATATTTCCAGAAAGCAAGCCTGTTGGCAAAACGGATGCTGAAAGTAAGGCAACTGCTGATGCCTGTTACGGGATCTTTCAGGTCTTTTAATTTTCCATCATCCGGGTTGCCAAGAAAGAAAGAAAAATCATTTCCGTTCGGCAAATGGTTGTACAATTCCACCACAGCAAACATATTTTTATACACTGCATCGTTGCTTATGTACACAAAATATGCTGTGCCATTTACCAGCACTTTATACTTCGTTTCTTTTAGTACAGAAAGATCTGCCTGCACTTTATCAACCGGATTTTCAAAATTTTGAAGCTGCTCCATTGCAGGCAAATCAAAAAGATCAGTAACCGGATTTAATTTAAAAACACTTATCGTAACAGCAGCAGCAGGAGGCGTTACAGGAAAACTTGCCTGCTGCGGAACAAACAGCAGCAAATCATTTGCAGCCGCATATTGATTTTTATCCCTCACTGCCCAAAAAGCGGATGCAGGGCCGGGAGCATTTCCTCCGGGTGATACTTTAATGCATTCATACACCACATTACTGTCTTTTACAAAATCGCCCGGTTGATAGCTGCTGCCGGCCAAGTACGCCGGTACCTGTTTTGTGAGGTACAGCAAATCATTGCCTGCAGCAGTATTCACTTTGTTTTGATTCAGGTTGGTGAAGTAAAAACGTTTTTCCGCAATGGCTTTTGCATCCAGGCTGGAAACCGTCATGAATAAGGGATTCATCAGCTCAACATAAAAGCAAAATTTATCTTCTGCCTTCGGCGCAATAAATGGTTTACCATTTTCATCCGATTGAATGAGTACGATCAGTTTATTGCCCACTGTTTTGTACATAGCCTTGCAGTTAGCCAGTAATTGCCGGGTTTCTGCTGTAGGAATAAATTTAAAATCAGCACAGGCACCGTCTTCATAAAAGTCGTGCAACACCTCAGCCATAAATAATATTTTGAACAGCGTGTTCATGATACCGGTAATTTCATTTTATCATTCAGTTGAATTTCTTTGATGAGTGCGCTTTCGCTGATAATGGCATTTTCATCCAGTGTTACCTGCCTGATCTTGTATAAAACAGATGGATAATATTTGCCACCCAGTATGCTCCACAAATGATTCAGTTGTTCAAAACTCATGCTGTGCAGGTCAACCATCATCTTTTGAATCCTGCTGTCGAGCGATGGATGCGTGATGGGGGTGAATACATTTTGAAACTGGAAAAACCGTATGATGCTGGTAAGAAAATCAAGACTATCATCATACTTTCTCCTGTTTACAGAAAAGAGTATATACAGGTTGAGGTAAATGGGTGGGTTCTTGTAAATAGTAGAGGTATTTGTCTTGGTATAATTTTCCTGCTGCTTTGCAATCCGGTCTTCTTCTATGTTTACCAGGCTCAGTACCGCCCTGTTTTTTACATCTGGATCAGGTGCTGTAGTTTCTGCCGCCAGCGCAATATTACCCACTACCAGGCGGGGCTGATTAATATCTGCACCGGGTAATTTTACATTCAAATATTTATTTATTTCCTCCGCAAGGAATTGCAAACTTTCATTAATCACATTAAGAAATTAAACGGGTTACTGCGGCAGAGAGGAATAGCGATGGTAAATCGATAAAATATTGAAATTGAATGGACAACAATACTATAAAAAGAAAATAATAATGTCAATACCTTAAAGTGGGAAATAAAAAAAATAAAATCGTGCGAAGAAATTTACCGAAAGTAAAAGATGGTTAAACCATTACAGGCAAAGCGTTTCCGGCATATTATGAACAGACAGTGATTTATAATAAAGAGTCAAAAAATACATCAGCAGGTAATATTGCTGAAATATTACTATTGAGAAATGATGAAATTACGATGCAGTCGTATTGATTCAAAAAGTGTACAAACTTAGTCTGCCGACCGGGGATCGCGGCATAAAAATCCGATCACCGTATTGAATTATGGTTTTCCCTGCACCACAATTACTATCTCCCCTTTTACAGGTTTACTGTTAAAATAATCATGTACTTCCTGCAAACTCCCCCTTTTGTTTTCTTCAAATTTTTTAGTCAGTTCACGGCTTACGCAGCATTGCCTTTCGGCACCAAAGTACTGGATAAAATCATTCAATGTTTTTACCAGCCGCATCGGACTCTCGTAATAGACCATTGTCCTCTCTTCTTCGGCCAGTTTTTTCAGAAAAGTTTGGCGGCCTTTTTTCAGTGGCGGAAAACCTTCAAAGCAAAAACTGTTGGTGGGCAGGCCGCTGTTAACCAAAGCCGGCACAAAGGCGGTGGCACCAGGCAGGCATTCAACCCGGATGTTATTTTTTACACATTCCCTTACCAGTAAAAATGCAGGGTCGCTGATACCGGGTGTGCCTGCATCGGTAAGTAAAGCAATGGTTTTGCCTGCGGCCATTTGCTCTGTTAAATGGGTAACTATTTTATGTTCGTTGTGCTGGTGGTAAGGCGAAATGGGCTTTTGAATTTGATAATGATTGAGCAGCACAGAAGAAGTTCTTGTGTCTTCAGCAAGAATTAAATCAACCGCTTTTAACACATCAATGGCCCTGAAAGTAATGTCTGCCAGGTTGCCGATGGGAGTGGGAACGATGTAGAGCATAATGTGCTGATGTGCTGATTTGCTAATGTGCTAATTCTTTAGCTTCATAAATACCTTCAAAAATTAAAGAACCTGTGAGTTTGAAAAATTAGCAGATTAGCAAATTATCGAATTAGCTAATTAATGGTGATTTCAAACATTTCCATTACCGCATTGGCCAGTAATTTTTTTGCTGCATCTTCTGCAATTTGTTTTGCAGTTTCAGCCGACTCAGCCTCTACCTGCAGGGTGATGTTTTTTCCGATGCGTACGTCCTTAATGCCGGTGAGCCCAAGGTTGGCCAGGCCACCCATTACTGCTTTTCCCTGCGGATCCAACAATTCTTTGTGGGGCATTACTTTTACTTGTGCTGTATAGATCATGTGGTTGGTTTGTTTTTATAGGCCAAAGATAAAATAATGTAGGCAATGAATACTACCGGAACAGCCAGCCATTTTAAAAAGACAGCAGCAACCAATGCGACCACTAATAAAATTACTTTGGGCAAATTGTTTTTTATCGAAAAATCTTTAAACTTCAATGCCATCATGGGCAGGGTACTTACCATTAACCAACTCAGCAACAGGATGACTCCGTAAAGAAACCATTTGTTTACCGTAAGATCATAAATAACATCTGAACTGCTGTACCAGTTAATCAATGGTAAAGACGCCACCAATATGCCTGCTGCAGGAATGGGCAACCCTTTAAAGCCTAAGCTTTGAGTAGTGTCTAAATTATACCTTGCCAGCCGGTAAGCTCCTGCACAGGTAAATATGAAAGCAGGTAAAAGCCAGATCATATTAACTTCGATTCCATCATTTTGCCGGATATAGCCCATCCTTAAAAATTGATAGAGTATGATACCGGGTGCTGCACCAAAGCTCACCACATCTGCGAGGGAATCCAATTGCTTTCCCATTTCGGAAGATACTTTGCAAAGCCTTGCCACAAAGCCATCCAAAAAATCTATGATGGCAGCAATGCCTATAAAAATAGAAGCGCTGCAAAGCCTTTCACTGAGTTTTACAAACTGGGCACCGTCCGGCGAGTTGATGATATCGATCCCATTTTGCAAAGCAAAAACAATGGCAATACAACCAAAGAAAAGATTAAGTAAGGTAAACAGGTTGGGTAAGTTTTTCATCGCGTTATTTTTTCTTTAGCCATTCTTCAAATTCTTTTTTAGTTACGCCTGCATTTTCTAATGTAGTGTGAATGTGCAGTAATGGAATGTCTTTGTATTTTGGCCTGATTACAACCGGCCTGGTCAATGGATTTAATGGATTATCAAAATATCATGACTTGCATGCGTCCGTATATAAACAATGCCAATACTTTTAAGAAACTGGATAAATACTTTTGTTGGAACAGGTTTGATGCCCATAAAGCAATATTTATAAAGGAAGGGCAATTTTTTCTTTAAACTTCAGCTTACTCTTTTTGTAAGCCTCGGCATTGGGAAAAACAGACAACCCTGGTGGCTTATAAAATGCTTCTGGCTGCTGCTGCAATATCCATCCAAATTTCAGCAACTCCTTTTCTAAATTTCCTTTCTTATCGGTTTCTTCAATAAAAATATGGAGTGCCTCATCAAATGATTTCTTCGCATCCTGTTCCGAATCCCCGTAAGTGGAAATATTTAACGATGGGCAAAGGGCTACAAAAAATTCACCTTCCTTTATCAATACCACATCCACCTGCACTTCCACAGACTTTATTGATTTTTTTATGGCTTGCTTTTTCATAATTGTAAAAATAAAGAAATTACCTCTTCATCAACGCCTCAATCTCTTCAACCGTAATGGGGATATTCTTCATCAGGTCTTTATTGCCATTCCGTGTTATCCAAAAATTATTCTCAATGCGGATGCCGATTTTTTCTTCTTCAATATAAATACCGGGTTCCACGGTAAATACCATCCCAGCTTTTATGGGGGCTGTCCTGGTACCCAGGTCATGCACATCAATTCCCAGGTGATGAGAAATGCCGTGGTATAAATATTTGCGATAGGCCCTGTTGTCCGGGTCTTCGTTTTTGATGTCGCTTTTTCTTAACAACCCGATCTTTTGAAAAATAAGGGTTGCTTCCTCTCCTACTTTTTCTGTGTACTCGATGATGCTGATACCAGGTTTTAAAATACTGGCTGCATAATGATGTAAATGCAGGCAAGCGTTGTAAATCGTTTTTTGACGCCTGCCAAACCTACCATTTACAGGAATCGTCCTGGTTAGATCAGCACAATAGTTTCCATACTCAGCACCAAAATCCATCAGTATTAATTCGCCATCTTTGCACTCCCGGCTGTTCTCTACATAGTGCAGGGTTCTTGCCCTGTCGCCGCTGGCAATGATGGAGCCATAAGCCTGCCCGGTTGCCCGCTGCGATAAAAAAGAATGCATGATCTCGGCCTCAATTTCATACTCCATCACACCCGGTTTAATAAAATGCAGCAATCTTCTAAACGTATTTTCAGTGATGTCGATTGCTTTTTGGATCACTTCCACTTCCAGGGCCGATTTCACCGCCCTCAGTTCTTTTAAGATCTTAGCGCTGCGCTGGTAAAGATGCAACGGGTAACGCTGTTTCATCATTTCAGCATACCGGTAATCCCTTACCGGAACCATGTTCGACTTACGGTCATTTTCATTGCTGTTTAAATAAATAGTATCCGACAAATGTATCCAGGGTTGCAGCAATCCTTCCAGTGAATCGAGCCAGGCGATACTGCTGATTCCCGAAACCGCGGTGGCCTCTTCCTTACTCAACCGGTGGCCATCCCATTTTTCTTTTACCTCGTTGGGACGAACCAGTACCAATACCTCCCTGTATTTATGATCCGGATTGCCGGGAAATAATACCAGCATGCTGTCTTCCTGTTCAATACCGGTTAGCCACAACAGGTCGGAGTTTTGCTTAAATGAATGCTGGGCATCACCATTGGTGGGCAATTCATCATTGCTGTTAAAAATCGCAATAGCGTTTTTGTCCATCCGCTCCGTAAAATGCTTCCTGTTTTGAATAAATATTTCCGGGTTGAGTGGGAGGTATTTCATGTTTTTTATTTAGGAACTGCAATATACAGTTAATAAATATTGTTGCTAAGGGTTAAAAGGGCAAAATTTGATTGCAAACTTCATTTCGAAGTTGACGATTCCCTAGCTTAAAATCCCTTTACTGCGTAGAATTAACACAATGGGATTGAAAAATATTCAAACTATTCAACCATTTGAAAGGTTTTTTCAAACTTGTTTAATAATTCCGGGAACGTTTGCATGATAGTCCACTTTTTATTGAAATGATAAAATTTACTGCAATTTTGGGCGCATTTTTAGAAATTTTATAAAATATCTTCCCCATATCTTCGTTCCCGATTATATTACTCATCAAATTGCTATTTGCTATGTCAGTTCCAACGATGCTTGCCTACCCTAAACATGCCCTTATCAATGCCGGTCTAAAATGCACCAATAATATCCACTACCAGTTATCTCCAGAAGAATTAACGGAACAAACAGTTGCCCGTGGTGAGGGCCAGCTAAATGATACCGGTGCTTTAGTAATCAATACAGGCGAATTTACCGGCCGTAGCCCCGAAGATAAGTTTACGGTGATTGACGATATCACCCGTAACACCGTTGACTGGAACAATTTTAATATTCCAATCGAGCCAACATATTTTGACATTTTATACGACAAAATGATGGCCTATTTGGGCGATAAGGAAATTTGGGTTCGTGATTGCTATGCCTGTGCCGATCCAGAATACCGGATGAATATCAGGGTGATCAATGAAAACCCCTGGAGCAACCTTTTTTGTTACAATATGTTTTTACGGCCACCCGAAGAAACGTTAGAAGACTTCACTCCCGATTGGTACATTATACAGGCTCCTGACTTTAGGGCGAACCCTGCCGTGGATGGCACCCGGCAGCATAATTTTGCCATCGTAAATTTTATAAAAAAAACGATCCTCATTGGTGGTACAGGCTATACCGGGGAGATGAAGAAAAGCATTTTTTCTGTATTGAATTATATATTGCCGCAAAATAATGATGTACTGAGTATGCACTGCTCTGCTAATATCGGTAAAGACGGTGACACAGCGGTATTCTTTGGATTGAGCGGTACCGGTAAAACCACTTTAAGCGCTGACCCCAACCGCCAATTGATAGGTGATGACGAACATGGCTGGACAGCAGATACTGTTTTTAATTTTGAGGGTGGATGTTATGCAAAAACAATTGACCTGACAGAGGAAAAGGAACCTGAAATTTTCAGGGCGGTAAAGCCGGGTGCATTGGTCGAAAATGTTCCTTTTATTGAAGGCACCAACCAGTTCGATTTTACAAGCAAAGCAATCACACCCAATACAAGGATGAGTTACCCTTTGCATTTTATCAGCAATGCCCAGGAGCCATCGGTTGGTGATATCCCAAAAAACATTTTCTTTCTCACCTGTGATTCTTATGGCGTGTTTCCGCCGGTAAGTAAATTATCTGCCGGGCAGGCCATGTACCAGTTCATAAGCGGATACACAGCAAAAATTGCCGGTACCGAGGCTGGAATTATAGAGCCTAAATCAACCTTTAGTGCCTGCTTTGGTGCACCTTTTTTACCGTTGCACCCGGGCCGGTATGCAGCCATGCTGGGTAAAAAAATGAAAGCAAATAAAGTAAATGTTTGGATGATCAATACAGGCTGGAGTGGCGGCGGATATGGTGTAGGCAAAAGAATGAAATTAGATTTTACCAGGGCCATGATCACTGCTGCACTGGAGGGTAAATTAAATGAATTGGAATACGAAGCGCACCCGGTATTTGGTATGCTGATACCGAAAACATGCCCCGGTGTACCAACAGAAATTTTAAACCCACGCAACACCTGGGCTGATAAAATTGCCTATGATGAGGCAGCAAAAAAATTAGCGTTGCAGTTCATTAAAAATTTTGAAAAATATGCCAGCGGTGTTACAGAAGAAATATTAGCCGCAGCACCAACCGTATAAAATGATGTAGCGATTGTTAGCCAATAAAAGAAACCCTCTTGATTTAATTCAAGAGGGTTTTCTTTCGCTGGTATGGTTTAAGGGGTTTTTTAATAAATAATTTTGATACTCGCTTTGCTTTTATCCGGCTTTACAATTTCAAGTATATAGTTTCCATGTGCCAGGTAGTTATCAAAGCCGATCACTGCACTGCCATTTCCTTCCGGTTGCCTGATTTTTGTGGCCGTTACCAACTGCCCGGCTGCGGTATATAATGTTACAGCATAATCCCCACCCTGTTGTTCAGTAAAGTACAGGTCAATTTTTCCAGCCTTAACCGGGTTAGGAAATACGGTGATGGCAGCAGCGTTTGTTTCAAAGAATACTTTTGCAATGCCGGTATATTTCTCCCGTCCGTTTATATCAACACTTTTTACCCGGAAATAATTAATACCATATTGCGGATGCTCATCTGTCCATTGGTACGTGTTGCTGCTATTATTGTTGAGTACGTTTGTTTCCGTTTGCTTTTTGATAAAATGCAACCCATCTGCCGACCGCTCTACTTCGTACCTGCTGATATTGGATTCGTTTTCCACCTTCCAATCTACGTTGATATCTTTATTTTTCCGGTAAGCATTGACAGCAGTAAATGTAACCGGCAACACAGTACCAAAAGAGCGTTTAAATACAATCCTGAACCGGTTTTCAACTTTTGACAATGGATCTGAATTGATAGTAAAGTCAACTTCACTTACTCCACCGGTACTTATTTCTGTAGCATTGCCCAAATAACTATCCTCTAAAAAAGCCTGGTAACCGGGATAAAAATCAGTTGCCTCAAATCTAAAACGGTAAGGAAGTTCATTCAATTTCGACATACTGAAAAAGATCGTATCTGTTTGCTGGATATCCCCTCTTTTTTCAATCGCAATCTTCACTGAATCCCTCAAAATACTCAGGCTTTCCTTCGTATTGAAAGTAATCAATTTAGCTGCATCATCGTCAGCAGCATTCCTGAAAGATGCATCAAAAATATTCAGCACACCGTCGGTCAGCATATAAGTGCCATTGTTAGATACATAGATATCTGTACGGAACATCCCAAAATTGGGAGCTGTCATTGGCCTCGCTGCGATTCCACTGGTGATACCTGTAAGGCTGCTTGTAAGTGCCAGTTTATCCGACTCATGAAAAATTATATTGCCGGCACTAACAGCATCAATTACAAAACCCTGGCCTGATTCTATAATGCCGCTGGAAGCATAAGCACTCTGGCTGGCTGTTTGCACAAACGAACTGCCCACGCCGGTGAATGTAACCCACTTACCAGGCTGGGTATACGAAGTATAGAACCTGGGATCCCATTGGTAATAAGTGCTGTTGCCCCCATTTGTTGCGCCAACATTTACATTCAGCAGGCTGATGGCAGATGGATATGGATTCGCAATCACCTGTTTGCCTGCTGATACCGGAACAGTTACATTGCCGGTATTTATTTTCCCCTTTGGTTCAAGTAGGGTGTTTTGAGATGGTATATATTGATTACCGATCGTAAAGCTCCTGTCGCCCCTTACAAAAAGCATCCAGCCCTGCTGATCAGTCACTTTTGTGCCGGTAGTGGTTGATGGTGCTGCCCATGCTGTTACCCCGGTATTGGCATATAAGATAGAAGCAGTGTTTGTTCCTTGATCCCAGCCATTGGCTGCACTGTACACTCCGCCCGGCCCGGTGATATGTGTACCAAATCCAGGCCATGGATTATAAATACCACCACTCCCATCCGGGTTTGTCTTATCCGGGTTTACCACACCCTCCTGCCAGGCAGCATTGATGGTTGGCGCCGATGTAGCCTGAAATGGTGCAGCAAGCAATCTCCATGAACGGGTATTGGTTGGGTTATGGATAAACCGTTGTATGACAAACCGGCCCGTGCCTCCATACACAATATTAACATTTGCAGCAGTGGTTACCGGTGCAATATCAGCCGTTCTTGTATCATTTGATACTATGGTTACATCACTGTTGCGTAAACTGAAAGTACCTCTTGTTAAACCAAGCTCCCTGTTCACTGTAATATTAGAAAGCAGCACAACAGAGTCTGTAGCAGCGGTTTTGTTAAGCCAGAGATGGGCAAAATTTTCTCCCCCAAAGCCACCTTCATTATTTTTGGCTGAAGATACAGGTGCAGAAATGGTTGACATGGTAAGTCCATTTCCGCTAAAATTACCCGTTCCATCAAAAGTTACTTTTCTGTCGTTGTGAGTGAATATGCCACCTGTATTTCTTGTCCAGTTGCCACCGAGGCTAATATCTCCACCTGAAGCTGCTCCTAATTTAAGCGTACCATTTATGGTTACATTTCTTCCCACACTCAGGCTGGCACTACCGCTGGAATAATCCTGCTGCAGGGATGAACCTGCATCTACCTGCAAATCAAAACAGATAAAGCCATTGCCTGCACCGGGGAAATTAATTGTTGTATTATTCTGAACAATTACGTTGGCCGGATAGCCTGCAGCACTAGACGCAGTTGTCCATTCAAGGCCCCTCGTAAAAACAGCCCCGGGTTTATACAACAAGGCAGAAGAAGGGCAAGTATACGTGGGTGAATTGCCTGTTACACTTCCGCCTGTTTGCAGGCTGAACGTGCCGCTAACGGTGCTGGATGTACCAAAATCTAAAGCACCATAAGTATCTATATTTTGGAAGGTAGTGTTGCCGCTGATGGTACCGCTGCCGAGAAATGCAACTGTACCGGTACTGGCGGATGCAGTGAAAGTACCCGCATTGGTAAATGTTCCACCCGCTGAGATCGAAAGATGATGGGCCCCTGTCATAACAAGGCTACCGCCCGCTGCAACCGAAATACTGTTGGCAAGCGCATTGGCAGACTGGATATTAACTGTACTGCCTGCTGGGATCGTTACATTGGTCGACGACGTGGGAATTCCACCACACCAGTTGCCGGCTACATTCCAGTTGCCCAACGCACCGCCGATCCATTGTCCGGAGGGGTTTACAACAACTGTTGCGGTGCCGCTCATCTGAACATTGCAGCCTGTGCTGGTAATGGATGCCAAAACATTAAACGTGGTTGTACTGGTGAGTGCCCCGGTTGATAAATTAATAATCCCACCTGTTCCGGCCACCGGGCCACCTACCGCCGTATTGGTTGCGTTGTTACGTAACTGGTAGTTAACACCGGCCTGGGATGCTGCTATTTGAATATTGGTTGATGAACCGGAACAAACCGAAGCCGCAACGGCGGTGGGTGAAATATTGGTTGGTAGTGGGTTAATGGTAACGGTAAAAGTATTTCCTGCATTGCTGCAGCTATTGGCATTGGTGACCCTTACTGTTCCGGTATAGGTTCCTGCTGCTACCCCTGCCGCGATATTGAATGTGATCGGCGTAGCAGGAAGTGCAGTACTGCTCACATTCACCAACCCTGCTGCTAAAGCCGCAGCATTCCAGGTAATGGTATAGTTCGTTGGTGTGTTGGTAGTGGCACTGTAACTTAGTGTTGATGTTTGTGCGCTGCTGCTGAAACACCTGGATGCTGCTGTTGCTGCATTGGTGATGGTGGGCAACGGATTGATGGTTACTGTAAAACTATTGCCTGCATTGCTGCAGCTATTTGCATTGGTTACAATTACTGTTCCGGTGTAGGTTCCTGCTGCCACCCCAGCAGCTATGTTGAAAGTAATCGGCGTAGCAGGCAGTGCAGTACTGTTCACATTCACCAGCCCGGCTGTTAAGGCAGCGGCATTCCAGGTAATGGTATAGTTGGTGGGTGTGTTGGTAGTGGCACTGTAACTTAGTGTTGATGTTTGTGCGCTGCTGCTGAAACACCTGGCTGCTGCTGTTGCTGCAGTGGTGATGGTCGGCAACGGATTGATGGTTACTGTAAAAATATTGCCTGCATTGCTGCAGCTATTTGCATTGGTTACCATTACTGTTCCGGTGTAGGTGCCTGCTGCCACACCAGCAGCTATGTTGAAAGTAATGGGCGTAGCAGGCAGTGCAGTACTGCCCACATTCACCAGCCCGGCCGCTAACGCCGCTGCATTCCAGGTAATGGTATAGTTCGTTGGTGTGTTGGTAGTGGCACTATAGCTTAAGGTTGATGTTTGTGCGCTGCTGCTGAAACACCTGGATGCCGCCGTAGCCGAAGTAGTGATGGTTGGAAGTGGATTTACGGATACCAGCACGGTTTGGGGCGTACCAACACAACCTCCGGGGTTGGATGCCGGCGTCACTGTATAAGTTACCACCTGTGCCCCGGCAACTGACAGTGTAAGTATAT
>Ga0105048_10000186_pt1 | contig 86404 bp, 50 predicted proteins | sample MAT05_FD_78382 | JGI IMG/M metagenome (GOLD analysis project Ga0105048, IMG submission 78382) | Freshwater microbial communities from Lake Fryxell liftoff mats and glacier meltwater in Antarctica - MAT-05 | ecosystem: Environmental > Aquatic > Freshwater > Ice > Liftoff microbial mat | place...
CTTTAGATTTAATAGACGTGGCTTTTTAGATACTATACTCGACAAATTAATTGGTAAAGCAATGGCACTTCAGCCAGTAACATACCGTCAAATAAGGCATAGCAAACTAAATACATAATCCTAACAATTTAGTATGGCAAAATCAGAATACATAAATGTGAATGATTACTTTGAAAAATGTACGCATCCATTAAGGGCAGTTGCCGAATATTTAAGAGAAGTAGTTTCTAAAATAGATACAGAAATTGAGGAGCAAATAAAATGGAACTCCCCAACATTTTGTTACACCGGCAAAATGAAAGCGTTTAATCTTAAAGAATACAAAAGGGACATTGTAGTTTTTAATTTAGTAAAAAAAGATATTATTTTATTGGTGTTTCCAACGGGTAATAAAATAGAAATTTCTGAAAATTTAAAAGACAAAAATTTAGCTGACGGTAGAAAACTATTGGAAATATCAAGTATGGAAGATGCGCTAGCAAAGGAGAATGAACTGATTGCATTAATTAAAACTTGGTTGAAACTCGTTGAAAAATAAACATTTTAGAATTCTAAAATGTTAGAAGAAATTAAATAAAGACTCCTAAGTACAAACTCTATTTACCTTAATTTTAAAAAGAAAAAAGTAAGATTAAAACATAAAAATAAATACCATGGTACAAATCAATCCCCACATTAATTTCAACGGAAATGCCGAAGAAGCTTTTACTTTTTACAAATCAGTTTTTGGTGAAGAATTCACCAAGATTATGCGCATGAAAGAATTGTCAAGCAATGAATTTCCAGTAGCAGAAAATGATGCCAATAAAATAATGCACATTGCTTTGCCCATTGGCAAAAATACTTTAATGGGCAATGACGTTCCTGAATTTTTGGGTGTTGTGAATGAAAATGAGAATAGGTCTAAAATATCTATTAGTGCCCAAAGCAAGGAAGAAGCCGACAAGTTATTTAACGGACTTTCAGTTGGCGGAAACGTTGAAGCACCAATTGGCGACAGTCCTTGGGGTACCTATTTTGGAATGTTTAGAGACAAATTTGGTATTGAATGGATGGTGGAATTTGACGCAAACAATAAAGTATAATTGCCAATAAGAATTAGCAACAAAGCATTTTATACCGACTCTAATTATAAAATAGTCCAAACTATTTTATAATTTTAGAATGGTTAATGCCGATACTACATGAAAATAGTACAATAGTCCCTTTTGAAACAACGGGAGAAATTGGATAATATTGAATGTACAATCGGAATTATATGAATATACATGAACAAATTAATGCGTATATTATTGCTAACTAAGCATCATCATTAGCAAACTTAACTCTCTCTGCTTTAAACAAAACTCTTAAACTTACACCTCTTCTAACCCTTTCAAAAACAACTCTGCGGCAGCTTGTTCTGCCGATTTTTTATTTTTGCCATTGCCCTTGCTTAGTGCTTCGCCATTGATGTGTAGCTGCACCACATAATATTTATCGTGCCCTCTGCCAGTTTCTGAAAGTACAATATATTCTAAGTTTTTTCTGTGCTTTTGCGTCCAAGCCACCAATTGGCTTTTAAAGTCTTTGTCGGTAGTTTCTAACTCATCTAAATCTATGTGGTTTTTTATTATTTTATTGATGATAAATTGTTTGCACACTTCATAACCTCTATCAATATAAATCGCACCAATAAAGGCTTCTAGCGCATCGCCGTGCATCGATTTTGCAATGCGTTCGCTATGAAAATGAAATTCTATCATGGAGTTTAATCCAAACTTTTGCGATACTTTATTAAGGCTTTCGCGGCTTACTATGCGCGACCTTAACTTGGTTAAAAAACCTTCGTCTTTAAAAGGGAATTTCTTGTATAAAAACTCTGCAACCACTGCGCCCAATATGGCATCGCCCAAAAACTCTAAGCGTTCATTACTATCATAAACCCCTTCCTTTATTTCTGACGAAGCGGTTTTATGCGTCAATGCAGTTTTATACACCTTAATATTACTCGGCACAAAGCCAGTAATATTTTTTAATGCACCAATAAATTTTTTGTCGGATGAAAAGTATTGCCTTACAAAAGACGTTACGCTTTTAACCATGAAGACTAAGCTGAAAACTTACGGAAAATAACGCTTGCATTGTGGCCGCCAAATCCAAAAGTATTGCTTAAGGCAGCACGAACAGTTTTATGCTGTGCTTTGTTAAACGTAAAATTTAGTTTAGGGTCAAATGATGGGTCATCAGTAAAATGGTTTATGGTAGGCGGTATAATATCGTTTTTAACAGCCAAAATACTTGCTATAGCCTCCACTGCACCTGCAGCACCAAGTAAATGGCCTGTCATAGATTTTGTAGAGCTTATATTCAAATTATAGGCATGTTCGCCAAAAATACCCAATATGGCTTTGCTTTCGCTAATGTCGCCAAGTGGTGTAGATGTACCGTGAACATTAATATAATCAATATCTGTAGCTTTAATTTCGGCATCCGATATTGCGTTCTTCATTACATTAAGTGCGCCCAAACCTTCGGGGTGCGGGGCTGTAATGTGGTGCGCATCGGCACTCATGCCGCCACCAATAATTTCGCAATAAATTTTTGCACCTCGGGCCAATGCGTGTTCTAATTCTTCTAAAATAATAGCACCACCGCCTTCGCCTAGCACAAAACCTTCACGGTCCAAATCAAATGGGCGCGAAGCCGTTTCGGGCGAATCGTTGCGTGTGCTCAAAGCTTGTAACGCATTAAAACCACCCACGCCAGCTTGGCTAACTGCGGCCTCAGAACCACCGGTAACTATTACATCGGCCTTGCCCAAACGTATGTAATTAAAAGAATCTATCATTGCATTTGTAGATGATGCACATGCCGAAACGCAAGTAAAATTAGGGCCTCTAAAGCCATGCTTAATACTTATTTGTCCCGATGCAATATCGGCAATCATTTTAGGAATAAAGAAAGGGTTGAAACGAGGTGTGCCATCGCCTTTAAAAAACTCTTCACATTCGTTTTGAAAAGTAATTAAACCACCAATGCCCGAACCCCAAATTACGCCAACCCTATCAGGGTCTTGAGCCGGAATACTTATACCTGCATCAGCAACAGCCTCATCGGCCACCACCATTGCATATTGTGTGTAAAGGTCCATTTTGCGGGCTTCTTTACGTTCAATAAAGTCGGTAACTTCAAAGTTTTTTACTTCGCAAGCAAAGCGCGTTTTAAATTTTGAGGCATCGAACTTTGTAATGGCACTAGCACCACTAACACCATTAATAAGTGCGTTCCAGTATTCTGAAACATTATTACCAAGCGGAGTAAGTGCGCCTAAACCTGTAACTACAACTCTTTTTAATTGCATAATAATTTCTGTTTGAAATTTTAGTAAAAAGCAAAAAATCCCCAATCATTAATAATGAAAGGGGATTAAATTTTTAATTAATTACTTAACGTTAGATTCGATATAAGTAACCGCTTGACCCACAGTAGTAATGCTTTCCGCTTGGTCATCAGGAATTGCAATGTTAAATTCTTTTTCAAATTCCATAATTAATTCAACGGTGTCCAACGAATCGGCACCTAAATCATTTGTGAAGCTTGCTTCTGGAGTAACTTCTTTTTCATCTACCCCAAGCTTATCAACAATGATAGCTTTAACACGAGAAGTAATGTCTGACATTTTTTAATTTATTTGGTTAATATTATTTTTAATGATGCAAATAAAACAAAATTCTTTTAATCAATACAACAATTAAAAATTTGTTTGATAACTTCTATTATTTAATGGTTAAATGCATTCAGTTGATTGTATTTTGTTTTGTGATATAAGGTTTGACTTTTTATCCCAACATATTTAACTTTTTAAAAATAACCATTTAAGGCATATAGGGTTGTAATTAATGAGAATATGAAAACCTAGTTTGCCTTATTACACCCTCGCTAGGTTTCAGGTAAAGTAAATAATTAGACAATTATTTGCTTTTTAAATCGTCGGCAGTAAACATCAATGGCAAAATTTCTTTCACACTTTTTACTTCATATACCTGCCCAGTTTCACCCATTAGCAATAACACAATATCGTTGTTAAACTTATTTTCATACTCCGCCAATACTTGCCTGCACGCACCACATGGCGATATTGGTTTATCAATTAAAAACTGCGGCGAATGTGCCACAATAGCAATTTTTTTAATAGCTAACTTTGGGTGTATTGCCGAGGCCGAAAATATAGCAACACGTTCGGCACAAATACCGCTTGGATAAGCTGCATTTTCTTGGTTGTTGCCCAAGCAAATTTCGTTGTTTTGCAACCGCAATGCCGCACCTACAAAAAAATTGGAATAGGGCGCATAAGCATCTAACGAAACTTTGTGTGCAGCCGCCATTAACTCTTGGTCATCGGCACTTAGGCTTTGCAAATTGTCGTAAACTTTGATGTGTGTGGTAAGTGTAAAGTCCAAAATATATTTTTTAATTTTTACGAAGTTAAAATAATTTTGAGAAGCAATGATAAATTTACTTTCCAATTGTAATAAACTATGGTTGCAATTCGGTTTTTTGTATTGAAAAGAAATTTGCTAAACTATTTTTCAATAAAGGTTTTGCGTTAAAGTATAATTTATATTTTTGAGAAAAATTAAACCAAAATGATGATTAAAAAATTACCCTTATTTACATTTACATTATTAGTTACAAGTGTATTTGCGCAACGAAGCAGTCATGCAACATATAATGTAAACAATGGCAGCACGGGTGCAGTTGCTCCTATTGTGATGCCCACACACCGCAATTGTGGTACTATGGATTACATGCAGCAACAATTGCAGCAACATCCAGAATTAATACAAAAACGCCAAGAAACGAAAAATTTAATTCAACAAAAAGTGTCTGAGTTAGAACAAAACCCTGAACGTTCTAATGTTGTGCATACCATACCAGTGGTGGTACATGTGGTATATAATGGTTCTACCCAAAATATTTCGGATGCACAAATAATGTCGCAACTAACAGTGCTAAACAATGATTTTAGAAAAACAAATTCCGATTTTAATAGCATTGTAAATACTGGCTTTGGTAATGTAGGTGCCGATGCACAAATTGAGTTTTGCCTTGCACAACGCGACCCTAATAACCAAGCAACCACTGGTATAACACGCACTGCCACATCACATGCTGCCTTTACGCAGGATGATGATGTAAAATATACTGCTACCGGTGGACATGACGCTTGGGATGCCTCTAAATACCTGAATTTATGGGTGTGTAATTTGGGTAATAACTTATTGGGCTATGCACAATTTCCGGGTGGCAACCCTACTACGGATGGGGTAGCGATTTTGTATTCAGCATTTGGAACAACAGGTACGGCCACAAATCCTTATAATAAAGGGCGTACGGCAACACACGAAATTGGGCATTACTTTGAGTTGTTCCATATATGGGGCGATGATAATGGTGCATGTGTAAGCAATGGCGGGCAAGATGATGGTATTAATGATACGCCAGAGCAAAAAGATGAAAATGGTGGTTGCCCTATTTACCCCTTAATTAACGGGGCTGGTGCAAGTTGCAGCGGTACTGCACCGGGTGCTATGTTTATGAATTATATGGATTATACAAACGATGCTTGTATGTACATGTTTACCACTGGGCAAAGCAATGTTATGAATGCTGCACTAAGCACTAGCCGCTCTTCTTTACTATCATCTAACGGTTGCATAGCGCCAGGTGTTGGGCCCACGAACCCTAATTGCGATACATTGGTAAATATTCCTGCCACTTACACCCAGAATTTGTATGCAAATTATAGTGCTACTACTTGGGGTTATGTTTCGGGGCACAATAGTTATTTAGATGTTGCCAAAGCCGAAAAATTTGTTCAACAAAATTCGGGCTACCAAATAAGCGGTTGTTATATTAAATTTGCTAGGATTTCTTATACAAACACATCTTCAAACTTTAACGTAAAAATTTGGGATGACAATGGTGTTAATAGTTTACCCAGCACTGTATTAGGTGCTAAAAATATTACTTATGCTTCATTGGCTGCTGATGTTTCGGGCGGAAATTTCTCATTAATTCAATTTACAAACCCTATACCTGTTAGCGGAAATTTTTATGCTGGTGTTGATTTTGCTTATGCTGGCACAGATACACTGGCAATATATACTACTACAATTGGTAATGTTGCGGCTGGTGCTGGCACTGCTTATGAGAAATTTGATACTGGTGTTTGGCATAACTTTAACGAAACACCAGCAAGTTGGGATTTGGATGTATCTTTATTTATTGCTCCTGTAATGTGTGATAGCTTTGTTGGTATTAATGAGGTTGCAAATGATTTTGCAAATATTATTCAGGTATTCCCCAATCCTGCCAAAGATGAAGTAAGTATTAATATAAGTGATTTAAAAAGTACAACCATTAATTTGTACAACCTTACGGGCAGCATTGTAAAAACATTGAATAGCAACAATAGCAATGGTTTAGCTAAATTTAATACAGCTAATTTGCCAAGAGGGATGTATTTGGTTGAAGTTAAAAATGCAAGTTTTAAAACTTTCAGAAAATTAATATTAGAGTAAGGCAATTAACGATTGATGATTAACGATTGACAATTAAAATATAAAAACAAACAAAAACACATTTATGTCAGCAGAGCAGATTACGAATCAATTAATGACAATTGCTATTGATTACGCTCCCAAATTAGTAGGCGCAATTTTAGTTTACATAATTGGTATTTGGCTTATAAGACGCATTAGTAAAGGTTTTGAAATAGTTATGACTAAAAGGCTATATGAGCCTACACTCCAAACTTTTTTGACAGCAATGTTGCGCACATCATTATCAGTAATGCTTATTATAACTGTAATAAGTATGTTGGGTGTAAACACCACATCGTTTGCCGCTTTGCTTGCAGGTGCAGGTTTGGCAATAGGTGCAGCACTTAATGGTACACTAGGTAATTTGTCAGGTGGCGTAATGTTATTGATGTTTAAGCCATTTAAAAAAGAAGATTTAATAGAGGCGCAAGGCGTTATTGGTGATGTTATAGAATTGGGTATATTTAATACAACCATACTTTCGCCGGATAGAAAAACGGTAATTATTCCAAATAGTCCGCCAAGCACTGGTATTATTACAAATTACACTACCAATGGCTTTTTGCGTGTTTATTTGGCAATGGCTATTGCACCTAACATAAGTATCAACAAAGCACGTGAAGTAGCAATTGCAACTATGAATGCCAATGAATTTGTATTGCAGTCGCCACAACCCGAAGTGAGTGTTTTAAAAGTTGCCGATGGCATGGTTACATTGGCAATAAGACCATATTGCGCATAACGGGATGCAGATTGCCGAAGGGCGGGAATATTTAGCGCAAATTTAATTATGAAAACGGAACATAAACATAGCACACCACTTTCAACGGAGCAATGCACCCCGCCTTTTGGCAATCTGCTGTTATATGAAGGAACGGTAAAATTAGTAGGAATTTCAATCGGAGTAGAAACAGAAAAAAAGTAATTAAAAATTTGAGCGATGGCAATATTAAACTATACAACTTCCATTGATTGCGAAAAATCAATAGGGGAAATAATGAAGTGCTTAGTTAAGCATGGCGCACATAAGATTGTAACCGATTATGAATACGGGATGCCATCAGCAGTAACATTCTACCTAACACTTAATGGTAGTATGGTTGCGTTTGCGTTACCTGCAAACTATTCAGGTGTTTTAAAGGCAATGAACAGCGATAGGAAAGTGCCACGAAATAAATGTAATGATGAACAAGCGCAAAGGGTGGCTTGGCGAATTGTAAAGGATTGGGTGGAAGCACAAATGGCAATCGTTGAAGCGCAACTTGCTGATATGGCAGAAGTGTTTTTACCTTATGCAATCACAAAAAACGGAACAACGCTTTACAAAGAAGTTCAAGGAAATGGAATGTTGATGTTACAATCTGGAAACTAATGCGGGGAGGAAAATTTTTAATTACTTTTTTTCTAACAGAAACTTCAATCGGGGCAGTGAAGTAGTTTTTTCATATAACAAAATTATTGGAAAGTATATTTTGGGGTACTTGAGGACATTAAAAATGCGTTTGATAAAAATGGTATTGATGGCCCAATACCACACATGGTTCAAATAAACAAATAGTTATATTTTTTATAACGAACAAATCCCAATATACGCCTTTCGTATATTGGGATTTTTGAATTTTAGAAGTTATAAAAAAGCGTAGTTACTAATTACTCAACTCACCAGCAATATTTTGTTGCAACAACTGCTTAATGGTAGTTGTACTTTTATAATTTCCTAATAAGTACATTAATTTGGTAATTGCGGCTTCGGTAGTAATATCAGCACCTGCAACAATGCCAATTTCTTGGAGTTGTTCGCTGGTTTCATAACGGCCTTGTATTACACTGCCAGCATTACATTGGGTAACATTGTAAATAATTTTACCATTTTTAATAGCGTTTTTTAATAGCGAAATAAATTGCGCATCGTTAGGTGCATTGCCACTACCAAAGGTTAATAGTACAATAGCTTTTATAAATTTATTACTCAAAACAGCTTCAACCAAATGTAACGAAATACCCGGAAATAAAGTAAGCACTGCAACACTATTATCTAATTTTGTTTTGATAAAAAACTTTTCTTTTGAAGGCTTTTTTAGTGCTTCAAAATTATAATCAATATAAACGCCAGCCTTTGCTAAATAACGATAGTTTGGCGAATGAAAAGCATCGAAATGTTCGGCATTAAATTTATGTGTGCGGTTGCCTCGATAAAGTTTATATTCAAAATAAATACACACTTCACTCACTATTGATTTGCCGTTTTTTTTAGTTGCTGCAATTTCAATGGCTGTAATTAAGTTCTCTTTTCCGTCGGTGCGTATTGTGCCTATTGGCAATTGCGAACCAGTAAGTATTACAGGTTTACTTAAATTATGAAGCATAAAACTCAGTGCCGATGCTGTAAATGCCATCGTATCTGAACCATGTAAAATTACAAAACCATCAACTTTATGATAATTTTCATTGATAATTTTACACAATTTTTCCCAAATACATGGGTGCATATTGCTTGAATCTATGGCAGGTGTAAAAGGAACAACTTCAATGTTTATGTTGAATTTTTTTAGTTCGGGCACCTGCAAAAGCAAATGCTCAAAATCAAATGGAACCAATGTACCACTTTGTACATCCTGCACCATTCCTATTGTTCCGCCAGTGTATATTAGCAAAACGGTATTGCGTTTTGCCATAATTACATAAATTTATTTGTAATATATCGCTTCAAGGTTTCATAAGCCTCGTTGCCTTCATTCCAACTTTTTTGTTGTTTAAGTTGTGCAATAAAATTGTTTGCATCGTTGGCGTTTTGCTGTGTATTTAATTTTGAAATTGCGGCATTAAACTCGTCATTGTTATTGGCAAACAGTTGCGCTTTTAAAAAATATTTATCGTTGAAACTGATAATTTTTATCAAGTCTTTTCCAACAATTTCTTGCGATGAAGGTGTTGCTTTTTCTTGAATTGGAGGAGCAATATTTTCAACCACAGGTTCCAATATTATTGGAACTTCTAACTTAGGTTGTTCAATTACTTCAATTACTTTTTCGGCAATGGGTAATTCTTGCTTTGGACTTTCTAACTCAATTTTTACGGGTTCTTTCACTATTTCTGGTTGGCTTTCAGTAACAATATCTGGCACTGATACTGTTTCTTTTAGCTTAGGTGCAACAAGCGGCGTAGATATTTCATTTGCATTGATAATGAAATTTTCTTCCGGGGTTTCATCATCTTCATTTTGCAAATCCATTTCAAGCATTTCAATGCGTGCGCGCTGTTCCTCCATAAAATGCAAATGATTAAAAATAATAGATTTTTCGTGAAGTTTTCTAATCTTAGCAGTAATCAACTCAAGCTCTATACTCGGTATGCGCACTTCCTCAGCAATATTATCATAATGCAACTTTATGCTTCTAATAAGCACTTCAATTTCTTTTCCTATTTCTTTTTTATTCTTTTGTATCTGTTTCATTGTATAAAAAATTTAAAATTCTGTAATTGCGGAATTCCACAAAATTAGTTTTTATTGGCCGCGAAAATAATAAATAATGTTTTTAGAAAACTCACAATATCATCAAAAAAAGAAAGGTTGGATAGAAGTTGTCTGTGGCTCAATGTTTTCGGGCAAAACGGAAGAACTAATTCGACGACTTAAACGGGCACAATATGCCAAACAAAAAATTGAAATATTTAAGCCTAGTATCGACACGCGCTACCACGAAGAAGATGTGGTAAGCCATAATGCTAATTCTATACCTAGCACACCTGTTGCACATTCATCAGCAATATTACTATATACTGATGGTGTGAATGTAGTTGGCATTGACGAGGCACAATTTTTTGATAGCGAATTGGTGCAAGTGTGCAATACACTTGCTAACCAAGGTACACGCGTAATTATTGCTGGGTTAGATACCGATTATTTGGGTAACCCATTTGGGCCAATGCCAGCATTAATGGCTATTGCAGAGTATGTAACCAAAGTGCATGCTATATGTGTAAAGTGTGGAAGTTTAGCAAATCATTCACACCGAACAACTACCCAAACAGGTTTAGTAGTGCTTGGCGAAACGGATAGTTACGAACCGCTTTGTAGAGACTGTTTTGCGCATAGTTTTGATGGTAAATAGTATTTAATTATTCACTCATCTAATTGAAAAAACTAAAAATTATAGTTTCAGTTACCAACGATTTGGTTACCGACCAAAGAGTGCATAAAGTTTGCAATACACTTTATAATCAAAATTTTGACGTATTGCTAATAGGGCGTAAACTAAGCAGTAGCGCAACTATCGACGATAGAAATTACAATTGTAAAAGAATGGAATTGCTTTTTAATAAAGGCGTTTTGTTTTATGCAGAGTATCAAATTCGTTTATTTTTATTTTTATTATTCAGTAAATTTGATGTGTTGCATTCCAACGATTTAGATACATTATTGCCAAATTATTTAGCCAGTATTATCAAGCGAAAGCCTATTGTTTATGATACTCATGAGTATTTTACCGAAGTACCCGAACTGCAAAATTCTCCATTAAAAAAAAGAATTTGGCTGGCAGTTGAAAAATATATTTTCCCGAAATTAAAATATATTTTTTCGGTGAATAATTCAGTTGCAAATATTTATACCGCCAAGTATAATGTGCCTGTTGACGTTATTAGAAATGTGCCATTGGCATCAAAAAATGAAGTTGTAAAATTTGAATTACCAACATATTTAGCCAATAAACCCTATTGCATTTTGCAAGGCGCAGGCATAAACATAGACCGTGGTGCCGAAGAACTTTTGCAAGCAATGTTATTGGTAACAAACATAAATTTATTAATTGTTGGTAATGGTGATGTAGTGCCTCAATTAAAAAATTTTGTACGAGAAAACAGCTTAGAAAACTGCGTGTTTTTCGTACCAAAACAACCTTACCATATTCTTGTAAACTATACTAAAAATGCAGTTTTTGGTTTAACACTCGACAAGGATACAAACCTAAATTACAAGTACAGTTTACCTAACAAAATATTTGATTACATACATGCAAATATTCCTGTTTTGGCATCGCCTTTAATAGAAACGCAAAACATTTTTAATGAATTTGAAATCGGTTGTATTGTACAAAAAGTAGAACCATATTTTATTGCTGAAAAAATTAATTTTATAATGAGCAATGATGCGCCGGTAAAATTATGGAAAGAAAATTTAAGCAAATTAGCAGCCACTATAAATTGGGAAACCGAAAGCAAAGTATTAGTAAAAACATACAATCAAATAAGAGATAATATTATATGAAAGAAGTTGCACATACCGAACAAAACCTATATGCAAGCTATGCAGCAAAATTTATTAATGGCACCAACAAACATGTTTTTTTAACCGGAAAAGCTGGTACTGGTAAAACAACTTTTTTGAGATACATTGTAAAGCATACTTACAAAAATTCGGTGATAGTTGCGCCAACAGGCATTGCAGCTATTAATGCGGGCGGCGTTACCATTCATTCATTGTTTCAATTGCCGTTTGGCACTTTTGTGCCTAACAAAGAAGCTGGCATTCAATTTTCGGAAAATCAACGGGTAAATACGCCGCTTACGCTATTGCAAAACCTACAAATGCACAGCAACAAAAGACGTTTGCTGCGCGAAATTGAATTGCTAATTATTGATGAAGTAAGTATGCTGCGGGCAGATTTATTAGATGCAATTGACACTGTTTTAAGAAGCGTGCGCCGCAACAATTTTCCGTTTGGTGGTGTGCAAGTATTATTTATCGGCGACTTGCTACAACTACCGCCAGTAGTGAAAGATGAAGAATGGAACTTTATGCGCAACTATTACAAAAGCGCGTATTTTTTTGAAGCACAAGCTTTGCAAAATAACAAGCCTTTGTATATTGAGTTGAATAAAATTTACCGTCAGGCGGATGATTTATTTATTAACCTGCTCAACAATTTACGCAACAACACTGTAACACCGCACGACATCGAAATTTTAAATAAATACTATGAGCCTGATTTTAAACAAAGCCAACATGACAACTACATTTATTTAACCACGCATAATAATCGCGCTGACTCATTAAACAAGCAATCACTAATAGAATTAAAAGAGAAATCACATTATTTTAAGGCAGATGTTAGTGGTGAATTCCCTGATTATATGTACCCTGTTGAACATAATTTGGAACTTAAAAAGGGTGCTCAAATTATGTTTGTAAAAAACGGCCCAAGTGGGCAACAACGCTTCTTTAATGGCAAAATAGGAGTGGTAACTATTATTGATGACAAAGATATTACAGTTGAGTTTGATGGCGGCTTGTCATCATTAATTATTGAACCTTATAAATGGGAAAACATAAAATATAACCACAACCAAGTAACCAATGTTATTGAAGAAAAAGTGAATGGTTCATTTACGCAATACCCAATAAAATTGGCGTGGGCAATAACGGTTCATAAAAGTCAGGGGCTTACTTTTACAAAAGCAATTATAGATATTGGCAGTGCATTCGCGCCCGGACAAGTGTATGTGGCACTTTCACGCCTAACTTCTTTAGATGGTTTAAAGCTTACAAGCCGCTTAAATTTAAGTAGTTTAAGCAATGATGAAAAAATAACAGAATACGCTACAAATAAGGTAGATGCTGATGGATTGGAAACAATTTTTAGTGCCGAATCGGTTGCATATTTGCGCAATTTTTTATTGCAATGTTTCAATTTTAATGAATTAAATAACAAGCTGCTTTACCACATTCAAAGTTATACCAAGCAAGAAAATAAATCGGTAAAGCAAAAGTATTTTAATTGGGCGGTACAATTGCATAAAGATTTTGAACTTTGTAAACAAACTGCCGATAAATTTTTGGTGCAAATCAATAATATTTTTATTGTGAATAATGCCAATTATTTAGAGAAATTATTGGAGAGGGTGGAGAAGGCAAAAAGTTATTTTCAGCCAATGTTAAAGGGCTTTTCAACAAGTGTAATTACACAAGTAAACATTATAAAAGAAGACAAAAAAGTAAAAGCATATACCGAAGAATTAATAGAATTAGATGTAGCCTTTTACAAACAACAATCTGCCATTTCTAAAGCCGAAGTATTATTGCAAACTACTATAAATAAAACAGTTTACAGCAAAGAAAATTCAACCTTAGAAGCCGAAAATACGGAAAGAAAACAAGAGGCTCAAACAATTGCAAAACAACCAAAAATTTATAACCGTGGCGAAATAAATGATGACGGAAAACGAACCAAAAAAGTAAAGCACGACACCAAAAAAGAAAGTTATGACCAATACAAAGCAGGCAAAACAATTGCACAAATAGCCATTGATAGAAACCTTGTAGATGATACTATTTGCGGGCATTTAGCCTATTTTGTTGGCTTAGGATTATTGAACATAGAAGACTTTGTAGAGAAGAAAAAAATGATGGATATAATTACGGTTATCAAAGAAAAAGACACTATTATTTCGGGCGAAATAAAAAGTGCCTTGGGAGAAAACTACAACTATGGCGAAATAAAATTTGTGCTGGAGTATTATAAAAATATGAAGAAGTAAGAATACTTTCTGTATCCCAAAAAAACAAAAAATAAAGTTCGAAGAATTGAAAAAGTGGGTAATACGGTATCTAAATTGGATGATAGAATATCGATAATTTTGCTTTTGTATTCAATTTATTTCAACAACTGAAACGCCACATAGCTTGCCATATAAGCCAATGCGCCCATATAAATAAATTGAAATAATGGGATTTTCCAACTTTTAGTTTCGCGGTAAACTACAGCAATGGTACTCATACACTGCATGGCAAATGCATAAAACAACATCAACGAAACTGCCACTGCAAGCGTGTAAGATTTTTCACCAGTATCTGGGTTTTTAGCTTCATTCATTTTTTCGCGAACACTTTTTATGTCATCATTATTTTCGCCTACGCTATATATTGTTGCCATTGTGCCCACAAAAACTTCGCGGGCAGCAAACGATGTTACCAAGCTAATACCTATTTTCCAATCGAAACCTATAGGTTTAATGGCAGGCTCAATGGCTTTGCCCATAATGCCTGCATAAGAATACTCTAACTTTTTTGATGCCAAAATATTCTGCAAACTATCCGCTTCTATTTTATTATTTTGTTGTGCTGCGTTGTCTATTTTTAATGCATATTCTTTTTCTATTTCGGCAAATTTATTTGATGGTGAAAACGATGCTAAAAACCAAAGCACCACCGAAATAGCAAGAATAATTTTACCACTATCAAACAAAAACACTTTTACTTTTTCTATAATTGTTAGTCCTACATTTTTCCAGCGTGGCGCACGATACACTGGCATCTCCATAATAAAATAACTCTTTTCTTTTGCCTTTAAAAAGAATTTAAAAATAAATGCCGTGCCTATTGCAGCCAAAAAACCAATAAGATAAAGTGCCATTAAAAGCAAGCCTTGCATATTAAAAATACCAAACATTAATTTGCTGGGCACTACCAACGAAATAAGTAGCGTATATACTGGCAAGCGTGCGCTACAACTCATTAATGGAGTTACAAAAATGGTTAGTAATCTTTCTTTATAATTGCCAATTGTGCGTGCACCCATAATTGCTGGCACTGCGCACGCAACGCCGCTTATAAGCGGAATTATACTTCGTCCGTTTAAACCATAACGACGCATTATTTTATCCATAATAAATGAAACACGCGCCATGTAGCCTGTATCTTCTAATATGGCTATGAATGCAAAAAGCAAAGCAATTTGTGGTACAAATATTACAATGCCGCTAAGCCCTGCCAACACGCCGTTTACAAGCAAATCGGTAGCGATACCTTTTGGTAAAATACCCGCAAGCCATGATGAAAATTGCGCGAAAGTATTTTCTATAAATGCCATTGGTATTTCGGCAAACGTAAATATAGCCTGAAAAACAATGAACATCAATAAAAGAAATATAGCATAACCCCAAATTTTATGTGTAAAAACATTGTCTAGTTTGTTGCTAAAACTATCTACTATTTTTATGCGCGACACAGTCTGTGCAATAATGGTAGTAAGCTGTCTGTAACGTTCTATACTTTCTAAAGCCTGTAGTTTTTGTGCCGATGTATTATTAATTTCGAGAATCTTTTTTATCTCTTCTTTCTTTTCTTCGTTGTGATTGTAGTAAGTAATGTTGTGCAAATTATTGGCAACAATAAAAGACGCAAACATGCAGTTGGCTTGCAATGCATTGCCAATGTCTTGTATAACGCGGCTTTCTAATTTATCTATTTCTACAATGTTTTGTGCCGATGCACTTACCTTTTTTTGTAGGGCAATTTTCAATTCATCAATACCTTTTGCTTCGCGCGCATTCATGCAAACTACAGGTACACCAAGCAATTCGGAAAGTTTATTTGCATCAATATTTATTTTATTTGTTTCGGCAAGGTCAACCATGTTCAACACCAAAACCACTGGTATTTTTAAGTCGATTACTTGTGTGCATAAAAATAAACTGCGCTTTAAATTGGTACTATCAGCTATTACCACAGTTACATCCGGAAAATCTTCGTGGGTAGAATTACACAATACTTTTACGGCTACTTCTTCGTCCATCGATTTCGGAAAAAGGCTGTAAGTGCCTGGTAAATCAAGCACTTTGGCGGTAGTACCATCCTGCAATTGAAAAGTTCCTACTTTTTTATCAACGGTAACACCTGGGAAATTTCCTATTTGTTGGTTAAGCCCTGTAAGAGCATTAAACAATGATGATTTGCCTGCATTAGGGTTGCCAATAAGTGCAATTTTTAGTATATTTTTTTTTGTACTCACTAATTGCCTTGAATTATTTTTACCATTACTGTGCTTGCTTCTTGCAATCGGAGACTTAAAATATAATCAGAAACTTCAATTGCAATAGGGTCACCAGCGGGTGCAGTTCTAACCAAAGTAACAGTTTCGCCAGGGGTGCAACCCATTTCCAATAATTTTAATGACAACGATAAATCATTGAAACTTTCGATGGTAGCCGTTTCGCCGCGTCGTAATTGAGATAAAGGTTTAAGCATTATTTAGAACAATTCTAAATTGAATTGCCTGCGAATGTAAAAAATATTTGGAAATTTATTCAGAGAACCTTGTTTTTACTTTTTGTGAATGGCATAAAATAATAATTTCACTTTTAATAATGCAAAATAGGTTTTCAAATTTGCAATCGTTGTAACCATGTCTGTTCTTAGTCTTGATATCTATTTTATGAAAAGCTAATTGTTTTGATATTTAGGTGTATCACAAATTAAACGTACTTAACAAAAAACATTCAAAGCACTATGTTCAAAATTTGCCACGGAGGCACGGAAAATTATTTTACAATTAAACAGAAAGAGGGTTAACGCATAGCAAAATTGTATATATTCTGTGTAATTTGTAATGCACCCTACTTTACCATACGCAGCTATGCACTTTTTGATGAATGGCTAATGATAAAAAAGTTACACTTCATGTTTTTTCGGAAACATTGCACATGAGGTAGGTTACTAAACGTATAAACTTTTTGCTTCTAAATTAAAATGAGAAAATAAATAATTCTTTGCCGCCTTTTTAAGTGTCACATTTGCTTCCCAACAATTGTAATTTACATTAAAACTTAGCCGAGTACAACCTCACGGCCAATGCACTCATAGTGAAAACCAAGTTCACGCATTTGCTCTAAACCATATAGGTTGCGGCCATCAAATATTACTTTGTTTTTTAATAAACTACTTACTTTATCAAAGTCGGGTGTTCTAAAAACACTCCACTCAGTAGCAATAACAAGGCAATCGGCATCTTTCAAAGCTGCATACATATCTTTAGTATAGTTTATTTTGTTGCCTAATAAACGCTCTACATTTGCCATACCTTCAGGGTCGTGGGCAGTAACGGTTGCGCCTGCTGCAGTTAATTCTTCAATTAAATACAATGCTGGTGCTTCGCGTATATCATCCGTATCAGGCTTAAATGCCAAGCCCCACAAAGCAATTTTTTTACCTTTTAAATCATTATTAAAATGCTTTTTTATCTTAGGAATAATGATTGTTTTTTGGGTTTCATTTACCGCCATTACAGCATCCAAAATTTTAAAGTTGTAGTTTACTTCGCTTGCCGATTTTGATATTGCTTGCACATCTTTCGGGAAACAACTACCGCCATAACCAATGCCAGGGAATAAGAAACGTTTTCCAATTCTATCATCGCTGCCAATGCCAATGCGCACGCTATCTACATCGGCACCAACCAACTCGCAAAGGTTGGCAATTTCATTCATAAAAGTAATTTTGGTTGCCAAAAATGCGTTGGCTGCATATTTGGTTAATTCCGCCGATTTTTCATCCATAAAAATTATTGGATTGCCGCTGCGCACATAAGGGCGGTACAACTCATCCATTACTTTTTTTGCTTTGGTAGATGAAGTGCCAATAACCACACGGTCTGGTTTCAAAAAATCATCCACAGCAAAGCCTTCACGCAGAAACTCTGGGTTACTTACCACATCAAACTCTACCAAAGCATCTTTGGGCATGGTTTCTAACAATGCCAAACGCACTTTTTCGGCAGTGCCAACGGGCACAGTGCTTTTATCAACAATTACTTTATAGTCTTTAATTATTTTGCCTAAATCTTTTGCTACACCAATTATGTAGCTAAGGTCGGCACTACCATCTTCGCCGGGAGGTGTGGGCAATGCAAGGAAAATTATTTTTGCTTTCTCAATGGCTTCAGCCAAATTGGTTGTAAAGGTTAACCTGCCAGCTTCTATATTTCTATGGAACAAAACATCTAAATGCGGTTCGTAAATTGGCACCACACCGGCTTGCATTTTTTCTACTTTTTCTTGGTTAATGTCAACACAAATTACGGTGTTGCCCGTTTCGGCAAGGCATGTACCTGTTACTAAACCTACGTATCCTGTTCCTACAACTGCTATATTCATTGCTTAATTATTTGCTGTTTAATTTGAGTTTGCAATTTTATAAATTTTTTTGACAAAAACTGTATCTAATCAAATGCACATTCATTTTTATTATGCCCAAACAAGTTAGTTTTTAAAACAAGAAGCATTTAAAGCATATAAGAAAATATGCAAAACTTTCAAAATAACATCCCTCAGTTTATATTACACTTCGTCTATACTATCCATCCACGATTGCGTATAAAATTACTAAATTTAGGGTTCGTTTGTCGTTGAACTGGAAGCCGCAATCTAATTGAATTTGCAATTGTAATCCACTACCTAAAGGTAGGGCAAATGAACCAGAACCTCCTTTATTCATTAATTGTATAGTTTCATAACATATTTGCCGCGCATGGCTGGGTTGTAGGAATATACAATTTCGGAAAGGTTGCTAATCATGCTCAGGTTGGTGCTTATGGTGATGAACTGGGCTATGCGCTGGTAGGTTGTTAGTGGGCGGCTTTTTATAAAACCACCTTGTTGGCTAAGGGCTTCGAGCATGGCATTGCACTGGGCCACAAAGTAGCATTGGAGAAAGAAATATACAATTGCCAATAATGACGCTTGCCACAGCCCAATAGAACCTTCCTAATATTTAAGATTTGATTCAGATATTTATCCCGAAGTTCAAATTCCTATTTTGTAATTTAAGCGGTACTCAATTCTTTAAATTATAAAATAATTCTACTTTAGCCATACTAATTTTTGTTATGACAAAGCGTAATTTCCTTACCTATATTCTCATCTTTTTTATTGCATTAAATGCAAAATCGCAGAACCAAATAAAAGAGTTTACTGCCGATGTATTGGTGTTTCCGAAAGAACTAAAAGAGTTTTTTAAAACCGCACAAGACGAAAGGGCTGCGCACGATTTTATGGATTTATTTTTAGATAATTATTGGAAAAAAGAACAAGTAAAATTTGATGAATCCGAAAAAGAATACATCTATAAAATGTGTAATTGGATGCTTAAAAAAAGGCTAAAACCTACACCCGATTTCAAGGCTTTTTTAATGAGCATGGTTGCATTTAAAGATGGCAAAAAAGATGCACGAACTTACATACTTTGGCAAAAAGCATTAGAGAAATTGCAAATGGCAAAAACACTTACGCCATTTCAAAACTATATTGCCATGACAGAAAATTTGTTTGCCAATAACACAATTTATAAGTCTGTAACCACACAATGGCGCGCAACGAGCAATAATTGGACATTAGAGTTTGACTCAGTACCAAAAGTGAAATTTGCCGAAACAGATATTGCATGTTACACCATTGGCGATAGTTTGGTGATGCACAAAACCATTGGCACTTATTTTCCCACAACATTCAAATGGATTGGAAAAGGCGGTTTTGTAGATTGGAAAAGGGCGGGCTTAGATGATGCCAAAATTTTTGCAGAAATAAATAGATACGTAATTGATTTTAAGAAAAGTGGTTATGAAGCCGATTCGGTTGTTTACCACAATCCCAATTATTTCGACAAAGCTTTATTGGGTGTTTTAAAAGACAAAGTATTGAGTGACATGGACAATACAAGGGCCATATACCCTGAATTTAATAGCTATGACAAACGTTTGCAAATAAAAAATATTTACAAAGAAGTTGATTACGATGGTGGTTTTGCCGTAAAAGGTGCTAAAGTTATTGGTGCTGGTAACGCCGAAAACCCTGCGTTTTTCAAGTTTTGGCGCGAGGGTAAATTGTTTCTTTCTGTAAAAGCACAATCGTTTATTTTAAGGCCCGATAGAATTGCCTCCGAACGTGTGGCAGCGGCTTTTTATTGGGAAACAGACTCTATGTTTCATCCCGGCATACCGTTCAAATTTTTGGTAAAAGAACGCGAAGTGTCTATGATACGCGATAACACAGGTATTGCGCAAACACCATTCTTCAATACATTTCATAAGGTAGACATGTATTTCGAAGAGTTATTTTGGAAAATGGACCAGCCAAAAATTGAAATGAAAATGATTATTGGTGCCAATGAAAGTAACGCCAACTTCGAATCTACAAGCTATTTTAGAGATTTGCGTTGGGAAAGAATTCAGGGTATGCAAGATGTAAATCCGCTATTTAAAATAAAGGCTTATGCCAAGCAAACACCCGACGGTGTGGTTGATGTGGATGGTTTGGCAAAGTACATGAACATTGCCCCATCCGAAGTTTATCCGTTTACGGTAGGGCTTGCCATCAAAGGTTTTGTGAGTTATATTGATGGCCAAAAAAAGTTTACTTTAAAAGAAAAAGCACTGGATTATCCATTGTTTAAAATGGCAAAAAAAGATTACGACGTTATCGAATTCAATAGCAGTTTGCCCGGCGACAAAGTAAATGCAAGTATTAATTTATTGAATTTCGATTTGAAAATTAATGGTATAAAACAAATTTCTTTGAGTGACTCGCAGAAAGTAAATATTACACCAACCGGAGGGCAAATAATTGTAAAAAAGAACAGAGATTTTTCTTTTGCAGGTATTGTAGATGCTGGGCGTTTTACCTTTTATGGCAAAGAGTTTTCATTTGAATATGATAAGTTTAAAATAAACCTAAAAAACACCGATTCCTTAAAAATAAAAGTACTATCAAAAATTAAAAATGAGTACGGCGAGTTTCCATTGATTGAGGTAAAAACAGCTATCGAAAACATTGAAGGTGATTTGCTAATTGATAACCCAAACAACAAATCGGGACGTGTAAATTTTCCTGAATATCCCATCTTCAATTCTAAAAAAGATTCGTATGCCTATTGGGATAAACGCAGTGTGCAACGCGGTGTTTACACACGCGATAAGGTTTACTTTCACCTCGAACCATTTACTATTGATAGCTTAGATAACTTTACAAACGAGGCTTTACACTTTAGTGGCGATTTTGAAAGTGGCGGCATTTTTCCAAACATTCACGAAAATTTAGTGCTCATGCCCGATTATTCTTTGGGTATAGATACTAAAACTGATGGGCTTATAGCCTACGCCGACAAAGGAAAGTTTACATCTAAAATTACAATGAGTAACCGCGGTTTGCGTGCCGATGGTACCTTAGATTATGTAACCTCAACTTTTAAATCAGACGATTTTGTTTTCTTTCCCGATAGTATGAATGCCGTTGTGCAATCGTTTGAAGAACGCCCACAGACAAGTGCTATAGAGTTTCCAACGGCTACATCAAACAACAATTATGTGCATTGGATGCCCTACAAAGATTACATGACTATTTTAGAAAAAGACAAACCAATAGCAATGTTCGAGGGCAAATCTATTTTTCATGGGCAACTTACACTTACGCCCAAAAGACTGTCGGGCAATGGCAAATCGGTATTTTATAAGGCAAGTTTAACGGCGAAGTTGCAGGTGTTTAAAAACCAAATTTTCGATTCGGATACCTGCGATTTTGACATGGAAAATTTATCGGATTCTACTGGCATAGCATTTTTGAGTAAGAACCTAAAAGCGCATATTGATTTTACAAGTAAGATAGCCGATTTTACGAGTAATGGCGGCGGTAGCTACGTAAATTTTCCAGTAAACCAATACATCTGTTTTATGGATAATTTTAAATGGTATATGGACAAAGCAAACATAGAACTTAGTGCAAGCGAAGGTGCTAAGAAAAACCTTGATACCAATGACGATTTAGACCTTACAGGTGCTGAGTTTATTAGCACGCACCCCGAACAAGATTCGCTGCGTTTTTTATCGCCAAAAGCAAAATACGATTTGCGCAAAAACATTGTGAAATGCGCTGATGTGCGTTACATGAATGTGGCCGATGCACGCATTTATCCTGATAGTGGCAAAGTAATTATTTATAAAAAGGCAAAACTAGAAACACTGCGAAATGCGAAAATTATAGCCAATACCACTACACGTTATCACTCAATGTTCGACGCTACAGTTGATGTTTTTGGGCGCAAACACTATGATGGCATTGCAAATTATAAATATATTGATGAGTTAAAACAAGAGCAACTTTTGCATTTTGATAAAGTAACTGCCGATGCTACTGGCCAAACCGTTGCCACTGGTAATATACCTGATAGCCTTGCTTTTGAGCTTAGCCCGGCGTTTGAGTGTAAAGGTAAAATTACGTTGCAAGCATCGGTTCTAAACTTGTTTTTCAAAGGTTCGTTTCGCATAAAGCATGAGTGCGCGCGCCTTGTGCGTTCGTGGGTACAGTTTGATGCCGACGTAAACCCAGCCGAAGTGTATATACCAATTAGTGAACGCTTAGTTGATGTAAATAATTTAAGTGTTGGTGCAGGTATGAATTTAAGTACCGACTCATTGCACGTGTACCCTTCATTTTTAAGCAATAAAAGGCAAGCCAGCGACCCTGAAATTGCCTCTGCTTATGGCTTTTTATTCTACGATAAAAAATCGAAAGAATATAAAATTGGTAGCAAAGAAAAAATTAAAGAAATAAATTTTCCTGGCGATTATGTAAGTCTTAATACCAAAGATTGCGAAGTGTATGCCGAAGGTAAACTGTATTTAACACACAACACTGGGCAAGTAAATTTGCTGAGTTACGGTAGTGGCAAGCACAATTTAATAACTGATACTTGTAAGTTCGAAACCATAATGGCCTTAGATTTTTTCTTTGAAAATGGTTTGATAAAAGATTTTGGCGAAAAATTAGAGAAGGCCACAACCCTTGAAGGCACGCCACTTAACCGCCCAATGTTCGAAAGGAGTTTGCGCTTGATGCTTGGTAAAGAAATTGCCGATAAATTAATTTCGCAGGTAAACCTTTATGGCGCCTTCAAAAAAATACCTGACGAATTAGAACATACTTTCTTTTTTAATGATGTGAAAATGAAATGGAATCCCGAAACACGTTCGTTTGTAAGTATAGGAAAGATTGGGCTTGGCAGCATTTTTAAAAATCAGATGAATAAATATTTGAATGGCAAAATAGAAATTGTGCAAAAGAAAAGTGGAGACTCTTTTACCATTTATTTATTGGATGACAACAACAATTACTTATTTTTCCAATATGCACAAAACCAAATGCAGGCATACAGTAGCGACGAAAAATTCAATACAGCGTTGCGAGAATTAAAACCAGAAAAACGCAAACAAGAAAAAGACAAACAACCTACCTTTACTTTTCAGTTAGGCAATAGCAGCGCAGTAAGTAAGTTTGTTAAAAAGTTTAAGGAGTAACAATAATTTTCAATTTGTATACTAAACGAATGGATTACAAAATTTTTCATAGTTTCGCGGCGCAAAAAAAAGTTTTAATGATATATCAAATGCCATTTTGCTACAATGCCGATTTTTAGTGGGACATACGAAATTACTACAATATCGCATACCAAATTGCTACAATAACGCATACCATTTTGCTACAACATCGCAAAAGGCACCATAGTTCAACGGATAGAATAGATGTTTCCTAAACATTAGATGTGGGTTCGATTCCCGCTGGAGCCACAAAAGTAATGCATTAAACCCATGTAAATTAATAATTTACATGGGTTTTTTCTTTTTGGGGCAAACATTGGGTAAGCAGTTGCAAAATAAAAACATGCATATCATAACAATTTCACATTCAATATAGTCCAGTTTCTCCAGTAGTTTCAAGCGGGACTATTGTACTATGTTCATGAAGCATTGGCATTAAAAATCCCGTTTGAAAAAACGGGATAAAATTTTTAAATAGTGCGGATTATATTATTATTAGAATCTACCCAACTTTCAATATTAAATTTTGAGCAAAAAAAAACTGAGTTTTAAAACTCAGCAGAACTAATTTTTGCTTTCTTTAAAATTTCGAGATTGGAATTGGCAATCATTATTACCTTCAATTCTCCTTTTGAGCCATTTTTTATTTTTAAAGAGGCGGTGCTTTTTTCGGAAAAGCCTGGTGTATAAATTTTAACTATATACTTTCCTGCTATTATATCGTTGCATGAAGCAACTCCATCAAGGTTTGTTCTTATAAATTTGCGCATGCCATCTTCACGTTGAAGAACAACGCCAGCCATTGGTATCGTTTCTTTTGTTTCTCTATCAGCAACCATAATATTTACCATACCGTTTGTTTTAGAAACTACTATAGTTTTGTAATTTACTTTGTTACCTGCAAACATTACACTTGTCGAAACAATGATTATGCTTAATATGTAAAAAAATGCTTTCATCTTTACTTTGTTTAATAGTACAAACCAAACATTTTTTTAGTACATGTAAATAAATTATCGATAAAAGATATTAACAATCCGATGATTAAAAGATATCAAAAGGCTTTTAGTCGAAAACAGAATCGGTATAATCATTCTCTAGCACTGAGTCGTTGCTTTCAAGCAAGTGTTAATAAATTTTATTGCTTTTTTAACTGTTGTAATTCTGTGCTTACAAACTCAATTAACTCATTTACATATTCTTTCGAGAAATTAAATTGAATGCCAGCAGCGGCATATATTTCTTTGATGCCAACAGTGTAGCCTAGGCTGAGTGCGTGTTTGTATTGTGCAATTGCTTTTGCTTTGTCTTTTTTATAATTGCGCCATACGGCAATTGCGCCCAATTGCGCCATTCCATATTCAATATAATAAAACGGCACTTCATAAATATGCAATTGTTTTTGCCACTGATAATTTAGATTTTCGCTGTAATTGCCAGTATAATCAATGTTTGCGGGGTTGTATTGTGTTACAATTTCGTGCCAAGCATTTTTGCGACTATCATTGCTGTGCCCTTTATTTTCGTAAAGCCAATGTTGAAATTTATCAATGGCAGCAACCCACGGCAGGGTTTCAAGCACTTTTTCTAATTGGTCTATTTTAGCTCGTTTCAAATCGTTTTCATTTTCAAAAAACGCATGCCAATGCTCCATGCTTATAAGTTCCATGCTCATTGAGGCAAGCTCGGCTACTTCGCTTGGTGGACTTTTAAAACTGGCAAGTTCAAGGTTATTGCACAAAAAACTATGTATTGCATGTCCGCCTTCGTGCACCATTGTTACCACATCATTTTGGCTACCAACACTATTCATGTAAATAAACGGAATTCCACTTTCCATAAGTGGATACATAAAGCCACCCGGTGCTTTGCCAATGCGCGAATCTAAATCCAAATATTTTTCATGCTGCATCGTGCTTATACATTCTCCAAAAAAAGTATCGATATTATTGAAGCAATCAATTGTTTTTTGCACCAAAATATTTGCAGTTTCAAATGGCTTGAGAGGAGGCAAATTGCTGGGGTCAACACTTAAATCATAGGGCATTAAAACATCTAATTTAAGTTGGTGTTGGCGTTGCATGCTCAGTTGATTAATTATTGGCATGGCAACTTCTTTTATTGCCTCATGAAAATTAAAGCAATCGGTAACGCTGTAATCAAATCTACTTAAAGCATCGTGCATATAATCTCTGAAATTGCTGTAACCAGCGTTGGCAGCAACTTTTTGACGAAGTTCTATTAGTTTATTTAGCAACTCGTCAAGTATATCTTTGTCTTGCAAGCGTCGTGCAGCTATTTTTTCGTAGGTATTTTTACGAATATTTCTGTCTGTACTTTCAAGTTGTTTTGCAGCTTTTTGCAGTGTAACAGTTTCACCATTTATTTCAATGGTCATTTCGGCACAAATTTTACCATACTCTTGTTGCAGCTTATTAATTTCAACAAATAGGGGTATATTTTCTTCTCTAAAAAGTTCGATACTTTGTTTTACACTTCTTAAATGTATGCTGTATTTGTTGGGCGGCAGGGCATCAATAAAATTATTTTGCACGAGTTTTTTATTAAGTAAATCAACGTAAGGAGCAATATTTGGTTCTATTTCGGTTACAAAAAACTCGAATGCATTTGCTAGGTTTTGGTCTTGTGTATCGCAATTCATTTTTATATAACGCCATGCCATATTTTCACTAACAATGCTATCTAATTCACTATTATTTTGCATCCAATTTACAAGGCTTTGTGCCGATGTAATTTCGGTATCTAATAGATTTTTGTAGAATGGTTCAAGGCTTTTCCAGTCAACAATTTCATAATTTTCTGTTACAAAATTTCGTTTTAGTTTTTCCATATTTCTTGGTGTGAAAAATAATTTAAAGTTAAATGTGCAAAATGGTTGATAAATCAGGAGCTAATAATAGATAATTATTTTACAAATGATTGTAATGGTGGATTAAAGAACATATAAGTCCATACTACCATAACAACTTATTTAATGTGCAATTGATAATGTAGTCGTAAGCTGAAATTGAACTCTCAAAATAAATTAATTACCCTAGTTTATCGGTTAATATTTTCATTTCAATTGCTGGCGATATTTTTTCATAAATAATATTGTAAACAGCGTTCGTTATTGGCAAATTAACCATGTACTTTTTATTGAGTTCATATATACATTTTACGGCATAGTAACCCTCGGCAATCATGTTCATTTCTAACTGTGCAAACTTAACGCTGTAACCTTTGCCAAGCATACTGCCAAAAGTACGGTTGCGGCTAAATTGTGAATAGGACGTAACTAATAAATCACCTAAATACGCAGGGCTTTTTATATCGCGTTCTATTGGGTGTACCTTGTTTACAAAACGTTCAATTTCTTGTATGGCATTGCTAATGAGCACCGCTTGAAAATTATCGCCATAGCCCAAACCATGACAAATACCGCTTGCTATTGCAAAAACATTTTTTAAAACGGCAGAATATTCAGTACCATAAATATCATCACTCAAGGTTGTTTTTAAATACCTACATCTTAATTTTTGGGCCAAATTTTCTGCAAGTTCAGTATTTTGAGAAGCAATAGTTAGGTATGATAGTTTTTCCATAGCAACTTCTTCGGCATGGCAAGGGCCAGTAATAACGCCCAAATTGCCAAGTGGTACTTGGTATTGTTGCATTAAATATTCGCCAACAATTTGGTTATTGAGTGGCACTATGCCCTTAATGGCTGAGAAAATAAATTTGTTATTTAGCTTTGATTTGCATTGCGCAAGTGTATCGTGCAAAAATGCTGAAGGTATTGCCAGCACTAATATATCGTAGGTTTCTACAATATAAGTAATGTTGTTATTCATATCTAATTTTTCTACATTAAGCTCGGCACTACTAATATAATTTGGATTGTGACTGTAGTTTTTTATGTAGCTAATAGTTTCATTACTACGAATAAACCAACCCACTTTTTCGCAATTGTTTTGCAGCATTTTTACAATTGCTGTAGCCCAACTGCCACCACCAATAACGGCTATTTTCATTTGTATTTTATTTGGTTGCAAGAATAGTTATATTTTTTAGGATAGTTGATTTGGCGTTTTACTTTTAATAAAAAAAAAGTACCCACTCGCCAAGTTTCTTAATTTATCTTTCAAATAAAGTATGAAATAATCAAAAATATATATTTCTTTCGCCGCCTTTATTGCCCAAATAATAATTGGTTAATTGTATATTTTGGTTATTTAATTTTTCTGAAGCGTAATAATGCAAATCAAGGGTTGTATTTAGGACTATAGGGCTAGTGCGTCTCCCGAAAAGTGAGTACTCCAAAACAGATTTCTGCCTTCGCAGGAATGACGCTGGTGTTTGACGCAATTTGGTTTTATAAATATTTTTAACCCTCGATTCGGATTAATAAAAAAAAACAATGTTATTCAACTCAATAGATTTTTTAATTTTTTTACCAATAGTGTATATTCTCTATTGGCTGTTGAGTAAAAAAAAGTTGGTATTCCAAAATGTTTTGCTCCTTGCATCAAGCTACTATTTTTATGGATGCTGGGATTGGCGGTTTTTATTTCTACTTATTTTTTCAACTTTTCTAGATTATTTTACGGCTATAAGAATGGCTGATGCAAAATCAAATGCCTACAAAAAGTTTTGGTTTTGGCTAAGCATATCAGTCAACATTGGTTTTTTGGGCGTGTTTAAATACTATAATTTTTTTGCCGACTCAATGAGTGTTATGTTGAGTACAATGGGTTTTAAAGTAAATTTTTGGACCTTAAAAGTGATACTTCCAGTAGGTATTTCGTTTTATACTTTTCATGGATTATCTTATGTAATTGATATTTATTATGAGAGAATTAAGCCCGAAAAAAATTATATTGACTATGCTGTATTCGTTAGTTTTTTTCCGCTATTGGTTGCCGGCCCAATAGAAAGAGCAACACATTTGTTGCCGCAAATTCAGCGTAAACGACATTTTGATTACTACAGAACCGTAGATGCATTAAGGCAAATATTGTGGGGCTTGTTTAAAAAAGTTGTAATTGCTGATAATTGTGCCGAGTACGCAAATATTATTTTTAACTCATCGGAAAGCTATGGTGGCAGCACCCTTGTGTATGGGGCTTTGTTTTTTACATTTCAAATTTATTGCGATTTTTCTGGTTATTCTGATATTGCTTTGGGCACAGCTCGGCTTTTTGGAATTGAATTATTGCGCAATTTTTCGTACCCATACTTTTCGCGTGATATTGCCGAATTTTGGAGGCGTTGGCACATTTCGCTTTCATCGTGGTTTAAAGATTATTTATACATACCACTCGGCGGAAGCAAAGGAGGAACATCATCAAAAGTTAGAAACACAATTATTATTTTTTTAGTAAGTGGTTTTTGGCATGGCGCCAACTGGACTTTTATAATATGGGGTTTGCTAAATGCAATTTATATACTGCCTTCCATTTTTTTTAATACAAATAGAAACAATTTAGAAATTGTAGCCAAAGGCCGTTATTTGCCGTCAATAAAGGAAACTGTGGCTATGCTAACAACGTTTAGTTTAACCGTTATAGCTTGGATTTTCTTTAGGGCAGAAAATGTACATCATGCTTTTCGGTATATTCAAAAAATATTTTCGAGAAGCCTTTTTACAAACTCAGAGGTAAGGCCAGAATCATTGTTGGTTTTAATTTTTATATTTATGACAATTGAGTGGTTAGGGCGCGAAAACCAATTTGCTATTCAAAAAATAACGGTAATTAAATCTACCCCAATTAGGTGGCTTGCCTACTTAAGTATTACCTTTTTAATAATTTACTATCAAGGAAAAGAACAAGCCTTTATTTATTTTCAGTTTTAAGATTCTATGAGAAAAGTAGTAGTTAAACTTCTGTTGTTTTTAGTAATTATACTTGCCATTGTGCTTGCTGTGTTTTGTGTTACAAATAATATTGTTGCTAAAAAAGCAAACTTTAAATTACCTCAAAATATCAACAAAATAGTAATTGGTAATTCACACCCCGAGTGCGCTTTAAATGATAGTTTAATATTGGATTTCAAAAACATTGCACACTCTGGCGAGTCGTATTTTTATACTATTCCAAAAGTTGAAAACGTTTTATTACAGAATAAAAATATTAAGGTTGTGTTTATTGAATTTGGTGATTTACAATTGCGCACAAGCACACTTAAATGGATTTATGATGCTGAATTTTTATCAAGAAACTACCCTGATTTTGGTCCGTTTTTAAATTGGAAAAGCAACAAAGAAATATTGGTAAACAATTTCAAGGGATTTGCAAATGTATTGAGCTTAGTTTTACGTACCAATGTTTCTAAAATATATTTGAATGATAATAATAATTATGATAAAAAATTAGGCGGCTATTTGTATTTGAGCAGAGTGTATAAAAACAATACACTCCCAAAAACAACGAAGAAAAGTAATAGTGATAACGATGAATTTTACACAGGAAACATTAAGTTGCTTCGGGAACTAATTGCAAAATGCAAACAATTAAATACCAAGGTTTACATAATAAGATGTCCGACACACAAAAAGTATCACCGCAATGATAGTAATGTAAACCTCAAACAAATTGTAGCTCAAAATTTCCCCGACGATGAGTTTTTAGACTTTAAAGACTTTCCTATAAACGACCATGAATTTGCCGATTTAGAACACCTTAATTATAAGGGTGCTAAGAAATTTTCTAAATGGTTTGATTGGGCTTTGCAAAATGGTTTGCTTGATGCAGAGGACAAGCAAAAATTCATCAATACAAACATGACAATAAAATTTGATTAAGTAATCAATTTGATTTATTCTTTTTCACTTTTTGCAATTGCTCCTTTATTTTTTATTTCAAAAAATATTGCTCCTATCAAAAATAAATACAATAAAATAGAACTTATGCCAGCTAAGGTTTCGCCTTTTTGATATGTTTCTGGTTCAAACTTAAACTCTATGTTGTGCTTGCCAGCAGGCACTTTCATGCCACGCAATACATAGTTGCACCTAAAGTAATCTGTTTGTTTTCCGTCCAAATACACATTCCAACCTTTGTGGTAATATATTTCGGAAAATACCGCTACTTGTTCTGTGTTTGTATTGCTTTCATATTTCAAAATATTTGGCTCATAACTTGTTAGTTTTATGCTTGCCGCAGAATCGGTTTGGGGCTTCACATTTGCTAATTGTGCTTCAAAAATTTTATCAATAAAACACTCTTGTTTAGGATTAAATTTATCCAATGCTTTTATTTCGGCATCGGCATTTGCTACAATTTTATAAGTAGGAACAAACCACGCATTGCCGCAAGCATTGGGGTTACGCTGGGCCATTGGCATTTTTTGAGAGTTAGGGTCGGCAGGGTTTGATGGTGTGCTTACAATAAAATATTTTGTGTTAAGCATATTCAAAACTTCCATATTGTTTTTGCTTATTTGCTTGTCGAATAACTCTTGGTAACGCTTTAATTTTGCGCCGTGATAACCACCGATACTTTTATGAAAATATGATGTAGAGGCATCATTAAAAATACTCACCGCAAAGTTGGCAACCCTAAAATCTGGGTCTTTGTCTTTCAAAATTTCCAAGTCGGCTTGTGTAGGTTCAAACGGTATATCCATTTGTGTTTTAGGCACAAAATTATCTGCGTTCAAATAGCGTTTGTCAACAGTCCACAAATCAATAGCCATCAACAAACCAAGAATAGTATATAAAATTGCTTTTGAAATTTTTTGCATCGAAAAAATCAAAATAATTACTGCTGCCGAAACAATAAATAGAAAACTTCTAATGGCATCGGCCTTAAAAATAGAAATACGTGCACCTTCTAAATTACTTAAAAATTCGCCCTGTTGGTCAGCCGGAAAATTTGCTTTTACAAGCTGTGCAGTTAAATCTTTGTATTCTCCATCCTTAAAAAAATCTTGAAACATGGTTGGCATCACATAAAATAATAAACACAAACCCGCTGTACCCGCCAAAGCATAATAAAATTGATTACGTTTTTGTTTGATGATATTTGGATTTTTTACAATGGTGCTGATGGCAAGCGCAGCAAGCAATGGCACTAAAAATTGTGCAATTACCAATATCATGCTCACGGCCCTAAATTTATTGTAGCCTGGCACATTATCCATAAAAAAGCTAGTGAAGGGCATAAAGTTTTTGCCCCAACTAAGCATCATAGAAAACGCTATGGCAGCCAAAATGTACCACTTCATTTTATCATCAACAATAAGGAGTGACAATAAAAACAGGAAACAAATAATAGCTCCAAAATAAACTGGCCCACTCGTAAAAGGTTGGTTGCCCCAATATTGGTCCATGCCTTCTATGTATTGCTTGTAGTCGGGGTTCACATCTGCTAAAGCCTTCTTATTTTCTTGCCCAATAGCTGCACTGCTACCGCCTTTAAAGTTGGGCAAAAGTATTGTGAATGTTTCGCCAATACCATAGCTCCATTGCGTGGCGTAATCTTTATCTAAACCGCTTGTTTGGTTACCAGTTTTATCCGTTAAATCGCTTTTGCCACGTGTGCTATAACTTGTGTATTCGCTTGTAAGTAGTAAGTTTCCTAAATTTGGACCAACTGCTAATGCACCTGCCACAGCCAATACCAATGCGGCTTTCATAAAATAAGCAATTTGTTTTTCGACAATTGCTTTTACCAATTCGCCAATTACAATAATGCCGATGGCAATGGCTAAATAATAGGTTATTTGTAAGTGGTTAACGCTTAACTCCAACGAAAGTGCAACACCCGTAATGGCAGCACCTAGCCAAAGCCTGCCGCGCAATGCCATGAGTACGCCTGCCAATGTGGGAGCCATATACGCTATAGCATAACCTTTGGGATTGTGCCCTGCCTCAATTAAAATAATGGTGTAACTTGATAGGCCAAATGCAAGTCCTACAATCAATGCCAGCCAAGTTTCCACGCCAAGTGTTATTAGTAAAAAATAAAACCCTAAGCAGCACAAAAACATAATAACTGCGGGGTGCGGAATGCCTATGCCAATAACTTGCGTAAGTGGTTTTATATAGTTGTGAGGATATTTTACCGAAATCTGATACGCAGGCATACCACCAAACATTGAATTTGTCCACAAAGGTTCTACATCATTATGTGTTTCGCGGAATGTTTTTATTTCTTGACTCATGCCTTTAAAATTAACCACATCGCCTTGTTTTATGGACTTCCCGCTAAGTAGTGGATTAAAATAAATAAGGGTAATTATTGCAAAAATACTTATTGCAATTAAGTGTGGTACTAACTTTTTGAAATTGAAATTCATGTTGGATAATTTTTTTTAGAACGCCAAAAATAATTAATTGCTTGGCGTATGCAAGGGTTGTTTTTATGGTAAATACTTTGTTACTTTAATTTGATTTTATTATAAAGCAAAATAGGTTTTCAAATTATCAATAAGTGTAACCATATATGTTCTTATATGCCTTGTCCCGTTGTTATTAAACGGGACAAGCAAGGTTGTTTTTTAAAAGCTAAATGTTTTGGAATATGGTAAATTCAATGTTACTTTAAATTGATTTTACATCAATGTAATTATTGTTTAATGACAAAGTGTATCAAAATAGGAATTGTTTTTTTGTGAACAACTCATATAATAATATGCGAAACAATTACTGCTACCTGCTATAATTAGGTGCTTCGCGGGTAATTATTACATCGTGTGGGTGGTTTTCGCGTACGCCAGCCGAAGTTATTTTTATGAATTGTGCTTGCTGCAATGCCTCAATATTTTTTGCACCACAATAGCCCATTCCAGCGCGCAAGCCACCAATCATTTGATATACTACTTCTGCCAATGTTCCTTTAAAAGGCACACGCCCCGAAATACCTTCGGGCACTAACTTTTTAATATCGTCTTCCACGTCTTGGAAATACCTGTCTTTGCTGCCTTGCTGCATAGCTTCTATTGAACCCATACCGCGATACGACTTGAATTTACGTCCTTCAAAAATAATTGTTTCGCCCGGCGATTCTTCTACACCTGCAAATAAACTACCAGCCATAATGCACGATGCACCTGCGGCCAAAGCCTTTACAATATCGCCAGTAAAACGTATGCCACCATCAGCAATAAGCGGAACTCCACTACCTTTTAGCGCATCTGCAACATTCATAACTGCGCTTAATTGCGGAACACCTACACCAGCAATAACGCGTGTGGTGCAAATACTACCTGGCCCAATACCAACCTTTACACCATCGGCACCAGCAGCCACCAAAGCCAATGCGGCCGAGGCTGTAGCAATGTTGCCAACAATAATTTCTAAATTAGGATATAGTTTCTTTGCCTTTTTCAAGGTATCAATTACACCTTTCGAATGTCCGTGCGCAGTATCAATAATTATGGCATCAACACCTGCTTTTACAAGTGCTTCTATTCTTTCATAGGTATCGGCAGTAATTCCCACAGCAGCGGCCACACGTAATCGTCCATGTTCGTCTTTGCAGGCATTGGGGCGAATTTTTGCTTTTATAATATCCTTGTAAGTAATTAATCCAGTAAGTTTATTATCGGCATCAACAACGGGTAATTTTTCAATTTTGTGGGTTTGCAAAATATCTTCGGCGGCAAGCAAATCGGCACCATTGGTAATGGTAACAACATTTTTACTCATCACCTCAGTAATAGGGCGTTGTAGTTGTTTTTCGAAACGTAAATCGCGGTTGGTAATAATACCTACTAACTTTTTGTTTTCGTCAACAACAGGTATTCCACCAATTTTATTTTCCTTCATCAGGTTCAACGCATCAATAACTTTGGCGGTATTTGGCATTGTTACAGGGTCTTGTATCATACCGCTTTCACTACGTTTTACCTTTTTTACTTCGGCGGCTTGCGCTGCAATGCTCATGCTTTTGTGCAATACACCAATACCACCTTCTTGTGCTATTGCAATTGCCAATTTATGTTCGGTAACCGTGTCCATAGCGGCACTAACAATAGGCGCACGCAATATTATTTTTCGTGTAAAGTATGATGTGGTGTCTGTTTCTCGCGGCAACACTTCGGAATATGCTGGCAATAGAAGTACGTCGTCGTAAGTAAGTGCTTCTGCAATAATTTTGGGATTGTATTCCATTTGATTTTTCGTTTTTCAAATAGCGTGCAAACGTACACGAATTTTTTGCATTAAAAAATGAAGAGAAGTGAGTAAAGTATTTTAAGTAATTATAGAGTTATATTCAACTTTGTACAAACACAAATGTTTTTATTTTGAACTATTTTTTAGTTGAGAAAACAACAATATAAAGTAAATTGTTTTTACAACCAACATTAAACTACATCAACAATTTATTAACATTCAACACAAAAAAGCCCCTTTTGGTTTGCAGTTAATAAATTTAATCTTTTATTTGTTTAACATTTTTTCGATAAAGAAATGCTAACAGAATTAGCAGTGAAATATACGCGGCAATTGCAACAATGGCAAGGGGTGTAGGTAATAATATAATAAGAATAAATAATTTATATAGTGAAAAAACAATTACAAACCTTAACAGCAGCAATTGCTTTTGCGTTTGCAAGCCTTAGTGCAAATGCGCAAAATGTAAATATACCCGATGCTAATTTTAAAGCTGCGTTGGTTAATGACGCAGTTATTAATACAAATAGTGATACCGAAATACAAGTGAGTGAGGCTGCGGCTTATGCAGGAGCAATTGATGTGCAAAATTTAGGGATTAGCGATTTAACAGGTATTGAAGCGTTTACAAACATTACAAATTTAGACTGTTCTCAAAATAGCCTTACAAGCTTGAATACAACCAGTAATACTTTATTAACAACATTAAAATGTTACACTAACCAAATAGCAAGTTTAAATGTAAGCAGCAATCCACTACTCACCGTTTATTGGTGTTTTGATAATGACCTTACTACATTAGATGTTAGCAACCTTATATCGTTAACACAATTTGATTGTAAAGTAAACCAAATTACAGCCTTAGATATATCGCCTTGTGTAAACCTTGACTACATTGTTTGTAACGACAATAGTTTAACATCATTAAATATTGCAAATGGTAACAATATAAATTTTAGTGGCACTGCATTTTTTAATAATCCTAACCTTAGTTGTATTCAAGTTGACGATATAGCTTACTCAAACACCAATTGGTCAAATGCAAAAGACACTATGGCAAGTTATAGTACCAATTGTTCATTTGTAGCTAACTTTACTTTCGGTTCTACTGTTTGTATAAATTCAACAGCTACATTTACAAATACATCACAAGGCACAACTGGTGGTACAACTTACTTATGGGATTTTGGTGATGCTAATACTTCTACATTACAAAATCCAACACATGCATATACCCTTGCCGGTGCTTATAACGTTACATTAACAATCACTGACTACATCAGTTCTACAAAGTCTTCTGTAATAACAGTAAATACTGCTAATGCATTCGGCATTAACGATACTACAATTTGCTTAGGTAGCGACGTTTCATTATATGCTTCTGGTGGCACATCATACTCTTGGACTGCATCCAACGGAACTATTGCCAGCCCAACAAGTGCAATAACTACAGCAACGCCTAACGCAGTAGGCGCGCTTACCTATGTTGTTACAGCTACTAATAGTAATGGCTGTAGTGCAAACGACACAGCTTTTGTAACGGTTAATTCTACAACTGCTCCAACAGTTTCTATATCATCAAACTTAGGAAGTGTAGTTTGCCCTAACTCTAATGTAGTTTATACAGCTACTGCTTCAAATGCTGGCACAACACCTACCTACCAATGGAAAAGTTTCAATAATATTATATCTGGCGAAACAAATGCAACTTACACTGCATTAGACGTAACGGTTAACGATAGCGTTACTTGCGTGGTTACAAGCAGTAATTCATGTGCAAACCCAACATCAGTAACAAGTGCTGCAATAGAGTTGCAAGTGAGTAACATAATGGCACCACAAATTATTACCAATGTTGCTTGCTTTGGTGGCAACACCGGTAGCATAGATGTTACTACTAGTGGAGGTACAGCACCATACTCTCATTTTTGGAGCGGTGCATCATCGGCCACAACAGAAGACATAAGCTCAATTTCGGCAGGTACTTACAATGTATATATAAGTGATGTAAACGGTTGTAGTACTGCTATAAACGGGCTTGTGGTAACACAACCTGCCTTAGGTATTTCGGCAAATTCAATGGTTACAAACATAGTTTGTAATGGGGCAAATAACGGAGCAATTGATGTTACGGTTTCTGGTGGTACGACTCCATACACATATCAATGGAGTGGTGCTTCAACTGCAACTACCGAGGATATTAGTTCTTTAACCATTGGTTCATACAGTGTTTTAATTACTGATATGAACAATTGTACTACTAATATAAATGGACTTGTGATTACACAACCGGCCTCAGGTATTTCGGCAAATTCAATGGTTACAAACATAGTTTGTAATGGCGGAAATAACGGAGCAATTGATGTTACGGTTTCTGGTGGTACGGCTCCATACGCATATCAATGGAGTGGTGCATCAACCGCAACTACCGAGGATATTAATTCTCTTACCTTTGGTTCATATAGTGTTTTAATTACTGATATAAACAATTGTATAACTGCTATAAATTCACTTGCAGTTACACAACCAACGGCAATAGGTGCTAATACCAATATTACAGATGTTTCTTGTAATGGCGGAAACAACGGAAGCATAGATTTAGCGCCAAATGGTGGAATATCGCCTTATACTTTCTTATGGAGCAATTCAAGTGTGGCTGAAGATATTGGTGGCCTATCAGCTAATTCATATTCAGTAACTATTACTGATGCAAATTTATGTACGAAAGTAATTGCTAATATTAATGTGGCGCAACCTTCGGCGGTTGCAACTCCTACTTTAACAGTACAAAACAATTGCGGAAACTCAACACTTATTGCAAGCAATGTTACAGGTGTTTTAACTTGGAGTGATGCAGGTTCGGGCAATCCGCGTACGGTTACAAATCCAATTGCCTATAGCCTTACGCAAACTGTTGGAGGCTGTGTGTCGGCAACTAGTAATGCGGTAACTGCAAGTCCGTTAACAACACCTACCACATCAGCAATTACAGGTAACGCAACACCTAATTGTGGTGCAATTGGGGCTGTATATAGCGTTACAAATACCGCAGGTTCAAGCTATTCTTGGACTGTGCCAAGCGGTGCAACTATTATAACAGGTAACGCTGGCCCAAACAACAGTAGCATAACAGTTACGTTTGGCGCAAGCGGTGGCAACATTACAGTTACCGAAACCAATGCGGGTGGTTGTGTGGGCACTACAAATACTTTAGTAATTGCGCAGGTAGGTTGTGGTTGCACAGTTACAATACCCGATGCAGCATTTAAGAATGCGTTGGTAAGTAATTTTACTATAAATGTAAATCAAAATACAGAAATTGAATGTAGTGAAGCAACCGCTTATACTGGTTCTATAAGCGTTCCGTCATTGAGCATAACAGACTTAACAGGTATAGATTCTTTTGTAAATGCAACAACATTAGATTGTCACAACAATACAATAAACACCTTAAATTTATTAGCAAATACTTCACTTACTTCTTTAGTTTGCTATGGCAGTTCTATTTCAAATTTAATATTACCAACAAGTAATATTTTAGATGAGTTAATTTGTTCAGATAATGCATTAACTGCCATAGATGTAACGCAATTACCAAACCTAACATACTTTGCTTGTAACAGCAACCAAATCTCAACACTTGATGTTTCTCAAAATCCAAATTTAGATTATTTAGAATGTGCATTTAATAGTTTAACAAGTTTAAATGTAGCAACTAACACATTGCTTACCAGAGTTTGGTGTGCCGATAATCTAATTCAAACATTAAACCTATCAGCAAATACCCTCTTAACTGATATTGAATGTGCAAACAATGCATTAACAAGTTTAAATATCAAAAACACTAATAATTTAAACTTAACTATTTTTGATGCTACTGGCAATCCCAATTTAACTTGTATTCAAACAGACGATGTTACTTTTATGAACACTAATTTTAGTGCTTTTAAAGATGCAACTGCAAGTTATAGTGCTAATTGTGCTGTGCCTTTAGCAGTTGATGATATTGCAACAATAAACGAAGATGCAACAGTATATTTTTCAGTTGTAGCTAACGATAATTTTGGTAGTGATGGTGCCAGTTCAACAGATATAACGGTTGCCACAAATCCTACCAACGGAACAGCATCTGTAAACGACAACGGAACTGCCAATAACCCAACCGACGATTACATAACATACACACCAAACGCTAATTTTAATGGCACTGATGTATTTACTTATACCATTATGGATGCCACTGGCGATGCCTCTACTGCTACTGTAAATGTTACTATAAACGCAGTAAATGATTTGCCACTTGCTGTTAACGACAATGCAAATGTAAATGAAGATGCAAGTGCGAGTATTAATGTATTAATAAATGACGATTTTGGTGGCGATGGCGCAAATGTAGGTTCAATTACCATTGCAATTAATGCTACAAATGGTATTGCATCGGTTGATGATAATGGAACACCCAACAATCCGATTGACGATAAAATTAATTATACACCAACAGCAGACTATAATGGATTAGATGCTTTTACATATTCTATTACTGATGCCGATGGCGATGTATCTTCAGCAACAGTTAATGTAACTGTTATTGATGTAAATGATGCTGCCACTGCTACAAATGATTCTTACAATACGCCTTTTAATACAACACTTAATGGCACAACTGTAACCGTAAATGACAATGCAAATGATTTCGGCCAAACCCTCACTGTTAATACAACACCTGTTGTAAATGTAGCTTTTGGTACTTTATTTTTAAACGCAAATGGCACATTTTCTTATGCACCAAATAATGGTTATGTTGGTAACGATAGTTTTACATATACAGTTTGTGATAATGGCACTGCACAAAGCTGTGTAAATGCAGTGGTTACTATCACAGTTTCTTCATCAACTTTACCAACTGCAACAAATGATAATGCAAACGTTACTGAAGATGTTTCGGCAACTATTTCGGTATTAACGAATGATGTTTTTGGTGCTGATGGTGCTGGTTTAGCTGCTATTACTATTGCAACACAACCCTCAAATGGTTTTGCAACTGTTGATGATAATGGAACACCAACCTTACAGACAGATGATAAAATAAATTATAGCCCAAATGCTGATTATGATTTAACCGATTCATTTACTTATACAATTACCGATGCTACTGGCGATGCATCAACAGCTACCGTAAATATTACTATAATACCTGTAAATGATGCGCCAGTTGCAATTGATAATACATCAAATACAACTCAAAATACACCAATAACATTTAACGTAACAAGCAATGATACTGATGTTGATGGAACCATTGATGCATCAACCGTTGATTTTGACAATGTAACGGCTGGAGCGCAAACTACTTTTAATGATGCTAGCGGTACTTTTACAGTTAATGGTTCTGGAGATGTTACCTACACACCTGCATTTAACTTTACAGGCACAGCTTCAGCAAGTTATTCAGTAAATGATAACGGTGGTGCAACATCAAATATAGCTTCAATATCAATTACCGTTTCACAATCTGCGCCAGTTGTAAATATCGGTGGCCCTTATGCTATTTGTACAGGGGCAACTCAAGTTTTAGATGCTGGTAACGCTGGTGCTACTTACCTTTGGAGTACGAATGAAACTACTCAAACAATTACAGTATCAACAGCAGGTGTTTATTCTGTAACGGCTACTAACTCAGGTGGTTCATCTTCATCAAACACAAATGTTACGGTGAATACATTACCTATTGCCGATGCAGGTTTAGATGCCACAATTTGTGCAGGTGCAAATACTGGATTAGCTGCGACAGGTGGTGTAACTTATTTATGGACTCCAGCAATTGGATTAAGTGCTCCAAATATTGCGAACCCTATTGCAAGCCCATCATCAACAATCAACTATAGTGTAACAGTAACAGATGCCAATGGTTGTGTTGCAAATGATAACGTAACAGTTATAGTTGCTCCAATCGCAGTAACTTCAGTATCAATCAATGCATCTGCAAATAATATTTGTGCAGGTACATTGGTAACATTTACTGCAACCCCAAATAATGGCGGAACTCCAACATACCAATGGCAAAATGGAGGACTTGATATTGTTGGTGAAACAAATGCAACATATTCGTCATCGTCACTATTAAACAACGATGCAATTACGTGTATTATGATTAGCAGTTTAGCATGTGCTAGCCCAACTTCTGCTATTAGTAATTCTATTACGATGATTGTAAACTCAACAGTTATTCCTTCGATAACAATCAATGCTTCCGCAAATAATGTGTGTGTGGGTACTTCCATTATATTTACTGCAAGCCCAACAAATCAGGGTGCTTCACCAACATATCAATGGAAAAATAATGGTATTAATATTGCTGGCGAAACTGCCATTACTTACACATCAACTACCTTAGCAAATGCAGATGTTATAACTTGCGAATTAACAAGCAATGCTAATTGTGCATCAACCACAACAGCTATAAGTGCCGGCGTTACAATGATTATTAATTCAGCGGTTACGGCTTCCGTAATTGTTTCGGCAACAAGCACAACTGTTTGTTCTGGTTCAAATGTCGATTTTACTGCAATGCCAACAAACGGAGGTACAACTCCTAGCTATCAATGGAAATTGAATAATGCAAACGTGGGAATTGATTCGCCATTGTATTCAAACAACACTTTGGCTAATGCGGATACGATAGAATGTATGATGACAAGCAATGCTGCATGTGTTTCGGTGGCAACTGTTAATAGTAATATTATTGAAATGACCAATGGAAACGTAACGCCAACAATTACAATTAATGCTTCGGTAAATAGTATTTGCACAGGAACTTCAGTAACCTTTACTGCCTCAACAACTGATGGTGGAACTACGCCAGCATTTCAATGGAAAGTAAACGGCCTTGATGTAGGAATAAATATCTTAACTTATACAAGTACAACATTTGCCAATAATGATATTGTAACCTGCGTACTTACAAGTAATGCAAGTTGTGTTACAACAAGCACAGCAACAAGTGCAGGTGTTACAATGGTTGTAACTAATTTACCAACTGTACCAACGGTTGCTTTAATCATACAGCCAACTTGCGGAACACCAACTGCTACAATTGATTTTACAACCCAAGCAGGTGTAGAATATAGTGTTGGTGCTGGTTTTCAAGTTTCTCCAACTTTTGCAGGATTAGTTGCTGGAACATACACATTAACGGTTAGAAATACTTCAAATAATAGTTGTACTACAAACGCTGCAAGCACTGTTACAATTAACGCTGTACCAACTGCACCAGCAATACCAACAACAGCAACAACTACACAACCAACTTGCGGTGTACCAACTGGTACAATTGATTTTACAACCCAAGCAGGTGTTGAATACAGCGTTGGTGGTGCATACCAAGCATCCACAACTTTTGCAGGATTAGTGCCTAATACTTATACTTTAACTGTTAGAAGCACTACCGACAATACTTGTACAACAAATGCGGCAAGCACAGTTATAATTAATGCTGTACCAACTGCACCAGCAATACCAACAACTGCAACAACTACACAACCAACTTGCGGTGTGCCAACTGGTACAATTGATTTTACAACCCAAGCAGGTGTTGAATACAGCGTTGGTGGCCCATACCAAGCAACCACAACTTTCGCAGGATTAGTAGCAAATACTTATACTTTAACTGTTAGAAGCACTACCGACAATACTTGTACAACAAACGCTGCAAGCACAGTTACAATTAACGCTGTGCCAACTGCACCAACAATACCAACAACAGCAACAACTACACAACCAACTTGCGGTGTACCAACGGGTACAATTGATTTTACAACCCAAGCAGGTGTTGAATACAGCGTTGGTGGCGCATACCAAGCAACCACAACTTTCGCAGGATTAGTGCCTAATACTTATACATTAACTGTTAGAAGCACTACCGACAATACTTGTACAACAAATGCGGCAAGCACAGTTACAATAAATGCTGTGCCAACTGCAAGCCAAGCAATAATTACAGGTAATACCAATGTTTGTCCTTCGGCAACAACTATTCTAACTGCAAGCATTGGTGTTAGCTATTTATGGAATACTTTAGAAACTTCACAAACAGTTTCTAAAACTTCGGGTACTTACTCAGTAGTAGTAACCGATGTAAATGGTTGTACAAGCCTATCCGCAAACTTTACTATTACTGACTTCATAGTATTGCCAGTTTTTATTGCAGGCAATAACAATTTCTGTGCTGGTGACTCTACAGTACTAACAGCATCAGGAGCAATTAGCTATGTTTGGAGTACTACGGCAACTACCAATGCTATTTATGCAACTTCGGCTGGTAATTATTCGGTTATAGGAACTGATGCAAATGGTTGTAATGCAAATAATAATGTAAACATTACCGCAAACCCTCTACCAACTGCTAACGCTGGCAACGATGCTTCCATTTGTGTTGGTAGTAATACAACTTTAAGCGGAAGTGGCGGTGTTGGTTACGTTTGGAGTCCAGTAACTGGTTTGAGCAATGCGGCTATATCAAACCCAATAGCTAATCCAACATCAACTGCAATTTATGCGTTAACAGTATCAGATGCTAATGGGTGCAGTGCAACCGACAGTGTAACAATTACAGTAAATTCGTTGCTTACACCAAGTGTTTCAATAGCATCAACCGATACTACCATTTGTGCAGGCACTGCAGTAACATTTACTGCCACAATAGTTAATGGCGGCAACACACCAACTATGCAATGGAAAAATAATGGTGTTAATATTGTTGGCGAAACTGCCGCTACTTACATTAGTGCTTCAATACAAAACGGTAACTCAATTACTTGTGTAATTACAAGTAGTGATGCTTGCGCTAACCCAACAACTGCAACAAGTGCAGCAATTGTTATAGGTGTAACGCCTCTTATAAATGCAAGTGTTTCTGTAGTATCTGATGCAGTAAACAACACAATTTGTAATGGTACTATGGTATTCTTTATACCAACACCTGTTAATGGAGGCACGCCTTTGTATCAGTGGTACAAAAATGGGGTTATTTTAGCTGGTGAAACAAACGCTAATTATTCAACTATATCTTTAATTAATAATGATGTAGTGAGTGTTCAAATGGTATCGACTATGCAATGTGTGGTTCAAAATACGGTTTCTTCAAACAATGTTACAATAACTGTAACTCCTAATGTAACTTCTGCATTAACTACCTCGATTACAAGTGGTAATGATACTATTTGCGAAGGTGTAATTGTGAGTTTTGCAGCCACTGCTGGTGTTGGTATTTCTAATCCTATTATACAATGGCAAATTAATGGGAATAACATTCCACAAGCAATAGGTTTAAATTATATTGCTTCTAATTTACAAACAGGAGATATAATAAGAGCCATACTTACAAATGCAAACGAGTGTTTAAGCACTTATAATTTTCCGTCGAACCTAATAACTATGCACATAAATGCACCAATAAATTATAACCTTGCCTTTGCTGCAAGCACTACAACGCCAGCTGCACCTAATTTTAAAGTTAAGTTTACTAACAACTCGCCAAATAATAATGGTGTAAAATATTTATGGTTTTTTGGTAATGGTGCCACCGCATTTGCAAAAGACACCGTAACCTACCATTACCCATATAATGGCATTTACAGTGTTACTTTATTGGGTATTGATACTGTTGGTTTCTGTTCGGTTGATACGCTTAGAATACCAAGTTATATTGTATGTACAGGCAATGTAGCACCGGCTGCAACATGCAACCACACTGTAAATGTTACAACATTAGGGCCATTAGCTACATGTGCTGGAAGCACAAGAACACTTGTGGTAACAACGGATGCAACAAGCCCAACCTACCAGTGGAGTAATAATGGTGTGCCAATTGGTGGCGAAACACAAAATCATATAAACGCTTCTGTAAATGGTGTATACAGTGTTACGGTTTACAATGATGGTACTTGCCCATTAACTTCAGGCGATTATACTCTTACATTTAACAACCAACCACCCACGCCGCCTATTATTGCCAATGTGGGTAATTTGCCGTCATGCGGAACTGGTACGGTAACACTAACGTCAACTGGTGGTGGTTTTGTAAATTACTTATGGAATACTGGTGAAATTGGTGCAAGCATAATTGTAAGTGCTTCTAACTATTATACTGTTATTGGTACTGATGCAAATGGTTGTCAGGTGCAATCATTGCCATTTACTATTAATAACTCAATAGTTGGTACACCCAATATTTGTAAAGTAGAAGTAGATACAGTGATAAATAAAAATTATATTGTGTGGGATAAAACAGGTTTAGATTCATTAGCTGCCAAAAGATTTGTAATATACAGAGAAACGAATGTTGTAGGGGTTTTTGATTCAATAGCTTCGCAACCTTATAATAACCTTAGTAAGTTTACTGATTTAACAAGTAACCCAAGCACAGAGGCCGAAAGATATAAAATAGCGGTATTAGATACTTGTAATGGTTTAACATTGCCGAGTACTTCATATAAAACTATTTATTTGCAAGTAACACCCGGCGTTGGTTTGCATCGTAATTTAAGTTGGAATACCCCTACAGGTTATAGTGCTTTCCAAAACTATACAGTTTATAGAAGGGATAGTATTGATGGTAACTTTGAAGAAATTGCACTTATACCTTATGGTACAAATACCTATTTAGATGTTAATTTGACTGATACTACCATTTTCCTAAATGCAAAGTATAGAATTGCAGCAGAAAGTCAAACTGATTGTTTTGGAACAAAAACTTTGCGAACCCTTAAAACACCGGTATCAAACCAAAGTGGTAATGAAAAAATATTAGGGCTTGAGGATGTTGGTATTAAACACTTAGCCAAAAATACAATTAACCTAATATCAATAGCTCCAAACCCTACAAATGGAATTGTAACTATTAAGATTAATCAGTTGCACGCACAACTATCTATTGTTGATATTTTGGGTAAAGAAGTTTATAGAAACAACTTAACCCAACAATCTACAAGTATCGATTTATCAGCTATTGCGCAAGGTGTTTACTTTGTAAAAGTTACAAGTTTAAACGGCGATACTATGGTTAAGAAATTAGTGAAAGAATAAATACTTCAAAATTCAACTATTGATTAACTTTTGAAATATTTATTTAATGAGTTTGCAATGAACCCAAAGCGTTTTGGGTTCATTGCTTTTTTGTGTTGCCCTTGCCAAAAAATATTATTGATTATATAGTTCTTATACACTACACTTGCCAATACAAACGGCTATAAATAACATTTACATTTGATAAAAAAACTACTTTTTGTACTACTTATTTTTAACATCATTAATTGCAATGCCCAACTTTGCTTTAATGATATAGACTTGTCTAAAATTCCTCAAAAAGAAATTAAGGACTTGCTTATGCTGCAATATAATTGTAATATTAGATGTATCAGCGACCTTGAAGCATCATACACAATGCAACAAAATGCAAAAGATTATTACAAACAAGTACGCACTTATAGGTTAAAGGAATCATTAGAAAGTGTTTGGGAAAATTACAACAACAACAGCCCTACAAAAATATATACAGGCAGCAAGTTTTCTTTTGGTTTAATGTTGAGCAAAACCAAAAGTAATAATAGTATTATGTACAACTCAGATGCTTTTTCTAAAATAGAGCAAGGGCAAGTGCTGTATTTAAAACTAGACTTTTTGAAAGGCATTTATAGTATGGCGGTAGCGTTTGAAATAACCGCAATTGATTCAATAAAACATACCATAGAATTTAGTTATGTAAAAGGAGGTTGCAAAGCTAGTGGTAAGCAAACTCTGCAATTTGAAAAATGCAAAAATGGTGAAACTAAAATAACACACACAAGTCTTTACAAGAGCAAAAGCACCATGCGCGACATGATTTTATATCCGTTTTTCCATGCAAAAATTACCAATGCTTTTCACAGAAAATTAAAAAATATTATTGCAAAAAGTGCATTTGTTAAAAGTCAACCTTTGGCAGGTTAATGACGCATTTTTTATTATAGACAACATTTGAGGGCACTACAACATCAAAACAAAATGACATAAATAATGCTTGCCTTTTTGTTCTTTATTCTTTTTGGCAATCATAGCTATTCTTTGTTTATACTAAAACAAATTAGGTTTTCAAATTATCAATAAGTGTAAACTTATATGCTGTTATATGCCTCATCCCGTTGTTTTCAAACGGGATAAACATGGTTGTTTTTTAAAAGCCAACCTGTTATGGTATAGTTTATAACTTCATAAAAACTGACCTTATAATTCAGTGATTATATTAAATTCTAAAGGCGAAGTAGCTGGCTTTCAATTTTTTTTTTTACAACTTAAATTATTCTCGTCATTTGAAAAGATTAAAGAATTTTAGGCAAGGATAGAACGGAGCAAATTTCTGACATAGTTTTACCAGTTGACTTTAAACTATAACTCCGCTTCAATTTAGGCAGTCTAAATTTAACTTCTCAAAAAACATAGTAGTTTTGGCAGTAATTTTCAATAAAAGTCACTGCCCTTGAATTCTAATATTGTTAATTGATTTTGATAATTCTATTGAAATAGTTGCCTTATTTTTTTATACCAATATTAAAGTAAAACAGGCTGCCTCAACATTGAAGCAGCCTGTTTTACATAAATATTTCCCTACTGAAAGTACAATTAATACACTACCACTTTTTTAGTGGCAGCTATACCATTTTCATTTTTTAGCATCAATAAATAAATACCGCTTGCACTAATTTCTATTGGCAACAAAGTATTCCCTTTTGCAAAAATATTGGTATTGTGCATTACTACCTGACCACTTGCATCATAAATTAATATTTGCATTTTTTCAACTTTTGTGGTTTCAATTCTTACACCAAACTTACCGTTTGAAGGGTTAGGTACTATTACCACATTATCATTTAGATTGTAGTACTCATTTATGCCATCACTAAGAGCGCTTGGTAAAATTTTTTGGTTGCCACTTTGGTTCGATGTAGAACGTACGGTAAGCGTTTGAAAACTTTTACTGGTAAAGCATGGTTGCGCCAATTTCACATCAATAATGTAATCAACATTCGCATTAGTGGTCGTTAAATCGGTATAAGTATTTATATTGCTTTGCACCGAATCTAGTAACGTCCAAACACTATTCGATAGTCTTTTTATAACATAGTAATATGGATATTGAATACCTTCAAAATGTGTCCAACTTAGATTACGGTTTAAGCCCACGCCTGGCGTAATTTGCAAGTGCATAGTTTTAAAATGTGTGCTTGGCAAAGTAAAGTTTCCGCACGAATCTTTAATGGCTATTTTATACCTATCGGCATGTGCTGCGCTATTGGAATTTACATCAGTAAACTCACTCAACTGTGAATAATCTTTGGCACCAATTCTATTGTAAACACCCGCATAAATACCTTCTTTCAAAATTATAAATGAATCTACTTCTAAAATATTGTAAATAGATTTATCCCAGAAAATAAGATTCTTATTGTTCCCTAAAGTAGTATCTACTGTTACCAAACAAATATCGGGAGCTTGCAAAAATGATGAACTAATTGTTAAAGTATCTGAGTTTACAGCGCAGCCATTGTTCGCAGCATTAATGCCGGTAACTACGTAGTAGCCCGATTGCGTAACATTTATGGTTTGTGTGGTTGCTCCATTATTCCATAAATAGCTTGAAAAACCACTACTTGCCGTAAGTGTTTGTGAGCCACCCACGCAAGGTATTACATTGCCCACACTTGATATTGTTGGTGCTTGTGGCGCTGTATTTGAAAAGCTAATAGGCACTAAAGTAGAGGTTACAGGGCAGTTGCCATCAGTGTAAACAGTAACTGAATAATACCCCGAAACATGCGCTGTAAAAGATGGTTGTGTTTCGCCACCAATTGGAAGGCCGTTTATGTTCCATTGATAGGTTGGGATGTTAGCATTTGTGGTACAATTAAATTGAACATTTCCGCCTAAGCAAGCATTATTAATTGCTGTACCGGGCGTAATATTTACAACTTGGTTACAATTAGAAAGTGAACCGCTACATTGTATATAACTTGGTTTCAATAGCGTATCGGTACATCCTACCAAATTAACAGCCAACATCGAAACTGAAAAATTTCCGTTGTGCGGGTAAAAATGTACTGGCGGCGTTGCCCCAGCACAATTAGTACCATCGCCAAAAAACCACACAAAAGAATAGTCATTTGCGTTAGGCGTTGAGTTTGTAAAAGTAACTCCAAAAGGAGCATTGGTAAACGTGGTATTGTTGGCCGTAAACGCCAAGTTAAAATCACTATTTATAATGCCTAAATTTAGCCCATTGTCTGTCCCAATTGTTGATGGCAAACTACTTACAACCCTTATTCTATATCCGTTGCCGGGAGCCGCATTGGCTGGTATTGTACAAATAATAGTTCCGTTGTGGTTAACACTTGCCAATGTTCCAATACTTATTGGATTGGCAAAACTTCCACTCGAATTTGATATTTGTGCAGTATAAATATTGCCAGCATTATATATGCCTCCGCTTGTAAATGGCACTAAAATTACCAAACTATTGCAAAATGGACTTCCGCCAATATTACCAACCGCAATAGCATTTACGCAAGTATTTACAAGCAATGAAAGGCTATTGCTATTTGCTGGATTACCGCTTATACATGCAGCGTTGCTAATTAATTGCGCACTCACTGCATCGCCATTTTGCAAATTTGAAGTTGTAAATGTAGCAGCATTTTCGCCTAAAATAGTTATACCATTTATGCTCCACGTGTATTGCGGATTAGCACCGCCATTGCTTGCATAAGCTGTAAAAGTAGCTTCGGCACCCGCACAAATAGTTGAAGCATTACTTGCAATGGTAAGACCTGCTACTACTGGCACATTTACTTGTAAATTTATAATATTTGAATATGCCGGGTTGTTGGTTACACAATTGTCATTGGATGTGATAATTGCAGAAATTAAATCAGCATCAGTAAAGTTAACACCGCTTAATATTTGATTTGTAGCATTAGGAATATCCACACCATTTAATAGCCATTGATAAGTAATGCTGTTTAATCCATTTGCTGGCGTTGCATAAAAGTTAACATTATCACCCGCACATATTGCATTGCTTGCTGTATTAATAGTAAGCGCAGCAGTAACATTTTGCGTTACCTGCATTGTAATATTATTGGAAACTGCCGTACCACCCACTGCACAGGCTGATGAAGAAACCATTTCGCACGTAAAATCATCTAAATTATTAATGTTCGATGTTGTGTAATTTGCATTGATAGCACTACTAATATTTACACCATTTTTTTTCCATTGATACGTTGGGTTTGCTCCACCATTTGTTGGCGTAGCATCAAAAGTAACTTGTGTACCTGCACATAATGCATTGGCGACTGTTGCTATGTTTACTGCGGCAGTTACTGAACTTGAAACAACCATAACTAAAGGTATAGAAGTTACTGGCGAACCACTTGTACAAACTGCATTACTCGTCATGGTTACAACTATTTGGTCATTGCTTTGTAAGCTATTTGAACTGTAAATTGATGACGTAATTGCAGGAATTATGACACCATTTAATTTCCATAGATACGTTGGTGCTAAGCCGCCACCAATAGGGTTGGCAATAAACGTAACCAACTCATTAGCACATATAGCAGTGCTTGATGATGTAATAGAAACACCCGCTGCAATGGTTTGACCCACCGTCATAGTTATTGAATTTGAATTTACCGAAGCATTGCTTACGCAGTTGGCATTACTCACAAATGTTAAACTAAAAATATCATTATCATTAATATTGCTTGTGCTAAAATTTGAAGCGTTTGCACCCGCAATATCAATACCGTTCCTTTTCCATTGATACGTTGGGCTTGTGCCACCATTGTTTGTGTTTACATTAAAATTGGCTACCGAGCCACTACAAATTGACGTAGTATCCACAATAATAAAAGCCGTTGCCGCAACATTTGCATTTACGGTAATAGCTATTGCATTTGATGTAGCTGTAACACCCGATGCGCATCCAGATGAAGATACCATTTCGCAAGTAAAAATATCATTATTATTTGCGCCAGTTGTTGTATAATTTGCACCTATAGCACTATTAATAATTACATTGTTTTTTTTCCATTGGTAGCTTGGTGTAGTTCCGCCATTTGTTGGCGTGGCAGTAAATACAACTGACGCACCAGCACAAATTGTAGTTGCATTTGCCACAATATTCACCGCCACACTTACTTGCGATGTTACAATAATAATTGCTGGTGCTGATGTTGCTGGCGAACCGTTTGTGCATCCTGCATTACTTGTCATTATGGCAATTATTTGGTCATTGTTTTGCAAACTGCTATTGCTATAAGTAGCTGATGAAATGTTGGGAACCAGTACGGTATTCAAATACCACTGGTACGTTGGCGCACTGCCACCGCCCACAGGGTTTGCAGTAAATGTAACAGTTTGCCCAGGGCATATTGTATTGCTACTGGCACTAACAGTTACATCGGCAGTAACAGTTTGCCCCACACCAATTGTAATTGAGTTAGAATTAGCGGGGCTGCCAACCGCACAATTGGCATTACTCGTCATTACCAAACTAAAAATATCATTGTCGTTGATATTGCTAGTGCTGTAATTTGCTGATGTTGCGCCTGCTATAGAAATTCCATTTTTCTTCCATTGGGAGGTGGGATTTGTACCGCCATTTGTTGGCGTACTTGTAAAATTAACCACTGTGCCACTGCAAATACTTACTGTATTACTTGCAATTATTACACTTGCAGGAATGTTACTATTTATAGTTAATGTAATAGCATTTGAGGTAGCTGGCGAACCTGTTGCGCAACCCAAAGAAGTTGTCATAACAACTGCAATCACATCATTATTACTCAAATTTGAGCTTGAATAACTCAATGAAGCTGCTCCTGCAATATCTACACCGTTCAACTTCCATTGGTAGGTAGCTAAAGAACCACCATTTACTGGGCTTGCTGTAAACGTTACTGCTGAACCTTGGCAAATATTATTTGAAGATGATGTAATACCAATCGATGCAGAAACAGCATTACCTACTGATATTGACAAAGTCGTTGATGTGGCTGGCGAACCTGTTGCACAACCGCTACTCGACGTCATCACAACAGAAATTAAATCGTTGTTTGCCAATGTGCTTGATATATAAGTTGCCGCAACCTCTCCATTAATATTTACGCCGTTCTTTTTCCATTGGTAAGTTGGTGTAGCACCACCTCCTGTTGGGTTAGCGGTAAATGTTACGCTTTGCGCAGTACAAATATTTGTTGAAGTTGCGCTAACTGTTACCGAAGCTGCAACCGAACCAGTTACATTTATTGCCAAGGCGTTTGATGTGGCGCTTGTGGCAGTTACACAATTTGCATTGCTTGTCATCACAACAGTAAATAAATCGCCGTTAACGGCAGTGGTAGTTGTGAAAGTTACCCCTGTTGCACCACTAATATTTACGCCATTCTTTTTCCATTGGTAAGTTGGTGCTGTGCCGCCATAAGTTGGCGTAGCTGTAAATGTAACAGCATCGCCATTGCAAATAGTTGTGCCGCTTGATGTAATGCTTACAGCCGCCGGCACTAAAGGTAATACCGTAATTGTGTATGTTATACTTTGGCTTGTGCCGCAACTATTGGTTGCATACAAAGCATAGTCGCCAGCAACAGTAATTGCCAAACTATTGCCCGTTGCGCCAGAAATTGGCGTACCATCTTTGTACCAATTTTGCGATGTTGCACCTGTTACACTTCCTATTAAAGTAAGCGTTGCACCGCTACAAATAGTAGTGTTAGTAGGTGGTGTAACCGATATTGCCGGGAATGAATTTACAACCACATTTATGGCTGTAGAGTAAGCACTACCACATTGGTTTGTAATTTTACAACGGTATGTTCCAGTTGTAGTAACATTGTATTGTGTGGTAGTTTCGCCAGCAATATCATTGCTATTGTTTTGCCATTGGTATGTTACGTTGGGCACGGATGTACTTGCCGTTAACAAAACATTATTGCCTGCACAAAATGTAAGCGGTTGGCTACCATAACTAACAGTAACTGCATTAGTAGGTGGCGTAGTTGTAATAACTATTGGCAACGTAATTGTATCAGTGCAAGCACCGCCATTGCTGGCAATTAGCGTTACATTATAAGTGTTGGAACTTGTATAAATATGCGTTGGCGAATTTCCATTGCTTACGCCATTGTCACCAAAACTCCAATTGTAAACTGCGGTTGCAGCACCATTACCAGTTGATGTGTTTGTGAAACTCATAACAGAACCTGTGCAACCATTGCTATATGTGAAGTTTGGATATGTAATATCGGCACAAACATTAAAGGCTTTTCCTTGTACAATACTCCAAACATTTGTACTATCCATTGCGCGTACAAATACCTTGTGAGCACCAGCAGTTAAGCCACTCATTGGCACATTTAAGTTTGAGATGGAAACAGAATCTGCGTAAGCACCAGTGTTTATAAGTGTTCCATTGCCAACGCCTGGGTCAGTATCAAAAAAATATTCTGCTTTTTTAATGCGTCGTTTTCCAATAGTTGATGTGGCTGTGCTTAATACCGTAAAATTTCTACCATCTACAATGCTCCAAACGCCGTTGGCATTACGTACCCTAAAATATACTCTGTGAATGCCTGCCGAAAGTGAGCTTACTACTAAATTTTGGGAAGTAGAGATAGAATCAACAGGTGTAACAACAGCTATTGCTGTGCCATTGCCGACACCAGGGTCAGTATCAAAAAAGTATTCTGCTTTATTTATTTTGGGAATATTAAGCGATGCCAAAGACGTAATTGTAAAATTACGTGAATCAACTATGCTCCAAACTCCTGATGTGTTGCGCACTCTAATATATAAACGATGCTGACCAACACTTAATCCCGTAAGCGTAATGCTTAAATTTTTTGAAATAGAATCGGCGGTAACAATGCCTGTAACTGCTGTGCCATTGCCAACGCCAGGATCAGTATCTATAAAGTACTCGGCTTTGCTTATTTGTGCAGTTGTAACGCTAGCTGCGGTTACAATAAATGGACGAGAGTCTGCAATACTCCAAACGCCAGATGTATTGCGCGCCCTAATGTAAAGCCTGTGCAAACCAACTGAAATACCTGTTAAGTTTATTGCTAAAACTTTCGCAATAGAATCGGCAGAGGTAATGCCTGAAATGACTATTCCATTGCCAACGCCAGGGTCCGTATCTATAAAATATTCTGCTTTGCTTATTTGTGGAATAGTTGAAGAAAGTGATGTTATAAATACCGGCCTTGAATCGGCGATACTCCATTTGCCGTTTGTGGCACGCACTCTAATATATATTCTATGCGTACCAATTGAGAGGCCAGAAACAGATATAGAAAAATTTTTTGAAATGGAGTCAGCGGCTGTAATACCTGAAATTACAGTTGCATTATTAACTCCGGGGTCAATGTCCCAAAAGTATTCTGCCTTATTTATTTGTTGAGCCAGCACTGCGCCAACCAACAACAGCAAAAATGTTGTGAGGTATATTTTTATTTTATGCATGGCGTAAACAATTTAAAATTAATAATTGAAAATAAAAAAATGCAGAATGTCAAACTAAGAAAATCTTAGTATGTGTTTTCAAACTTTACATTTGCACTTTATTTTTTAAACTTGTCTTAGTTTTGTTTACGTGCCTTAAAATTAAGGTTAAGAGTGCCGTTTTGTGGAACAGCAGCGTTACCAATATTTATTTCGTTTACTTGTGGAATTGCAGGTATAATACCCATTTGATTCATTGCTAAACCTCCGCCATATATACCTAAATCGGCACCATCACTTGCTGCATTGTGGCCTGGCGATGTAGTTTGCAGTCTCCAATTGTAATTATCAATCTCATCCCAGTACCAACTTACTGTTTGTATGTTGGTAGAAACAAATAACGGGTCTATTTGGTTTTGGTTATTACTACCTGTACTGCCTGGTAATGGCAATGCAAACGATGCTATTGTAATACCAAAAGTTAGGTTATTAGTAAAAACACAACCATTGTTTGTTCCAGACGAAAAATTAGTATTATAAAAAATATTATTAGTAAAAATTGTACCAGATGCTGTCCAACTTGTGCTATAGCTTTGTCCTAAAATAATGCAATGATTAATAATCGTATTTGGTGTTAGCACATTTGCATAAAAATAAGCACTATTAGAAATTTCAATACTATTGTTTGTAGCTTGATAATGGTTGTTAAATCTATCAAAATTGCAACCTCTAATAGATATGCCAGAGCAATCATTTGTTTGCTCTTGTATTTGATAGCCTGCACAACGCTCAATTGTTATGTTGCGCCCATGAGAAATGTATATGTTTCCAAAACCAAAACCTATTAATTTTACATTTGTTGAACTTTGGTTTATAGCAGTGGAATCTATATAAATGTTCTGCACAAATACTCCTTGCGTGTTTTGAGTTGCTCCTCCAATATTGCGCCCTGGTGCAATTATGATTAAGCGTTTATTTACAGTAAAGTCGGCATATGCAGTTGAAGAACCAGATACATAAATAGTATCATTGTTAGACGAGGCAGCGATAGCTGCGGTAATGTTAGTGAACTGTGCGCCACCCAAACCATTGCCACTTACTGTACGCACAGTGGCGTTAATTGTTGTTGCGGCTAATAATGTAGCTGCAATTAAAGTGTAAATTTTTTTCATTTTTATATTATTTATTTGTTTGTATTTTTTCTAAAATTATAAACCAAAAATATAAAAAATTTTGTTGGTGCATGTTTTTATTATGTTTAGAGTAAAGTATTTGATGTTGATGGCAAATTTTAATCATCAAAATCATTTGGATAACAAAAAACATTCATCTGTTTTTACAAAAAAAAATATTCTGCTAAATAGTTTGAACCATTGTATAAAAGCGTTAAAAAACTAAAATTTGCAAGTATTTTGTTTTTTAATAACGTTGTAAACAGCCTTATTTGCGTAGCATTGGAAATAAATTTATAAAACACGCTACCAACATAAATTGAAAATTTTCGCACCAAATATTTCTGAAAACAAAGACTTTAAAGTATTCGTTTTTGCACTTTGCACTTTATATTTTGCGCTTTGCGCCCAAGCACAAAACATGGTAGTAACTGCCAAATTAGATACCAATAAAATTTTAATTGGTGACCAGATAAACCTTGTTTTGCGCGCACAAGCAGCTACGGGTACAAAAATTATTTTCCCAACAACAATTGATACTTTAAGAGATAAAATTGAAATAGTAAAACAATCTAAAATTGATACTAGTTACAGCCCCGACAAACAACGCTACGAACTTTCAAAAATAATTACAATCACAAGTTTTGATAGCGGATATTACGCCATACCCCCTTTTATTTTTTATGCCGATAATGATACAGTAAATGCACTTTCAACGCAAGCATTACTGCTTGCTGTGCAAACACTTGCTGTGGATACCACAAAAGCTTTTCGCGATATAAAACCACCATTAAATGCACCACTTACGTTTGATGAAATATTGCCTTATTTAATAGGTGGTTTTTTATTAGTTGCAATAATTATTGTGCTAATTATTTATTTGAAAAAGCGAAAGAGAAATGTTGTTGTAATAGCTGAAAAGCCTAAAATAATTATTCCTCCTCACATTGAGGCATTAGAAAAATTACAAGTACTAAAAGACGAAAAACTTTGGCAAAATGGTTTTGAGAAAGAATACCACAGCCGTATTTCAGATATAGTAAGAACCTACATTGAACAACGTTTTGGCGTTACCGCTTTAGAACAAACTACTGATGAAATAATGCGCCACACACTCACATTAGAAAGCATTACTGAAGACTTAAGAATAAAATTAAAACAAATTTTGATGTTGAGTGATATGGTAAAATTTGCGAAAGAATTACCCTTACCAAATGAAAATGAAATAAGTATTGACAACGCTTTCGTATTTGTAAATAATACTATTGCGAAACAAAAAATAGAAGAAAACTACAACGATAATTTAGAGGAAATATAATTTCATTACATCAGAAAGATGTTTAGGTTATGAACACATTAAACGACATATCATTTGCAAGTGCTTGGGCTTTTTGGCTACTACTGTTATTACCATTGCTAATAGTTTGGTATGTTATGCGCCACAAGCAAATGCACCCAGAACTAAAAATGTCGACCCTTGCATTTTTTGATTTAAAAAACCGAAGTGCAAAAGTAAAATACATGCACCTGCCTTTTATGCTGAGGTTGTTGGCTTTGGCATGTTTAATAATTTGTTTGGCACGTCCGCAAAGTAAAAAAAGTTGGCAAGATGTGCGTACCGAAGGCATTGATATTGTGATAGCTTTAGATATTTCGGCATCAATGCTTGCCCAAGATTTAAAACCAAATAGGTTGGAAGCTGCCAAAGATGTTGCAATAGATTTTATTGATAGTAGGGTAAATGATAGAATTGGATTGGTAATTTTTAGTGGCGAAAGTTTTACGCAATGTCCGCAAACAACTGACCATGCGGTGCTCAAAAATTTATTTAAAGATATAAAAACTGGAATGGTTAATGACGGTACTGCCATTGGTTTAGGGCTTGCCAATGCCATTAATAGAATTAAAGATAGCAAGGCAAAAAGTAAGGTAATTATTTTGATGACAGACGGCGTTAATAACAGTGGAAACATAGCTCCATTAACGGCTGCGGAAGCTGCAAAACCATTTGGCGTGCGGGTTTATACCATTGGTGTTGGCACACGTGGTATGGCATATTCGCCAATTGCAGTTTACCCGAATGGGCAATATGCTTATGATTTTGTGAAATGTGACATTGATGAGCCTACCATGAAAAAAGTTGCAAGCATTACGGGAGGCTTATATTTTAGGGCAACAGATAAGCATAGCCTCGAAAAAGTGTACGCACAAATAGACAAGTTAGAAAAAACGATAATCGAAGAAAAACAATATAGCCGTAAAAGTGAATGGTTTTGGCCATTGGCAGTGCTTGCCTTTGCGTTGCTAGTGCTAGAATATGTTATTAAAAATTTGTGGTTAAGGGTGTCGTTGTAATTGTTTATTTATTCTGATAAGGAAAACTTTCAAAATAACATTCCCAATATTCTTGTGTACTATGCGCCAATCAATTGTTACCCAAGATAGCAACCAAAATACTTTGTTACCAACAAGCATACACTCATACAAAAGCAAAACCAGAAAATGAGTTGTTTATAAAAAATTCGTGAGGGAGTAGAAGCCCTCTATAACTCCACTAAATAGGGGAGTTACGAATGATGTTAGCATTATTTATGTAGTGTGAAGCGAAGATTAAATGTTTATCACGAAAAACTTAAATAGTGCACTACCTCACCAACCCTTCACTCAATAAATATTCAACAATTTGAACAGCATTTGTAGCAGCTCCTTTTCTTAAATTATCTGCCACTATCCACAGGTTAATTGCTTTGGGGTGGCTTGTATCTTTTCTAATTCTGCCAACAAAAACTTCGTCTTTTCCATGCGCCAATAGTGGCATTGGGTATTGCAAGTTCAACACATCATCATGTACTATTATTCCTTTTGTTTGTTGCAATGTTGCAATAACTTCTTTAAGGTCAAAATCATTTTCAAATTCAATGTTTACACTTTCGCTATGTCCGCCAACTACTGGCACACGCACCGCGGTTGCAGTAATATTTATTGCATCGTCTTGTAAAATTTTCTTTGTTTCGTTTATTATTTTAAGCTCTTCTTTTGTGTAATTGTCATCCGCAAAAACATCGCAATGTGGTATGCAATTTTTATCTATTTGGTATGGATAAATTTTATCGGCATCAATTCCGTTACGTTCATTTTCCATTTGCGCCACTGCCTTTACACCAGTGCCAGTAATGGATTGGTAGGTTGAAACTATTATTCTTTTTATTTTATATTTTGTATGAAGGGGCGCCAAAACCATTACCAATTGTATGGTGCTGCAATTTGGGTTCGCAATAATTTTACTAACACTTTGTATTGCCTTTGCATTTATTTCGGGCACTACCAAAGCATTATTGGGGTTCATGCGCCACGCCGAAGAGTTATCAACTACATAACTGCCAACCGCTTCAAACTTAGGTGCCCATTCTAAAGAAACGCTGCCTCCTGCCGAGAATATAGCCACATCTGGCTTGGCATTTACAGCTTCTTCCAAACTTTGTATTTTGTAATTTTTACCATTAAACACAAAATTGTTGCCCACACTTTTTGCTGATGCAACCGGAATAAATTCTGTAATTTTATTTGCAATTCTTTCTTGCAAAACTTTTACCATTTCATTGCCTACAAGTCCTGTGGCGCCTACTAATGCTAATTTCATATTTATTTATTTTTAGTTCAAAAATTTAAAAAATTCGTAGTCATTAATTCTGTATGTTGTTCAATTATTGAATAATTAAATATCATTCATTCGACTGCCTTCCCAAAAAAAATCTCATCACAGCGTTCACAGAGGCTGAAGAGTTACACTGTTTTTACACATGTATTTGCACTAATGCAAATTATGTTTAAATAGTTCATTTCAATGCTAATTTCATATTTATTTTTGAGAATCATAAGCTATTTTTTTATTTTAATTTACTTCTCAAACACTCTGTAATTGGGGGTTAAGCCCGCAATGATAAACTAAAACACTCTACTAGCAGGCATTGAATTTATACCCTAATTGCATTATCAAATGACACTGATTAAATTTTAGCACTACCATACTCCATCAAATAAGCTTTTATAAAACCATCCAAATCACCATCTAAAACAGCTTGTGTGTTTGACGTTTCATACTCCGTGCGCACATCTTTAATAAGTTTATAAGGGTGTAACACATAGTTGCGAATTTGAGAACCCCATTCAATTTTTTTCTTACTACCCTCAATAACATCTGTTACTTCTTGCCTTTTGCGCATTTCCATTTCATACAATTGCGATTTTAAAAGTGTAAGTGCTTTTTCTTTATTCTGTAATTGCGAACGTGATTCTTGGTTTTTTATTGTAATGCCAGTAGGCTTGTGCACCAGTCGTACTGCGGTTTCTACCTTGTTCACGTTTTGCCCTCCTGCACCACCACTTCTAAAAGTATCCCATTCAATATCAGCAGGATTTATATCTATAACAATGGTATCGTCGATAAGCGGATAGGCATAAACTGATGCAAACGAGGTGTGTCGTTTTGCATTTGCATCAAAAGGAGAAATGCGCACAAGCCTATGTACGCCGCTTTCCCCTTTTAAATATCCGTAAGCAAATGGGCCATCAATTTGCAACGTTACCGATTTTATGCCAGCGGCATCCCCATCTTGAATATCTTCTTCTGTAACTTTGCAGCCATGTTTTTCGGCCCACATTGTGTACATGCGCATTAGCATACTTGCCCAGTCGCAGCTTTCGGTGCCGCCGGCCCCCGAATTAATGGTTAAAATAGCACTCAAAGAATCTTCTTTACCACTCAACATATTTTTAAATTCAAGGTCTTCCAAAATTTTTGTGGTTTCTGCCAATTGGCTTTCTACCTCATTTTCAGATGCCTCATTCATTTCAAAAAAATCATAAATGGTATTCAAATCGTCAATACTTTTCTCTAAAGAAATGTAGGCATCTGTCCATTGTTTTTTCTGCTGAATTTTCTTTAAATGTTCTTCTGCTTTTTTGGAGTCGTCCCAAAATTTTGGGTCCAAACTTTTCTCTTCTTCCGCCTCAATTTGTCGTAGTAGATTATCTACGTCAAAGATGCCCCCTCAACTCAGTAAATCTTGAGTTTAAAGCTTTTAATTGCTCTGTTGTCATTTGTTCGTTATTAGTTGTTTTACTTCATCGCCAACCCTTCTCCTATAGAGAAGTGAGCCGACAAGATAATATTAGTTCTTTTTGATATTTTCAATTTTAGACATTGGCATAGTCCGAAAGGTATTCAAAGTTGGGCATAAGCTTACCATTAGCTGTAATACTGGCACGTTCAATAATTTTTTCTTTGTCATTTTCCAACAATGATGGCAATACTTTTTCTATTAAATCTCTACCAAAATCTTCGCTTGCATCGCGTGGTAATTCGCAAGGTAAATTATCAACTGCCATTACGGTAATTGTGCCATTGCTAAAAGGTTCTTCCATTTGTTCGGTAACTGTGTTGTAGCCATAAAATGGTTCGGCAATGGTTGATGCTTTCATGGTGCTTGGTATAGAGCCATCAATATCGCAAGTAATATCAGCAATTACACTTGTTCTAAACTCTGGCGAACGCATTTCTTTTTTGGTAAATAATACGGGTGCAGCCGGATTCCAGAATGAACAATGCAAAAGCAAATCGCAATATTTAGTATATTTTAAAAAGGTGCTTCTAAAAAGTTCGGGGTGCTTGTAAAATTTTTCGGTGTTCCAAGCAGTGCCATCAATAGGTTCATTAAAATTATTACTGTGCAATTGTACATACGTAGGTTCACGAAACGAGTAATGCGTAAATTCAAAAGGAGTAATACGGCGCACACCCAAAAAACCCAACAATTCAATAGCACCATTGGCTACGCGCCCATTACCAGTAATTATTATTTTAATATTAGGTAAGTTTACTTTTCTTAATTCTTCGCGCAATTCTGCTTTATCGTGACATTGGTTGGCGGGTTTAATTCCGTACAAATTATATTTTCTACCATAACCACGCAAACCATTGTATGTGCCTACAATGCCCGCATAATGCCCAAAACCAATAATGCGGTTATTTGTAATATCGGTTAAACATTCGTAATCTATCATTTGCACTTTTTTATGTAAAAGTGCTTTAATTAATTTTTGATTGTGTGGTTGTTTTTTAATGGTGTGCGAAAAAAACAGGTATTTTTTCCCCTCAATAAGCTCTTCCACTTTTACCTCTTTTACACCAACCAATACATCACAATCGCTTAAATTTTCTTGCAATTTTATGCCTTTCGCTTTGTACTCATCGTCGGTGTAGCAACGAATTGGCGATGGCTGAACAACTATTTCTGTATTAAAAAAGTTATTAATCATTACACACTGCTCTGGTGTAAAAGGCACGCGTTTATCAGGAGGTGTTTTGCCTTCGCGTAATATTCCTATTTTCATATAATTATTTTTGTTGCAAGTTATAAATATTGATTTTGTTTTGCTTGTATGCCATTATCAATTAATAAACCTACTTTTTAGTTCAGGAGTTGGTATCATACAAGAATCCTTTTTACCAAACATTTTGTATCTGTTTTTTGCAATAAGTTTGTAAACAAAATTTCTGATAAATGGCGGAATTATTATAAAAACGTACAACAGACTAATTGGAAAATTTAATTTTTTAATAATATTTAATGCCGCGCCCGATTCTGTATAAACCCTACCATTGTTGACGAGTATAACACTGCTTAGGTTTGCTTCCACTTTATGTTGGCTTAAAATTACCTGTGCTTTTGCACTTTGCAATGAACCAAAAGTATATACTTTATTTTTGTCATGCCTTATTACAAACTGCACAAAACCGTCGCATAAATTACAAACACCATCAAATAAAATTAGGTTATTAGTATCCATTGCAAATTGATATTTTTTGCAAAAGTAAGAAGGCAAACTTCAACAGTAAATTTGTTTTGTTATTTTATTGAAATGTTCCGAATATAGTGCAATAACATTATCACTATTTCTGCAATAAGTTATTAGCCTTGAGCAATGGTATTTCATCTTCATAAGCTAAAATGCAGGTATTGTTGAGTTCAGAAATTTCAATGAGAGAATGTTCGCCATCTGCAAAATTTAATAAATGCAAACGGTTGGTTAACTCATTGCTTCTATTTTTATTTCCACCCAAAGTTGCATACAAACCTCTGCGCCCCAATTGTGCTTCGCAATGCTGTATTGTGCCCACATAATTGTCATTTAATTCAAATGCTTTTACAATATCAAATGTCATCAAAATGGTTTCGTGCAATGCGTCGAAACTGATAAAATCTTTATTGTCAAATGATGTGTGGTATTCTTTGTAAACTTGGTATTTTGTGCGTATAATAGAACCAACAGGTAGGTTAAAACCTGGGGAGCAATATTGCCTTTCATCGCTTCCTCCAATGGCAAAAGGAATTGTGCTATATTCTTTGCCAGAATATTTTAGAATGTGTTCGGCAGCAATATCAGCGGCACTATTTATTTTTCGCGAACGCTTGTATGTAAAGTTACCAGCATCACCGCAACAAGTAAGCACATACCCAGCGTGTAGGTTCTTTTTTAAATTGGAACCATGTTGGCTTAAATAATAAATTATACCAATAGTTTCGGGTGCAAATACAAAACGATATGTGAACTTACGATGTGGCATATTTGCAATTAATGTATATAAAAATGCTTGTACCAATGGGCCCGAAAGCTCATTGTTTGCCATGCTCGGGTGGCACACGTAAGTAGAAAATAATATTTCTTTTTCTGATTCACCTTTCAATACCAAATCGGCATAAGTCATGCTGCCATTTTCTAGTTTACTATCAATAAAAACTTTATAATTCCCTGTTTTAGGTAATGATAAAAACTCGTTGTGTGTAATACAAAAGCCCCAAGTTTCTTTATAATATGATGTATGATAAGGCACAGCGTCGGGCATGGCTGGCAAAGTATGCAAGTGCTCTACTAACTCATCATAACTTACCTCTTTATTAATTGGAATTGAATAATTAAGTATATGCAAATTACTGATTTTAAAGTCTGCAATTTTTTTGCCTTCAGGTGTAATAATAAAGGCATCATTAATATTCCATTCTTTCGGAATTTCCCAATCAAAACATTTTGTACCAGTGGGCACTTCATGAATTTTTATAGGCAATATTTCTTTCAAAATATCAAAAGTTTGCCTTACGCCATCGCCAGTTATACTGCGACAAATGGGAAATAACTTATCAAAATATTCTTCTATTAATTGTGGTGTTATGTTGAGCATAAGTTGTAAATTGGTGTTGCGTTTTTTTAATGTAATATTCAACAATTGTTTCTGAAAAAAGACAATTGTATTTTAGTTGTTTATAGAATATTTTTCAAATCAATTTATGTTTTTCAGTTTAAAATACTCTAACTTATTCTGTAGTAAATTCCGACTCCAATTCCACTGCCTTTAAACTTTGCTTCAAAGTTAAAATTCTTTACGCCAGCAATTTTTGCGGTATTTATTATGCTAGATATTTGCGGAATAATTTCTAAATTCATACAAAATTTGTCAGAAAAATTATGTGCAAAACCAATAATATATCCAATTGAAGGTATAATCTGTCCAACGGTTCTAGCATCATTTACATTCAAATTAAACGCCAACCTTGGTTCCCATCCCTGAAAAAAGTAAGTGTCATTCATTAAATTTTTCCGTCTTTCAAATCCAACTGCAAACCCAACATTAAACAAATACGATTTTTTGTTGATTAAACTATTACCAGAAATATTTGCTGACGTTAATCTATAGCGAATAATTTTTTCGGGGCGTCTTTCTTTTTTGAATACCAAGTCTAAGCTATTTAATCCAACAATTCTGAAACCAAATTCTTTTGTAGGCACGTCGTATTGTGCGAACAACGAAGAGGAGAAAACGCTAAATACAACTATCAAAAAAGCCTTTTTAATATGTTTATTTTTTTTCATACAGACTTTTTGGGGTTTATAATTTTCATTTTTGACTTTATTTTTGTGCAATAATTCATCGGCTAATTCTTTTCAAACAAATATATTCTTTTCTTTTGTACAACCTTTATACACAATTTTTAAACCTTTACTTTGCGCTTTCGTTTATAACAACATGGCAAAGAAAAAAGTAGCAGAAAAAAATTCTATCTCAACAAAAAAAAACAAGGAAACCATGGATGTTCCTTCAGAATTTCCTATAAAACAAGGCATCATAATAAAGGGTGCAAGAGTGCATAATCTCAAAAATATTGATGTAACAATTCCACGCAACAAACTGGTTGTTATTACTGGTGTTTCGGGTAGTGGCAAATCGTCGTTGGCTTTCGATACGCTTTACGCAGAGGGGCAACGCCGGTATGTAGAAAGTTTGTCGGCTTATGCACGTCAATTTCTTGGCAAAATAAGCAAGCCGCAAGTTGATTATATAAAAGGTATTTCGCCTGCGATTGCTATTGAACAAAAGGTAAATACACGCAATCCGCGTAGTACTGTTGGCACTTCAACCGAAATTTACGATTACATAAAATTACTATTTGCACGTGTAGGTAAAACTTATTCGCCTATTTCTGGTAACTTGGTAAAACGCCATTCTGTGAGCAATGTGGTTGATTATGTGATGCAAAAACCAGTTGGTACAAAAGCATTTATTCTATCCAATTTTAGAGCTGATAGAAAAGTGATAAAGCAAATGGAACTCTATTTGGCACAAGGTTTTTCGCGTGTTTGGATAAATGGAAAATACCAACGTATTGACGAAGTTTTATCTGCCGTTAGCAGCGATATAAATTTTGAAAAACAATTAGAAAAAGCTGGTACAAAAAGCATAAAATTATTGGTTGACCGCTTGGTTGTAGAGGTTGATAAAGAAGAGCAAATGCCACGAGTTTCTGATAGTGTGCAAACCGCATTCTATGAGGGTGGCGGCGAATGCGAAATAATTATTGAAAACGATAATAGCCTACCTTTAGGTGAAATTGGTGGAGCTTTTTTCTCCAATAAATTTGAATTGGATGGAATGGAATTTACCGAACCATCCGTTCACTTTTTTACGTTTAATAATCCATTTGGTGCTTGCAAACCCTGCGAAGGTTTTGGCAGTGTTATTGGCATTGATGAAGATTTGGTTATACCAGATAAAAGCCTTTCCGTTTATGAAGGTGCAATTGCTTGTTGGAAAGGCGACACAATGAGTGAATATAAGAATGATTTTATTGCCATTTCGCGCAGTATTGATTTTCCAATTCATCGCCCTTACTACGATTTAAGCAAAGAAGAAAAAAATATTTTATGGAAAGGAACGGGCAGCTACAAAGGATTAGACGGCTTCTTTTCTTTTTTAGAAACACAGACTTACAAAATACAATATCGTGTTATGCTAAGCCGTTATCGCGGAAAAACCGTTTGCCCAGATTGCCTTGGTACACGTCTTCGTAAAGATGCTGGCTATGTAAAAGTGGGCGGCATTAGCATAAAAGATTTAATGTTGATGAGCATAAAAGATTTAATGCCATGGTTTAAAAATCTGGCTTTATCTGATAACGAAGCGCACGTTGCAAAACGACTTTTAATAGAAATAAATAACCGCTTACTTTTCTTGAATGACGTGGGTTTGGGATACCTTACGTTAAACCGTTTGAGCAATACTTTAAGTGGTGGCGAAAGTCAACGCATCAACCTTGCAACATCATTGGGCAGTAGTTTGGTAGGTAGTTTGTATGTATTAGATGAACCTTCAATAGGGCTGCACCCGCGCGATACGGAGAATTTGATACGTGTTTTGCAGTCGCTAAAAAAAGTGGGCAATACGGTTGTAGTTGTAGAGCATGACGAAGATATTATGCGCGAAGCGGATGAAATAATTGACATTGGTCCATTGGCAGGTAGTCTTGGCGGAGAGTTGGTTTTTCAGGGTAATCACACCAAACTTAAAAATGAAAAAATAAGTTTAACTGCACGTTACCTTAACGGCGATGAAAAAATAAATGTGCCTACTAAACGTCGCAAATGGCGCAATTTTATTGAACTCACAGGCGTGCGCGAAAACAATTTAAAAAATATAAATGTAAAGTTTCCACTTGAGGTAATTACTGTAATTACGGGTGTTTCGGGCAGTGGCAAAACATCATTAGTAAAACGTGTTTTGTATCCTGCACTCAAAAAAATGTATGGTGGTTATGGCGAAGCAACAGGTAGTTTCGACAAAATTAGTGGCGATTATAATTCGCTGAAAACCGTTGAATTTATTGACCAAAACCCTATTGGCAAAAGTAGCCGTAGCAACCCTGTTACATATATAAAAGCGTACGATGACGTGCGTGTGTTGTACTCCGAATTGCAACTAAGTAAACAACGTGGATTTAAACCCACTCATTTTAGTTTTAATGTTGAAGGTGGCCGCTGCGAAGTGTGTCAAGGCGAAGGCGAAGTAACTGTAGAAATGCAGTTTATGGCCGATTTGCATTTACCTTGCGAAGCTTGTGGTGGCAAGCGTTTTAAAGAAGAAGTTTTAGACGTTTTGCACAACGGAAAATCTATTGCCGACTTGCTTGCACTTACCGTTGATGATGCACTAATATTTTTTGATAATAATGGAAAGCCATCTAATATTGAAAAGAAAATTTCAGTAAGATTAAAAGCATTACAAGATGTAGGTTTAGGATATGTGCAATTGGGGCAAAGCAGCAGTACCCTTAGTGGTGGCGAAGCACAGCGCATTAAGCTTGCATCGTTTTTACTTAAAGGAAGCACCGATGGAAACACGCTTTTTGTATTTGACGAACCTACAACAGGTTTGCATTTTCATGATATACACAAACTACTATATGCTTTTAATGCCTTGGTAGAACAAGGACATACCATCATCATTATCGAACATAATTTAGAAATAATAAAGTGCGCCGATTGGATTATTGACATTGGCCCAGAAGGTGGTAACAATGGCGGTAATATAGTATTTGAAGGCGTTCCAGAAGATTTAGTAAAAGTAAAAGCAAGCTATACTGGTAAATATTTGAAGGTGAAATTATAAAAATTTTATTGCAGTATTTGTGCAATAAATGAAATATTGCAGTATTTGTGCAATAATTAAAATATTGCGTAATTTGTGCAATAAAAAATAAAATGAAACATGCAATTTTAATGGCTGATGTTATTGGCAGTAGCAAAAGAAAATCTCAAAAACTCATTACTCAATTTCAAAATTTAGTGGCATTAACGAATGATGATTTTAAAAAAAATTTGCACTCTCCACTAACTATTACTCTTGGTGATGAGTTTCAAGGAATTGCAATTACAGTTACAAGTGCAATTAAAATTATAATCTACATAGAAGAAAAAATCATTGAGTTAGGATATGATTTTAAACTACGCTATATTCTTAACTACGGCGATATAGAAACGCCTATAAATAAGAAAATTGCCTACAATATGTTAGGTAAAGGTTTAACCGAAGCACGCGAAAAAATTACACTTCTAAAAAATACCGAAAACCGTTTTTGCATTGATATAAAAAGTAAGTTATTCAATGATAGATTAAATAATGCTTTTATTGTATATCAAACTTTTGTTGACGATTGGAAAATAATTGACTTTAAAATGATTATTTTATTTATACAAAATCAACATTATAAAGAAGTAGCAAATGCAATTGGTATTAATGAATCAAGCGCTTGGCGAAGAGAAAAAAGTTTAAAAATTAAACAGTATTTTGCCACCAAAAATTTGATTTTTTCTCTCACAAAAAAATAATTTCATGTTACTAATTCTAATTAATTTATTTGTGTATGTTTTAATATTGATTGTTGGCGAATGGCTTGCCAACCGTTATATTTTCAACAGAATTAAAGAATATTTTCATTAAGATTTGGGCAATGGTAATGATGCCGAAAACAAAAATAAGGACAAGCCTAAACAGCCTAAAATATTTGGCAAAGAAGTATCTATTTCAGTTGTAAAAGGTGTGCTTGAAAGAGGACTAATAATGGCAGGATTACTTTTTAATTATGTCGCAAGTACTAACTCTATTTGGGGCATTAAAAATTGGTACAAGGCTAGACAAATCTAAAACAGAAATTTCCAATAATTATTTTCTAGTCGGCAACTTTGTTTCTGCGTTTTTAGCATTGCTCTACTATTATTTTTTCAAACATTTTAGTTGTTACTTATTTGCACAACTTGCAAATACAAAACTGAATATTTGTGTTGGTTATTGTTGAGTAATAAATTGAACAATTAATCATTTTTTAAATTTTTTTTCATAAAGTAAAAAATGCGTTTTCCTCCAAATAAAATTCTTTGATTTTAATTTTACTACTGCTTTTATACAATGTAAAGTCAATATAAAATATTACATTTATTGATACCCTTCCTAATATTGTATATTGTTTTTACATTGCGCCAAATATAAATTATGAATTTCAAATTGCTTTTTTTCGTATTAATAATTAGTTCAAATATTTTTGCTACATCAGGTAAGCTTATGCTTGTAGGCGGTGGCGGCGAAGAGATTGGAGGTTGGAGTGATGCTCCATATTCTTGGGCTGTTAATCAAAGTGTAAATAAACGTGTGGCTATAATTGCCTTTAGTGCACAAACAACTTGGATACCAAATTATTTTTTGGGGCTTGGTGCAACTGCGGCAAAAAATTTTACAATCACTCAAACTAACGCAAACCTACAAAGCACCTACGATAGCTTAATTACGTATGATGTTATTTTTTTTAAAGGTGGTGACCAATACGATTATTACTCAAATTACGCTAATACCAAAACTACATTAGCCACAACTTTTGTTTTTAATAACGGAGGGGTAATATGTGGCACATCTGCTGGCATGCACATACTCTCGAAGGTTTTATTTACGGCTGCTAACGGTAGCGTTTATCCTGAGGAAGCTATTGAAAATGTAAATAACACATACATGACTTTAAGTAATAATTTTTTGAACCTATTTAGTGGTTATGTATTCGACACTCACTTTGTTGAACGTGCACGTTTTGGACGTTTGCCGGGATTTATAGCAAATTGGAAAATATATCATAACCAAACAATAAAAGGTTTGGGTGTAGATAATCAAACTGCGCTTTGTATTGATAGCAACAATATCGGACATGTGTATGGCACAGCAGCCGTAAACTTTTACAAGTTAAATGCTGCTGATACAAGTACCGTTTCTGCAATAAATGGTGGTAAATTAATTGCAAAAAATATGAATATGATGCAGCTTACAGAAGGTTGTACTTTCAATTTTAATACCGACAGTATCACTGGTTTAAATAATTATTCAAATGTGAGCTATGATAATGAGAATACAACCTCTACTCTATTTATGAGTGCTAGCGATACTTTGCCCAACAATACTGCCTTAATAAGCGATTACAAAACAAATTATTGTACCAACTCTAGTAGAATAGTAATATTTACAACTATAGCAAACACCTATGCCAACGCAGTTTATAATAGATTTCAAAATTTGGGATGTACAAATATTCAGCTTCGTTATCTTAAAATGACAACAGCTAATTTACAAGCTTTCGCTGATGATATTTCGTTAGGAAATAGATATGTTTTCGTAAAAAACAACGTTGATACATTGATGAATGTTTTGAACAATACTGCTAACGGAATTGCATTTAGAAATAAGCTAGTAAATGATACTTGTATCTTGGCTTTTATTGGTGATGATGCACGATTGGCAGGTAAAAAAGTTTTAAAAAACTACAATGTAAGTGCTGCCGCTTATGACGGAAATTTGCAAATTGTAAATGGTATTGGAGTTTTAAAAAGCACTGTAGTTGTGCCCAAAGTTTTTACTACTGTTATAGATGTTGAAAATGCTGCATCGGGTGTGGCATATAGCATGATGAATGACACCCTTAAATATGGATTACACATTTATGACAACACATACTTAACTGTTAAAAGAGTAGGCAATTATAACAACTTAAAATGTACAGGGAATTACCCTTGCATTATCTATGAGAACAAAGCATCACAAAAATCAAATGCCTCTGTATTAGCTGCAACTACAACTATTTTTCCACGTATGGTAAGTGGTTTTGATAAAATGTTTTACCATACTATTTACGGAAGTATTACAAAAAATATTTTCAATTTTAATGATATTACAACAAGTATTGCAGCAATTAATAAAAATGAAAGTGGTATAAAAATATTTCCTAATCCTGCCAACGAAAAAGTTTTTGTAAGCACCTTAAATACTGGAAAATTTACACTATGTAATATTTTAGGAAACATAGTATTAGAAGGCAATTATTATAAAAATTTTGATATTGAAACGCGTCAATTGCCAAACGGAATTTACTATATAAGTACAATTGGTAATGACAGTACAACGCAAATTTCAAAGCTAGTTATATCTCATTAACATAATAGAAATACAAAAAATTGTTTGCATAATTTATTGATGTAACTTGCGCGAAATTTTAATCAATGACACCAAGAAAAGCATTCGAAACATCAGCAATATCAACCGAAGTAGTACTGCCAAATGATACCAATCATGTAGGCAATTTATTTGGCGGCAGGCTAATGCAGTGGATGGATATTATAGCATCAATTTCGGCACACCGCCACTGCCGACGAGTAGTTGTAACAGCTGCAGTAAACAATATTTCATTTACAAAACCTATAAAATTTGCAAGCATTGTAACACTTGAAGCAAAAGTTTCGCGGGCTTTTACATCATCAATGGAAATTTTTATTGATGTTTGGGTTGAAGACCCTACCAATGGTACCAAAATGAAATGCAATGAAGCTATTTACACATTTGTGGCAGTTGACCAAAATGGTTCACCATTGCCAGTACCAGAGTTAATACCTGAAACTGATTTGGAAAAAGAAAGGTACGCTGGTGCTTTACGCAGAAGGCAGTTAAGCCTTATATTTGCTGGCAAAATGAAACCCAATGATGCTACTGAACTTAAAAAACTATTTGTTGATTAAGTGTATACTTAAAAGTTTGATTTGTAGTAAAGTCAAGTTAGTATTTATTGGTTTGTAATTTGGAGTTTCCTAATAACCTTTATTCTAGTATTTACAGGGCTTGTTGTTTGGCAATTTGTTTGAATTGCTGCATTCAATGCACCACGCTTTGACGAATTTTGCAAGTCATAAACACAACCGTTTTACAAAATAATATTTTGTTGGGAGAAGAGAGTTACTAAAATACATCAATGAAAAGCGTTAAAGAATCAATTCCGATGTTTTATATTATTGCAAAGCCGACCTTCAAGTACGATAGCCTTTTTAAATAAGTTTTGTTAATTACAAAATTTATGTAGTTTCGCGGACTTTTGAAAAAACGTAAAACAGTATTCATTAAACAAATAACGCACATTAAATAGATATGCAGAACAAAGGTGCCATCAGATTTTTCGCTATTGCCTTAGCAGTAGTTTGTATTTTTCAGTTATCATTTACATTGATAACAAACGGCGTAGAAAAAGACGCCAAAGAGTATGCCCAAACCAAGTTTAGGGCCTTCGAAAAAACAGGTAACCCACTTGCAAAGTCAAACCCTGACTCGGTAACCGCCCGATACGAACGTAGGTATTTAGATTCTATTGCTACCACGCCAGTGTATAATATTTTACTTAAAAACTACACCTACCGCGAGTGCAAAGAGCGTGAAATGAACCTTGGTCTGGATTTACGTGGAGGTATGAATGTTACGCTTGAAATTTCGCAAGCCGACATCATCCGTTCATTGAGCAACAACAACCCTGATGCGAACTTTAACAAAGCCATTAACAATGCGATTGTTCGTCAGAAAAGTAGCCAAACCGATTTTATTACTTTGTTTGATGAAGAGTACAAGAAAATTGACCCGAATATACGTTTAGCTTCAGTTTTTAATACTTTAGAATTAAAAGATAAAATTAAATTTGAGTCAACCAACGAGGAAGTATTAAAATTAATTCGTGCCGAAAGTGCTGATGCAATTGACCGTTCATTTAATATTCTACGCACACGTATCGACAAATTTGGTGTTACACAACCCAACATTCAAAAGCTTGATGTTTCGGGACGTATATTAATTGAGTTGCCAGGTGTAAAAGACAAAGACCGTGTACGTAAGTTATTGCAAGGTACTGCAAACCTAGAATTCTGGGAAACATACGATAACAAAGAAATTCAGAATAAATTTATTGACGCCAATAAAAAGTTAGCCTCTGTATTAAAAGGTGAGGTAGAAACAGATACAATGGCAACTGCTAAAGATACAGCTAAAGCTGCTGCCACTGCAAAAGTTGATGAGAAAAAAGATACAGCAAAAAGCGCCGAAGGTTCATTAAATGCTGATGCTTTAAAAGCTAAGAAAGATACATCGAAAGCTGGTTTGGATAAGAAAAACAAAGATGAAAACCCTTTGTTTGATTTAATGCAACCTGCAGTTTACAAACAAAATAATGGTTACTATGCTGCCGAAGGCCCAGTGGTTGGTACTGCTGCCACAAAAGATACTTCGCGCATAAACGCATACTTGCGTATGCCACAATTAAAAAATATTTTTCCACGCAACATGAAATTGTTGTGGACAGTAAAACCTATAGACAAGGAAGGTAAATTCTTACAATTGGTAGCTATTAAAGTTACTAATCGTGACGGACGTGCACCGCTTGAAGGCAATGTAATTACAGATGCTTCGGGCGACTTTGCACAAAATTCTGCGAAAGCAGAAGTAAGCATGAGCATGAATGCAGAAGGCGCACAAGTTTGGAAAGCTCTTACAGGAAAAAACATTGGTAAGTCTATTGCTATTGTTTTGGATGATTATGTTTACTCTTTCCCAACAGTAAATGCAGAAATTGCTGGCGGACGTTCATCTATATCAGGTAACTTTGATATTAACGAAGCAAAAGATTTAGCTAACATTTTAAAAGCGGGTAAATTACCTGCACGTGCACGTATTGTGCAGGAAGATATTGTGGGCCCAACCTTAGGACAGGAAGCAATTAGCGCAGGTTTATTGTCGTTTGTTATTGCCTTGGTTTTGGTATTAATTTTTATGGCATTTTATTACAACAAAGCTGGTTTGGTTGCCAATGTTGCTTTAATTGCCAATGTATTTTTTATAATGGGTATTTTGGCAAGTATGAGTGCTGTGCTTACACTACCAGGTATTGCAGGTATTGTTCTTACCATTGGTTTGTCGGTTGATGCTAACATACTTATTTTTGAACGTGTGCGTGAGGAATTGCGTGCAGGATTAAATACCAAACAAGCTATTCGCGAAGGTTTTAAACATGCAATGTCGTCAATCTTAGATTCAAATATTACAACCTTAATTTTGGGTATTATACTTTACATTTTTGGTAATGGCCCAGTGCAAGGTTTTGCAACTACTTTAATTGTTGGTATCTTAACTTCATTGTTTGCCGCTATCTTTATTTCGCGTTTAATATTTGAATGGTTAATGGATAAAAATGCTACTATTCCTTTCTCAATACCAAGCACCGACAACTTATATAAAAATGTAAACATCAACTTTGTTGGTAACCGTAAAAAATACTACATATTTTCGACTATCATAATTATTGCTGGTGTTTTTGGTTTAATGAAAAATGGTTTGAACTATGGTGTTGACTTTAAAGGTGGACGTTCGTATGTGGTTCGTTTTGAAAAAGCATTGACTACCGATGAAATTCGTGCAGCTCTGAATACGCCATTTAACGGTGCACCCGAAGTAAAAACGTTTGGTAAAGACAACCAAATGAAAATTACAACGCCTTATTTAATTGATGACAATTCAGCCGAAAGTGATGCAAAAGTTGAAACTGCTTTGTTGGGCGGATTAAACACTATACCAAATGTAAAAGTTACTGAAGCAAATGTGATGAGTAGCACCAAAGTTGGCGAAAATATTTCGGATGATATTAAGCAATCGGCAGTGTGGGCAATTATTATTGCTTGCGGATTGATGTTTATATTCATCTTTATTCGTTTCCAGAAATGGCAATTTGGTTTGGGTGCGGTTGTGGCTTTATTGCATGATGTGCTTATTGTATTAAGCGTATTTGCTATATTTAACGGTGTATTGCCATTCTCATTAGAAATTGACCAAAACTTTATTGCGGCTATCTTAACGGTAATGAGTTATTCGATGACGGATACCGTTGTGGTATTTGACAGGATTCGTGAATTTTTAAGAAACAATGAAGGTAAACAATTAATAGGACGCGAAACTCCAATAATTATCAACGAGGCTTTAAACAACACATTAAGCCGTACCATGAATACATCATTGAGTATATTCTTTGTACTATTGGCTATCTTTATTTTTGGTGGCGAAGTAATTAGAGGTTTCTCATTTGCATTGTTAATAGGTATCGTAATTGGTACTTATTCATCTATTTGCATTGCAACACCAATTGTAATTGACTTTGATAAAAAAACAAAAGAAGTAGAGTAATTTACTTTTTATTATAAAAGAAAAGGCTGTTATCTTAATTGATAACAGCCTTTTTTTATAGTAGTAAGTTCGCCTCAATCTTCAGTAAACAGTTTGTTATTTCGAAGGTGCTTTATTATCCAAGTTCTGGCGTATTTATAGTTAAATAGTTTTGCGTGCCTGCCTCTAACTTGTGAACAGTCTTATAACTTTTAAGATAAATTTATAAATATTTAAAACTGTGCCAAAGTCTTTATTACCATATACTTCTATGGCTCCACCTTTTCCGTCAATACTTATTTTACCTAAATTTTTATTAGATATTCAGTAAAAGAACCTGTGTTTGAAAAATAATTTTAAAAGATACGTTTAGGCTATTGCAATACTTGGAGGCTGGAAAGGATACGCCAAAGAAAGAACTCATGGAATAACAACGCTTTGCATTGGATTAGCCTATTTTAGAGCATTAAAAGAAGGATGAAACCTGGATAGATTTGTGTCCACTCGATAGGAAACAATAAGATAAAAATTTCAACATAAACTAAAGCAAACTAGGTTTTCAAATTCTCGCTGATTAATCCAATAGCAACCGCGGACATATATGTTCTTATGTGCTTATTCCCTTGTAAGCAAACAAGACAAGTTATGGTTATTTTTTAACAGCTAATTTGTTTTTGGTATAGTTTAGTTATAAAAATTAGGGTTGTAGTTATCAACGCCAAATTTCAGAATATTTTGAGCAATGGTATTAATTATAAAAACAAAAAGAGGCTGCCTTAAAACAAGACAGCCTCTTCTATTATTCGGATATTTTCTATTTCAACATGGTAAGAATGCCATTGATAAACTGTTTTTTATTGCGGTTATCGGTATATGAAATATTATAATTATACATTCCTACAACAGAATCTCCATTATTCATTTTACCATTCCATTTAAACCTTGGCGAGCTTGATTGAAAAATTATTTGTCCCCACCTGTCATAGATATTAATATTAAAATTAGAAAAAGCTACTGTATCAAAACCCAATTGAAAACTTTCATTTAAACCATCTTCGTTTGGCGAAAATGCCGTTGGCACATAAATAATAGGAGTTGTTTCAACCGTCATCGAATCAAACCCTGCGCAACCAAACTCGTCCATTACATCAACCCTAAAACTAAGCGGGAAAAATATTTCGCGCATTATTGGTGCTGCTATTGTGTTATCGTTAAGTTCTATGCCATTGTTCCACAAATAAGTGTATTCTCCAGCATAGTCTGATTGACGTTCCACAGCTACGGCAAGCGTATTTGCCGAATTTTTTTCGTACACAAAATCGGGCTTTGCCATTACCACAAAGTTACTATCGTAACCTACCGTGCCCACCACATTTATTATACAATTATTGGTATCTAAAATATCAACATTATAAATGCCTTGAGGCAAATTAGTTATGGCTTTTGTATTTGCATTTGTGTTCCAGTTGTAACGGTATGGCGGTGTTCCACCTATTGCATCAACTTTTATAGCACCATTTTGTGCTACCAAACAAGCGGTGTTGGTACTTGTCATTAATCCGCGCAAAGTATCTGGTTCAAAAATGGTAAATGGTATTGTATCATCCAAACAATCATTGTCATTATGCAATATAACATAGTTATTACTTCTATCTAAATTTGATATTGTATCGTTGTCACTGCCTACTGCAATTGGTACATTATTGCCAATGTGCCACTCAATTGAATATGGTGGCTTTCCGCCAGATAATTGTATTGAAGCTTCACCATCAGGAATACCATGACAAGATAAATTTTTAAGCACTAAAGTATGTGCCAAACTAGAGCCATTAAGCAAAGTGCCAAATGCGATAGTTGAACAGTTATTAGCATCAACAACAGTAATATTATAAGGCCCTGGATAAATACCGTGAGCAGCATTACCTGATTGCTGAGGAAATGTGTTCCATTGAATGGAAAGTGCACCAGTACCACCACTCACAGTAGAAAACAATGAACCTGTATCTTGGGCACAATTTGAATAATTTACCGGAATAGTTGCATTTATTGCTGGAGGCTCTGTAATAACAAAACTAACTGAATCGGTACAACCACTGTTTGGGTCTATTGCTCTAAACCAGTATAAAGGCATGCCTGAAGCTGTATTAGCTGCTAAGTTATCAATATTACCATCAATTGAAGAATTTGTAGGAGGCACTGTCCAAAAATATTGAATTGGTGCGCCATTAGAACCCGAAACAGTAAAATGTGCCTCTCCATCATTTCCTCCAAAACACCCAATCGGAATTATTCCTAATCCAGCACTTGTTGAATCAATTGTTAAGCCTGAAGGAACGGTTACCGGTAAAATAACCGTGTCTTGGCAAGTTAGCCCTGCATGTGCTATAAGTATTACTGTGTAAGTAGTATCAAATGTAAGTACTGGATAATTGTGAATTGGATTAGCCACATCGCTTGAATCACCATCGCCAAAATACCATTGGTACTGATTGATGGGTGCACCATTATTTTGCACCAAAGAAGCGTCTGTAAAAACAGATGGTGTATTTCCGCAATAAGTAAGGAAACTAAAATCGGCTACCAAGGTTGCTACTGGATTAAAAATATAATCTAATGTGGTAGAACATGCAAAGCCTTGGTAAGGGATTAACTCAACAGTATAGGTAGTAAGTGTATCATAAGATGGAATAAAAATTGCTGAATTGGAAGTAATAACGGAACCTGCATTTACATTTGGGCCTGTTGGTGGTGGATAGTTTACATTAGCGTTTGCTGTCCAAGAATAACCAATATAACCATCAGGGCCAGTAACCTCAGCAGTAGTAGCTCCGCTACAATAAGATGTTGTGAGCTGCAAAGGTTGGCACGATGCATCTACATAAGCGTACCCATAATGCCCTCCAAGACTACAATCATTGGTGGTAAACTCTATTTTAATTGTTGTACCAATATAAGGAGTTAAATCTATAGATGATAAACTCCAGTTTCTATAACTGATTGAATCAAATGCACCAACTGGTAAATAAGAATTAAAACCTACACCACCCTGTCCGGCAGAAACATTATAAATGCCACATGTGGGGTTAAGAACAGTACCTGCTGCGTTGGTAATTTTTATTCTAAAGGCTGGCTGTTCACTAACAAGGTGCCCAGCATCTTCCAATAAAACCGCATATTGGTAAACAAAATTTGCATTAGTTGCATCAACGGTATAATTAAATCTTAATCTTTCTGCATCACTACCAGATTGGCTATTACCTATTCTAATTGAACGTGTACCACCCCACGGAGAAACTACTGGAATAAGAGGGATTAATGGGTCATAACCATTTACACCACTATCTGGTGTCATAATAGCAAACCTAGTATCGCTTGAAGCATCAATGTAAGTTTGTGGTGTTGTGAATGTGACAGTTGTATTTGGAATTGTCAAAGTAGGTAAGTTATTGCCTGTACCTGCTGCACAAGAACCAATATACCCTTGCCATCCAGTAAATGTACTGTCTTCTACACCAACATTACCGCAATTATATACTTGCGAAAATACATTATTTGCAGAAAAAACGCCTGCAAAAAATAATGAAAGGCAAATTAATTTTTGTATAATTTTATTCATTTTATCATTAAAAATTTAGTAAAAATATCAATTCATTATTGAAATCAAAAACCAATACGCATTAAAGTATTTTTTGCGTTAATAATTGAAAGAAATATTCCCAAATATTTTTCTTTTTTATCCTACTTTAGCACACCTTTTATAACTCACAATTTATAATTTAAAATTCATAATTTATTAGCAAAATGGCCGACGATAAAAAAGTAATATTTAGTATGGTGAAAGTTTCAAAACTTTTCCCTCCTCAAAAACAAGTGCTGAAAGACATTTATCTTTCATTTTTCTATGGTGCCAAAATTGGTATTATTGGTTTAAATGGTTCAGGAAAATCAACCCTTTTAAAAATTATTGCAGGCGTTGAAAAATCATTTCAGGGCGATGTAGTTTTCTCTCCCGGCTACACTGTTGGCTACTTGGAGCAAGAGCCACAGCTTGACGAAACAAAAACCGTTAAGGAAATTGTGATGGAAGGCGTGCAAGAAACAGTTGACTTACTAAAAGAATTTGAAGAAATAAACAACAAATTTGGTTTGCCCGAAGTGTATGAAAACCCAGATGCAATGGACAAGTTGATGAACCGACAAGCCATTGTACAAGATAAAATTGACGCAGTAAATGCTTGGGATTTAGACAACCAATTAGAGATTGCAATGGATGCTTTGCGTTGCCCCGATAGCGATGCGCTTGTAAAAGTGTTGAGTGGTGGTGAACGCAGACGTGTTGCTTTGTGCCGATTACTGTTAAAAAAACCAGATATTTTATTATTGGATGAGCCTACCAATCACTTGGATGCCGAGAGTGTGGATTGGTTAGAAAATTTCTTGCAAGAATATGCTGGAACCGTTATCGCCATTACGCACGACAGGTATTTTTTAGACAATGTTGCGGGTTGGATATTGGAGCTTGACCGTGGCGAAGGCATTCCGTGGAAAGGAAATTATAGCGAATGGTTGGAGCAAAAAGGCAAGCGTTTGCAACAAGAAGAAAAGACAGAAAGTAAGCGACAAAAAACATTGGCACGTGAGTTAGACTGGGTTCGTCAAGGAGCTAAAGGCCGCCAAGCAAAAGGGAAAGCGCGTTTGCAAGCTTATGATAAATTGATGAGTGAAGACGTAAAACAGAAAGAAGAAAGACTAGAAATATTTATTCCGAATGGGCCGCGATTGGGTAACGAAGTAATTGAGGCCATTGATGTAGCCAAAGGGTTTGATGATAGGTTGTTGTATGAACACCTCAGCATCAAGCTTCCGCCAAACGGCATTGTAGGCATTATTGGCCCAAATGGTGCGGGTAAAACCACACTCTTTAAAATGATTATGAAACAGCTTACGCCAGATGCTGGTGAATTTAAAATTGGCGAAACGGTTAAGATTAGTTACGTTGACCAAAGCCACGATGGCATTGACCCTAACAAATCGGTTTGGGAAATTATTAGTGGTGGCAATGAGTTGATTGAAATGGGCGGACGACAGATGAATAGCCGTGCTTATGTTTCGCGCTTTAATTTTAATGGTGCTGACCAAGGCAAAAAATGTGGCGTACTTTCGGGTGGTGAGCGTAACCGTTTGCACCTTGCAATGGCGCTTAAAGCCGAAGGCAATGTGCTGTTGCTGGATGAGCCAACCAACGATATTGACGTAAATACTTTGCGTGCACTAGAAGAAGGATTAGAAAACTTTGCAGGATGTGCAGTTATTATTAGCCACGACAGGTGGTTTTTAGATAGGGTTTGCACGCACATCTTAGCCTTTGAAGGCGATAGTAGCATTTACTATTTTGAGGGTGGCTACAGCGAATATGAAGATAACAAAAAGAAACGCTTAGGCGATGTAACTCCGCATAGAATAAGGTATAAGAAGTTGACTGTGTAAATTTGATTTGACGATTTGAAAATTTGAAGATGAGTAACGAACTTAAAATGTCTAGTCCTTCTAATATTCTTGTCATACCTGCTTAGGTAGGAACGCGAAGCCCCATCAATACAAAAAACAGACACTTTTTGAGAATCTAAAATATTTGAAATATGGAGTTATCATTCATCAAAAATAAAATTTATGAAATTCGCGGACATAAAGTAATGCTTGATTTTGACTTGGCAGAACTTTACGAAGTTGAAACAAGAGTTTTGAAGCAAGCCGTTAGAAGAAATTTATTTAGATTTCCTTCTGATTTTATGTTTGCATTAAGTGAAAAAGAAATTGAAAGCATGGTATCACAAAATGTTATACCCTATAAAAGCAAGTTTGGCGGTGCTTTACCAATAGCCTTTACAGAACAAGGCGTGGCAATGTTAAGCACTTGAATAATCAAATACATTATTACTCACTTTTTCCGAACTGCAAATACCATTTTAGGTTACAACAAAAACTGATGAAATCGGCGGTTCAGTGCCTAAATAAAGCGTTCCCAATGAATTGGGAAAAGTATCGTGGCAGACAGTTTTGTGCTGTAAAATCGCCTACCTTCGCAAAGCGCCAAAGCGATAGCGGTTATTATAAACGGCACTCTACAACTCGACAGATAGGTAAAAACAAATACAACATTAGTGAGAAATGAAAATAATTGAAATTACTTTTGACGACTTTATAATTACAACAGATAAATCAAAGTTGGATATTATTGCTATACACAACTTCCTTTCAAAACATTCAGGTTGGAGCAACAATATTTCATTTGACAAAGTGAAAACCTCTATTGATAATTCACTAAATTTTGGACTTTTTCATAACAACAAACAAATAGGTTTTGCAAGGGTAATATCTGACTTTTCTACAATTGCATATTTGGGCGACATTTATGTTTTGGAAAGTTACCGTGGTCAAGGACTTTCAAGAAAACTAATGGAAAGTATTATAACGCACCCAAATTTGCAAGGACTTAGACGTTGGATTTTATTGACTTCAACCGCTGAATGGCTTTATGTAAAATATGGCTTTACTAACTTGCCAAAACCCGAAATTTATATGGAATTGTATAATCCAACGGTTTACAATAAATAGGCAAAACACACTTTGGCAAAATAGTAGAACATATCAATAATAAAAACGAGCCACTAAAAGTGCCTAGCCAATAGGCGGGGTTCATTACTTCGACTTGTTTTTGAACGAAATGCTAATCAAACATTGGCTCTAAGAACAAAATTGGGTGGTAAAAAGTAGCGACTTTCCGCTTGCAAAAAATATTATGTGAAAGCCTATTTAGGCCAATGAGTAACAATTGACGTTCAAATTGACGAACCCAAAAATACCAACAATTAAGCCTATTAACAATTGACCAACCGAATAATGGTTGTAACATTGTAAAATGAATATTAATCCAATAAAAAGAATAAATTTTGTAATTGCTTGGACACAAACCAAGCTTAACAAAAAGCAGTTCATCATATTTTCAAGCATCTTAGTTGGGTTCTCTGTTGGTTTAGCGGCAATTATTTTAAAAACATTTGTTCACTATATTTTTGTTGCCGCAACATATAAGAAGTTGGGGAGCTTAAAATATTTATTCCTTTTATTGCCAATCATTGGCATATTTCTGACAGTTTTAGCAGTCAAGAAAATGCTTCACGGAAAACTCGACAAAGGATTATCTCATATTCATTATGCAATTGCCAAAAAATCAAGCTTTGTGCCTAAAGAGCAAATGTATGCTCAAATATTGACTAGTTCATTAACCGTTGGCTTTGGCGGTTCGGCTGGGCTTGAAGCACCAATTGTAATTACGGGTGCTGCATTTGGAGCTAATTATTCAAAGACATATCATTTAAACTACAAAGAAAGAACTTTGCTATTGGCTTGTGGTATTGCAGCAGGAATTGGGGCTGCTTTTAATGCCCCAATTGCAGGGGTATTATTCGCATTAGAAGTTTTGCTAATTGACATTAGTATTTCAGCCTTTACTCCGCTAATTATTTCAGCTGCAACGGGAGCATTAATTTCAAAAATAATTCTTCAAGACGACATTCTTTTGTCATTCCAATTACAACAACCTTTTAATTATAACAATGTCCCATTTTACATTCTTTTGGGCTTATTGGCTGGTGTAATTTCGGTATATCATTCTCGTGTGTTTACAAAAATTGAAGGCCTTTTTAGTAAATCACTAAATAAAGTTTATTTGAATGCAGCAATTGGCGGTATTGGATTGGCTTCTCTACTTTTTATTTTTCCATCACTATTTGGAGAAGGTTACCAAAGCATTAAAGCACTTGCTTTGCAAAAACCAGAAAATTTATTAGACAACGGTATTTTTCAAAATTATAAAAGCAATGAATGGTTTGTATTAATTTTTGTTGGCGTTTTAATATTCGTAAAAGCAATTGCAACGGCACTTACATTGGGCAGCGGAGGCAATGGAGGAAATTTTGCTCCATCTTTATTTGTTGGTTCATACCTTGGTTTTTTTCTGTCGAGGTGTTTAAATATGCTTCAACTTACAAATTTACCCGAAAGTAATTTTACAATTGTTGGAATGGCTGGTATATTAAGTGGGCTTTATCATGCACCATTGACCGCTATATTTTTAATTGCAGAAATTACAGGTGGCTACATGCTAATGATACCCCTAATGATTGTTTCGTCTATTAGTTACGCAATATCAAAATATTTTGAACCCTTTTCAATGGACACTAAAACGCTTGGACAAAGCGGAAAAATATTTACATACGATAGAGACCACAACATTCTCACAACCATCAGAACCAGTAATTTAATTGAAACAAATTTTCAGAAAATATCACCAAATGACACATTGGGTAATTTGGTTGAAATAATATCTAAATCTAAAAGAAATATTTTTCCTGTTACCGACCTTGAGAATAAATTATTGGGCATAATTATTCTCGACAACATCAGAGACATTATGTTTAAAAACGAAATGTATAATAAAGTTACTGCAAAAGAATTAATGACAAGTCCTCCAACAACTATTTCATCAACTCAAACAATGGAGTCAGTAATGAAAAAATTTGACGAAACAGGCGCTTGGAATTTACCCGTTATAGACAACGGACAGTATGTTGGCTTCATATCTAAATCAAGCGTATTCACTAGTTATCGTACAAAATTAAAAGCAGCTACAATAGGCTAATGGCTATAAATGAGGCAAATAAATTTGAAAGAACCTCAGCTATAAATCATCTGTCACAATTTAATAAATCAATTTGTTGTGTGCGTCTCCGTACTGCTATCATTTCGTAAAACGCACTACTAACCAAATCCGGATTGATACCGTGGATTCTGACTTTTAATAAACTTTTCAATTAAAGCATGTACCGCAATAATACCCGCCGCTTATTAAGCAAATTGCATAACACATTGCGTAAAATTTGCTACCGAGACGCAATGGCACGAATACAATAAGAGTAATTTTTTTGACATGAAAATTTTGCGAAGCACTGTAAGTTTAGTATGTGCTGTTTTGTTTATGATTAGAAAATTAATTTTTTGTTGAAATTTCGCTTATGATTCATAAGTTTGAATAAAAATTATCTGTGTCATTTTTAAGTAATCTTCGCCACCAACACCAATCTATTTATAGATTTTTACTAACAATGCTTTGCATTACAGTAATAGTTTACCTGTTTCCGAAAGAAGGGAAATTCAGATACGAATTTCAAAAAAACAAACCATGGTTGCACGAAGATTTAATTGCACCATTTGACTTTGCAATTAACAAAAGCGAAAGTGAAATTTACAGTGAAAAAGATGTTATTACTAAGAATTTTAAATTTTATTATACTGTAAATAATGAGATTGCCAAAAAGGTAGAGCAAAAGGCAGAGGCTGAATTACAAGCTCTTTGCAAGAATAATAAATGCAAAAATGAAACAGCATTTACCAGTAAAATTTTAAAAGAAATTTATAAGAAAGGTATTATTAAATTGAGTAGTAATATTGAAAATAGAAATGGTGATTATTCAATATTTTTGCTGAAAAATAAAGTTTCAAATTTGGCCTACCTCAAAGATTTTTACACAATACGAACCGCCTTTGAAAAAATTAATACGCGCCTTATTGAAACCCCAAATATTGATAAACGGATTGTACTTATTGCATTGCAAAATTCGTTGCAGCAAAACATTTTTTTTGATGAAAGCACTACCAATAAAATTCAGGAAAATTTATTAAGCACGGTATCGCCAAACAAAGAAATGCGGCAACGCGGACAAAGAATTTTGAGTAGGGGTGATATGGTGGATGAGGAAAAATTAAAGGTATTAAATTCCCTCAAAAAAGAGTATATGCTGCAAGTGGGTGGGTTTGCAAACTATTATTACGTGTGGGCTGGGCAGTTTTTGCTTACTGGAATTTGCATATTGATGGTAATACTTTTTTTGTACAATTTCAGAAATGAGGTATTGCACGACAACTACAAATTCACTTTTATTTTATTGATTATTACCTTGATTGTGGCGATGGCAAGCATCAGTTATAAATTCAATATTTTAAGTATTTATATGCTACCATTTTGTTTGTTGCCCGTTTTGGTTCGTGCATTTTTAGATACGCGTTCTGCACTGTTTGCGCACCTTGCAAGTGTGTTGATGTTGGGTTTAATTTCTCCAAATCCATTTGAATTTATTTTTATACAAATTATTGGAGGCATTTTTGCCATTTTCAGTATTGTAGATTTACGCAATAGAATTCGTTTATTTATTTCGGTATTAATTATTTTTCTAGCCTATAGTTTCACTTATTTGGGCATTGAATTAATACGCGAAGGCAAGTTCAATAATTTTAATTTCGATTATTTAGAAAGCTTTGCAATTAGTGCTGGGCTTACACTTTTAGCCTATCCACTAATTTTTATTTTCGAGAAAATATTTGGCTTTATTTCTGATGTTTCTTTGTTGGAACTAGCAGATATTAATACACCATTATTGCGTGAGTTAGGTTTAAAAGCACCGGGCACATTCCAACATTCAATACAGGTTGCAAACTTGGCCGAAGAAGCAATAATAAAAATTGGTGGTTCGTCAATGCTTGTTAGGGTAGGGGCACTGTACCATGATATTGGTAAAATAAATTCGCCAACATATTTTATTGAAAACCAATATTCTGGCGTAAATCCACATTCTGAGTTGAGCCCGGCAGAAAGTTCAAGTATTATTGTAAGCCATGTTAAGCAAGGCATTAAACTTGCAAAACGATATAATTTGCCTGAGCCAATTATTGATTTTATTCGCACTCACCATGGCACTACCCGTGCCGAATATTTTTACAAACAATTTAAGAAAAACCAAGAAATTGATGAAGAAGAAATTGATGAAAGTGTATTTCAATATTTAGGGCCTATACCGTTTTCGAAAGAGACGGCAGTGTTAATGATGGCCGATAGTGTAGAGGCTGCCTCGCGTAGTTTAAAAACTGTGGATGCCGAAAGTATTAGTAATTTGGTAGATAGAATTATTGACCACCAAATTGAACAAAATCAATTTGTGAATTCGCCAATTACCTTTAAAGAGGTAAATGATTTGAAGAAAATTTTTAAACGAAAATTGATAAACATCAATCATTTAAGAATTGAATATCCAAAATAAAATTTGTAAAATATTATAGATTTGGTTTTGCATCTATAAACCTATTTAACTCACTTAATAATTTTTCAACCAATAAAAGAGGTAGCGAAATTACAATTACGCAGGTAGTATTTAGCTCTTTATTTATAACGTTTATTTGATTGCGTTTTATCCAATTCATTACCGTTTCTAGTTGCAAATATTCGAATGTAAGTGTATAGGGGAGTTCTAAAAATAAAAATGTTAATAAATAATAATTTAACTATTTGATTATCAGATAAATATGACTATATTTGTGTTATAAACAAGATGTGCAAAATGAAGTTAATACGCTACAAA
>Ga0105048_10000190_pt1 | contig 86179 bp, 70 predicted proteins | sample MAT05_FD_78382 | JGI IMG/M metagenome (GOLD analysis project Ga0105048, IMG submission 78382) | Freshwater microbial communities from Lake Fryxell liftoff mats and glacier meltwater in Antarctica - MAT-05 | ecosystem: Environmental > Aquatic > Freshwater > Ice > Liftoff microbial mat | place...
AAAGGCGCGGAGACGCAAAGGCGCAAAAATCGGATTTCTTTTTTTGCGTCCCTGCGTCCCTGCGCCTTTGCGTTAAAATCCGGCTCTTTTCGGTCCATTTCAACCCGTTCGGTGCTCTAGCGTCGACATTTCTGTCGATCGATACCGCGCCGACGCGAGTCCCCGAAGGGGACTTCCTAAGGTGGAGCCCGGGGTTTTAACCCCGGGCGGGGGTGCTGTTCGGCAGAGCTCGGTGGTCTCATCACCGCATAACGGCGAAACACGAGTCTGACTCGTCAGACCACGACCCGCGGCCCGCCGCTGTGCCTCCGTGTGCCAGCGGTTCGAGCAGCATAACGGGCAAATTCCGCTTGAACTCGCGGATCTGTGTCGTGGCATGCGATCTGCTTGGCGGGAGATTGATTCCCATCCCGAGGTGTCGCCCATGCGCTTGTCCAACGCTCTTCTTCTTTCGATTCCGGTGCTCGCCCTCTCCGCGTCGCACGCCGGGGATGCGTCGGCGTGCGGCGGCTGCTTCCACGAGGATCCGAACATCACGCAGTCGGAGAGCACCCAGGTCACTGGCCACAAGATGATCCTCTCCGTCTCCACGACGCAGACGACGCTGTGGGACCAGATCTCGTACATGGGTAACCCCTCGTCGTTCGCGTGGGTGCTCCCGATCAAAGGCATCGTCACCGTCGGCCTCTCCTCGGACGCCCTCTTCCAGAACCTCGAGGTCTCGACGCAGGTCAGCATCAGCTCTCCGGTGATCCCCTGCGATTCCCCTCCGGTCTGCAACTCGTCGGCGAACGCGACCGGCGGCTTCAACGGCGCCGGCTCCGGCGGCGGCAGCAGCCAGCCGCCCCCGGTCACGGTGATCTCCCAGTCCGTCGTCGGTCCCTACGAGCAGGTGCAGCTCCACTCCACCGATCCCGCCGCGCTCACCACGTGGCTCACCGATCACAACTTCGTGGTCCCCGCGGAGGTGAAGCCGATCATCAATGACTACGTCGGCGAAGGGTTCGATTTCCTCGCCCTCAAGCTCGTCCCCGGCAAGGACGTCAGCGCGATGCGCCCGGTGCGGATCACGATGCCCGGCGCCAGCCCCGTACTCCCGCTCCGCATGGTCGCTGCCGGCACCGGGGTCAAGACGCCGATCAGCCTCTGGATCATGGGCGAGGGCCGCTACGAGCCGACGAACATGCCTGACTTCGTCATCGACTCACCCCAGCTCACCTGGGACTGGGACGCGATGAGCAGCAACTACTCCGTGCTCAAGAGCACGACGTTCGCCGCGAGCCAGGGCAAGGCCTGGCTGGTCGAGGCCGCCGAGCCCTTCTCGCCGTACTTCATCCAGGACTCGCTCACCTCGCTCGCGGAGTACGATCCGCTCAACAGCGGCTATGCCGACGACAAGGGCGAGGGCGCTCCCAAGGCGGTGCAGGAAGACCTCCAGGCGCTGTTTGGCACCCTCGCCATGACGTCAGTCTGGATCACTCGCCTCCACGGCGAGCTCTCGCGCGAAGCCCTCGTGGCCGACCTGACCCTCGGCGCCTCCTTGGATCAGACGACAGTGAACCGCTTCCTCCAGGCCACGAAGACCAAGGGTACCGCGCCGACCTGCCCGGTATACCCGCCCTGCGATGACACGACGAGCGGCGGTAACACCACGTCCGGCGGCGCCGGTGGCTTCTCGTCCGGCGGCTGGGACGTCTGGACCAACATCAACAACGGCAAGAAGGTCAACAGCGGCTGCGCGATGACCCAGGAGGACGGGTCCTCTTCGACGCTCGGCGCCTTCGGCGTCCTCGCCGCGCTGGCGAGGGTGCGGCGCCGCCGCGCGCGCTGAGCTCGGCCAAGGCGCGCTCGATCAAAGCGAGCCCGGGAGCGTTGCTGCGGCAACGACCCCGGGCTCGACGCATTCAATGCGTCTGCCAGTGCGGGGGGATCTCGGCCTCGGGGAGCAAAGGCTCCTCCTTCGGCTTGGCGGCGGGGCGGGGGCCATTGGCCTTGAAGGTGTGCTCGGGGCCCGGGAAGGTGCGTTGTTGCACCTCACCGATGTAGGCCCGCGTCGCCTGGAGGATCTGCTCGCCGACCTCGGAGAAGCGCTTGGCGAACTTGGGCTTCATCTCCGGGTACATGCCCAGGAGGTCGTAACAGACAAGCACCTGGCCGTCGCAGGACGGGCCGGCGCCGATACCGATGGTGGGGATGCTGAGGGCCGCGGTGATCTCCTCGGCCAGATCGGGCGGGATCGCCTCGAGCACGATGGCGTAGGCGCCGGCCTCCTCCAGCGCGCGGGCGCCCTCGATCACCCGCAGCGCCGCGTCTTCGCCCTTGCCTTGCACCTTGAAGCCGCCCATCGCGTGGACCGATTGCGGCGTCAGGCCCACATGGCCCATCACCGGGATGCCGGCCGCGACGATGCGGCGCACGTGCTCGGCGATCTCTTCGCCGCCTTCGAGCTTCACGCTCTCGAAGCCCCCGTCCTTGATCAGCTTCCCGGCGTTCTCGAGGCCTTGAAGAGGGGAGACCTGGTAGCTCATGAAAGGCATGTCGCCGACCACGTGCGCCCGCTGCGCGCCGCGGACGACGGCGCGGCCGTGATAGCAAATCTCCTCGACCGTCACCGGGAGCGTCGTCGGGTGGCCCTGGATGACCATCCCGAGCGAGTCGCCGACGAGCAGGATATCGGACCCCGCCTCGTCGAGCAGGCGGGCCATCGTGTAGTCGTAGGCGGTCACCATCGCGATCGGCGATCCTCCCTTGCGGGCTCGAATCTCCGGAACGGTGACCTTCTTGATGGGTCGCGGGGCGGAGCCTCCGCTGCCTTGGGGACCGTACATGTTTCCTCCGGGTCGCGGCCGCTGGAGCGGTCCACGCCTCCTCGGAGGCTAGGGCCAAGGCGTCTCCAGGGCAAGCGTCGGCCAGGGCCCCCCGGACGGATCTGCCCGGCACACCTGGGCTTGATCCCCCGGACCGTTTCGACCGAGTACGCTGCGCCCGCGAACGTGGCGACATGAAGGATCCCGGGAGAAAAAGGCGCAGCGTGCTTCGCTTCGCTCGCGGCGTGCTCGCGCTGGCGGCGGGCCTCGCGGCGTGCTCCCCGCCGGCGCGCGGGATCTCTTCGTCGGTGCAGCCCGCGGCGCCCGCCGTGATCCAGGTGGCCACGAGCGTTCCCGTCGTTGACGCGGGGAGCCGCCCCGCCCCCGCCTGCGCGGAGGCGATGAAGACGCGCGGCGCCTGGCCGCGCGCTCGCGCCGTCGCGCGCGCGGTCCCCGCGGCGCCGGGGCAGCTCGGTCACCTCGAGCAGACGCTGGGCGACGCGGCGTCGCCCTCCAGGCTCCGCTTCCTCGGCGCCCACGTCTTCGATCTGCTCGACAAGCTCGCCAACGAGGCGGGGCCCGACGAGCTCGATCGTCGCCGCGTCGCCTGCGCTGCGCTCGAAGCGGTCGCCGCCTCGGGCGCGCCGGTCGTGCGCCTCTGGGGCTCCCTCAAGCGCACCGGGGACCCCGCCGAGCTCACGCGCGCGGCGGATTTGCTCGAGCTGGTGATCGACGAAAACGCCCGCCGCGCTCGCCCGCTGCGCCTCCTGGTGACGCTCCTCAACCACCAGCCCGGCTATGGATCCCCGCGCCCCGAGGTGTCCCTCGATGATCTGGATCCGCAGAGCCCGTGGTCGGCGCGTCGCCTCTACCTCGGCGGCGGGTTCCTCGAGCGCGGCCAGGGCCTCCTCGCGGAGCGGATCGCCGAGTTCGCTTCGCGCCGCGCGCTCGCCCTGGCACCGGAGATCCTCGGGTGGGAGCTGGTGAACGAGCTCGACGCGCACCGCCTCCTTCTTCGTCCAGAGGACGCCGCGACACTCCGCGACGGCTTCCTCGTCCCGGCGCTCGGGCTCCTCGCGCAGCGCTTCTCGCAGCCGCTCTTGCTCGGCGATCTCCGCCTCCCCGAGGCCGACTACCGCGCCTTCACGCGCTCGGTCGTCGCGGCGCTGCCTCCCTCCACGCGCGCGCGCCTGGTCTGGACGAGCCACGTCTACGCGGACCTCGCCGCGTCGCCGCCGGCGCTCGATCGCGCGACCTGGAAGCTCGATCGCGATCTCGAGCTCAGCGCCGAGCTGGGCCTGCCGTTCGTGCTCGGCGAGATCGGTCAGCTCCGGCGATCCGAGGCGCCGAGCTTCTGCCGCGACGGCGCGCCGCACGATCTCCAGCAGTTCTTCGACCTCGTCCTCGAGCCGACGCACGTGGGCTCGTTGCGCTCGACGATCGACGCGGCGCTCTTCTGGGGCGAAGGGCGCTGCGGCCTCGTCGTGCCGTCCGCGAACGGGGTGCGGACGATCAACCTCGGCGCGGGCGGCGACTCCGCCGATCTCGGGCCGGGCGACGCGGCCGCCCGCGCAGTGCTGACGGCGTGGCGCACGTCCCGACGCTTCCGCGTTGAGTAGCGGCGCGCTACGCCGCGAGCAGCAGCATCACCACGAAGCACGCGCCGGCCTTCACGATCTCGCAGTCGATCGTCCCGCCCTGGTTCTCGAGCAGCGCCCGCGCGGTGGTCAGGCCGAGGCCGCGCCCGAGCGGCTTGCTGGTGATCAGCGGCTCGAACAGCCGCCCGCGCACCTCCGCGGCGATGCCAGGCCCGGTGTCGCTCACGGCGAGGCGCATCTTCGCGCCCTCGGGGCGCGCGTCGAAGCGGAGCGTGCCCCCGCCGGGCATGGCCTCGACGGCGTTGCGCACCAGGTTGTCGAGCGCCCCGCGCACCTGCTCCTCATCGATGGAGACGAGCGGCAGCGACGGCGCGTGCACCGAGACGCGGATGCTGTGAGGCACCCCGTGGGCGACGATCACGCTCTCGAGCAGCTCGCGCAGCGAGATCGGCTGCAGGTTGGGCGCCCGCACGCGCGCGTAGTCGAGCAGATCCGAGATCAGCCGGTTGGCCCGCCACGTCTCCTCGAGGATGATCGCGACCGAGCTCGTCGCCGAGGGCGCGGCGTCCTCGCCGATCGCGCGCTTGAGCACGTAGGCCGCGTTGGCGATCGACCCGAGCGGGTTGCGGATCTGGTGGGCGAGGCCGCCGGTGAGCTGCCCGAGCGCCGCGAGCCGCTCCTTCCGCACCAGCTCTTCTTGCGCTGTCTCCAGGGCTTCCGTGCGCTCTCGCACCCGCCGCTCCAGATCTTCGTTGACGTCGCGCAGCGCGTCCTCGGCCGCCTTGAGGCGGGTGATGTCGTGGATGATGCCGATGAGGTGCGTCACCTCGCCCGAGGCGGCGCGGAGCGGCGCCTTGGTGGTCGTGAGGGTGTGGACGCGCCCCCCCGCGTCGGTCATCGGCTCCTCGTCGATGATCACCTGCACGCCGGTGCTGAACATCTCGACGTCCTTGGCGCGGAAGAAATCGGCCTCCGACTTCGCGAAGAAGTCGTAGTCGGTCTTGCCGAGGAGCGTCTCGCTCTGGTGGCCGATCATCGCGCAGAAGGCCTGGTTGATCAGCACCCAGCGGAACTGGCGATCCTTCACGAAGATCGGGTGCCCGACGCGCTCGATGATCTCGGCGAGGAACTCCCGGGGCATCGCTGTCCCGAGTGGCCAAGTCCCGCGATCGTCGCGGTCTTCGTCGATCACCATAGCTTCGTTCATTACCAGGGATGCGGCGCGGATCGCCCTGGAACCGCTTGTCAGTTTGTCGGAGCGCGAGCCCAAGGCCGCCTCGTTTTTGTCAGATTCGTCGCTCCGAACGGGCCCTCCGCGGTTTTCCTGTGCCCTGCGAGCCACCGCCCGCTGGCGTGAGGCTTGCTCGCACCTCGCCATGCGGATCGACTGGGCACTCAAGAAGAGCTTTGGCTGGGTGATCGCGGCCCTCCTCGCCACCGCGGCTTACTTCCAGGCGGCAGGGATCGCTCACCTCCTCGCCTCGGCGGTCGCCTTCGACGGCTCGCCTGTTCGTTCGCCTCCTCCACACGCTCGCTTTGCTCCTTCGAGCGCCGCGGAGTCCCTCGATCACACCACCTTGGCGTCGGCGATCCTCGATCGGAACCCGTTCGATTCGATCACCGGATCGCTCCGCGGCGATCCGGTCCCGCCCGACGGCGTCGATCCGGCGGCGACGATCCACGACGCCGGCCCGTGCATGACGGCGCGCGTGGTGCTGATCAGCGAGTCGGACGATCCCTCGTGGTCGTTCGCCTCGATCTCTGCCGAGGGCGGCCGCTCGATGCTCCGCCGCGTCGGCGACGAGGTGGCGGGCTTCACCGTCGCGTCGATCGATCGGGATCGCGTTCGTTTGACCTCAAAGCAAACTAGCTGCGAGGCCGTCCTCGGCGCGGTGGTCGCCGCGCCCAAGCCCCCGCCGCCCCCGCCGAGCGGGCCCCCGAAGCCCGGCGCCCTCCCGCCGGACATCGCGGCCGGGATCCAGAGGACGGGCGAGCGCAGCTTCACCGTGCAGCGCGGCGCGCTCGACGCGATCCTGGCCAGGCAGGCCGAGCTCTTCGGCCGCATGCGCATCGCGCCGGACAAGGAAGGGCTCCGCCTCGGCGGCGTCCGGCCCGACTCGCTCCTCGGGACGATCGGCATCCAGAACGGCGATCACCTCCAGAAGATCAACGGCTTCGACATCGCCGATCCCCACTCGGCGCTCGAGGCCTACTCCAAGCTGATGTCCGCCAGCAACCTGGTGATCTCGGCGACGCGCAACGGCCAGCCGCTCAACTTCGACATCAAGATCCAGTGACCGCTGCCCTGCGCTTGTCGAAGGCGCGGGTGAACGTCTCCTTGTCGATGGCCTTCTCCAGTGCGTCATCGAACGAGACGTCGCCCTTCTGGAGCAAGCGCTCCAGGGCCATGTCCATCGTCTGCATGCCGACGGACTGGCCGGCCTGCATCAGGCTCGGGATCTGGACCGTCTTGCCCTCGCGGATCATCGCCGCGAGGGCGCTCGACGAGACCAGCACCTCGTAGGCGGCGACGCGCCCCTTGCCGTCGACGCTCTTGAGCAGCTGCTGCGAGATGATCGCCACGAGGCTCTCGGAGAGCATCCCCCGCACCTGGGGCTGCTCGTCGGCGGGGAACGCGTTGAGGATCCGATCGATCGTCGCCGCGGCGCTGTTGGTGTGCACCGTGCCGAAGACGAGCACCCCGAAGCTCGCGAGCTGGAGGGCGAGCTTCATCGTCTCGTTGTTGCGGAGCTCGCCGATCAGGATCACGTCGGCGTCTTCGCGGCCGGCGCTGCGGATCGCTGCGGCGAAGCTCGACGCGTCGGGCCCGACCTCGCGGTGGGTGACCTGGGCCTTGATCGGCGGGTGAACGAACTCCACCGGATCTTCGATCGTGAGGATGTGACAGGCGCGGGTGCGGTTGATCCGATCGATCATCGCCGCCAGCGTCGTGCTCTTGCCCGAGCCCGTCGGCCCGGTGACGAGGACCAGCCCGGCGCGGCGCTCGGACATGCGCCGGATCACCTCGGGGCAGCCGAGATCGTCGAGCGAGAGCACCTTCGTGGGGATGGTGCGGAAGACCGCGGCGAGCCCGGTGGTCTTGTGAAAATAGTTGGCGCGGAAGCGGGCCTTGTCGCCGTAGGCGTAGGCAAAATCGAGGTCGAGCTCGACGGTGATCTTCTCGCGATCCGCGGGGCTGACGATCTCGAAGAGGAGCGCCTCCATCTCCGCATCGTCGATCGGCGCCTCGCGCAGCGGCACGAGCTCGCCCCGGGCGCGGAGGAGCGGCGGATAGCCGACGCCGAGGTGGAGATCGCTCCCGCGGCGGCGGAGGAGCTCGTCGAGCAGCGCGTCGATCTTGGCCATCAGCGGTCGCGCTTTCCCAGGATCGCGCCCGCCCGCTCGAGGAGCCCCGGGCGCGGCGCGGTCGGTATCGTGGTGACGCGGTCGTGGACGCCCCCGTCGATCGTCGGCGCGGGCGACGTCGGCATAGCGGAGGGGCGTTGCCCGAGGACCCGCGCCTCGAGCTCGGCCGGCGCTTCGGCGATCAGAAGCGCGGCCTCGAGCGTCGTCTGCTCGCTGTTGACCAGGGCCGCGAGCGAGTCGTCGAGGCGGATGATCCCGAGCCCCTTGCCTCGCTGCTGCAAGCTCGGGATCTGGAACGTGCGGCTGTCGCGGATCAGGTTCCACAGCGCGAGCGAGCCGGGCAGGAGCTCGGCGGCGGCGACGAGCGCGGTCCCGTCGTGGTTCGGGAGCAGGCGCTGCCCGACGACGAGCCGCAGGCCACCGGCGAGCGTCATGCGCACCTGCTGCTGATCGCCGGGCGGAAACAGATCGATGATCCGATCGATGGTCTTGGCCGCGCTCGGCGTGTTCATCGTGCCGAGCACGAGGTGGCCCGTCTCGCTCGCGGCCAGCGCCATCCGCACCGTCTCGGTGTCGCGCAGCTCGCCGACCACGATCACGTCGGGATCCTCGCGGAGAGAGGCCTTGAGCGCGCTCTGGAACGAGCGCGTGTGCGTCCCGACCTCGCGCTGGCTCATCATCGCCATCCGGCGCGGGTGCACGAGCTCGACCGGATCCTCCACGGTGATCACGTGGCGGGCCGTCTCTCGATTGAGGATGTCGACGATCGCCGCGAGCGTCGTCGTCTTCCCGTGCCCCGTCGGTCCGGTGATCACGATCAAGCCCTGGTGGTGCTGGGTCGCGAGCCCGATCGCGTCGGGCAGACCGAGGGACGTAAGCGTCGGGATTTCGCTGGGAATCAAGCGAAACGCGGCCTTGAGCCCGGTGCGCTGGCGCCCGACGTTGACGCGGAAGCGCCCGGCCCCCGGCTCTTCCAGGGCGAAGTCCGCGGAGCCGTCGTGCTCGAGCGAGGCGAGGAGGCGCTTCGGCACGCGCGGGAGCACCATCTCCGCGAGCCGCGAAGGATCGAGCGGCGCGCCTCGCGCGACGAGCTCGCCCGCGATCCGGTAGGCCGGCGGGCGCCCGGCGACGAGGTGGAGATCGCTGGCGCGAAGAGAGCGCGCGGTCAGCAGCAGCTCCCTGAACGCGGCGACCGTTTGCGGTGACGCCTCCTTCACGGGCTCGACGCGATCGCCGCCCGAGATCCCTCGCGGAGAGTCGGCGACGACGACCGGAGCCGGAGCCGGAGCCGGGCGCGGTGGCGCGGGAGGAGCGACCGGCGCGACCGGCGGGCTCGTCTCCACGAACGGACCGAGATCCGAGAACGGCGTGTCGAGGGGCAGGCGCGCCGGGGGTGGCGTCGGCACCGCGACCGGCCTGCGGCTGGGGGCGTCGTCGAGCGCAAAATCGAAGGAGAGCTCGCTGCTGTCCATCGGCGGTCGCGGCGGCGGCGGCTTGACAGCGTTGGGCGCCGGCGGGGGTTGTGTCGGCGCGAAGAAAGAGACCGGCGTCTGCCGCGGGGGCGGCCGCGGCGCGAGGAACGCAGCGGGCATCTGCTGCAGCGGCGTCGGCAGCGGCGGCTGCTGCCGCGGCTGCGTCGGCGCCTCGCGCGGCGCCAACGCCTCGCGCGGCGGCGGCGCGTCGCGCGGCGGCGGCGGCGGCGGCGCCTGCGCCGGCATCGGCATTGGCGTCAGCGACGTCTCCTTGGCCTGACGCAGCGTGAACCGCGCCTGGACCAGCGCCCCCCGCATCGTCGCCGTGACGTCGAGGAGCCCCACGCCTTCGAGCCGCGTCGTCCAGTGCAACGGCTTGACGCCGAGGTTGTCGACGTGCCGGCTGCCGCCGGCTTCGAAGAGGATCTGGAGGACGTCGTCGGCGGTGTAGACGACCCCGTCGATCGCCGTCTGCCCGGTGACGAGGGCGATCTCGGTGATCCCCCGGGTCCCGATCCGCTGGAGCAAGGCCTTGGCTATGCTCACGCGCGCGGCCTCTCGCTGCGGCGGTGCAGCTCGTCGCGCAGATTCACCGGGGCTCGCATGGAGACTCCCACTTTACGGGGTGCGCGACGGCATTCCTACAACGATTGATGCCAGTCGCCCCGATGGCTCCGCGGCGGTGCCCCGGCTCTCAGCCGGTCTTTTCGGCGTAGGTCATCACCAGGTACATCACCAGCTCGCTCGTCCCCACGTTGCGATACTGGTGGGGCACGTCGGCCTCGAAGAGGATCGCGTCGCCGATCGAGAGCGCGTGGTGCTCGGCGCCGACCGTCATCTCCAGCGATCCGCTCGTCACGATCAGGTTCTCGACCGTGCCCGGGGGGTGCGCGTCGGCCTGCTCGATCGCCAGCGGCGCGAGGCGGAGCTCGTAGAACTCGACGGTGCGGGGCTCATCGAACGGGAACAGGGCCCGCGAGGAGAACGCGCCGTCGTGCGAGGTCAGCACCTTGGCGCGCGCCGCGGCCATCACCGTCGTCCGCCCCGCGGTCCGGTTGGTGATCAGCGCCGAGAACGGCACGCCGAGGGCCCGCGCGATCTTCCAGAGGACGTTGATCGTCGGCGTGCTCTGCCCGAGCTCGATTTGCCCGAGCATCGCCCGGCTCACGCCCGAGGCGCGCGCGAGGCGCTCGAGCGAGAGGCCGCGCTTCATCCGCAGGCGCCGCAGGTTCGCGCCCACCACTGGGGTGAGATCCGACGAGGCCTCCGCCGACGCGACCTCGTAGGACCAGGCCTGACCCGCGGCCGCGTTGCTGGCGTCCGCGTCGGCATCCGGGGTCGCGCCCTCGGGCGTCGCGCTCGGCAGCTCGATCGGCTCTTCGTCCGCGGCGCTCGCCGTCGGCGGCGCGGCGTCGCCCCCAGAACCGCGTTTACGTGGGGATTTCTCGGTGTTTTCGCGGACAGACTTCATGTCATTGGCCCAGCCGGCAACCAGATATCCGTCATAGCGGAGGGGTCGTCAAGCCATCGTCCGCGCGGCCCTCGCGCTGCCCGCGCACCCGGAGCGCGAGCTCCACCGCGAGGAGTCCGAGCAGCGCCAGCGCCACATACGGCGACGCATCGAGCGCCGAAGCCACGCCGCCGAGCGATGCCGCCCGCGCCTCGTCGCGCACCTTGCGCGGCCGCAGATCGATCTCCCGATCCGGCACCGCCGCCACGCGCGTCGTCGCCTCGCCGTCGAGCATCAGCTCGTACAACCCCGCCAGCGGCGCGTCGGCGCGCAGACGACGATCCTGCTCATTCACCGCGATGCTCTGCGGCGCGCCCGCTCCCTCGCGCGGCACGCGCCGCACCCTCACGTCCTTGTAGCCGTCGAAGGTCCAGGCCTGGCCGACGTCGATCCTCCGCGCCCCACCGCGCGCGCGCGCCGTGCTCACGAAGCTCTCTAGCAGCGAGAGGAACGCGGGGCGCAGCGCCAGATCGCTCTCCTCGGTGGTGAGCGGCAGCGTCAACGCCAGCACCGCGCCGCGCCCGAGCGCGCGACGGAGCAGGAACGGCGCCCCGTCTTTCCATGTAGCCAGCACGTCGGCGCCCTCGGTCGCGACGGCGTCGAGGGCCGCGCGCCCGTGCGGATCGAGGCTCGCGAGCCCCGGCGCCGAGCTGCCGAGCGTCGGCGCGCTCGCCGGATCGACGCCGAACGATCCCGCGGGATTCGACGCTGCCGTCAGCGCGGGCGTCACCAGACCCCAGCGCACGACGCCGGGGATCAGCCCCTCGAACCCCGCGCCGAGCGGCGCGCTCGCCGCGCGCGGGCCGAGCGTGAGCAGCACGACGCCGCCGCGCGTGACCCACGCCGCGAGCTCGCGGCGCACCTCGGGCGTGAAGCCCGGCGCGTCGTCAACGATCAGCGCCGCGTACGCATTGAGCTCGGTGTCGTGCTCGGGCACCGAGGGGAGCGGATGGATCTGCGCGTCGAGCTGCAGCGCCGCGAGGGCCTGCTCGATCGGCGGCGCCCCGCCGGTCGCCACGCGCGTCGCCGCCGCGTCGACGACCACGGCGATTGGCAGCGCCCCGCCCGCGGAGATCACCGGCGCCTCGTCGTCCTCGGCGATCGCGTCGCTGCCCGTCAACACCGCGCTCAGCCGATCCGGCGCGCCGTCGGGGAGCGTCAGCGCGACCTCCTCGGTGCGCGTCGACGCGGTCAGCTTCGCCGTCACCAGCACCTTGCTGCCGGCGCGGATCTCGATCGATCGCCCCGCGCCCGCGACCTTTGCCGCGCTCGCCGAGGCCGACGGCGCCGCGCTCGCGAGCTCGCGCCCCGAGCACACCACGCGCGCCCCGACCTTGTTCCCCGAGCGATCCGCGCGCGTCACCGCGCAGTCCTGCCCAGCGGCAGAGAGCTCGGGCAGCGGCACCCACACCGCGACGTCGGCGTCGCCCTGGAGCAACGGCGCATCGGGGGCGCCGTCGGCGAGATCGCTGAGCACCACCACGCGCTTATCGCGCTGCACGAGCCCGTGAAGCAAACCCCGCGCGAGCTGCGCCGCGCCGTCGAGATCCGTCCCGCGATCCGAAGGCTCCACCGCGTCGAGCGCGGCGGTGACGGCGGCGAGGTTGGTCGTCGATCCCAGCGCCACCCGCGGCGGCGCCCCGGCGAGCACGATCGCCACCGCGTCCCCCGTGGCCAGCCCCTGCGACAGCTCGCGCGCGGCGACGAGCGCCCGCGCAAAGCGCGTCGATCCGCCGGGAAGCTTCGCTCGCATGCTCAGCGAGTCGTCGAGCACGATCGCCAGCGCCACCGACGCGCCGTTGTTGCGGTTGAGCGCGAGGCGCGAGCAGCGCACGAACGGCGTCGCCCCGAGGATCGCCAGCCCGAGCACCGCGAGCGCGCGCACCGAAAAGAGCGCGCGATCCTCGAGCATGCTCCGCTTGCGCGCGGTCGGCGGCGTCGGCGGTACCAGACGCGCCGCGGGGAAGCGCTGCTCTTCAGCCTGCTTTCGCCGCAGCAAATGCGCCGCGATCGGCGCGACGACGAGGAGCGCGATCAGGAGCCCGCCGATCGAGAGGAAGCTCATCGCCGCGCCTCCTGCACGGCCTTCAGGACCGAGCGCACCACCGTGATCGGCTCGTCGGCGCTGGTCGCGCGGATCAGCCGTCCGCCGCGCGCTGCGAGCTCGCTCTCCCACGGCGCCGAGAGCGCGAGCAGCCGCTCCTTGTAGGTCGCGCGCACCGCATCCGCGTCCGCTTCGACGACCACATCGCCCTCGACCGAACGCAGCCGCACGTTGCCGCTGAACCCCAGCTCGGCCTCGACGGGATCGAGCACTTGCACCGCGATTAACGTCCGCCCGCTCGTCGCCAGCGCGGTGAACGACGAGAGCGCGCCGTCCGGTAAATCAAGCAGATCCGAGAGCAGGACGATCACCGCGCCCCGCCGCGCCCGCCTGGCTATCGGCCCCAGCGTCCGCTCGATCGCCGCCCCGTCAGCGCTGACGTCGCCCGCCGCCGCCGCGCCCTCGAGCGCGCCCACCACCCGCTCGAACGCCTCGCGCCCGGCCATCGCGGGGATCCCATGCGTCCCGTGCCCGCCGACCCAGCCGAGGCCGATCGGATCGCCGGTCGACAGCGTCACTCGCGCCAGCGCCGCGCTCACCAGCGCCGCATAGGCCAGCTTTGATCCCGGCGCGCCCTCGCTCCGGTAGGCCATCGAGGCCGTCGCATCGACGCACAACCACAGCGCGCGATCGGTCTCCGTCTCGAACTCGCGCACCATCAATCGGTCGTGACGGAGCAGCGATCGCCGGTCGAAGAAGCGGAGATCGTCCCCCGGCACATAGGGCCTCTGCCCGCCGAACTCGACCCCCGCGCCCTTGCGCACGCTCCGGTGCATCCCCGCGTAGACGCCCTCGGCGATCGCCCGCGCCTTGAGCCGGAGCGGGGCGAGCTGGCCCCAGTCGATCGGGAACGGCCCGGCCTTCCCGCCGCGCAGATCTCCGACTCGAGTAGCGGCCTTGGACGCGGAGGGCGAGGCAGGCATGGGCGCCCTCTGTAGCGTGGATCCGGCGCGAAGGCAGGAGCTTCAGCGCGCCAGCATCGCCGCGATCTTCCGCTTCAGCTCCGGCGAGGTCCACACGCCCACCGCCGCTCGCAGCGCCTCGTCCCAGAGCGCGTCGGGGCAGAGATCCTGCGCTGTCCCGCGGAGATCGCCCTTGGTCAGCGCATACGCCGCCCCGGGGTTCGCGCCGAGCGCTGCGAGCCGCGCCTCCGCGACCGCCCGAGCGTCCTCGGCCACCTCATCGACGAGCCCTGTCCGCAGCGCGCCCGCAGGATCGAACAGCTCCGCCCCGAGCAGCACCGCCGTATGGAATTGCAGCGGGATCCGCTGCTTGACCATCGCCAGGATCCGCGGCGGAAAGCGCATCCCCAGCGCCACCTCGTTGAGCCCGATCTTGATCTTCGGGTTCGCCGCGATGACCCGGTGATCGCAGGCCAGCGTCAGCACGCACCCACCGGCGATCGCGTGCCCGTTGACCAGCGCCACCGTCGGCCCCGGGTAGAGATAAAGCGCCGCGACCGCCCGCTCCAGCAGCTGCAAGAACTCGAGCATCGACTCGCCTTCGAGCCCTTGCAGCTCCTTCAGGTTGAGCCCCGCCGAGAACGCATCCCCCACGCCGGTGAGCAGCACCGGCTCCCCCGCCGCCTCGCCGAGCTGCTCGACGAGGAACGTCAACATCGTGGTGCCGAGGGAGCTCTTGCCTGGGCCATCCAGCCGGATTTCGCGCATGGCCGACCGTATATCACGGCATGACGGGGCCCTTGGCGACCGGCTCGGACGGCATCGTCACCGGCCGCTCCGCCCGCTTCTTCAACACCGCCAGCACCCGGTCCTGGAAGTCCCCGACGAGCGCGCGGCCGAAGAGGTTGCCGTAGGCCTTCACGGTGCTCTTGACGACGTAGCGCGACGAGAGCGTGAGCCGCACTCGCTCAGCATCGATCGGCTCGATCACATAGGTCGCGTCGACGAAATGGAAGTACCCGCCCTCGAGCGCGTGCCGCTCGGTGCTGTTCGGTCGCAGCGTGCTCGCATCGACGGCGATATCGAAGGACATCGTCCTCGGCGCATCGAAGACGGTGATCACCTCGTCGAAGCGCAGCCCGTGCTCGAGCTCCCCGGTGCGCCGCCCGCCGATCGCCGCCTTATCGACCGTCGCCCGGATCGGCCGCGGCACCCCGAGGCGATTCCAGATCCCCACCTCGTACTCCGCATCTTCGATCGTCGCGACCTCGGCGAGCCCGCGAAAGACCGCCCCGGCAGGAGCTTTCACCACCGTGCTCGACGCCACGTGAACGGTCTCTTCCGGCACCGGCAATCCCCGCTCGATCCCCAGTGCCGCGAAGGGCAGGAGCATCGACAGCAGCGCCGCCGCCCGCCGCTTGGCCGCGCTCCGAAGGATGAACGCCCGGATGATCCAGGCGAGCAGCGTGCCGACCATCCCGAGGAGGAGAAACGGTGATCCGAGGAGGACCAAGCAGAGCAGGCCCTCGAGCCCCGGGACGAACAGCACGAGAAAGAATGTCCCGACCGTGAACCAGGGGATCAGGATGAGATAGAGGTAGTTCTTGATCTGATCGACGTCGGCGAAGAGCATCGGGATCGCGCCCATCACCGCCGGCAAGACGCAGAGGAACGCCGTCGTCGGCATCCCGTGGGCGCGGCCGAACGCGAAGTACGCTGCTAGCGCGTAGGCCACGGAGAGGGCGATTCCGGAAGCGAGGGAGTACTTTTTCTGCGGCAGCATCGCAGCGAGGCTACCAGGGAGGGCGGGGAAGGAGGCGGGGAAGGGAGGGGCGGAGCCAGCCCAGGCCAGTCACCCGGACAAAAATCGGTCACCCGGACAGCGCGACGGGTCAACCCGGACAGGGATCGCGTCGCCCGGACAGCTCAGTGCGTCACCCGGACAGGCGTAGGCTTCAGGGCATGTCCGGGTGGCGCGCTCGCCAAACGTGCGCCGCGTGCGTCAGGAGGCCGCGACTCTCCAGCAGCTCTGCAAACGCGGTCGCCACCGCTGGCAGCGTCGACGCCGCGCGCTCCTTCCCGCGAAGCTCGTCACCGATATCCAACCCCTCTTGCCAGGCCTCCATGGCGTCTTCCTCCGACCCGGCGAGGAGCCAGCAGGTGCCTTCCAGGCGTCGCGCCTCGATGCCCAGCGCCGGAGTCTCACCCTGCTGCGCGGCCTCGGCCGCCGCCCGGTAAGCGAGGGCCGCCGGAGCGTACACCTTCCGCGTGAGCTCGGCCCCGCCGGCCCCCAACCAGGCTTGGCAGACGACTCCCCAGGCGTCCTTCGTTTTGGCGAGCTCGGCCGCCTGCCGGTAACTCTCGATGGCGGCGTTCGGCGCGCCCGCGGTCAGGCACGCTCCCCCGAGCGTGATCAACACCAACGCTTCTTCGAGGATCAGCCCTTCCTGGGCGCACAGCGCGCGCGCCTCGCGATAGCGAGAGGCCGCGACCACGGGGCGCCCCTCCGCGGACTCCCGGGCGCCGTCAAGCAGCAGCGCTTTCAGCCGCTGCGGCGCCGCAGGCGAAGGTGGCCTCTGCCCGAGCGCCGCGGCGACCGGGGGGCCTTCACTGCGGTCGTCCCCGAGCTCTCGCAGGTAGGCGTCGAGCGCGCCCCGATCGATGGAGAAGCGCGCCGCGTCTTCACTCCGAATCTCGGCGAGGAGATCGCTTTGCGGATCGAAGACGCCGAGGCGTACCCGGGGCGACAGCCGGGCGCCGCGCAGGGCGACGACGCTGCGACGAAAGCCTTGGAGGTCGACGATCTGGCTTGGTACGAGCGCCACCAGCGCCCCGTCGAACCGTTCGCCCAGCAGCGTGGAGACCCGCTCAGCGGTCGTGATCGCGCGCGCGAGCGAGGTCGCGGGCTCGCCGTGGGCGCCTGCCGGAGCGTTCAGGCGTGGGATCGAGACGCCCTCTTCCTGGATGCCTTTACGTAGCTGCTCGTAGTCCTCTTGATCGAGCTGCCGCCCGCGCTGAGGACGATCTCCCCGGTGGCGCTGACATGGACGCTGGCGCCCTGGAGCGTGGCTAGCGCGCCCGCGGCCAGGGTGAGCTGCGCGCCCGCCGCCACGCCGGCGTCCGTGCCCGCCAGCACGGTGAAGTTCACGCCCGCCGCCTGGCGGATGTTCGCAGAGCCCTTGAGCGAGACGTCTCCGGCGACGGTATGGCCCATGGTGCCGGAGACCGTGACCGAGCGCGCCCCGGAGACGACCTCCCCTGCGTTCCCGGACACCGCGAGATCGGCGTTGCCATTCACCGTCTCGCCGCGATTGCCCACCACGCTCACCGAGCGGTTCCCCGCGACGGACAGGCTATCGTTCGCGCCAATCGAGACCGTGTGGTTGGCGCCGATGCTGGTCACCCGATTAGCACCGACGCTGAGCCGCTGGTCGGCGCCCACGTCGGTGCTCTGATTCACGCTGACAGAGGCGCTCTGGTTGCTCTTGACGGTGATCGACTCGTCGCCGTCGACGCTCTCGCTGTTCGTCCCGGTGACCGTGGTCTTGCGGTTTTTGCCTGTCGACTCCGTCCGATCCACGTCGACGCCCGAGGTGCTGTTGTTCGTCACCTTCTCGGTGCGATCGTGCCCCACGGTGCTGTTCCAGTCCTTGCCTGCGTGCATCTTGACTTGCTCGCTGCCCGCGGTGTCGTCAAAGCCAAACTCGTTGTGGACGCCGGCCCCCGGGCTGGCGAAGGACTTGAACATACTGACGGTCGCGGCCCCGGACGTCGGCGCCGGAGGTCGGTTGGCCCCGTTGTAGACGCGCCCTGTCACGATCGGCCGGTCTGGGTCCCCCTCGAGGTGCTCGACGATGACCTCCACCCCCACGCGCGGATGCCACACCGAGCCTTCTCCGATCCCCGCGAAGGCCTGGCTCACGCGCACCCAGCCGGAGCTTGGCTCGCGCGCCAGCCGCTCCTTGTCGAGGTCCCAGTGGAAGCGGAGCCGCACACACCCGATCTCGTTGCCCGGGGGGCCGCCGACGTGGATCTCCGCGCCGGGCAGGGCCGGATCCGCCGTGACGAAGGCCGTTTGCGAGCCGAGGATCCGAGGCTTCGGCGTGGCGCGCGGCGGCCGGAAGCATGACTCCTCGATCGACGCGCCCTGTCCGCGGCGCGCGCATTCGAACGTGCAGGAGAACGGCGTTGAGCCCTGCTCCGAGTGGACTTGCGCTACCCCCTGTTGTTCGCCGCGAACAGCGAGCTTGGTGACCAGGTACTCGCCCTCGTAGCGCGTCTTGGCGTGCTCCAGGCGAAAGACGGTGCCGGCGGTGAGCAGGCGGCAAGGGCCCTCGCCCGTCGCGTACTCGGCCTCGACCTGGAAGCGCTCCAGCCGCGCCTTGGCGAGCGGCTCTCCCTGGCTCGGCGCGTCGGTGAAGCTCCCTGGCCAGTGGTACTCGAACAAGTCCGCAGGGCCCCGGTCGGTCTCTGCGAGGAGATCGAGCGCAGGCTTTCTCCAGTCGTAGTCCCGGAGGCGCACTGTCTTCTCTCGCATCCGCGAGCCGAGCTTGATCGTGCTCACCGCGCGCCCGAGGATCTCGCCGAGAGCGTCAAAGGGACAGAGGCGCGTCTTGCCTTGATCGGAGTCGGAGAGGACGAGCAGGCACAGGCCGCCGCCGTTCTCGACATGATAGCTCAACCCCTCTTCCTCGAGTAGCCGCGCGACGAAGGCGAGAGGACGACGCGATAGAGCATGCCGTCGGGGACCGCGGCGATCTCCTCGGCCTCGACGAGGACGCCGTGAAGGAGCTTGTAGATCGGGTCCGTGAGCGTGGCTATCCGGAGCGTGGCGCGGGCGCCGATGAGGGCGTGGGGGTCGACCTCGGGCGCGGGGGACTTGGCGAGGAGGGTGATTTCGTAGCGGTAGAGGCTGGATAGTTCTTCGCGGCCGTGAAAGCGGATGACCTGGAGGTGGGCCCAGGGGCCGTCGGGGGAGTCGGCGTGCTCCCAGGCGAAGGTGAAGTCGGTGGTGGTCATGATGGGGTGGCTTTCATTTGCGAGAGTAAAAGAACAAGACGCGAGCACCCAGAACAGATGCGCTGAGGAAAGGTGGACGCCTCGGCGGTACGATCAAATACGCGAGCGTCAAGATCAAGGTAGCCCGTGGGCCTTGATCTCAGCCTCCAAGCGAAGCAGATGTTCAAGCCTGGTTTCGAGCGTCGAAACGTCCAAGCTCTTGCGTAGGCCCATGTCCATTATCTCGTTCAGAATGCCCTTGGCCGCGCCTCGATGCGCTGCCAGGTAGCGCTTGTAGCTGATCGTGTATTCGCCAGGAAGAACCAGGTCGCCATCTTGAAAAGTCAGGCGAACGTCATCGCTGTTCGCGCTTCGCCGAAGCCGAAACGCATAGGGCCCGTCCATGAAGATGTTCTTTACTTCCGAGTCCGGTAGGTTAAGTCTCATCGCGTTCTCGATCCACCATCCCAGAACGGGCAGAACATAGTCGCCCCAATTTCTTGCCGGGAAATAGACGCCATCCACCTCAATGAACAAGAGCCCAGAGAGCGCGGTGCCAATCCTCGTACTCTCGCTCGGTGTCGGCTGAATGCGAGCATGTAGCTTGAACTTTACTTGCATCCCGGTTTTCTCCCTTTGGGGTATGCCGTTTCAAGCTCTTTTGTCTCGGTGTTAAACCACATTTCAATTTTGCCGCTCCATAGGCGATTTCGTACCTCGGCGATGTATTTGATCTGTGCGTCTTGTGTCTTCACCTTCTTGCGTGCCTCCCACGCCGCATCGACCACTTGCTTTATCTCACTTTTTTCGAGTGACCCGAAGATGTCTTTTATGCCGCTGAGCTTTGCCGTTGCGCCCCCATACCAGTGTCGATCAAAAATGTGCTCCCACGCAGTGCTGGCGCGGCTGGGACCCTGGAACGCCAGCCCAAAGGGATCTATCTCCGCAAACGGATCGTGCGTGTACCCGTACAGCTCGAATCCGCCGTCAAGTCCGATCGGATCCTGGCTGATATACCTCCCCGCCTCCGGATCATAATACCGGAACCGATTGTAGTAGAGCCCGGTCTCCTCATCCTCATACTGCCCCGGCCACCGCCACGGACAGCTTGTCTTCATCACGTCGGTCCGCGCCACCCCATAGACGTCGAGCTGCGCCTTCCACGCCAGCCTGCCCGCTTCATCGAGCAGCGCCGTCGGCGTCCCCAGGTGATCCGTCACCACCCCGTAGCGCTTCTCCCCCTCGACCTTGGCCAGCGGTGCGAACGTCCCCGGCTCGAACACCCAGGTAATCGCCGCTGCGCCCTCCGTCCTCTCGTGGACCAGCTCGTCCCCGTCCCACACGAACGTGGTTGTGCGCCCTGCGAACGTCTTCCTTACCCGCCGCCCGAGCGCGTCATACGCAAAGCTCACCTTCTGCCCGTCCGGCCGCGTGACCGCCTGGAGCTGCCCCGCGTGGTCCCACTCATAAGCCCAGCGCTTCCCGTCGGGGAGGACCTTGGCGACGAGCTGCCCGTCCTCGTCATGAAGGAACTGCACCCCATTCGCTTCGCGCAGCACGCCGCCCTTACCATAGGCTCGATCGCTTCGGTCTACGCTTCGATAGATGTTCCCCACCGCGTCGGGCGAACGGTGCTGCACCGAGCCGTCAGGTCGCTTTGCCGCCACGAGGTAGGAGCGGGCGTCGTGCTCGAACCAGGTTGGCCCCTCCTGCGTATCGATGAGCCCGGCGATCTGCTCGTAGGAGCGGAAGCGATACCCCACCGCTGACACCGTCTCGCCTTCGCGCGCGATCCGGTGAGCTTGCGGCCGGCCGACTCGGTCACGCTCCCAGCGGCTCACCACGTCGCCGGGGAGCCGCCGCTCGGCCTCGCTCCCGAGCGGATCGCGCGTGAGCTTCGCGGTCCAGGGGGCGTGAAGAGGGCCTCTCGTCTCCAGCGATTCGAGCGAGAAGTCTTTCCAGCGTGGGTCCTGGCCAAAGGTCACGTCGAGCAGGCCGCCGTTGCCGTCGAAGCCATACGAGGCCTCGTGTCCCAGGCTGGTCGTGCGACCGACGCGGCTCCCCGCCCGGTCGTAGCGACTCGCGATCGACTGGCTGTCGGCGCGCTCTTCGATCACGCGCCCCAGCGCGTCGCGGGTGAGCTCGATGGCGCAGGCGCCGTTCGCCGCGCGCACCAGGCCGCCGAGGGCATCGTAGGCATACTCGTAGACTTCGCCCTTGGGGATCGGGTCGCCCAGCACCGGCTTGCGAGGCACGGTCTGCTTCACCACCCGTCCCAGGGGATCACGCTCGATCTTGGTCCGCTTGCGCTGACCGTTCGAGGTCTCGATGCAGCGGCCGGCGCGATCGTGGAGGAACTCCAGCGTGCGCCCGTCGAAGCCGCGCTCCTTGAGCACGCGGCCGGCGAGGTCCAGCTCGAAGCGGTACTCTTCGCCAAGCTCGTTGATCACGCCGACGACGGCCTCTTCCGTGTCGTAGGTATACCGGACGCTGCCCCCCGCGGGATCGATTTGCTCGACGAGCTTGTTGAAGCCGCCATACCGATACCGTGTCACATTGCCCAGCGCGTCGGTCCGCTCGATCACGTTCCCTTCCGCGTCATAGGCCACCTGCAACAGGGACTCGTCCGGCCGTCGGACAGAGACCGGCCTGCCGCACGCGTCGCGCGTGATCGCCGTGTCGCCTCCGAGGGCGTCAATCTGGCCAATCACCTGTCCGCGGTCATCGAGGGTGTAGCGCGTGGCGTGGCCCTCGAAGTCGACCACCTCGGCGAGCTCGCCAGCGTCCGTGTAGCGCAGGGTGAGCTTCCTTCCCGTGGGATCCTCGGCGAGCCTCAAGTTTCCGCGGCGATCGTGCTGGCTCAGCGCCACTTCTCCGAGCGGATTTGTCATGCTGACGAGCTTGCCGCGGGCATCATAGACCCGTGTCCACACGTTCCCCGCCGCGTCGGTCCGCTCGGTCGGCACGTTGAGATCCGAATAGTGCCACTGTGTCTCGTGCCCGAGCGCGTCGCGCTCCAGGGTCTTGTTGCCGCGGGCATCGTAGACCCACTCGGTGCGGTGCCCGAGGCCATCGACCTCGGCGACCTTGCGGCAGGCTTGATCCCACTCGTAGCGCGTCTCGCGTCCGGTCGGATCGATCTCGCGGTCGACCAGGCCGCCGCTGTTACCGTAGTACATTGTCCGCCCGCCGCGCCCGTCGTCGACCACCGTCACGTGACGGTGCTTGTCGTAGGTGATCCGACGATCATAGAGGCCGCCGTCGCCCCAGGTCCGAATGCACCAGCCGTCCGGCTCATCGTCGTCGTATTCGAAGTGAAACGAGAAGCCGTTGCGGTTGGTCTCTTTCACCAGCACGCCGCCGCGGTAGGCGTAGCGAAACGGCGCCTTCCGCGGATCGAGCACGGTGGTGAGCCTTCCCTCGGCGTCGAAGCCGTAGCGGACGAGATCGATCCATTCACCGTCCCGGCGCTGGAGTCGAACTGCGGTGATCCGCCCTCCGGAGCACTGGAATGCAAGCTTTCGCCCGACGCTGTCCGTCACCTCCGCCAGGCGCCCGTCGCGGTAACGAAGAGCGATCACGTTGTTGCAACGGTCGGTGATCTTGACCAGCGCATGGCTCACCGAAGCACCTTTGACCGGCTCGAAGTGGAGCGCGCGGCCGTCCCAGAAGGTGAGGCGATAGCCGTGCTGCGACCGCGAGAGCGTGTAGCGATCGATCGCGTCCCACTGCGATTCCCCGATCGCCAGCGCCTCGTGGGGGCTCTCGCGGCCGTCGGGCAAGTACACCTTGACGCGGCCGTCTTCCGCCTCCTGGACGGAGGCGTTGAGCGGATGATGCCACCCCGGCCCGAGCGGTCCGTCGGCGCGATCTCGGCTATAATACGAGCGCTCGAACACGAGCGGGAGGGGGCCCGGGAGCTCGAAATCGACAGCCTGAGTGAGCACCTCGCCCGAGACCACGTCGACGGGATGGCCGGTAAGAAAGCAGATGATCCAGCTCAGGCGCTTCCCGGGCTTGAGCAGGTTGTGCAGGAGGGTTGAGAACCACTTGGTGCGGATGCCGCGGGTGACGGCGGCCATGGAGTCCATCGAGGTCGGTCCACCGACGAGGACCGGCGCGCCCATCGGGATGGCGAGGCAAACCGACGTCGGCAAGTTGAGCGGGAAGCCGCAGGTCGACACCAAGGACGTCAATCGGGCCGCCGAAGAGCCGGCGAAGCTCACCGTCTTGCTGCCCGTGACAATCGTACCTTTGAAGTCGGGGACATCGTTGGGCGCGAAGGAGACGCCCGGCGGCGTGGGGAGGTGCGGTTGGCCTCGGACCTCCATGCCGGTGTTGCCCGCAGGAAGGCTGTTGATCAGCACCGGGCCGCCGCCGCCGAAGATGGCGCCGAGTGCCGCGCCGATGGCGGCGCCAAGCGGGTCAAAGACGACGCCGATGAAGGGGTGGGGGAGGGGTGTGGGCACAGGCCCGGCCGGCGTCGGCACCATCACCATGTGGAGATCGATGCCCAGGACTGGATCGCCGAACTTGGCCGCGATGAACATGAAGAGCCCCCTGCGGCCACGCGCGGGGCTCCGCGCGCGGGTTATGTGAGAAGGACTGAAAACCTGGCTCGTGTCAAGGCCCTTGTGCTGCGGGGCGGAGAGCGCCTCGGGGGCTCGCTTGTTCACTGTGCAGGAGGGGTCTGGGGAGGAGCTCGCGGCTCGCTCCCCACAAAATGAAGCGCAGAACAAAGAGCTCTTTTCCTCACGGCCCGCTTGGATACAGTTCTGCACCAGGCCTTGAGCGATTACGCCGCGCTGGTCGCGTCGCTGCAAGTCAGCCTTCCCGCCTGATGAGGCGCCTCGGCTGAAGGTGAAAAGGCGCCTATTTGCCCAGCGAACGAGCGCAAGCTGACGTCGAGAAACGGTAGCTTGCGCCCCGCGCCCGGATCCCCTTACCTGCGCGCGTGACCTCGCTCTTTCGCCCGGGACCGCTCTTCCACGTCCGCGTCCACCCCAAGCAAATCGCCGCGTTCGCCTTCCCGGACGACCTCGATCGCCGCCACGCCATCGTGCTCGGCTTCGTCGAGGCGCTGAAGCGGGGCCGCCTCGACGATAAGAAAGAGGTCTCCCTCCACGGCGACTTTCTGACGCGCGTCTTCGGCGGCGCCCTCGGCTACCGCACCGTCATCCAGAGCGGGGCCGAGGGCTGGGAGCTCGTGGCGGAGCAGCGCATGGGGTCGGGCGGTAAATCCGTCGATGGCGCGCTGGGCTTCTTCCGCCAGGGCGAGGCCGACCGCGTCCTCGTGCCGATCGAGCTGAAGTCGGTGCGCCAGGACCTCGACCGCTCCGGCGGTCGCGCCTTGACGCCGGTCCAGCAAGCCTGGGACTACGCCAACCACTCGCCCGGCTGCCGCTTCATCCTCGTCTCCAACTACAAAGAGACTCGCCTCTACAGCACCGCGCGGACTCCCGACGTCTGCGAGACCTTCCTGCTCGAAGACCTGGTGACGCTCGACGGCTTCAAGCGCTTTTATTACCTCCTCGCCCGCGAGCGCCTCCTCGGCCCCGCGCCTGGGATTGCGTCCCCCGTCGAGCTGCTCCTCGCCTCGTCGGCCGCCGCGGAAGCCGAGGTCACCCGCGAGCTTTATAGCGAGTACCGTGGCTTGCGGGAGAAGCTCTTTGCTCAGCTCCGGCTCTCGCACTCCAACCTCCCCACGCTGGAGGCGCTCGGGTATGCGCAGACGATCCTCGATCGCGTCCTGTTCGTGGCCTTCGCCGAGGACCGTGATCTGCTTCCGAGGAACACGCTCCCCGAGGCCCTTGCCCACCACGACAAGTATGATCCCAAGCCCTTGTGGCACAACCTCAAGGCCGTCTTCGGCTGGATTGATCGCGGCAATTCCGAGCAGCATGTTCCCGCCTACAATGGAGGCCTCTTTCGAAAGATGCCCCAGCTCGATCAGCTCGAAGTTTCGGACGAGCTTTGCAAGGACCTGGCGAAGCTAGCGCGATACGACTTCCGCGATGATATCTCGGTCGAGGTGCTCGGTCACATCTTCGAGCAGTCGATAAGCGATCTCGAAGCGCTGCGCCGAGGCGCCGAAGGTACGGCCGACGAGGCAGGAAAGCCCTCGAAGCGCCACGACGAAGGCGTCTATTATACTCCGGCCTACATCACCCGGTACATCGTGGATCGCACGCTCGGTCGCACGCTCGTTGAACGGCGGAAGGCGGTCTTCGACCGAATCAAACCCGAGGAGAAGAAGGCCAAGGCGGCGCGAACGGCAGCTTCGATTGAAGCCTGGAAGGCGTATCGTGAAGAGCTGAAGGGCATCCGCGTGCTCGATCCCGCCTGCGGATCCGGGGCCTTCCTGGTGGCCGCATATGATACGCTCGGACGCGAGTATGAGCGGGTCAACGGCGAGCTGGTCGATCTGCGGGGAGGGCCCCAAATCGAGCTGTTCGATTTAGAGAAGTCTGTCCTCAACAACAATCTCTTCGGTGTCGACATTAACTCCGAGTCGGTCGAGATCACAAGACTTTCGCTCTGGCTCAAGACCGCGCAGTATGGCCGGCGCTTGACCTACCTCGACAGCAACATCAAGTGGGGTGACAGCATCGTCAAGGATCCTGATCTCTCATGCGTGGCCTTCGACTGGGCCCGCGGGCAGATGGCGCGCTCCTTCCTCGATGTACCCGCTGATCCCGATGCGGCAGCGATCGACGCCCGCTGGCGCGACGGCTTCGATGTGGTGATTGGCAACCCGCCTTATATCCGTCACGAGCTTTTCACGCGCCTCAAGGACCATCTTGGTGAGTCATATGTCGCCTATCACGGCATGGCTGACATCTATGTCTACTTCTTCGAGCTTGGCCTCTCGGTCCTTAAGCCCCAAGGCCGCCTCGGCTTCATCGTCGCCAACAAGTGGCTCCGCTCCGGCTTTGCTGGTCCCCTGCGCCAGCTCCTCGCCAAGCGCACCGAGATCGATACCTTGGTCGACTTTGGCCACGCTCCAATCTTCGAGGACGCGGACGCGTTTCCTTGCGTCATAGCACTGCGTAAGCTTGCCGAGGGGGAGGAAGTGGCGGCGGACCATGAGCTTTCGGTGACCGCTTTCCCGCGCTCGGAACTGGAGAAGATCGAGATTGCCGAGTATGTGGCGAGCCACCAGTATGCGGTGCCGCAGAAACGGCTGACCGCGGAAGCGTGGAGCCTCGAGCCGGAGCTGGCAGAAGCGCTTTACCAGAAGATCAAGAGCATGGGAGAGCCTTTGGTCGAGGTGTCGAAGGTTCGGCCACAATACGGAATTAAGACCGCCTATAATGAGGCATTTCTCATCGACACGCCGACGCGCGATCAGCTCGTAAAAATGGATCCGAAGGCGGAAGAGCTCATCAAAAAGTACCTCCGCGGGCAGGATGTCGGGCGGTGGAGCCCCGAATGGGGCGGCTTTTGGATTATTCTTCTCAAGTCAAGCGGAGATTATGCTTGGCCTTGGGCCGCATTGACTGAGTCCGACGCTGAAAAATGCTTTGCGACGACTTGCCCGGCTCTATTCGCACGGTTCAAGCCCATGGAAGCCGCGCTCCGAAAGAGAACGGACAAGGGGCGGTTCTGGTGGGAGCTACGATCGTGCGCTTATTATGATGAGTTCGCGGCACCCAAGATCATCTATCAAGAGATCCAGTTTCATGCCTCATATGGGCTCGATCGGGACGGCTATTTCCTCAATAACAAGTGTTTTTTCTTGGGCCATGACGATGCGTGGCTCCTGGCCGTCCTCAATTCGCCACTTATGTGGTGGCACAATTGGCGCTATTTAGGACATATGAAGGATGAGGCGCTCAACCCGGCCGGAGTTAAGATGGAACAGCTCCCCATCGCCGCGCCCGACAACGAGTCGCGCCTCCTCGCCGAAGAGTATGTCCCCCAGCTCGTCAAATTCGTTCAAGAGGATCTGGACGCGCGCTCCGGCGTGCTCGACGCGCTCGCAACCCAGATGAGCATCGAAGCTCCCGGGCAGAAGTTGCAAGCCTTCGAGGCGCTCTCCCGCGACGAGTTTCTCGCCGAGGTCACCAAGCGCCGCCCCAAGGCCGCCGGCAAGCTCAAGCCCGCCGATCTCAAGTACTTGCGCGAGATCTATGACGAGAACGCCGTCCCGATCCAGGACCACCGCCGCCGGGCGCTCGCCATGGAGAGGCGCTTGGCCGATCTCGTCAACCGCGCTTATGGCCTCACCCCCGAAGAGATCGAGCTGCTCTGGTCCACCGCGCCGCCCCGTATGCCCGTGGGCCGGTAGCGCGACAGCGCTTCTGCGACGGCCCCGCGCCCACGCGTGCGGACATCGAGCCCATCTTCACGGGGCAGAACGGCTCCCCGCACGTCCGGGCCCGCGTTGTCACTGAAACTTCGGAGACGGCCGGCGGTCAGCAACCCTCCTGCAGCGCCCCTTTGGCTTTGACGCTCTTCGATGCCCGACCTGGTTGGCGCAGGGGCTCGGCGCCAAGAGCGCGCTCGGTATCCACGCGTGGCCGCTGATGCTGAGCATTCCCTAACGAAGCTCAACGCGTCATCGCGTAGGCGATCCCGCTCCGGAGGGTACCGCGCGTCGGGATACCGGAGAGGTCGACCCCCATCGTGACGAGCGTCCGCGCGACCTCGGGGCGGATGCCGGTGAGCACGACCTCGGCCCCGATCAGCCGCACGGCGCGCGCGGCCTGGACGAGGGCGTCGGCGGTAGGCGCGTCGACCGTCGGGACGCCCGTGATGTCGAGGATAGCAATGCTCGCGCGGGTCTCCGCGACGCCGCTCAGCAAGGCCTCGACGATGCGCTCGGCGCGCTGAGGATCAATGGCGCCAATGAGCGGCAACACGACGATGCGGTCGCTTATCGGGATGAGGGGCGTGAACAGCTCCGCGAGCGTGGCGGCCTGCGCCGCGAGCTCGGTCTCCTGCGCGACCCGGAGGCGGAGCGCCTCGTCGACCTGCCGCTGCAATCGGAGGTCCCGGAGCGTGCTGCCGCGAACCATGCGCCCGCGGTTCGGCAGGGGGCGGCCCCTCACGAGCACGGGGATCTTCGTTCCATCCCTGTGAAGGGCGTTGGCCTCATAAGCATCCTCGCTGTTCGAGGCGATGGCTTGGCGGAGGCGCTCATGGAACGCGGGGTCGACGAAATCCAGGAGCGATCGCCCAAAGAGCTCCTCCCTCGTAAAGCCGAGCAGCTCGGCCCCCGCCGCGTTGATGTCGATGAAGATGCCATTGTCCGTCAGCACCACCCCCTCGGAGCTGATCTCGGAGAGGAGGCGGAGCCGCTCTTCGCTCTCGCGGACGGCCATCTCGGCCATCTTGCGCTGGGTGAAGTCGCGCATGGCGGTGCCGCGGACCATGCGCCCCTGGTACGGGACTTCGGTCGCCGAGAGCTCGGCATAAAACCAGGAGCCGTCGTCGCGCAGGAGCTTCGATTCATAGACGCCGGGCTGGTTCGAGCGGAGCCGCTGCATCACCTTGTCCCGCTCCTCGGGCGGCGTGGCGTCCAGGATGCTCATCCCGATGACCTGCTCCTCGGTGCGGCCGAGCAGCCGGGACACCGCCGGGTTCGCGTCGAAGACGCGACCCCCTTCACTCAGGCAGACGCCCTCGGTGGTGGCGATCATGAAGCGCTCGTAGCGCTCGTGGACCTCGCGCAGCTCGGCCTCCACCTTGCGGCGCAGGAGCGGCTCGGTCGCGCGCCGCGCCGTGATCAGCACGCCGTCAATGTCGCCTTCGCCCTCGGCGCTGCCGGCACGCAAATGGAAGGGCGCGAGGGTGAGGCTCAGGCAGCGCGCCTCGCCGCCGCGCGCGTAGAGGTGATCGCGATCGAGGCGGGGTCGCTCGGCGGCGGCGACGGCTCGCAGGCCCTCGGTCAGCGCGGCGTGATCCTCGGCGGCGCCGGGAAACAGCGCGGCGAACTGGTGCAGCCAGGGGCTACTCTCGGTGTCGAAAGAGCGGGGAGTCGCGTCCGAGGACGCCTCCGCCGTGAGCTCTCTCCACGCGGCGTTCGAGGTCATGACCGCGCCGCCGCGCTCGACGAGGACGACGGGGTCCGGGAGAGCCTCGAGGAGGCTTGGGAGGCTGAAGGTGGCTTCGTCGATGGTCTTCGGTGTGGGCATGATCGTCGGCGCCGCGGGGAGCGCGGGCGCGGGCGCGAATATACCGCGAAGTGATGCGACAGCTCAAAAGCTCGTCGTGGGGAGCCGCCCAGCATCAGGGACCTCGCATTGCGCAGCGGGCTCTCCGTGTCGAGGAGCGCAGCCGCTACCGCGTGACGGACGCGCGCCGGGGCGAAGCGCCGCGAGTGCTTTTCTTGGCACGCGTTGGCTGCTTTGCACGTGGCTTGCGCAGCGCCGCCGCCACGTCCTCGGCCGAAAGCGTGGTCACGATCTCGATCAGACGTTGAATCTCCGCCTGATCGCCGGCGCGCTCGACGGCAGTCACCAGCGCAACCGGTGGGGCTCCGAACCGGATCCTGTAGATCGCCAGCACGGCTTGCGAGAATCCCTCATCGCGGCCTTTCTGCTCCAAATCCGCAAGGTACTTGTCGACATCCTTCGTGTTCATCAGAAACTCCCGATCGGTCGTGGTCTGCTTCGCCGGGTCGGCGGGGATCTCGAGGCGCGAGTGTACCAGAATCGGCAGCGCCAGGCGACGCTCGGGTGCCTCGGGCGGCAGGGCCCGGACGTCGGCGATCGCCAGCCGGAGCGTCTGGTTCGCGCCCATCAGCCGAACGAGCAGCGTCTCGCGCGTTCGGGGCAGCTCGCTTACCACGACGATCCTGGTCCGCGTCAATGCGGGCCCGTCGTAGATCCCCCGGCCCCATCGGGAGCTGCGAAAGCAGAACCCAGCCAGCGCGGCCGACGGGCGGCCCGAGCAGAGGATCCATTGCATTGGCATGGGCGGTCGCGGCCGGCGCCGAGCGAGCTCGCGGCAGAAGAAGCGATGCTTTGCGATGCAGTCGGCCGCCTGGTCGCCCGACGGCGTGCGGTGGTAGGGCTCGAGCGTGCAGCTCATCTGAGCCATGCGGCCAAGCAGACCCAGCGGCGCAAGCACCTTGTGCGCGCGCCGCGCGTGCGGCACGAACCACACGTCGATGCGCAAGGCATCTGGCGTGACCTCCGCTTCGGTCTCCACGCGCCCACCCGGTGAAAGCCCCTCGCGCACCAGCCGCTTGACGAATTGATCGAACCTGTTGTGCACCGATAGCCATCCTCTATAGGAAGAGGAGCTCCGTCAAGGAGCATTTGCGACCGGGATCTGCTTTCATTTACGGCACCTCTTTGACCCAGTTCAACCCATGAATAGAATCGGGCGGGACGTGGGCGCCCAGAGGAGAATAAGGTGCCCGCAATAGGTAGACTGAACCGATCAACTCCCGGGACCCATGAAGATCACCAAGCCAACCCGCGCAACCCGCAGCTACACGCAACACCTCGTGGCCGAGCCCTCTGTCGTCTTTCCGTTGCTGTGCCCCGTCCGCGAGGCCGACTGGATCGAGGGCTGGGATCCGATCTCCGTGGCGACGCACTCGGGCGTCGCCGAGCCTGACTGCGTATTCGTCACGGCAGCCACCCCCAACGACGCACTCTGGTACATCACCCGTCACGAGCCCGACAGTGGCTTCGTGGAGATGCTCAAGATCACCCCGCTGGTCACCGCGTGCAAGCTCACCATCCAGCTCCGATCGATCCCGGCTGGCTCCGAGGCCTTGATCGCCTACACGCACACCAGCCTTGGGCCAGAGGGGGACGCCTTCGTCGCGTCGTTCACGGAGGACTACTATCGACAGTTCATGGAGGACTGGGAGGCGCGCATCAATCACTATCTCGTGTACGGCAGCGCGCTGCGCGGCAAGGAGTAGCCGCCGAGAGCCGCCGTACTCCGCCCGCGCGAGGAGATTGCTCCCCGCGTCGATCAATGGAACAAGCGTCCCACGGCCTCCGCGCCGGCCCACCATGAGCCGAAACGAACGCATCCTCTACCAGTTCCCGGTCTCGCATTACTGCGAAAAAACCCGCTGGAACCTCGACGCCAAGGGCCTCCCCTATGTCGTCCGCAACCTCGTCCCCGGCGTCCACGCCCTCGTCGTCAAGCGCCTCATGGGCAAGGGCAACCACACGGTGCCGGTCCTCGTCGATCGGGGCAAGGCGCTCGGCGACTCGGCGGCGATCGCGGCGCACCTGGAGCAGGCCTATCCTGACAGGCCGCTCTTGCCGACGGGCGACGCCGATCGCGCGCGCGCCCTCGAGCTTGAAGCCTTCTTTGGCAAGAACGCTGGCCGCGCCGTCCGGCAATGGCTCTATGGCCAGCTCGTCCAGCAGGACGGCGCCGCCGTCGCGGTGATGCTCGAAGAGTACCCGTCGCCGGTGCGCTTCTTCGGGCGCGTGCTGTCGAAGCGGATCGACGGCGTCCTCCGCAAGCAGTACCGCCTCACGCCGGAAGGCATCGCCGCGGCGCAAGCGACGGTGATCGCCGTCTTCGAGCGCATCGAGCTTGAAACGCAGAGCGATCCGACACGCTACCTCGTCGGCTCCGCCCTCTCGATCGCCGACATCAGCGCCGCAGCGCTCCTCGCTCCGATCGTCGCCCCGCCGGGATGCCCCTGGGACTCGAAGGAAGGTAACGCCAACTCCACGGAGGCGATCCGCGCGTTCCGCGCCGAGCTCTCCACGCGCCCCGGCTGGGCCTGGGTCCTCGCTCGCTACGCCAACGATCGAAGGGGATAACGCTCCTCGCGCTCACGCGCGAAGCGGGGTGACGCCGTGCCCCGCGGCGATCGGCGTGAGATCCATTTGCTCGCCGCTCCGCGTGTAGCCGCCGGCAAAAGGCTCCTCCAGGAGGAACAGCGGCGTATCGAGATCCACGAACGAGAAGCCGCCGAAGCCCGCCGCGAAGCACGCGGACATGCTCATCGCCAGCGTCGCCTCCACCATCCCGCCGATCATCAGGCCAATCCCGGCGGCCCTCGCCACCTCGGCGATCGCCAGCGCTTCGACCACGCCAGACTTCATCAGCTTGATGTTGATCACCTGCGCCGCGCCGCTCTGCGCGATGCGGAGCGCGTCGGCGACCGAGGCCGCGCTCTCGTCCGCGGCGACGGGGATCCCGGCCTTGCGGCTGACCTCGAGGAGGCCCTCCCAGTCGTCACCGGGCACCGGCTGTTCGAGCAGGATCGGCTTGATTCCCAGGGCCTCCAGCGCTCCGACCACGGCGAGCGTGGCCCGCGCCGTGAGCCCGCCGTTGCCGTCGAGGATCAGCCCGGCCTTCGGCGCGGCCTCGTGGATCGCCGCGACGCGGGCCACGTCCTCCTCGGGAGTCCCCGCGCCAATCTTGACTTTGAGCCTTGAAAAACCCTGCCCCGTGAAGGCCAGCGCCTCGGCGCGCGCCTCGGCGATTGAGCCGGTGGTGATGGTGATGTCGGTAGCGAGCGAGCGCTCGGCGCCCCCGAAGAAGGCCCAGAGCGGGAGCCCGGCCTGCTTGGTCAGCGCGTCGAGCACCGCCGTTTCGATCGCGCAGCGCGCTGATCCGGCGCCCTGAACGAGCGGCCGGATCGCCGCGGCGATCGCCCGGAACGAGCGCGCGTCGGCGCCCACGATCACCGGAAGTGCCGCGTTTACCGCGGCGATCGCCCTGGATTGCGTCTCCCCGTTGAAGGCGGGGAAGGGCGCCGCCTCCCCGTAGCCGCGAGTCCCGTCCGCGAGCTCCACCGTCACCAGCGCGTTCTCGGCCCGCGTCTGGGCGCCCCCCGCGATGCCGAAAGGCTTCTTCAGGGCGATGTCGAGCGGCTCGACCAGGACGCGGCGGATGAGGGTGGATGTCGTCATCGGGCGGGCACTTTAACGCGGGAAGTGCGCCCCGGTGTTCGCCAAAACGTTGCCCCATGCGCGATCTGCCCGATAAGCTCTCCTGAAAAGGTGGCTTTGCCAGAGACAAGATCAGGGTTCACGCGCGGCTCCCGTCCGCCTCTTCGCGCCGCAGCGCTCCTCCTGCTCGCCACCCCGGGGTGCGCCCTCCAGCTCGGCAACGGGTGGAGCTCTACCCGCCGCGATCCCGCCCCGCGGGTGATCGCCCTCGAGGCGCGCGCCTTCAAGCCACGACACAACGGTCCTCTCTTCGGCATGATGGTCCAGGCCGGGCTCGGCGAGAGCACGTCGAGCCCGGTGCGCGTCCGCACTGGCGTGCTCTCGGGGGGATATCACTGGCGCACTCCGCGGCGCTTCCCTTACGGCGTCGGCTTTGAAACGGCGCTCGATCTCGGGGTCGGGCAGCCGGCCTTGCGCTCGCTCGGCGGCACCGGCGGCTACATCGGCGCTGGAGGCACGCTGCTCTATCGCGTCCTCGGCGCCGGGGACGACGAGCCCCGCTTCGACACGATGACCTTCCTCGGCGATCTCGCCCTCACCGGACGCGGCGGGCTCTGGACGGCGCCTGAAGGCGAGAGCTCGCTTTATGTGCCCGAGCTCGGCCTCCAGCTCGCCTTTCGGATCACCTTCAGCTCCGATTTGACCGCCCCGCGCACGCGTGAAAACCCGGGCGAGACACCCTCTCTGCCCGAGGCACCCGGGGAGTTCCGATGACAACCCGCCTCCACCCGCTCCTGGTCCTCGTCTTCGTCGCCCTCACGGCCTGCGGTGGACACCTCTCTCCAGCGCCTCAATCCCCGGTCGCGCCGCCGGGCCTCGGCGATATTCTCCAGGCGGGGATCGCCCGCGCCGACATCACCCCGCCTCCGGGACTCTCGCTCTTCGGCCACGGGCCCGAGGGCCGCGTCGCGGTGGGCACGCTCCTTCGCCTCTATTGCGAGGCCTTCGTGCTCACCCGAGGGACGGAGTCGATAGCCCTCGTCCCCTGCGATCTCGGGGCGATCTCCACCGAGATCCAGCGCGCTGTCGCGGCTCGGCTGATCCGCGCCGGCCTCCCGTTCGGCGCCGATCGTCTGGTGATGATGGCGACGCACACTCACGCGGCCCCCGCGCACTACTTCGGCGCCCGCCAGTACGGCGGCACCTTCAGCTCCCGCGCGCCCGGCTTCGATCCCAGCGTGCTGGACTTCCTCGCCGACCGCATCGCCGCCGCCGTGCGCGCCGCCTACGCCGCGCGCGTCCCGGCGAAGGTCGGCTGGGCGTTCGACCGCGAGGCGGGCAAAGGCATCGTCCACAACCGGAGCTTCAGCCCCTTTGCGGCCAACCGCGAGCTGCCTCCCTGCCTCTTCGAGCGCATCTGTCCTTCGTGCATGGTCGCCGCGGCGAACGCCTCGGAGACCACCTGTCGAACGTCACAGCGCGAGTACGTGAAGCAGCACCACGACGAGCTGAAATGCGCCTCGAGCGCGCCGAGCGGTGAGGGCCGCGGCCTCGTCGACGTCGCCGCCGATCTCGTGCTCTCGGTGCTCCGCATCGACGCCGTCCTCCCTGACGGCGGCTCGCGCCCGCTGGGTGGATTCGCGGTCTTCGGCGTCCACAACACCGGCATCCCCAACACCAACGATGTCTATCACTCTGACATCTTCGGCTACGCCCTGCCCCGGGCCGAGAACGAGCTGAACCCACGCACCTCGGCGCCTCCGCCCGACGCTGTCCTGAGGCCGGTGGCTCCATCGCGCGTCATGATCGGCATCGCCGCGGGCCTCCAGGGCGATATCTCTCCTTCGGTTGGCTATCCGTCGATCGCCGAGACGCGGCGCCTCGGGTACGTGCTCGGCGAGAGGATCGCGCGCACCTTCAAGAGCGCCGAAGGGGCCATGGGCGACGCCACGATCGAGCGCGCCTATCGCGAGCTCACCCTCCCGGGCGCGCTCGCCGAGGAGCCGAACGCCTTTTACGTCAAGAACCAGCCTCCCGCCTGCTCCGGGCTCGCCTGGGCTCCCGGGGTCGTCCCGCGAACGTCGGCGCTCTGCGGCGCGCCGGAGATCGGCACCGCGGCTGCGGGCGGCGCCGAGGATGGACCGACGCGACTCCGTATCTTCCCCCAGATGATCGAAGGCTCCGTCGCCAAGCTCCCCCCCGACGCCGCGCCCTGTCAAGGCCGCAAGCTCCCGGTCCGCTCGCCGACAGGCCCGTTCGGGAGTGATGGGCTCGACTTCCCCTCGATGGCTCCGCTCTCCCTCGTCCGGATTGGCCGCGGCCTGATCGCCGCGGCGCCGTTCGAGCTCACCACCGTCACCGGGACCCGCATCCGCGACCGACTCGAGCTCTTCCTCCGCCAGAGGCACAACGAGGCGATCGACGGCGTGATCATGGTCGGCCTCGCCAACAACTACCTGCAATACGCGGCGACCGCTGACGAGTACAACCTCCAGCACTACGAGGGAGCCTCCACCCTCTATGGCCCGGAGACGGCGCGCTTCCTCGGCAATCACTTCCTTTGCCTCGCCGACTGGCTCTATGGCGATCACCAGGACGCGGCCTGCAACCTCAAGCAGCCGTTCGCGGTCAACACCGTCCATGCCGTCCTCTCGAACCCGGAGGAGATCTCGCGCATGCCCTCCGGCGAAGTGAGCCCAGGCGTCCTCCTCCAGGTCTCGACCCTCCCGCCCAAGCGCATCAGCAGCGATCTCTGGCCTAGCTGGACGGTTCATTTCCGCGGGGTTCGTCCCGGAGACGCCTTGATGCGCGACCGCCTCCGGGTGCGCGTCGTCGACAAGGCCAGCGGCCGCGTGCTCGACGACGACACCGGCACGGGCGTCGAGGTGCGCTACGACGAGACGGCGTCCGATCAGCAGACCTGGCTGGCCCGCTGGACGCCGCGCGGCGCCTACTGCAAAGAGACTGTCTATTTCGTGATCGGGACGACGATCCCGATCATCTCCATCCCCTTCACGCTCGATTGTCCGGAGAACCTGACCGAGGTCAAGGACGAGCCGAACCTCTGCCTTGGACAGGACCAGCCCATCGCGCCGCCTCCTCCTCCTCCTCCGCCTCCTCCGGCGCCGCCGAAGCCGCTGCTGTTGCCAGGACCGGTGTCGCCGTGAGCGCGTGGCGCTTCACGTCAACGCTGCTCCTCCTCGCCGCGCCGACGCTCGCGGGCTGCGCCGTCGAGCTCGGGGGCCGCGTCGGCGTCGGCGGCCGCGTCGGTACCGGGGAGATACCCCATTTCGTCTGGACCAGCGGTGTCGCCGGGCACACCGCGATCCTCCCCAACCCGGGGAGCCGCAATGGCATCTACATCGGCGCCGAGATCGAGAGTCGCAACGAGGCCACGCTGGGCTCGCGGTGGAGCCTGGGCGCGAGCCTGGGGTTCGCGCGCGTCCCCCAGCACCTCTTCGGCGCCCCGGGCCTGGAGCTCCACGCTGACGCGGGTACCCGGATCCTCGAAGGCGTGCTCTTCCCCAACGGCGACAGCTACCTCGGCGCCACGGCGGCGCTCCCGATCTGGCTATTCCCGGCGCGCCAGCTCTCCGACGTCAACAATGATCCCTGGATCCTGACTCGGGCGCTCGAGCTCGTCTTCTCGGTCCGGGGGCGGGCTTACTTCGATCATACCCTCGATCTCGCTCACGATCTCGAGCCCCGTTACGATGCCACGTTTGGCTTCGCGATCCGCACGCGGTTCGTCAGCGACTTCATGTAGCGGAGTCCTCGCGCCGCAGCGTGACGATGGCCCGGGTTCCACCTCCGCTCCGGGGCGTGTAGCGAAGCTCTCCGCCATGCGCTGACGCGATCGCCTGCGTGAGCCAGAGCCCGACGCCGAAGCCTGGCACTCTCTCCGTTCCCGAGCCGCGTACGAAGCGCTGCCCGAGGCTGCGCGCGGGCACGAAGCCCGGCCCTTCGTCCTCGACGACGATCCGGACCAGCTCTCGCTCTTCGTCGACGAGCACTCGAATGGGGCGACCGCCGCCGTACTTGTGCGCGTTGCTGACCAGCTCGCCGAGGATCGTCCCGATCAGATCGGCGTCGACGGACGCGACGAGAGAGCCAGTCCGCTCCACCTGAATCGTCGGTCCGGTGTTCGCGCGCTCACCGTGCCTCCGGCGCCAGCCCTCGACGATTTCGAGGACGTGGAGCCCGACGTCCAGGGGCGCTCGGCGCGGTCTCCGGGCTTCGCGGTCTCCAGCGATGATCGAGAGTTCGCGAGCGAAGCCCTGGAGCGCTTCGAGCTCGGGGCTGGGCGGCCCTCCAAGCGCGCTCACGCGCTCGCAGAGACCCTGGCTCACGCGCGCCAGAAAGGCGTCTCGCGTCCGCAGCTCCCGCCGTAACGCGGCGCGCGACCGTTGACGAGGGCGGCTCATGATGCCTCGGACTTGGCGAGCACGCCCAGCGGCGCTACGGGAGTTTGAGCGGCCTCGACAGGAAGCCCGAAGTTCCAGAGGCGTCGGCCCCCTCCGAGCGCGAGGAGCGATACCAGCCCGACCTGGAGGAACCCGAGGCGGAGGATGAGACCAGGGATACCCCACTTCTCTTCCGCCACGGTGGCCAGGCCCTCGGACATCATGTCTCCGATGATCACGAAGATGGCGTACGTGCCGGCGATGCGACCCCGCATGGCGGCGCTCGAGACGCTGTTCTGAGCGACATCGGTGAGCGTCGAGCTCGCGAGCGTCAGGCTTTGATCCAGGCAAAGAATGGTGGTGAACGGCAGCACCGCTGTCGCCGCGGCGGCCCCCGCGACCTTCCCCGCGGCGGCGATCACCAGGCCATCCACGCGCCGGCAAGGAGCGCGAGGAGCGAGCGCTGCGCCGGCTGCGCGAGGAAGCGAAACCCGTCCGCGAAGCTGCGCCCGAAGTGCCGCAACCTCCCCTCCGGCGCGGCTGGCAGATCGGGAGTCGCGTCCAGAGCCGCCCCCACCGCAGGCCTGCACCAGGCGTAGATCACGGCGATGAAGCCGAGGTTGGTGATCACGTCGGCGGCAAAGAGTATCCAGGTGCGCCCGCCGCGCGCGCCATCACCGCGCCGCCCGAGAGGAGGCCGGCGAGCACCGCCAGGGTGGACAGCAGGCTCGTCAACGACGAGAACGTCACGAGGTGCTTCTTGTACCGAAGGGGCGCGCCGCGCTCGTCGGTGAGCTCGACACCGTCGTTGCCGCGCGACGACGACTCTTCACGGAGCAAGTCGACGGAGAAGGCGATGCGCGTCGACCGCAGCCCCGTCTTCATGAGCGCCGACACCATCATATAGGGCAAGATGCGAGGGATGGTGATCGGCCCCATGGCGAGCGCGACAACGAGAAAGGCGAGGATCCCTGTCTCGACGGCGCGCCCCGCCAGCACGACCTTCCACCGCCACTCCAGAAGCCGCGCCGCCGAGGACCGCGACATCCAGTCGGCGAGCGGGCCCGAGACGAGGGTTCCGACGAGGAAGCAGAGGAGTGTGGGGAGCATGAGCGTCGCCCGCGCCCGCTGGGTGACCGCGAGATCGGTCATCATCAGGGTGCCGGCCCAGGCCGAGACGGCGATCCCGACATCGTCGATCAGCGCCCCAGCGAGGTAGGCGCGAGCGCGCGGCTCGGTTTGAAAGAAGGAGACGTAGTCGCGCGCGAGGCGGACAAGAGCCGATGGAGAGGCGGTCGGGTCGAGGGCCATACGTGGAGAACGCAGCGGCCACGGGACCATGACAAACTTTCTCGACCTCGCTGGTCGAGCCGCCCCCTCACTTGGGCATCTTCATCAGCCAGCTCTCGTAGTTGGAGGTGGCCGTCTTTACGCGCATCCAGTAGATGCTCGTCGCGTCCACCGCGATCGAGCCCATCATGTTCTGAATGCCGCCCGGCTCGAGCTTCATGAGCACCTTCGGCGTGCCGCCGCTCTTCGGGATCACGCTCAGGGTGGTCGAGTCGGTGAAGTACACGTGGGTGTCGTCCACCGCGATCCAGACCGCATCTTTATCGGAAACGAGCGTGATCGGCGCGCCGCCGGCCTTGGCGACCTTCATCAGCGTGGCTCCGGTAGCGTAATAGATGCTGGTATCGTCCTCGACGACTCCGTAAGCGATCTGGAAGCCCGACGCGAGCGTCACCGGGGCGCCGCCGGCCTTGGCGACCTTCCTGATCGCGCCGCCGCCGTCCTGTCCTACCGGCGTGTGGTTGGCCCAGTAAACGCTGGTGTCGTCGACGACGATGGGCCCTGAGGGTTGCTGATCGGAGGCGAGCGTCACCGCGGGCCCGCCGCCTTTGGGCATGCTCATCAGCGCGCCCACGTTGGACATGAAATAGATGTTCGTCGCGTCCGCCGTGACATCCATGGGGTGATTCAACGTGCCCACCGTCAACGGCGCCGCCACGCCGCCCGCCTTGGGGATGCTCCCCACGAAGCTCTCGTCAGGCGCCTTGCCCTTCGGCTCACCCCAGTAGAGGTTCGTGCCGTCCGCTGCGGGCCAGCCCGGGGTATAGGTGGTCGTCAGCAGCGTCGTCGGAAGCTCCCCCCCCGGTCTTGGGCACGCTCACGACCACGCCGCCGAGGTCCTCCGGTCCACTGGTCCCTGTCCCGTAGATCTTCGTGAGCGGGGCCGTCCAGTACACGTGATCCTCGTCCAGCACGGGGCGGCCCATCCAGTAGTCTACATGGGCGAGCTCCACCGCCATGCAGGCTTGGCCGGAGCACGACGGAGCGCCGCCCATTCCTCCGCTGCCGCCCATGCCTCTGCTGCCGGAGGTCACTCCGCTGCTGGTGGTACTCATCCCCGTGACTTCGCCGCTGGAGCACCCGGCGGTGATCGCGCAGGCCGAGGCCGCGTCGAGGAGACCGAGACGGATCCAGCTGATGAATCGTACTTGCATCATCGAATGCTCCCTTCAGCGTCTGACGCTGAGGTCGGGGGTTGGCGCAATCTGAGCCGCCGGTTGGCCAGCGGCCCTGGATTCCAGGCCCGTTGACCTCGAATCTGCTTTCCCCATCGCAATCAATGTGCCAGCGCTCAAAACCCCTCGAAGCGTGCGATCACGCTTCGAGGGGTGAGCCAGCGGGCCCGGAGGCCCACGCTTCCAGTCAATCTCGCCGATACATCGTCACGACGCAGGCCCCGCCGAGGCCGAGGTTGTGCTGCAAGCCCACCTTCGCCCCCTCCACCTGCCGCTTCTCCGCCGTCCCGCGGAGCTGCCACACCAGCTCCGTGCACTGCGCGAGTCCGGTCGCGCCCAGGGGATGACCCTTGGAGAGCAGGCCGCCGGAAGGGTTGGTGACGTATTTCCCACCATAGGTGTTGTCTCCATCCCAGATGAACTTCTCGGCTTCACCCTCTTTGCAGAGGCCGAGTCCTTCGTAGGTGAGCACCTCGTTGGTGGTGAAGCAGTCGTGGAGCTCGACCACGTTCACGTCCTCCGGGCCGATACCGGACTTCTCGTAGACCTGCTTTGCGGCCTGCTTCGTCATGTCGAAGCCGACCATCTTGATCATGCTGTCGTCCTCGAAGCTGGTCTTGTAGTCCGTCGTCATCGACTGCGCGGCGATGTAGACGGGGCGCTCGATCCCGTGCTTCTTCGCGAACTCGTCCGAGCAGAGCACCGCCGCCGCCGCGCCGCAGGTGGGCGGGCAGCACTGGAAGCGCGTGAGCGGATCGAAGACCTCGTCCGAGGCCAGCACCTCTTCCACGCTGAGCTGCGTGTTGAAGAGCGCGTAAGGGTTGTTGGCCGCGTGCTGCCGCGCCTTCGAGGCCACCTTGGCGAAGGTCTCACGCTTGGTCCCGTACTTCCACCGGTACTCGCGCCCGGCGCCGCCGAACATCTGCGCGGCGGGCGGAGCGGCGGTGAAGCCCTGGAGCTTGTTCATCACCGTCGCGTGGTACTCGAGCGGATTGGTGCGATCGGTGTACTTCGATCCGAGCGCGCCCTTCTCCATCTTCTCGAAGCCGACGACGATCACGCACTCGGCGAGCCCGCCCTCGATCGCTTGCCGACCGAGGAAGAGCGCCGTCGATCCCGTCGAGCAGTTGTTGTTGACGTTGAACACCGGGATCCCGGTGAGGCCCACGTCGTAGATGGCCCGCTGCCCGCACGTGCTGTCTCCGAAGACATAGCCCGTGTAGGCTTGCTCGATCGCGTCGTAGCCGACCTTGGCGTCCTCGAGCGCGGCTCGGGCTGCCTTGGTGGCCATCACATTGTACTCCTCGCTCGCGCCCGGCTTGGCGAACTTGGTCATCCCCACGCCAATCACATTCACTCGACGACCCATGGGTTTCATCCTTTCCCGAGCGGAACGATCAGACAAGGCCCTTGAAGAGGCCGAGCTTGTGGGCGAAGCGCACGTCGCCGTCGATGCGCAGCTTGCCGCGCTGGTGGAGATCCGAGGCTTCGCTCCCCTTGACGAGCTCGAGCAGATCCGCGTCGGCGAGGCGGAACGTTGCCTTCGCGGCGGCGTCCTTCCCCTCCTTCACCGAGGGCGTCGCGCTCGCGCAATCGACGACCCAGGCGCTGTCCGGATCGGTGATGGTGAAAGCCACCACCGCGCCGAGGTCGCCCGCGAGGGCGGTGTCCGCGGCGAGGCGCTCGCTCAGCGCCTTGAAGATCGTCGCGGCGTTGGCGACCTTGGCCGCCTTCGGCGCCTCGCCCTTGGGCGCGCCGGAGGAGGCCTGTCGGGCGTCGCGGATCGCCTTCTCGGCGGCCTTGGGATCCACCTTCTTGAGGAAGGTGAGCTTCTGCGAGGCCATCACGTTCCCGCCGATCTTGAGCTTGCCCGCGAAGTAGAGCTTCTGCGGATCGGCCGCGCCGCTCGTCATCGCCAGGAAGTCATCGTCGGAGAGGGTGAGGGTCACGTCGGCCGCGCCCTTGCCTGCGGTGACGGAGCCTTTGCCGTTCTTGACGTCGATCAGCCAAGCGCTCTCTGGCCCGGTGAGCTCGAACTGGAACACGGTGCTGATCTGGCCGATCAGATCCGGGTTCTTCTCGATGTAGTCCTTGATCGCGACGAAGATATCCCCGCTCACGAGCTTGCCATCCGCCGCGGGCAAAGCCTTCTCTTCCTTCACGGCCTCGACCTTCGGGGCCGCGGCCTTGGCCTTCACGGTGGGGATCTCGGTGTAGAGCTCGATGCAAGCGTTGTTGATGACGACCTTGTCGCGCTCCTTGACTCGACAGCGGAAGATGATCCTGGTGTCGGACTCTTTCCACATCTCGGTCACCAGCGTCTCGCCCGGGAACACGCTGTCGGCGAAGCGGACGCGGATGCTCTTGAAGTACCGCGGATCGTTGTTCGAGAACGCCTTGATCGCCGCGTGGGCCGCGTACCCGAAGGTGCAGAGGCCGTGGAGGATCGGGCGCTTGAAGCCGAAGTTCTTGGCGAACGACGGATCGGCGTGGAGAGGGTTCCAGTCGCCGGAGAGGCGATAGAGCAGCGCCTGGCTCTCGCTGATCTTCTCCTCGGTCGAGGCGTCGGGCGCGCGCTCGGGGGGCACGTTGACGTCGCCGGTGGGGCCGCGCTCGCCGCCCCAGCCGCCGGCGCCGCGCACCAGCATGGTGAGCTCGTTGTACATCAGCTCTTCGCCGCTCTCATCGTAGCTCCGGGTCTCGGTCACGACGACGGCGTGGCGGCCCTTGTCCCAGATGTCCTTGATCCGGGGCTTGTGAACGAGCTTGGCGCTCGTGGGCAATGGGCGCTTCAGCTCCGTGTACTGCTCGCCGTGGAGGATGCGCTCGAAGCCGTAGTTGAGGCCGGGCGCCGTCTTCCCCTGCTTGGCCATCTCCAGGATGGCATTGATGGCCGGGACGACAGCGAAGGTGGGCAGGGCGCGGAAGCCGTCCGGGTGCATCTCGTAGACATACTGAAGCTCCTTGGGATCGAGGGGATCGGTCCCGACGCCGACGCCGAGGGCATAGAGCGCCACGTCGCGCTCGGTGTAGCTCGAGGTGAGCGGGGGGAACTCGTGGCCGAGCGCCAGATCGACGTCGATGAGCTCGTTGCCGCCGAGGCTCTTCTTCTGGAGGTTCTCCATCACCGCTTGCATCGAGGTCGCGAGGTCCGGCGGGTAGGTGACCTTGCTGAAGTCGGTGATCTCGCGCCAGGACTTGGCGATGGCGTCGACGGTGATCGCTTTGCCGGGCTTGAACGTCTTGCCGACCGTGCGCTCCCAGCGCAGCTTGTTGAAGACGCCGCCGCCGACCTCGAAGAGGCCGCCAGTCTCTTTGCTGGACTCGTGGCAGAGATAGGCGACGAGGGGCGAGACCAGCTCGGGCTTGAGGGCGGCGAGCAGCTCGGCGGGGAGCACCGTCTCGGTGAGGCGCGAGCCCGCTACAGGCGCGATGGCGTTGACGAGGATGTTGCGCTTGCGCCCCTCGAGGGCGAGCGTGTTCGAGAGCCCGACCAGCCCGAGCTTGGCTGTGCTGTAGTTGGCTTGCCCGAAGTTCCCGTAGATGCCCGCGCCCGACGACGTGAAGATGATCCGGCCATAGCCGGCGTCGCGCATGTGACTCCACGCCGCGTGGGTGACGCGGTAGGCGCCGAGGACGTGGACGCGGTTGATCAGGTCCCAGTCTTCTTCGCCGAGCTTGGGGAAGCTGGTGTCGCGGAGGATGCCCGCGTTGTTGATGAGGATGTCAATCCGCCCGAAGGCGTCGATCGCGGCCTTGACGATGCTGGCGCCGTCCTCGACCGAGTCGCCGTTGGCGACGGCCTCGCCCCCGAGGGCCTTGATCTCGGCGACGACCTTGTCCGCGAGCGCGCTGTCGCGCCCGCCGCCGTGCATCGAGCCGCCGAGATCGTTGACCACGACCTTGCAGCCGAGGCCGCCGAGGAGGAGCGCGTGGCAGCGACCAAGGCCGCCGCCCGCTCCAGTGACGATTGCGACCCTTCCGTCGAAGCGCAGTTCGTTCGCCATGAATGACCTTCCAGAAAGATGAGGGGACCGATGTTTCGCGTGCGAATCATCGGCGGCGAAACGGTCCAAGTCAAGCACGAGGAGATCGCCCTCGGCGCCTCAGTGCCGTTCTGGCCCTGGATCCCCCTTGGCGGGGTTAATGCTGGTGGTTCATCGTCGGCTCGCCGACCTGGATGTCGGCCATCATGCCGAGCTCGCTGTGCTCGGAGATGTGACAGTGCACCCTCCAGCGACCCGGGTTCTCGAAGTACGAGAGGACGGTCGCGGTCTCGGCGCCGCGGATGTGGACGGTGTCCCGGAGGCCGGGCTCGAACACGGGCTTCCCGTTGCGCTCGAGGATCTGGAAGAACTGTCCGTGGATGTGGAAGGGGTGCGCCGGGCTCACGTTGCTCTGAATCACCATCTTCACAGGCACGTTGGGCACGAAGGTGTGAAGAAGGACATGGTCGTGCATGCCGTCCACCGAGCCCGGGATCCCGTTGATGGTGAACTGCACCAGGCCGTCGACGACCCCACCCGAGAGCTTCCAGCTCAGGGTCTCGGCTTGCACGTCGATGAGAGGGAGCTTGATCACCGGGTAGACAAGCTTCCCGTTTCGTCGCCTTGTCCCAGTTCAGCGGCTCCGAGACGGTTTCTAGCGAGGCCGAGCCAGCCAGCGCACCTGCACCGTGCCGCGGAGATCCCCGCTGATCGGCGGCGCCAGGGCGTCTTCGATCAGCACCACGCCGGCCCGCTCCAGCCCTTCACGCAGCCGCAGGCGAAGCACCTGACGCGCGTGCGGGCTTCGTCGCTCTCGCGGGAGGGCGAGGCCGACCTGGCAGAACCCGCCCTGATCGGCGCCGACACGCACCACGAAGCGCCCGACGGCGGCCTCGCGGGCGACGGCTTCGATGCGGGCGAGGATGTCGGCGGGGGAGGCGTGCAGGAAGGCGTCGTTCATCGCGCCGGACAATGACAATCTCGGCGCTCGGCGGCAATGGGTTCGCGGGACGGAGAATGTCAGCGCAGGAGTCGGAGAACAGTTGATCACGCGAAGAGACGGCCGCGCGGAGGCAGCCGGCGGGCGAGGTGCGGCGATCGAGGCGCTGCGCCGAGTGTCTCCCTGATCGCAAGCGAATTCATCCGTCGATCGTCCGGCTCATGGCGTCGCTGCCTCGAAAGGAAATGGCGTTGGCCCAGTCGGCCGCGAAGGTGGCCGACATCGCCTTGATCACGGGCTTCTCGCTCGCGAGGAGGCCAATCTCGCGATTCTTCGAGAGTGACGTGTAGCTCAGGTTCTCCGAGCCGATGTAGGCGCGCCGGCCGTCGACGAGGATGGACTTCACGTGGACAGCCGGGTTCCGCAGGAATCTCACCGGGATTCGGCTCCTCGCCAGGAAGGTCGCCGCGTCCTGGTTGGCGTTCACCCACGCTGGATCGGCGAGGAGCACTCGCACTTTGACGCCGGCCTCGGCGCGCGCCAGCACGGCCATGCGCACCTCGTCGTCGGAGAATTGCATCGATTCGATGTCGAGCGTCGTCGAGGCGCTGTCGATCAGGGAGATCAGCGCGGCGCGGACGACGGCCCGGCCTTTGGGATGCATGGTGGTGATCCCATAAGAGAGGTGGCCGCGACTGTCACGGGCCGGGGCGGCCGCGCGCGCGCTGGAGATCAGGGATACGTGACCTTGAGGTCGGCGAGGAAGGTCCGGCCGTTCTGGAGCAACGTCCGGCTCGCGCTCGTCTCGGCCACCGGGTAAGCGAAGCGCGAGTCGAACACGTTGTACATGCCGATCACGTAGGCCACGCCGAACTTCTTCACGTTCCCGGACAGCGTCAGATCGGCCACGAGCGCGGCGCGGGTGAGATCGTTGGTCTCCAGGCTGATCCGCCGCGGCGCCTCGTAGGTCGTGCGGACGCCGAGCGAGGCCAGATCGCTGACAAGGGGGATGACGCCGCGGAGCGAGGCGAGGTGCTCCGGAGCGTTGATGAGGCGCGGGTTGGGGCTTCCGCTGTCGAGGTACTGTGTGCGCTGGTAACCGTACGTTCCGGAGACCATCCAGCCCTGGCGCCACTCGCGGCGCAGCTCGATGTCACCGCCCGCGGCGAGGGCAGGAGAGGGGCTGTTGGCGTAGCGGGTCACGTCGGGGATCTGCCCGTCGGGGATGGTGTTGATGATCCCCTGGACGTAGCTCACCTGGGCGGCGATGAGGGCGACCCAGTCCTCTTTGAAGCGCTGGGAGAACTCGACCTCTCCCTGGTAGATTGTCTCGGGCCCGAGGGTGAGGCCGCGCTTCGGGTCCTCGCCGGCGACCTGGGTCGAGCCGTCGGTGTAGAAGCGCTCGTAGATGCTGGGCGCGCGGAACGCCCGGCCGCCCATGACCTTGAGCGTGCTCCCCGTAGCAGGCTTGAAAATCAGGGCGAGGCGGGGGACGACGATGGCGCCGATGTTACTGTAGATGTCGAGGCGCGCGCCGGCGGAGAAGCGGAACCAGGCGTTGGGGGAGCTCTCCACCAGGGCGTAGCCGGCGCCGAAGTTGTAGGGCGCGTGGACGCTGACATAGGAGACGCCGCCGGAAGAGCCGTTGATGTCGGCCTGCGTGTGTGCCTGGAGCTCGCCCCCGGCGACGATGCGGAGCTTGCGCGACTCGCCGAACGGGGTGATGGCCACGCGCGCCTCGGCCCCCATCCAGGTGCCATGATAGTCTTCGGGGTTGGTCGGCGCGGGGCGCGGCTCGTTGGCGAACTCGCTCTTGAAGTCATAACGATTGACGTGCGCCCGGGCCATCAGCGAGACAACGTCGGAGAGCTTCGGCTCGTAGCGCACCTCGGACATGAAGCGCGCGTCGTGATAAAACGTGCGTGAATCGTTGACGGGCGTCCCGGCGACGCCGACCGGGATGTACTGGGCCCTGGTGTGATAGGACCACTGGGCCGTGAGGTCACCCACCCAGGCGCGCCCGGCGGTGCCGATGCTCCGGAAATAGTCGACGTTCTGGGCCGTCTGCACCACGGGGCCGCCGCCGGGATTCTTGAGCTCGACCGCCAGATCACGGCCGTCGGAGCGCGCGCCGGAGACGCTCGCCATCACGCCCGCCCGGGGGGTGAAGTTGTAATGGAAGCCGGCGCGCCCGTGGACGACGGCGTCATCGTAGGTGCCACCCTGGACATGGACGCTGTTGGGTTCGTCCTTGGCGCGGGGGACGAGGTTGATGACGCCGGAGAGGGCGCCGGTCCCGTAGAGCAGCGATCCGGGGCCGCGCACGACCTCGATCCGGCTCACGTCGTGGAGATCGACCCGACCGTCAGAGCCGATGTACGAGCTGTTGAGGAGGTTGTCGTTCAACGATTGACCGTCCGAGAGCACGAGCAATCGGTTGCCGTAATCGTTGGGCTCGCCGAGGCCGCGGATGCCGGCCGAGACGTAGGCGTGATCGTTGGAGAGATAGAAGCCGCGGACGCCCCGGAGGGACTCGGCGATCGTCGGGTAGCCGAAGGCGCGGAGCTCTTGACCGTCGATGATCGAGACCGAGCTCGGGGCGTCTTCGATGCTCTCCGCGAAGCGCGAGGCGGCGGCGATCTCGCGGAGCGGGGTGAGGCTGAGATCGATGAGCTGGGATTGCTCTCCTTTCTTCACCTCGATGTCGCGCTCGACCGCCGTGTAGCCACGCAGGCTCACCCGCACGCGGCGTTTGCCCACGGCGACGCTCTGGATCACGGCCGGCGTGAAGCCCATTGGGCGGCCGTCGATCTCCACCAGCGCTTCACGCTCGTCGGCGCTGACGACGACGGAGCCCGTGAGTGGGCTCAGCGTCGCGGTGGTCTTCACCGTCGATCGGGCGACGACGGTGATCTGGCGCGGCGGAGCCTGGAAGCCTTCTCGCGCGAAATAAAGCTGGTGCTGGCCCGGCGGGATGTCGAGGTCACACGGCGCGCTGCACGCGACCGGGGCCTTCTCGTCGTCGACGTGGACTGTCGCTCCGGGGGCGCCTTCCACGCTGACATGGACGGTGCCGACGATGCGTGTGAGGGTGATCGGGACGCGCGTCTCGGTGCCGAGCTTGGCCTCGATTGGCCCCATCGTGGCAGGCTCGTAGCCCTCGAGCTCGACGATGATCTGATACTTGCCTTCGGGCACCCCGAGCGGGCGCGGAGAGCGGCCACGCGAGCCGAGGTCCTTGCGATCGATGTAGACGGTGGCGCCCGGCGGCGTCGTCTCCACCTTGATCACCGCGACGTTGGGCGCGACGCGCTGGACTGCCGTGGTGATGTCCGCGATCGTCTTGGGATCGGTCTCCACCGCGAGGGCGTCGACATAATAGCGGTGGGCGTCGGCGTAGCGCTGGAGCTTCTCGAAGGTCCGGGCGATGTTGAAGACGACGTTCTTGTTGGGGACGAGCCGGTTCGACTGGAGGAAGTGCTCCAGCGCTTCGCGAAACTCACTCTTTTGATAGTGCTCCGCGGCGAGCTGGAACTGGAGCTCGGCCTCGTCGGCGAGGCCGTCGGCGCGGGCCTCTTTGCCGCTCGCGAGGCCGAGGCCCAGCGCGAGCGCGACGAGGGCGCAGGGGAAGCGGCGCGCCCGAAAGGGGCGGGGGTTCTCGGCCATTTTCATCAGGTGGGACCGCCCTTCAACGGTTCATGTTGATATCGGTAGCGGACGGCGGAGGTGGTTTGGGGGTGCTGGTCGCCGGGGTCGGGAGGCGCCCGGTCAGCGGTGGAGGAGCCTTGGTGTGCGCTGCGGTCGAGGGCTCCGTCGTGGGCTTGGCCTCCTGGACGACAGTGAGGGGGACGAGCACGCGGACGTCCTCCAGCGAGGGGCCTTGATGCACCGTGTAAGGGGCATATCCATCGAGGGAGAGCACGAGCCGGCGCGCGCTCTGCTGGGCAGGATCGATCGGTATGGCCATCGGGGTCTGGCCAAGGACCTTGTCACTCTCGCTCACCGTGGCGCCCGGCGGCGTCGACTCGATCCGGATCATCCGCGTGACGGGGCTCGGGGCGCTGGCCGCTGTCGGCGGCGTCGGCGTCGTCTGCCCGCGAGGCCACACGAGCGCGGCGACAGCGACAGCGACGGCGACCCCGGCGACGGCATAGAGCCCGATCGGCTTCTTCGCGGGGGCGGGCGGCTGCGGCGTGTACGCGGCGGGCAGGTTGTTGGCGGTGAGCGACGAGACGCGCGACGAGTCCGTGTGCGGATCCGAGCTGAGCTCCGCGAGGCCGGCGGTGCGGCGGGTCGAGTTGAACGTGCCCGAGTCGGTGGTGGGGGCCGGATCGAGGAGGCGGGGCAAATCCAGCCGCCCCTGGGTCTTGCCGGCGAGCGCGAGATCGGGGGCGGGGTACTCCCCCGTCGCGCGGATGTTGCTCATCTGCGCTTCGATCACCGAGCGGATGCGGAGGCGCTCTTCGGCGAACCCCTTCGTCATCAGGTCGCCCACGGTGCGGAGCTGCGGGCGCTCGCCGAGCTTCTCCAGCGCGTTCTCGAGCGCGCGCTGCATCTCCTCCGCGGTGGCGTACCGCTCTTCTCGCTGGTGCGCGAGGGCCTTCATGCAGATGGCCTCGAGCAGCTCGGGGACGTCCTCGCGCACGGTGCCGGGGCTCGGGATCTCGCCGTTCACGAGCTTCTGGAGGATGACGATGTCGTTCTGACCCTTGAACGGACGCCGACCTGCGAGGGCTTCCCACAGCATCATCCCGACCGCGAAGACGTCGGCGCGGCGGTCGACCTTCTCGCCCAGCGCCTGCTCCGGCGCCATGTACGCGACCTTGCCCTTGAGCACGCCGGCGCGCGTTTCTGCTGAAGATCCGAGGGCTTTGGCGATGCCGAAGTCGACGACCTTCACCTGCCCGGCGTAGGTGACGAAGATGTTGTGGGGCGTGGCGTCGCGGTGCACGACCTGGAGCTGGGTGCCGTCGAAATCGGCGAGCTCATGCGCGTAATGAAGGCCGGCGAGCGCGTCGATGAGGATGCGCACGTGCATGGCCAGGGTGAGGCGCCCGTCCTTGCCGAGGCGCTGCACGACCCGGTTGAGCGGCTGCCCTTCGAGGTACTCCATCGCGATGAAGTAGCGGCGGCCGTCTTCGCCGACCTCGTTGGTCTGGACGACGTTGGGGTGGTTGAGGCGGGCGGCGAGGCGCGCTTCGTCGAGGAACATCGCCAGGAACTCAGGATCGTCGGCGAGCTGCTCGCGGATCTGCTTGAGCACCACGAGCTTGTTGAAGCCCGCCGGACCCGAGGCGACCGCCAGGAAGACCTCGGCCATGCCGCCGTGGCCGAGCTCCGCGATGGGCCGATATTTTCCGAAGCCTCCCGCCCCCGTCTCCGGCACCGCCATATCGCCGCCTCTGCCTTCTGCCAACCCTGGGTAAAGCCGCGCTCGCCGAAAATCACCCGAGAGGGCATGCTAGCGGACGGCGCGGCGAGGAGGCAAACGAATGAGGCGGGGCGCCGCGGGAGAGCCCCGGGGGCATGGCGGGGCGCCGATTCCTCTGCCGGGCGGGGGAGGTGCTGGTTCTCACTTCGGGACGAACGTCCACTGCCCCCCGTCTTTGTCGCTGGCGGCGTTCCCCCACGTGCCCTGGAGGGTGCCATTGGCTTGCTTGCTCAGGCGCGCCTTGCCGAATCCGACGCCCTCTTTCCACGAGCAGTCGAGGGTAGTGCCGGTCGCCATGCAGTCGAGGGTGCCGTCCGGATACCGGGCGACGACCACCGTGCCGGCCTGGGAGAACACCGTATCTCCCCAGGTCGATCGGTAGTTGCCGCGAAACACCGTCTCGGCGGGCGCGCTCGCGATGGGGCGCGGGGCCGAGGCCGCCCCCTTTCCGCTCTGGTCCTCGGGGCCCGACTCTTTGCAGCCGGCGGTGAGCGAGAGGAAAGCAATGGCCAGGATCGCACGCATCATCGTTTCTCCACGGGAAAGACGGGTGGCAGCGGGAGGTCTCACGCCGTCGCCGCGGAGCCGTCGTCGTTCTCGTCGCCGGTGTCGGCGACGATCGACGCGCCGCGGGTCAGCGCCGGATAGAGGCTGTCGACGAAGGCCCGGCCGAGGCTCTTTTCGAGGCGTTGATCCGCGGCGAGGAGGCCGCTCGAGAGCGCGCCCTTCGCGTCCTCGAGCGCGTCCTGGAGCGGGAGGCGCTCGCGCACATCGAGGTTCTCGAAGGCCTCGCGGAAGCCCTCGAGGATCGCGGCGGCCTCGGAGAGCTCGTCGGCGTGCGCGGCGAGCTCGGGCAGGCTCGAGGCGATCGATCGCATCGCGGTGGCGGCCTCGCGGGTGGCCTGCGCCAGGTCCTCCGGGCCGGCGGCGTGGCCGTGGGAGCGGCGGGTGCGATCGGGGGCGAGCAGGCCCTCGGCGCCGTGGGGGAGCAGCGCCTTCTCGGCGCTGGCGCGGGCCGTGACGCAGAGGTGGACGCCGACGCGGAGCATGCCGCGGAACGAGGTGCGGCGGCGCTCGAGGAAATCGCGGTAGGGCTTCACCGCGGCGCTGAGCGCGACGACCAGGGCGCGGAGCTTCACGGACTCCTCGAGGACGAGGTCCCGATCCGCGGTCAAGAGGCGAGGGTTGTGCTCGTAGTGAGCGTCGAGCGACGCGAGGATCTCGCGCGCCCAGCGGAGGTGGCGCAGACCCGACGCGCTCGGAGAGAGCTTTTCCATGGCCCTCACGCTCGCCGCAGGAGGGCCGATCCGTCAACCCCTCCTGTGCGGAGACGAACGTTCAGGCCACGGCGGCGGCCGGCTGGGCCCTGCCGTCAGTGGAACGCTTGGCGTTCTCGTTGACCTTGACGCTGACGAGCTTGGACACGCCGGGCTCCTGCATCGTGACGCCGTAGAGGACGTCGACCGACTGCATCGTCCGCTTGATGTGGGTGATGAGGATGAACTGCGATCGATCCGTCATCGAGCGGATGCCCTCGTTGTAGCGGGTGACGTTGGCCTCATCGAGCGGCGCGTCGACCTCGTCGAGGATGCAGAAGGGCGAGGGCTTGAACTGGAAGATGGCGAAGATCAGGCTGACGGCGGTGAGCGCCTTCTCGCCGCCGCTCATCAGCTCGATGTTGCCGAGCTTCTTCCCCGGCGGCTGGGCGAGGATCTCGATGCCCGTCTCCAGCATGTCCTCGGGGTTGGTGAGGCGAAGCTCGGCGGCGCCGCCGCGGAACATCTTGGGGAAAAGCACCTTGAAGCGGGCGTTGATCCCCTCGAACGTCGACTTGAAGAGGCGCTTCGACTCCTTGTTCATCTGGGCGATGGCCTTCTCGAGATCGTCGAGCGCCTTGTCGAGATCGGCCTTCTGCTCGGCGTAGTACGTGTGGCGCTTCTCGGCCTCGGCGTGCTCGCGCACGGCGTCGACGTTGACGGGGCCCATACGATCGAGCAGCTCGCCGAGCTCGGTGATGCGTGCGCGGTGGGCGGCGTCGACGAGCGGGCGCTTGTGGTAGTCGCCGATCACGGTCTTGAGCTCGAGCCCGCGGAAGCGCTCGCGCACGCCCTCGAGGACGTGGGTGTGCTCGATCGTGAGCCGCTGCAGGGCCATCTCGTGCTTCTGAAGGCGCTCGGTGGCGTCGGCGACTTCTTGCCGCAGGCCGCGGAGATCCGCCTCGCGGAGGCCGAGGGCCTGGCGCGCCTCGTCGAGCGCCTGGCGCGCCGCGGTGAGCTCGGCGTGCCCCTCGTGGGCGCGGCTGACGGCGCCGACGAGCTTCTCGCGCGAGAGCATCATCGCCGCCGCGGCCATGCCGGCGCCGTAGGCGGCCTCGGTGCACTCGTCGTCGAGCTTCTTGATCCGGCCGCGGAGCTCTTCGCACGAGCGGCTCAAGCGCTCGACGGTGCCGCGGAGCGAGGTGGCGCGCTCGCGCACGCGGGCGAGGCGGACCTTGCGATCGGTGACGATCGACTGCTGCCCTAGGACGCGCTCGCGCCACTCGGCGGCGAGCATCTCGGCGTGCTCCAGCGCGGCGGAGGACTCTTCGCTGGCGCAGCGGCCGGCGGAGAGGCGCTCGCGCGCGGTCTCGTGCTCGCCCGACGCGATCTCGATTTTCTCGCTGAGGTCCTCGAGCTCGGCCTCGACTTGCTCGCGGCGTCGCGAGGCGTTGGCGAGCTGATCCTCGGCGCGGCGCAGGTCCTTCTCGGCCGTGACGAGGGCGAGCTCGCCCTGATGGGCCTCGTTGCGCGCGCGCTCGAGGGCGATGCCGACCTCGGTCATCCGGAGGCGCAGCGCCTGCTGGGATTCGAGCATCGCGGTGAACTCGGTGCCGAGCCGGGCCACGAGCTCGTGGAGCTCGCGGATCTCGCGCTTGTGCTCGATCATCCCGGCGGCGACCGCGTCGCCCGAGCCGCCGCTGACGACGCCGCCCGGGTGAACGACGGTGCCGTCGAGGGCCACGAGCGCCATCGACGCGCCCGCGTTCGAGAGGCGAAGCGCGACCGCCGCGGTCTCGACGACGACGGCGTCGCCCACGAGCGATCGGGCCAGGGCCTCGTCCTCGGGCGCGACGAGCAAGCGATCGATGAGACGGCAGACGACGCCCTCGCCGACGAACGGCTCTGCGCTCGCGCCGGCGACGTAGCGCGGGTGCGCGCTGATCACGCTGGCGCGGCCGTTCTTGCCCTTGGCGAGATCGCTGAGCAGCGCGACGCCGCGCTCAACGTCGGAGACGACGACGCACTGGATCCGATCGCCGAGGAGGCCGGCGAAGGACTGCGTCAGCTCGGCGGGCGCCTCGATCCGATCGGCGACGAGGCCGAGCAGCGCCGGATCCTTCGTCTTGAGCAGGTTCTTCACGCCGGTGCCGACGCCCTCGAGGCGCGCGTGGAGCTCTTCCAGCGCGCGGAGGCGGCTCCGGCGCTGGTTGAGCTCGTTCTTGGCGTGATCGACGGCCTTGTCGCTGAGGACGCTGGCCTCGCGCAGCGCCTTCATCTCGGCGTCGAGGCGGACGCGCTCGCCTTCGCTGATGCGCTTGCCCTCGGCGAGATCGGCGGCCTGCGCGACCAGCGCGGCGCGGCGACGCTCGAAATCTTCCCCCTCGAAACGCAGCTTGCCGAGCTCGTCCTCGTGCTTGGCGCGGCGCTGCGCCATCTCGCCGAGGCGGCGATCGAAGCCTGTCAGCGTCGCCTCGGCGCCGGCCACCGAGGCGTTGGCCTGCGAGGCGCGCTTGCGCAGCTCGGTGGCCTCTTGCTCGGCGGCGCGCTCGCCGTGGCGCAGCTCTTCGAGGCGCTCGTGCTCCTCGATCGCCATGTCGCCCTCGCGCTGCTCCTCCTCCTCGATCGTCGCGAGCTGCCCCTGGAGCTGCTCGCGCTCGACGAGGAGCTCGCCCACGGTGCGCTCGAGATCCGTCTGCTCGGTCGTCGCGGCGGCGCGGCGATCTTCGAGGTGGCGGAAGCGATCGCGTGACCGCGCGATCTCGGCCTCGTGGGTGCGGACCTCGTTGTCGGCGAGGAAGGCCGCGTTCTGCGCCTTCTCCGCGCGGTCTTCACTCGTGAGGGCCGCGAGGCGCACGACCTCGAGCTCGCCTTCGCGCGCGCCGAGAGCCGCGCGGGCGGCCTGCTCGCGCTCGGCCTGCTCATCGCGCGCGGCCTCGTGCACCTTGGTGACGGCGATGATCTCCAGCAGCCGATGCGCGGCCTCGTGGAGGATCAAGTCCTCCATCTCGTTCTTGTAGGCGACGTAGCGCTCGGCCTTGGCGGCCTGGCGCTTCAACGAGGCGAGGCTCCGCGTGATCTCCGAGACGATGTCGCCGACGCGGAGCAGGTTCTGCCGCGTCTGATCCATCTTCTGCTCGGCCTGCTTTTTCCGGGCCTTGTACTTGGTGATCCCGGCGGCCTCTTCGATCAGCATGCGCCGGTCTTCTGGGCGCGCCGAGACGATCAGGCCGATCTTCCCCTGCTCGATGATCGAGTAGGCCTTGGTGCCGACGCCGGTGCCGAGGAAGAGATCGGTCACGTCCTTCAGGCGGACCTGGGTCTTGTTGATCAGGTACTCGCTCGTGCCATCGCGGAGGCGGCGGGTGACGGCGATCTCGGCGTAGTCGCGGTACTCGATCGGCAGCCCAGCGTCGGGATCGCTGTTCTCGAAGGTCATCGTGACCTCGGCCATCCCGTGCGGACCGCGGTGCTCGGAGCCGTTGAAGATCACGTCCTGCATCGCCCGGCCGCGGAGGTGCTTCGCGCTCTGCTCGCCCATGCACCAGCGGATCGAATCGACGATGTTGGATTTGCCGCAGCCGTTGGGGCCGACGATGCCGACCACGTCGGTATCGAAGTGAATGACGGTGCGGTCCACGAACGACTTGAAGCCGCTGATCTCGAGCTTACGGATGCGCATCAGGCTCCTCGCGGGATTGTCGGCACGTAGTGTCACGTACCGTCACGCCTCGCCAGATAGGGCTAACTGCACGCGCCACGCGCTGCAAGGGGCGACGACCGTACAGGATACGGGCGCCCAGGGACTAGCATGATCCACAGGATCATGGGTACAGCCGACGCCGTTCGTACTTCAAATTGCTCTGCTTACTCGGCCCTTTGGCAGTCGCCTTGACAGTTGGCTAACGTCGCCATACTCATCCGCCGCCCGAGGAGTATCCCGATGCCCACTTACGAGTATGTCTGTTCGTCCTGTCGGAATGAGTGGGAGTTCGAGCAATCCATGAAGGACGCCGCGCTGACGGAGTGCCCACGCTGCAAGGAGCAGACGGCGCGCCGACAGATCTCGCGCGGGACGGGCTTCATCCTCAAGGGCGGCGGCTGGTACTCGGACCTGTATTCGTCGACGTCGAACAAGCCTGGCAGCAGCAGCAGCAGCGGCAGCAGCGATAGCGAGAGCAGCAGCGGGAGCAGCACCCCGGCGAGCGGGAGCAGCGGGAGCACCGGGAGCGCTGGGGACAGCGGATCGAGCGCGCCTGCGGCCGCTCCGGCGGCTTCGCCCGCAGCGGCTACGCCAGCCAAGAGCGACTCCTCTTCGTCGAGCTGATCGCACTTCGCGGCCGCGCTCGCTCGTCTGCCCTCACGGCAAGATGGCCGCCATTTCATGGCCAGGGTGCTACCTTGGCACTCGATGGACGAGCGCAAGCGACTCGAGGAGCTCCGCGGTCAGCTCCTGGACATGGACCTGGAGCTGCTTCGTACGCTGGAGCGTCGAGCGCGCCTCACGCAGGATCTGGCGCGGCTCCGCACCGGGACGTCCCGCTACTCCCCGCCGGCGGATGGGACGCACCTCCAGACCCTCGAAAAGGCCGTCGCCGCGCCCCTCGCGGCGAGCGCGGTCCGGCCGATCTTCACCGCGATCGACGCCGCCTGTCGCCTCTACGAGGTCGCCCCGCGCGTGGCGTTCCTCGGCGCCGAGGGCGGCTTCGCCTGGATGACGGCGCGCGCCCAGTTCGGCATCGGGGCCGAGCTCGTGCGCGCCGAGACGGTCGCCGCGGCGATCGAAGAGGTCACGCGATCGCGCGCGGATTTCGCCGTCGTCCCCTACGAATCGCTCAAGGACGGGCCGATCCTCCCGACGATCCTCGCCATCGCCGCCGCGGATCTCAAGGTCGTCGGTGAGCGCCAGGTCACCCAGGCGCTGGTGCTCGTCAACGCCTCGGGCAACCCCGCCGACGTCGAAAAGATCTACGTATCCGCGTCGGATCACCTCGGCTCCATGAGCTACATCGAGGCCAACCACCCGCGCGCGCCCGCGGTCGACGTGCGCTCGCCGTTGATGGCCTGGGAGCTGGCCTCGGAGAACCACGGCGGCGCGGCGATCGTCCCCCGCGGCTCGGTCGGCCCGCACGACCTCCGCGTCGCCCGCGAGAACATCGGCGACGAGGGCGAGGCCCGCGTCCGCTACGCCGTCCTCTCCCGCCTCCCCGCGCCGCGATCCGGCGCCGACGCCACGGCGCTGATCTTCAGCGTCCACGATCACCCGGGCGCGCTCCACGACATCCTCCAGCACTTCAAGGAAAAGAGCTGCAACCTCCGCCGGATCCAGTCGCGCCCCGTCGCGGCGGAAGGCTGGGAGTACGTCTTCTACGTCGAGGTCTCCGGCCACACCACCGATCGCGGGCTCGTCGCCGCGCTCGAGGGCGTGAAGCGCGAGGCGAAGATGCTGAAGATCATCGGCTCGTTCCCGCTCGAGTTCCCCGATCCGCCGCTCCCCGAGTCCGACGTCCGCCCCCGCTGAGCCCTTCGTTCCCGATGCGATCCTTCCTTCGATCACGGGCTCTCGCCCGCAAAATCCTCCTGTGCGCCCTCGTCTTCGCCCCGGTAGCGGGGTGCGGCGGCAACAACGACTACGGCCTGATCGGCGGCGAGAAGGTTGACGCAGAGCGAATCGATCGCGACCCGCTCGCGCTCCTCCCGCGCGGCGTCCTCGTGCTCGGCAGCATCGACGCCGCCGCGATGTTCCAGTCCAAGTGGGGGCCCGAGGTCGCGCAGATCGTGCAGACCTTGCTCCCGCTTGGGCCGGAGTCGAACTTCGTCCCCACGCGCGACGTGACCCGCGTCGTCAGCGGCGTCTACGCGATGCAGGGCGCCGACTTCTGCGCGGTGGTGCAGGGCAACTTCGACCTCGTAGCGATCCAGCGCGCCGTCGACGCGCGGGCGATCACCATCGACGGCGCCCCGCTCGTGAAGACGCGCTACGCCGGCAACGATCTCTACACCGCGGGCAATTTCGGCTTCACCCTCGTCACGTCGCACACGGCCCTCAGCGGCAACGAGACCGGCATGCGCCGCGCCCTCGATCGTCTCCGCTTCGGCAAGCTCGAGCGCTCGGTGCCGAAGTGGATGCTCGATCTCACCGAGACCAAGGGCGCGACCATGGCCCTCGCCGGGGACCTCGGCGGGCCTGACGCCGTCGACGTGACCTCGGCCAAGGTCCCGTTCCTCGGCAGTGTGCGCTCCGTGCGGGCGATCGGAAACTTCCTCCCCCCGGGGATGAACTTCGCCGGCACGCTCTCCTACGCCGACGCGGCCGGCGCGGCGAGCGCGGCCCAGACGCTCCAGCACGCGCAGCAGGTCGCGCAGATCGCCAGCATGTTCACCTCGATCGGCTGGGGCGCGGCGATCCCCACGCCTGAGATCGCCGTGTCGCAGAGCGACGTCGCCTTCACCGTGAAGGTCGACGACAACTTCGTGCACCTCCTGCTCAAGCACTTCGGCGATCAGGCGCGCAGCGCCACGACCTCGACGCGCACCGCGCCGCGCTGATAGACGCAAAATTCCAGCAAGAAGGCCGTAGCGCGGCCATTGCAGCTGCAAAAGATCGCCCGGCGTCGAAAGCGCGCTGGGCCGCTCGCGACATCGCTCCTCGGGGGCTCGTTCGGATATCTTCGCCCCCGTCTCTCCGGGAGCGCACAACCGATGTCGAACCGCCGAATGCTCGCCGCCACCGCCCTGCTCCTCATCGGGGTGGTGCCCTTCGCGGCGTGCAACGCCCTCACCGGCGTCGATGATCTCGTCGTCGGCAACACCGCGGGGGCAGGCGGCGCGGGCACGGGCGACGCCACCACCAGCGGGCCGGGCGTGACCGCCGGCGGCGTCACCTCCGCGGTGTCGAGCGGCGACGCCGTCAGCAGCAGCACCGGCGCGCCCTTGCCGCCGCTGGTCGCCGCGCAGGGCGTCACCATCGACCAGATCGCGCTCTACCAGGGCGTCAAGCGCGTGCTCATGCAGGACGGGAGCGCGCCGCAATCGAAGGTGCCGGTCGTCGCCGGTCGCGCCGCGCTCGTCCGCGTCTTCGCCGACATCGACGCCAGCTACGACGGGAGCCCGATCACCGCGCGCCTCGATCTCGGCGACGGCGCGCCGATCGAGGTCGAGACGGTGATCAAAAGCAGCCCGTGGGACGACGACCTCGAGAGCACGATCAACTTCGAGCTCCCCGCCGCGGCGATGGCGCCGGGGATGACCTACCGAGTCGACCTGCTCCAGCCCTCGACGCACTCCGCTGGAAACAACGTCAAGGCCAGCTACCCCCCGAGCGGCGCTTCGCCCATCCCCGCGCTCTCCACAGGCAAATCGCTGAAGATTGAGCTCGTCCCCGTCTCTTATGGCGCCGACGGCTCCAACCGCAAGCCCGACACCTCACCTGGGCAACTCCAGGCCTACAAAGACGCTTTCTTCCGGATGTACCCTGTCGCTGACGTGGAGATCCTCGTCCACGCCGCGGTAGCCTGGAAGGGTAAGGTCTCCGCCAACGGCAGCGGCTGGAGCGAGCTCCTCGACGGGATTGCCACTCTCCGCCAGAACGACAACACCCCTGCTGACGTCTATTACTATGGCATCTTCTCTCCCACCGCCAACGTCGGGCAGTTCTGCGGCGGCGGCTGCGTCGCTGGCCTCGGGATGATCGGCGGCCCCAGCGACTCCTACTCTCGCGCCGCGATCGGCCTTGGATTCCCGGGCGACATCTCCACCGAGACCTCGGTCCACGAGGTCGGCCACAACCACGGTCGCCAGCACTCCCCCTGCGGCGGCGCGCAGGGCACCGATCCGGCCTATCCCTACGACGGGGCGAGCATCGGTGTCTGGGGCTATGACCTCCTCTCGAAACAGCTCTACTCGCCGGACGTCATGACCGACGTGATGGGCTATTGCACGCCCGTCTGGATCTCCGACTTCACCTACAAAGCCCTCTTCGATCGGATCAAGTTCGTCAACAGCGCAAGCTTGATCTACCCGCCCGAGCTCGTGGATCGCACCTACCAGCGTGTCCGCCTCGACGGCGAAGGCAACCTCACCTGGCTGCCTGACACGCTGATTCACACCCCACCGCAGGGCGAGCCGCTGACGATCACCGTGCAAACGGCCCTCGGGTCCGAGGCGGTGACAGCGCAGCTCTATCCCTACGATCACCTCCCCGGCGGCGTCCTCGTCTGGCCGCAGCCCACGAGCGCGACGACGGGGATCACCGTTCACCACGCTGGCAAGGTGACGAAGCTCTCCCGCGCTGCCGCTTCGTGGTAGGTTGGGGCCCATGGCCTCGATTCGCACAGCTTCGGGCCGAGCGCTCACTGGAGCTTGAGCTTGAAGGGGATCACGTACTCCACGGCCACCGGCCGGCCCTGGAACGAGACCGGCGTGTACCGGCGCTGCGCCAGGGCGTCGAGCACCGGCTGATCCAGGAACGGCAGCGACTTGATGATCCGACAGCCCCGGAGGGCGCCCTCGGTGGTGATCACGCACTTTGCCAGCAGCGTGCCTTCCACCCTGGCCTCGCGCGCCGCGCGCGGATAGACGGGCTCCGGACCTTCGAGCAGGCGCGGGAGGCTCATCCCCTCTCCGAACGGGAGGACCTCGGATGAAGATCGCGCCGCGGCGGCGCCGGCCGGGCTCGCCGCGAGATCGGGAGCCCCGGCGATCTGCGCCTCCGGCGTCACCCGCGTGACCGGAGATCGTGAGTCCACGCCGCTGACGTCTTCGTCGCGGGAGGAGACGCGCACGGCAGGGTTGCCGGCGCGGCTCCCCTCGGGCTCGCGCGCTGCCACGCGATCTTCCCGCTCCGGAGGGGCCGTGAGCGCCTCGGGATCGCGGACGGGCGAAGGCTCGCCGAGAGGCGCTGTCGCGGCGCCCGGCGGCCGCGGCGCCGCGGGCTTTGCCGTGAGCTGCACCATCGCCCTCGCCTCCTCGGGGGAGGGCGCGGGCGCGTGGGACGTGCCTTGAACCGCCAGCGCGAAGACCGCCGCGTGGGCCAGCGCCGAGACGAGCGCGCCGGCGCCAAAGCGACGTGGACTCGCGCTCTCCCCGTGGAGGACCGCGGAGAACAGCGGGGGCTGGACCCACCACTCGACCGCTCGCTCGCGCTTCGGGCTCGCGGCCGGCGGGATCGCGCTCACCGCGCTGTCGCCGAGCCCGAGCGCCGCCATCAGCTCTTGCTGGGCCGCCGGGGGCGACGCCTCGCGCCGCGCGGCGCGGAGCATGGATCGCTTCAGCGCGGCGCCGGCGCCGCGGTCCTCGTTCTCGTCCAGGATCCGGGTGGGATCACTCATCGCTTGGCTCCACGCGAGGAAGCGGCGCTGAGCCGCGCGACGCGCCGGTCGAACTCCTCACGAGCGCGCCGGAGGCGAGACGCCGCGGTGCCCGTGGGGATCTCGAGCAGAGTGGCAATCTCCGGCGTGGACATCTCCTCCAGCTCGAAGAGGACAAAGACTTCCCGCAGCTCGTCGGGCATGGCCGCGAGCACCCCGTCGAGCAGCGCGCGGAGGCGCTCCTGCTCGGTGAGCTCGTCGGGCTGAGGATCGAGGCAGAGGGGCTCGACGGCCTCCTCCTCGGGCACCTCGCGGCGCCGCCCCAGCGTGCGCCGCGCGTCCCGGGCGACGCGGATCGCCGTCCCGAGCAGGAACGATCGCTCGCTGCCGAGGGTGATCGACGCGAGCCGCCGCGAGGCCACCACGAAGACCTGCTGCACGCAGTCAGCGAGCTCGGCCGAAGGGACGCTCCTCCGCGCCAGCGAGCGCCAGATCAGCTCGAAATGCTCGGCGACCATCGCCGCGAGGCGGGCCTTCTCCGCGGCGGTCGAGGCCGCAGGGGCGGGGTCCTCGTCTGCCCAGTCGACCGCGAGGAACATGGTGGGGAGCTGGATCGCCGTCACGGGGTCGCCCCTCGGCGAGTCCTGCGCGTGGGTCGGTGAGCCATGGATGATGATGGCCGGACCCGGGCTCGCCGATCACAAAAAGTGACGCGCCCCCTCGCAGCGCGCTCCGATTTCTCCAGTGGGCTCTTTTTCGCCTCACAGGTGAGACTGAAGCGCGTGGCCACGGGGGGTGCGCCGGGCAAGCTCGCTCGAAAGGCCGGATAAGGACGATGGCATGAACGTCCTGGCGTATCAGGCCATCACCTTGAACACCGGCGCGAAGCTGGATGGCAGGGCGCTGGCCCGGGTCGCCGCGGTCGCGATGGACACCGACGCTGTCACCAGGCCGTAAACCCCTCGGGGGGAGGAAGCGTTAGCTCCGCTTGAGCCGCTCGATCTCGGCCAGCGCTTCGGCGAGGCGCCGCTCGGCCTCTTCGCGGAGACCCTGCTCCAAGGCGAGCTTGCCCTCGAGCTCCTCGGCATGCCGCAGCGCCTCTTCCTTGTGGGCGAGCACCTCGTTGACCATCGATCCGAGGCGGGTGATTCGCTCGTCCGCGTCCTCGATCGGCGCAGTGCCGTGGAAGAAGCCGTCGAGCGCCTCGAGCGCGCTCATCTTCGCCTTGCGGTGCGGATCGCCCTCGGGCACCAGGGAGAACGGGAGGCGCGCCGGGAGCATGGCCACCACGCGCTCGCGCTCGGCCGGGCTCATCAGCAGCCATTGATCGTGCGTGGGAGCGCGTGGATCGGCGAGGTCGAGGGCGTAGCCGGTGGGGAGGCGCTGGACCACGGGGCGAGTGTAGCCGATCTGGCGGCGTGTGGCTCTGTTGAGGTTCCTCGCTGGAGTAGGGATCCGGCGGGCACGAACTCGGGGCCCGAAGCGAAGCAATGCTCACGCTTCGGAGCGTGAGGTGAACGTCAATCAGGGTACTCAATTGCTTGCGTACACGGCTCGGAAAAAGCGCTTTCCACCCCACCTTTGAATTGCCTTCTCCGCGGTTTCGGCGTAGGTATAGCCTTGTGCCGGGGACACCTCACGAAGTTTTGCTCATGGCGTTGCATGACCAGCCCTCGCTCCTGGAGGAGCTGGTCCGCCACGCTGCCGGGGTGCCGCTTCAAGGCCCGCTCACGCCCCTGGATGCCACCGTCCGCTTCGCCAAGTCGATCGAGCTTCACCCGGATCTCGTCTTCCGAGGCCCGCGCCAGCCCTGGATCATGTTCGAGCTCCAGAACGCCATTGACGAGGAGAAGCGTCAAAGCTGGCTCCTGGCGGCGAGCGTGCTCTGCATTCGCGAAAAAGCGATGGGCGATGTTGTAATCCTCACGGCGAGCCGCAGCGTGGCTACCTGGGCCAAGCGCATCGGGCACCAGCGAGGCGAGCTGGGCACGCGGTTGGAGCTGACTCCACTCGTGATTTTGCTCGACCACCAGCGAGTCGAGGCGCTGCTTGATCCCGAGCACCCTGAGCTCGCCCTCTTCGCCGCGTGGGCGATGCAAAAGCGCCGAGGAAAACAGGCGCGTCAGGTGGTCGAGCGAGCCATCGATCTCAGCGGGCGCTTGCCGCCTGCGTTACAGGACCCGCAAGCGTATGCGATCCTTGCCGTCATCGGCGAGCACATGTACGCTCAACTGGAAACCATGGCCATGAACCTCGACAAGTTCCCCGAGAGCCCCGGTTTGAAGCGGCTCAGGCTGCTGTTGGAGAAGCAAGGGCGCATCCGCGGCCAGGCCGAAGGCCGAGCCGAAGGCAAGGCCGAAGGCAAGGCCGAAGGCGAGGCAGAAGGCCTTGCCAAGGGGAAGCAGGAATCGCTGCTCGCCTTCCTCGAAGGGTGTGGCCTCGCGGTGACGGTGCGGCAGCGGGCCCGCATCCTCGCGTGCCGCGATCTCGAGGTCCTTGGCGGCTGGATCACGAAGGCCGCGTCGGCTGCGTCGACGCGCGAGCTGCTAGGGGAGGAAGAGACCTCCGGAGCGCGCCGGACGGGAGCTCGGGCGCCGCCGAAGCGGGCGACGAAGCGCCGCGCGTCTGCGGAGAAGAAGTAGAGCCGGCTCACTCGTCCTCGGGCTCCTCCTTCACGAAGCTCAAACTTCAAAAAAGGCCTGCCGACAGGTCCCGGACGAAGTTCAAACTTCAAGAAATGCCTACCAACAGGCTGATTTCGAAGTGAAAACTTCAAAAAGTGCCTGCTGGAAAGTGCCGGGTGAAGTAAAAATTTCGTCCAGCACCTTCCGAGAGCCTCCAGGTGAAGTTGAAACTTCGCCCGGAGGCTCCCCGGAGCCCGTTCGGGCTACTTTTCGGCCGCCCCTGCGCCGTCCGCCGCTCCCTCGGCGGTGCCGCCGGCCTTCTTCCCCTTCTTCGGCCTGCCGCCCCCGCGCGCCACGGCGTACAGCGACGGAAAGCGCTCCCCGCGCCGCGGATCGTAGCGGAGGAGGAACGTGCCCGCCTCCTGGACTTCAAAGTACATCTTCGTGGTGAGCGTCCAGGCGCGCTGGAGGAGGTCATACCACTCGCGCGCTTTGGGCGACATCGCGGCGCTGAGCAGGGCGAGGATCTCGCCGGCCTGCTCGCGGGCGTTGGCGACGTGCGTTGACTTGTACTTCGTGTCTTTCGAGATGATCCCGGCCTCCGCCTCGTAGATCTTGGCGTAGCCGAGGAGATCGTTGGCGCGGTCGAGATAGGATGTCCCGGGACGGAGGTAATCGAGGACGACGCCGTGGTCGGGGTGATCGCTGAAGTTGTGCTCGCAGACCTTCTGCATCTCAGTTTCGAGCGCGGCAGAGGACGTGTCGAGGGCCTCGGGGATCTTGGCGCTGGTCTTGAACGCGCCGGCCTCGGTCGCTTCGCGATAAACGAACATCAGGACAAAGGTCAAGTCGCCGAGGCTGTCGACGCTGGCAATGTCGATCTGTTTCGCGGCGTCGAGCTGCTGGAGCTGGGCATAGAGGCCAGGCGCTTGCGTCACTGTGGCATGAACAGCGAGGAGGGCGCGAGCCGCGGCGTCGACGTCGAGGCGCGGGGTGATGATCCGCTGGGGATCGATGGCTGCGAGGCGTGAACGATAGGTGTCGACGAGGGACTTGGCTTTGACGGCATCATAAGTTGCCGCGGTGGGAGAGAAGGAGGCGAGGGCGGCGGCGGTGCTCGCGACGGCGGAGGGGGCGACCGTCAAGGGATCGGCGCCCGGGGGGAAGGGTTTGGCCGCCGGGGGCGGGGTGGGCTTGGTTATTTCAGTGACTTTGGGCTTGGAAGACTTGGTGGGCTTGCTCATGTGAACGGAGGCTACGAGCAAATCGGGAGCGAGCGAAAGTAAAAAATGAGCTTCCGCGCTTCTCGCGGCGCGCACGACAATCGATGCAGGAAAGTTGACGTGCGCGCCGCGTTCGGGCGTTTGTGCATGACTTTGATCGGAGAGCACCGCGTCAGCATGCACATCAAGGGGAGCCATGTCTGACCCGACGCCTGGAGTCCTCGCCGCAGGGCAGGTCTTTCACGGCCGCTACGAGATCGTGCGCTGCCTGAGGGCCGGCGGCATGGGGGCCGTGTACGAGTGCATCCACCTCAAGACGCGCAAGCACCGCGCGATCAAGGTGATGCTGCCGCAAATCCTCGCCGACGCTTCGATGCGGAGTCGCTTCGAACTCGAGGCGCGGGTGACGGCGGACATCGAGAGCGAGCACATCGTGGAGACGTTCGACGCCGGGGTCGATGAGGCGACCGGCGCGCCCTTCCTGGTGATGGAGTTGCTGCGCGGCGAAGACCTCCGCAGCATCGTGAAGCGGCGCGGCGCGTTGCCGGCGAGCGAGACGGTCCTGCTGCTCGCGCAGGCGGCGCTCGCGCTCGACAAGACGCATGCGGCCGGCGTCGTTCATCGTGATCTCAAGCCGGACAACCTCTTCGTGACGACGCGCGACGATGGGGCGCCGCGGCTCAAGGTGCTCGATTTCGGGATCGCCAAGGTGGTCGCCGATGCGGGCCATACGGTGCAGCAGACGGCGATGATCGGGACGCCGCTGTACATGTCGTACGAGCAGATCCTCGGCGAGGGCACCATCGGGCCGGGGGCTGATATCTACGCGTTGGGGCACATCGCGTTCACGCTGCTGACGGGCAGGCCGTACTGGGCCGACGAGCAGAAGGCTTCGCCGGCGATCTATGTCTTCCTGGGCAATGTCATGGCCGGCACGCTGGAGCCGCCGACGGTGCGCGCTGCGCGACGTGAAGTGGCGCTGCCGCCGGCGTTTGACGCGTGGTTTGCTCGGGCCACGGCGCGATTGGCGAGCGATCGATTCGAAGGGGCTTCGGCGCTGGTGCACGAGCTTGCGGTGGTGCTGGGGGTTTCGGCGCCGAGGGTCGCGTCGTTGCCATTTTTGGACACCAATTCGCGCGTCGCGGAGGCGTCGCTCGCGGGCCCGCCACCGGGGTTCGCCCCGCCCACGGCCGCCGCGGAATCGTTCAGCGCGCCTGCGCCTAGCCTGAGCGACGGGACCACCGTGGTCGTGTCGAGCAAGTCGATTGGGTCGACCACCACGCGATCGAGGTTACCCCTGATGGCGGGCCTTGGAGCGCTCGGGTTGGTCGGGCTTGGTCTGGTCGTCGTGGTCTTGAGAAGCTATACGCCGAGCCCTGCTGCGAGCCCTGCTGTGACGGTTCACGTCGCTGCGGATATGCCGACTGCAGCGACGAGCTCGGCTGAGCCAGCTCCGGCCTCCACGCCGAGCGCGGCGCCGGGGCCGACCTCGTCGGCCGATGTTCTTGCGGTGACCGCCGTGCTTGCGCCGGCATCGGCTCCGCCGCGCCCCAAGCCGGGGGCGACCAAGCCCGTGGCGCCGACCAAAGCCTGCGATCCGCCGTATCGGGTGGACAGCTCAGGACATCGAATCATGAAGCCGCAGTGCCTCTGAGGCCGGGGATAAGACGTGAAGAGCGAAATGAAGATCTCAGCACCAAGCTCACCCCCACCATCGCTGGTTGCCCGTTGTCAGGGGCCTTTGCCTGTATACCGCCCTCGGCTTGTCAGGAAGGAACTGCCACGATGAACCCTCGTTTTTATGTGCCGCTGGGGCTCGCGTTGCTCGTTTTGCTCGCGGGCGCCTGTGGCCTCGATTCCTCGGGAATGGGCGCGGGAGGAGACGGGGGAGGGCAGTCTGCGAGCTCGGCACGGGAGGCAACAGCCGAGGCGCGGGCGGCGTTGACAGCGGGGGCGGGCAGCGTGGGTAACTGCAACGGGAATCCCGCGCGTTGCGCGGCGGTGAACCTCGCTGCGGGCAACTCCCACACCGTGGCGCTGAAGCTGGACGGCACGGCCTGGGACTGGGGGTACAATATCTCCGGCCAGCTCGGAGACAACACGAAAATCCGGCGAACCACACCCGTGCAAGTGAGCGGGCTGATCGGCGTCACCGCGGTGGCGGGGGGCGGACGCCACACCCTAGCGCTGAAGTCGGACGGTACGGTCTGGGCCTGGGGATACAATATCTCCGGCCAGCTTGGGGACAACACGACCACGGATCGACTCACGCCCGTGCCCGTGAGCGGGCTGATCGGTGTCACCGCGGTGGCGGCGGGCTTCTTGCACACCGTGGCGCTGAAGTCGGACGGCACAGTCGTGGCCTGGGGGAACAACGGCGATGGCCAGCTCGGGGACACCACGACCACCAACCGAAGTGTGCCCGTGCCCGTGAGCGGGTTGAGCGGCGTCACCGCGGTGGCGGCGGGCTACTACCACACCGTGGCGCTGAAGTCGGACGGCACGATCTGGACCTGGGGACGCAACGCCTACGGCCAGCTCGGGGACACCACGAACACCGATCGAAGCATGCCTGTGCAAGTGAGCGGTCTCGGCGGCGTCACCGCAGTGGCGGCGGGCGGCTACCACACCGTGGCGCTGAAGTCGGACGGCACGGTCTGGGACTGGGGGTACAACCAGTATGGCCAGCTCGGGGACACCACGATCACCCAGCGACTCACGCCGGTGCTCGTGAGCGGGCTGAGCGGTGTCACCGCGGTAGCGGCGGGCGGCTACCACACTGTAGCGCTGAAGTCGGACGGCACGGTCTGGGACTGGGGGTACAACCAGTATGGCCAGCTCGGGGATAGCACGATCACCCAGCGACTCACGCCCGTGCCTGTGATCGGGCTGAGCGGCGTCACCGCGGTGGCGGCGGCCCTCTCCCACACCGCGGCGCTGAAGTCGAACGGCACGGTCTGGGCCTGGGGAGACAACGCCGAGGGCCAGATCGGGGACGCCACGACCACCCAGCGACTCACGGCCACGCAAACAAGTGGGCTCACCCTCTTGCCACCGTGCGGCTCCGCCGTGGCGGCGTGCAACGCGGGAACGGGCTTGTGCTTCGCCCAGCCGGCGGCGAACGGGACGGCGTGCAACGACAGCAACGCCTGCACGCAGACCGACACGTGCCAGGCGGGCACCTGCACCGGCGCGAGCCCGGTGATGTGCGCCGTGCCCGACCAGTGCCATACAGCTGGCACCTGCAACAACGCGACGGGCCTGTGCTCCAATCCGGTGAAGGCCGACGGGACGGCGTGCAATGACGGCAATGGCTGCACCCAGACTGATACCTGCCAGGCAGGCACCTGCACGGGCGCCAGCCCGGTGACGTGCGCTGCGCCCGACCAGTGCCATACAGCCGGCACCTGCAACGCCGCGACGGGCCTCTGCTCCACCCCCGCGAAGCAAGATGGTATGAGCTGTGACGACGGCAGCGCGTGCTCGCAAACAGACACGTGCCAGACCGGAGTATGCACGGGGAGCAATTCTGTCGTATGCTCGGCGCCTGATCAGTGCCATACGGCGGGGACCTGCAATCCAGGAACGGGCCTGTGCTCCAACCCGGCCAAGGCCGAGACCTCACACTGTGACGACGGCGACGCCTGCACCCAGACCGACATCTGCCAGGTCGGCGTATGCACCGCCGGAACCCTGGTCACCTGCTCCGCCTCCGACGAATGCCACGACGCCGGGACCTGCGAAACGGCGACGGGCGTATGTTCCAACCCGGCGAAGGCCGATGGCGTGACGTGCTCGCTCGGCACCTGCCAGGCCGGCGCTTGCGCTCCTGTCGCGGACGCGGGAGCTGACGGTGGGACCGGCGGCAACGGAGGTGGATCAAGCACCACCACAGGCTCCGGCGTCGGAGGGGCCGGCGGCAACGGAGGTGGATCAAGCACCACCACGAGCTCCAGCGTCGGTACGAGCGGTTTATCCACTGGTACAGCGGGCGGCACCCCTCCGGAAGCAACAATGGACCTCAGCTGTCGCTTCGCCATCCCCGGAGGCGCTACCGCGCCGCGCGCCGCGTGGCTCGGGGCGCTCGCCCTGCTCGCGCGGTATCGTCGACGCGCCGCTCCTCCGCGCCCGAAGCCGCACTCCCTCTGAAGCCGGGAACAGCCCATGAAAATCAATCCACGAGCGCTCGTCGCCACCGCAGCCTTGTTCGGGCTCTTCACCGTCGGCGCCGCCGCCCGCGCCGACTCGAAGCAGGAGTGCGCCGCCGCCTACGAGAAGACTCAATCCCTGCGCGAGCACGGGCAGCTGCGGGACGCGCGGAAGCAGGCGATCGTCTGCAGCGCGTCCACCTGCTCTGCTTACGTGGTCAAGGATTGCCTCGAGTGGCTCACCGAGATCGACGCCAACCTGCCCACGGTCGTCTTCACGGCCGAGGATGGCGTCGGGGCCGACACCTTGGCGGTGCGGGTGATGGTGGATGGCCAGCCGGTCATCGAGAAGCTCGACGGGAAGGCGATGCCCCTGGATCCCGGCGAGCACGTGGTGCGGTTCGAGCTCGTCGGCGCCGAAGCGATCGAGCAGAAGGTGATGATTCGACAGGGCGAGAAAAACCGCAAACTGGCTGCCTCGTTCAAGAAGGCACGTACCGTCACGCCGCCCGTGCCGCCACCGGCTATTGCGCCGGACGACGTGCCAAAGCACGCGCCTCGCAGCGAAGGCGTACCCCTCTGGGCCTGGATCTCCGGCAGCGCCGGCATGGTGGCCCTGGGCGTCGGCGCTGGCTTCGGCGTGAGCGCCCTCGGAGCCCAGGGCGAGCTTGTCACCAAGTGCGGAGGCGATCCCGCGCGCTGCCCCGCGAGCACCAAGGCAGAGACGGTCCCGCTCGCAGACCAGCGCACCCTCGGTCGCAACGTCTTCCTCGGCCTCAGCGCCGTGGCCGTGGTGGGTATCGGGATTGCGGTCATCGGCATAGCCACAACGCCTTCAAAGGCATCGAGTCCTCGAACGGCCTTCATGGTCGCCCCATTCGGCTCCTCATCCGGCGGCGGCCTCACGATGCAAGGCCAGTTCTGATCCGCCGCGTCAGCCTGCTCGCGACGCGAGCACCGTGGCCGCGAACGCCTCCGCCGAGCTCGTCTCGACGAGCCGGATCCACGCGAGCAGGGTCGCCGCTTCTTCCGTCGCCTCGATGACTGTCTTCCGCGCGGGCGGCATCGTTCCGAAGCGGATCTCGTAAATCACGACGAGACCCTGGGCGAGGCCCTCGGCGGCGCCTTGCGCGCGGCCTTTCGCGATGTTCTCGCGCTGCCATGCCTCGAAAATATCCTGCGTGTCCGACATAAATTCCTCGTCTTCGTTCGTGCGGTTGGCTGGGTCCTTCGGGATCTCGATGTGGCAGCGTAGCAGCACCGGGCCGGCAATGGCACGCTCGCGCGCTTCGACGGGCAGCGCTGCAAGCTCGGCTACGGCTTCGCGCAAGCAGGCGCCCGCGCCCATCAGGCGGAGGAGTAGGGTGTCACGCTCTCGGGGCAGCTCGCTCGTGACCACGACGCCCGCGAAGAGGAGCCGCGGGGAGCGATAGACGCCGGTCGGCCAGCCCTCGAAGGCCCGGAAATCGAAGCCTTCGAGTCCACCCGCGGGGCGCCCCGAGGAGATGATCCACAGCTTCGGACGCGGTGGAGTCGAGCTTTGCAAAGACCAATCAAGGCATCGGCGTGAGCGTATACATACTGTTCGCCGCGACGCTGTTGGCGATCATATTCTTCGCAGTCGCGACAGTGCCCGCCTCGTTCTGCACGCCGACAACAGCGACAGCGCCGTTCGCCCGCGTCACCGGCAAGTCCGTCATGACCCCATAAATAAAATCGATGACGTCCGACCCCTCATGCAAGATCGCCGAGATCGTCATGGCCGGCGACAGCGGATAAACCGCGCTCGTCTCCCCGGTGTACTTCATGTCATGCCAGGTGAGAACGAGCTGCCGGTTCGGCTCCGAGCCCGCAGTGAGCGTGCAGAAAGCGGAGGGGCTGGTAGTGACAGTCGCATTGGTCGTCGTGTAATTGAGGTTCTCCCAGAACGGGTAAATCCCCGGCTTGAACGTCGTGGCACTCGTGCTTGGCAGCGCGACGCTGGCGCCAGTGTTGTACGCCGACCCAGTCGCAGTGCTCAGCGCGCCGAAGCCAAGGGCGCCGAAGCGGCTCACCGTGAGCTTGGAGTTCGCGGCGCCCAGCGCGTAGTTCGTGCCATAGAAGGTGAACGGGAACGGCAGGTTCAACTGGAGCATGCTCAGTCCGCCGGTCGACGTGATCCGCTTGGAGCCGCCCTGGGTACAGGCGTTGGTGATCGCGGGGAGGGCCGTGGAGAGCGGCGACATCGTGTATCCGGAGTACGTCAGCGTCGCGTAGACGTAGAAGTAGGCGTAGAAATCGCCGCCGTCGCCCCGGGCAAAGACGAGGTCTCGGGTGCCGGCGTTGCCGCCCTGGTTCGTCGCTGTGCGCGCCGCGAGGACGCCGCGGGTGGCGACGTTGGTGCCGGTGTACTTCCAGAGGCCCAGGGTATTGTTGAGCGCGCTGAACGAAGGGTCGCTGTTCTGCCCGGCGTAGGCCGTGGTGTCGTTGCCGTCCGCGTCTGTCAGCTTGGCGATGTAGAGGTGAACGTTGCTGAGTCCGCGGGTGTTGAAGAAGCTCCGGGTGGTGACGCTGGCGCAGAAGAAGTCCGTGGACGAGTAGCCAGCAGGACAGATGTCGGTGCTGTTGGTTACCAGCTCGACCACGTTGGTGATGTTGCCGTTGGTCGTGTCTGGAACGTCGTCGACATCGATCGTGAGTTCGTCGAGGCTCTGGGGCGCGAGGGCCGGCGGTCTCGGCGCCTTCGATGTGGGCAGGATCTCGAACGTCCCCTTCTTCGGGCTGACGCGGGCCACGAAGGTGCCGACGAGGGGGCCGTCGGGCGCCGCCGTCGGGGCGTCAATCTCCACGTTGACAGGCTCACCTGTGCCCGCGCAGCTCGGGGCGCCGAGCGCGAGCGCGAGGAGGAATCGAGGGGCGTGCTTGCTGCGGAGGGGCCAGATCATCGCGCGTGCTCCTTGTGATAACGGGGCGAGACGGCCCAGCGGCGGCCATCGTTCCACGGATATCACGCGTGCGTCGCCGCAACAATGCCGCAGAGTTGCGGCGACATGTCGTCAGCGACTCATCGCCGCGGAGGTCGAGGCGGCTTGGGCTCCGGCGGCGCCGCGGTGAGCGGATCGTCCGGCCAGCTATGCCGTGGATATTTTCGCCTCAGCTCCTTGGCGATCCCCGGATAATGCTTCACCCAGAATCCGGCGAGATCGGTAGTCACCTGCACCGGTCGCTGGTTGGGCGCACAGAGCTCCAGCACCACCGGCACGCGCCCGCGAGCGACGCGCGGACCCTCGGCCATGCCGAAGAAGTCTTGCAAGCGCGAGCCGCCGCGCGGCGCTCCTCCTGCCGCGTAGTCCAAACGGATCTTCCTCCCGCCGGGGAGAGATACGGTATCCGGCGCGACCTTGGCCAGCTCCTGCGATTGGCTCTGTGTGAGCTGGGCGCGGAGGGCCGAGGCGAGGTCGCGCTCGCGCAGATCCGCGAAGCTCGACGCGCCCTCGCAGAGCGCTTCGAGGGCGCGATCGATCGCCGCCTCGTCGAGCGCGGGGAAGCCGACCTCGGGGCACTCGGCGCGGGCGAAGACGACGCGGGCGAGGAAGCGATCGAGATCGTCGCCGTCGCCTTTGACGAAGGCGCGCCAGCCCTTCAAGCGGACCGCGGCGGCGAGGGCGCGGGCGATCGCTTGGGGATCGCCGGTGCGGCTTCGGGTCTCTTCGAGCACCAGGCCGTCGTAGGCGAGGCGGCGGACGACCTCGACGCGCTCGGCCGCGGCGTTCCACGTGGCCTCGGTGGTGTCGCGGATGGAATCGGTGAAGAGATCGAGGAGCCAGTCGGCCTCGATCGCGCTGGCGATCCGCACCGTGGTGCGCGCGCGGCCGGCGAGCGGGCGGCCGGCGGAGGGGAGCTCGCTGCGCTCTTCGGCGTCGACGGCGACGACGAGATCGACCTCGGCGACGCCGCTCGACTCGGCGAGGATCGCGGTGCCGCCGCCGGCAAAGACGATCTCGCGGGCGCTGCGGCCGGTGGCGTTGGCGGGGCGGCGGAGGCGGCCGACGCGATCGGGGTAGCCGGCGAGGATGGCGATCAGCTGCTCGCGCTCGCGATCGTCGGGCGTCTTCGGCGGCGGGACCTTGCGATCGACGAGGCGCGCGAGCTGCTTCTCCACGCGCGCAACCGCGGTGACGCGCGCGGGATCGAGGCCCATCCAGCGGAGCTTCTCCGGCGCGAAGTCGGCGCGCTCGGCCTCGTCGAAGGCGTCGAGCAGCGCGAGCAGATCGGAGCGGTGGCGCGCGTCTTTGCGTTGCCGCGCGTCGCGCCCCGAGGCGATGTCGCGCTCGCCCGCGAGCGCCGCAAGGACGCAGCCGTCGGGGCCGATCCCGCGCCGCTCGGCCTCGGCGATCATCCGCGCGAGGCGAGGATGGACCGGGAAGCGCAGCATGCGTCGGCCAACCGCGGTGACCGCGCGCGCGGCGTCGACCGCGCCGAGGCGCGAGAGCAGCTCCTCCGCGGCGGCGAGCGAGGCCTGCGGCGGCGCCTCGAACCACGCGAACGCAGAGAGATCGCGCACGCCCGCGGCGTAGAGCTCGAGCGCGGTCTCGGCGAGATCGGCGCGCGCGACCTCGGGCGCGTCGTGCTCCGGGCGCGCGCTGTGATCGCCCTTGGTGTAGAGCCGCAGGCAGCGCCCAGCGCGGGTGCGGCCGGCGCGGCCCGCGCGCTGGGTCGCCGAGGCGCGCGAGATCTTGGCGAGGCGCAGGACGGGCAAGCCCGACCAGGGCGCGTGGCCGGCGACGCGCGCGAGGCCGCCGTCGATCACCGCGGCCACGCCGTCGATGGTCACGCTCGTCTCCGCGACGTTGGTCGAGAGGATCACCTTGCGGCGATCCGCGGGGCGGATCGCGCGGTCCTGCTCGGCGGCGGGGAGCGAGCCGTGGAGCGGCAAAACAAGTAGATCTGCGCGCTGGGCGAGCGGCGCGCACGTCTCGGCGGCGCGCCGGATCTCGAGCGCGCCGGGGAGGAAGACCAGCACGTCACCGTCGAGCCCTTCGTCGAGGAGGCGGCGCACCGCGGAGGCGACCTGCGACTCGAGCGGGCGATCGTCGCTCTGCGCGAGGTGCTCGATCTCCACCTCGAAGCGTCGCCCTTCGGCGCGGAGCACCGGCGCGTCGCCGAGGAACGCGGCGATCGGCGCGGCGTCGAGCGTCGCCGACATCGCCACGAGCTTGAGATCAGGGCGCGCGCCGAGCTGCAAGCGACGCAGCAGCGCGAGCGCGAGATCGCCGTCGAGGTGGCGCTCGTGGAACTCGTCGAGCACCACGGTGCCGACGCGGCGGAGCTCGGGATCGCTGACCAAGCGTCGGGTCAGGATCCCTTCGGTGACGAAGCGGATCCGCGTGCGCGGGCCGCCGACATCTTCGAAGCGCATCTGGTAGCCGATGGTCTGCCCCGGCGCCTCGCCCAGCTCTTCCGCGACGCGCGCGGCGGCCATCCGCGCCGCGAGGCGGCGAGGCTCCAGCACCAGGATTTCGCCGTGATCAGCGAAGCCGCGATCGAGGAGCGCGCGGGGCACGCGCGTGGTCTTGCCCGCGCCCGGCGGCGCCTCGAGCACGAGGTTCTGTCCGGTGGTGAGGAGCTCGCAGAGGCGAGGCAGGAGCGGATCGATCGGGAGGGCGAGCATCGGCTTTCAAAGGGCGGAGCGAGGCTCCGAGGGGGCGCGAACAGTAGACGACTGCACCTATTCGGGCTACCTCGCGGCTCGTGACGAGCGATCTCTGTTCGAAGTCCGCGACCGAGCTTTCCCGCCTGCTCGCTGCCAGCGAGATCAGCTCCGAGGAGGCGACCCGGGCCCACCTCACGCGCATCGACGCGGTCGATCGCGGGGTCCGCGCCTTCACCACGGTGTTCCGTTACGAGGCGCTCGCGGCGGCGCGCAAGGCCGACGATGAGCGCCGTCGCGGCGAGGTCCGCGGCCCGCTCCATGGCCTCCCGGTGACGGTGAAAGAGTCGCTCGACATGGAGGGCTTCGCCTCGACGCTGGGCGCGCCCTCGCGGCGCAACGTCCGCGCGACGGAGGACGCCGGGATCACCCAGATGCTCCGCGAGGCCGGCGCGGTGATCCTCGGGCGCACCAACCTCTCGCAGTTGATGCTCTACAACGAGGCCCGCAACCCGATCTTCGGGCAGACGGCCAACCCGTGGAGCCTCGCTCACTCGCCCGGCGGCTCCTCCGGCGGCGAGAGCGCGGCGATCGCCGCGGGCATGTCGCCGCTGGGGATCGGGACGGACATCGGCGGCAGCATCCGCGTGCCCGCGGGCTCCACCGGGATCGCCGGGCTCAAGCCCACGCTCGATCGCTGGACCAACAAAGGATCGAACGGCGCGCTCCTGGGGCAAGAGGTGATCCGCTCGCAGCTCGGGCCGATGGCGCGCAGCGCCCACGATCTGGTGCTGGCGATGCGCGCGCTCGATCCGGTGCGGATGTCGGCGATCGACGGCCGCGTGCCGCCGGTGCCGTTCGCGGATCCGGCGCTGCACGCGCCCTCGTCGCTGCGGGTCGGCGTCTACACCAACGACGGTCTGATCCCCTCGTCGACGTCGGTGGTCCGCGCTGTCCACGAGGCCGCGGCGGCGCTGCGATCGCAGGGCGCGACGGTGATCGACTTCATGCCGCCCGGCATGACCGAGGTGGCCTACGACTACCTCGCGGCGATGAGCGCCGACGGCGGCGTGACCGCGAACCGCATCCTCGCGGGCGGCGCGGTCGATCCCTCGCTCTTGCCGCTGCTGCTCCTGACGCGCGTGCCGACGTCGGTGCGTCGCGCCGCAGCGCGCCTCGCCGATCTCGGCGGCGAGCACCGCCTCGCGCGGTTCCTCGGGGCCGTCGGCGAGAAATCGGTGGCGGAGATCTGGGCGATCACTGCGCGCCTCCGCAGCGCGCGGGTGGTGATCCTCGCGGCGATGGCCGAGGCCAAGATCGATCTCCTCCTCTGCCCCGCGTTCGCGACGCCGGCGATCCCTCACGGCGCCTCGCAGGATTTCACCCTGGCCGGCACCCCGTCGATGCTCTGGAACGCGATGCAGCTCCCGGCCGGCGTCGTGCCCGTCACCCGCGTCACCGCCGCCGAGACCAGGCGCGAGAGCCCGAAGGATCGCCTGGAAAAGCGCGCCGCCGAAGTCGACGCCAAGAGCGCGGGGCTGCCGGTCGGCGTGCAGATCGTGGGGCGCCCATGGGAAGAAGATCGCGTGCTCGCGGCGATGATCGCCATCGAAGACGTCGTGTCCAAGGCGCCGGGATTCCCCCAAACGCCGGTAACCCCTTACTAGAGCTACCAAACGAAGTCGTGGCCTTCCCTACGGGTGGTGTCGGGAGAGTGGAGCATTCGAGTGCTCCTCACCACGCTCGGACATTGTGTCTCCGGCCTGTCACCTGATCCGCACCGGGCGCGAATAGCGTCCGCGCGCATGCAGAATCCCTCTTCCGGAGGTCGCGTGAAGGTTACGCGACTCACCTCAACCACTCTCTTTCTCGCCCTCGGCGCGGCGCTGCTCGGCGGGTGCGCAGATCAAGCGAACGAATCGGTGCCCCCCGCACCGCTCCCCGGCCCCGCGACCGTGGAGATCGCGACTCCGCTCAAGCTCGCCGCCCGCGCGCGTGTGCCCGAGAAGGAGCCTGGCTTCGTCGCGGCGGAGGTCCGCGAGGCGGAGCTCGTGATCGAGCACGACGGCGGCCTCTCGGCGTTCGCGGTGGGCGACGTGCTCGGCGGCACCCAGGGCGACGGGTATCTCGTGCGGATCACCGACGCTCGCGCCCTCGACGCGACGCACGTCCTGCTCGCCACCGTGCCGGCGGCGCTCCCCGAGCTCATCGCCGAGGGCGAGTTCCACGTGCATTATGGCGCGGCCGGCGCGAACCAGGTCCAGGCGTTGAAGACCTCTGCCGGCGCGCCGATCACGCTGCTCGATCTCGTCGACGCGGGGCTGCCCGCCTCGTGCGGAGTCGACGGCGACAGCGCGGTCTCGCTCGACGCCTCGGCGGAGCTCACGCCCGTCCTCGATCTCGACGTGAAGATTGGCCCTCACGGGGGGCTGAACCCGATCCCGGAGCTGAAGCGGTTCCGGCTCGTCGCCTCCGGAAAGCTCGACGTGAACGCCCGGCTGCATGGCACAGGCACCCTCGAGGGCCGGTGTTCGATTGACCTCCTCGCGCTGGCCGGCGGCGCGGTGAGCGTGCCTCTCCCGCCGCTGACGTTCTGGGTGGGGCCGGTGCCTGTGACCATCACCACGGAGGTGGTGCCGAGGGCGAAAGCCACGCTGAAGCTGTCGTTGACGGCGGCCGAGGTGACGGCCGAGGCGCACTCGACCACCGCGCTCGACGTCGGGGTCGAGTACCAGGACGGGGCCTGGAGCACGATCTGGGATCCTTCGTGTACGGCGACGGGGACGGCGTCACTCCAGGCGCCCGGCGCGGTCACGGCGTCCTGCGAGGTGAGCGCCGGCGCGGAGCTCCGGGCGCGCCTCTACGGGGTGCTCGGTCCGAACCTCGGCATCGAGGCCTATGCGCGCGCCAAGGCGAAGACGGCCCCGCCCTATTGCACCTACGAGGCCACGATTGACGGCGGCGTGCGCGCCTATGCTCAAGCGGAGGCCGGCGTCTCGGTCGGCCCCCTCGACCTCTCGCTCGGCCGCCTCGATCTCGTTGACTTCGAGCTCGTGCATTTCAACGGGCCGCTGCACTCGGGCGCGCTCCGCGACGCGCCCGAGTGCAGCGACGACCCGTAGCGCCTCAAGGCTGGCAGCAGAGCGTCGATTGACCGGTCGGAGTGAGGCTGCCCTCGGTCTTCGCGTCGGCGGCGCACGTCCCGAGCTTGGGATTCCCCAGGAGATGGACCGGCGGCGCATAGACGCTGTTGGCGAAGCACAGCTTCGAGGCCTCGTTCACCAGCGTGCTGTTGGTGCAGGTGTAGTCGCTCCCGATCGCGAGCTGCACCCCTTTGCAGGTGGCGTTGTTCACGGTGCAGGCGCACGCGCCGCAGACGCGGGTGTCGGTCAAGCCGGTGTACCAGTCGGTCTGCGTCGTCGCGAACCCGTCGCACTGCGCGCTGCCCGCGGCGAGCGCGCAGTGCGGCGCGGTCGTTTGCTTCGGTACGCAGGTGTTCCCGGCGCCGCAGCCTTTGCCCTCGGCGTCTGCCTGGCAAAACTTCATCGTCTCGCTCCAGGCCGCCGGGCTGAGGTCCGCGGTACCGCTGACGGTGCAGCTCGGTTTGACCTTCCAGGCGCTCGTCCGCGCGCCGTAGATGGAGCCCCCGCTGATCGGGTTGCTGTCGCAGGTGGATCCGAAGGTGCCGACCGCGGTACCGCCGGTCTGGGTGGTGTCGGCAGCGCAGGAGGCGGCGTCCTTGTAGTACCAGACCTCGCCGGTGCAGGAGGTCTGGCCCGTCGTGCAGCCGCAGCCCGTGCAGCCGCCGTCCTGGAGGCCGTGATTGATGATCTGCTCGGCGGCGGTGAAGCCTTTGGGGCACGCGTCGGCCACGGGGACGAGCACGCCGCTCGCCGCGTTCTTCGGCAAAGGCTCGCACACCGCGATGGTCGTGCAGGCTGCGTCCTCGCAGTCGGTCGTCCCGTTGCAGTCGTCGTCGAGGCCGTTGAAGCAGTCCTCGGGGCTGGACGCGACGCACGGGCCGCTGCTGCTCGACACGCTGCTCGAGCCGCCGCTGCCGCTGTCGCCACCCGCGCCTTGGCCGCCCTCGCCGCCGGTGTTCTCGTAGGTTCGTGTCTTGGGAGAGCAGGCGAGGCCGACCACCAGGAAGAAGGCGAAGGGGCCGGCCGCCCATCGAAGGTCAAGCATGCGCCGAGGATACGCGCTGCGCCGGCCGCGTTCAACGTGCAGCGGCGCTCGGGGCCTCTCGAGGGATAGATAGACCTGCCCCGCCGCGAACGGCGGGCAGGGAGCTACTTACCCTTTTTGGCGGGGGGCGGGGCCGGCGCCTTGGCCGCCGGGGCCGCCTTCTTCTGGCTCTTGTTGGTGGCCTCTTGCTTCTTCTTCTTGTCGTTCGCCTTGGGGGACTTGTCGCCCATGAGATCACCGCTCGAAGTTGGGGTTGCGTTGAAACGGAGAGAACGCGGTCGAAGCTAACATCATCCGTCGCGGCAGCGCCATCAGCACCGCGCGGTGATCGGGAGAAAGGATCCTCGCTGTCTCCTCAGCCCCGGCTTGCCGCGGCCTTCTCGCGGGGCTCTCATCGGCGGAGGCGCCTTCGATTCCCCTTCGTCACCGCCTCGCTCGCGTCCCTCGTTGCTCTGAGCGCGGGGGGCTGCGGCTCGTCCGACTCGCCGGAGCAGTCGACGGGAACGGGCAGCGCCGCCGACATGGCCTGGTCGCTGATCACCCAGGGCGAGGTCGCGGACATGTGCGAGCTCGATGACGACCAGTACTTGAAGCCGGCGGACATGAACTACTTGGTGCAGCGATCGTGGTCGAACATCGCGGCCGCGGCCGGGAAGGATCCCTGCGTCCTCGAGCTGACGCCGCCCGTCGTCTACTTCAACAGCGTGCCCGTGGTCAGCGACACGGTGACCGCCGACTGGTACTTCGGCCCCGTCGAGACCAAGGGCGTGAAGATCCCGCTCGGGCAGACCAAGACGATCGACGTCCAGCTCTTCAGCACCGCGCCGACAGCGGGGCCGTGGAAGGTCGCGGTCTACGATTACAGCGAGATCTACGGCGGCGCGCCCAACCTTCAGGTGTCGTTCAACACCACGACCGGGAGCAACGGGGACGTGCTGAAGTTGACGATCAAGGTGCTGAAGAAGGACAGCGAGCTCGGGGCGGCGCCGTTCTCCATCGAGTCGACGCTGGGCAACGCGTCGAACCTGTGGATGGGCGTCGTCGGGCAGTAGCGCTCGCGCTTCTCGCTTACGTCGTCGGCGCGAGCCACGTCTCGCCCCAGTACCCGTCCGGCCCCTCGCGCTGCAGCACCAGCACCGACGCATTGGCGGGGTTAGGCTCCTTCTCGAACCACGTGGGCGAGAGGTTGAGCCACGCCATGCGGAAGGCGCGCTGAGTGACGCCGTGAAGGAACACGAGGTGATGATCGAAGCGCGAGCGGTGGATCTTGCCGATGAAGATCGCCAGCCGCCCCGCGACGTCGGCGCGGCTCTCGCCGTTGGGGCAACGAAAGTAGAAGCGCCCCGCGAGGTCGACGAGGCGCTGCCGCTTCTCCCAGCGGGCCGGATCGCGCGCCTCCATCTCGGCGTCGGTGAGGCCGTCCCAGTCGCCGAACTCCTGCTCGCGCAGGAGGAACGACTCGCGCCGATGGATGATCTCGGCGCGCTCGCCGAAGGCCCGGCGCATCACCAGCTCCTGGGTCTGCGCGCAGCGCAGGTAGGTCGAGCTCCAGGCGCACACGCGCACGGGATCGAGATCGAGCTGCGCGACCAGCGCGCCCGCGGCGAGGGCGCCGGGATCCGCCTCGGGATCGAGGAGCGGGATCACGTGGTCCGGGGTCCAGGTGTAAATCGTGGGATCGACGTTCGCGGTCGATCGCGCGTGCCGGACGAGGACGATGGTTCGGAGAGAGGAGTTCATCGCAGGGCCCCAAGGTAGCTCTTGACGCGCGCTATCTCGCGCGAGAAACAGTCACCATGATGGGTCATCGCTCGTTCTTGTTCGCGGGCCTGGTGGCCTTCACATCGCTTACCGCATTGCCCGGCTGCGGCAGCGGCGGGGAAGCCGGGGCGACAGCGAGCGGCGCTGCGTCGTCGGCATCTTCCGCGGCGTCGTCAGGCGCGGGGGGACAGGGCGGGAGCGGATCGACCGCGACCGCGACCGCGAGCGCGAGCGCCTCGGGGACCGGCGGAGGCAGCGAGGTCGTCCCGACCAAGCCTGCCGATCTGACCCACTGGATCACCGGCAACGCCGCTGACGCCGCGGTCACGCCCACGGGCCCGGGGCTGATTCTCATGGGCGGCGGAACCGACGTCGACGCCGCGTTCACCTGGTGGAAGCCGTACGTGAACGGCGGCGACGTCGTCATCCTCCGCGCCTTGGGGGCCGATGGATACAACGACTACCTCTACTCGCAGATCGGCGGCATCGACTCGGTCGAGACGCTCCTGGTCACCTCGGTCGCGCTCGCCAACAGCGACTACGTCAGCTTCGTGATCGCCCACGCCGAGGGCGTCTTCCTCGCGGGCGGCGATCAGTCCGACTACATCAAGGCGTGGAAGGGCACCGGCGTGGAGACCGCGTTGATGAAGGCCTGGTCGCGCGGCGCGATCATCGGCGGCACCAGCGCGGGGTGCGCCGTGCTCGGCGCCTTCTCCTTCGCCGCGCTCAACGACTCGGTCTACTCCGACGAAGCGCTCAAGGATCCCTACAACCTGTACATGACGCTGGACCGCGACTTCCTCGCGTTCCCGCCGCTCGCCGGGTACATCACCGACACCCACTTTGCCAAGCGCGATCGCATGGGTCGGCTGGTGGGCTTCCTCGGCCGGATCATCACCGACGCCTGGGCTCCTTCGGCGCGCGGGCTCGGGATCGACGAAGCGACCGCGCTGGTGGTGGATCCGGCGGGGCAGGGCAAGGTGCTCGGCGACGGCGCGGTCTACCTGCTCGAAGCTTCGGCCGCGCCCGCTGTCTGCGTCGCCGGCAAGCCCCTCGAGTACGCGGGCCTTCAGCTCCACAAGCTCACTGCCGGCGCCACGGTCGCGCTGCCCTCGGGGATCACTTCGGTGCCCGCGTCGACGCTGAGCGCGGCGGGCGGCGTGCTTACACCGGCGAACCCTTACTAGGCTGCGCCGACGCCGGGATCCACCGGGGCGATCGCCCGCCTCGCTCGAAATTCTTCCAATGCGGACCGAGGCCAGCCACAATCGCGCCGTCGGCAACCGCCGAGGTCAGGGAGAGCTATGCGGATCCTCTTGTGCGAAGATCAAGACGCCATCCGGCACATGATCGAGACTCTGGTCGGCGCCAGCGGGCATCAGGTCGTGGGCGTGGCGCTCGGCGCGCAGGCGGTGGAGCTCGCGCTGGCCGATCATTTCGATGTCCTGCTCCTCGACTTGATGCTCCCCGGCGTGCTCGACGGGTTCGCGGTCTGCGAGCGGATCCGCGCTGGAAAGACCACGCGTGATCTTCCGATCTTCGTGATCTCCGCGATGGACGACCCGGAGTCGCGCGCCCGGGTGCTCAAAGCCGGGGCGACGGCCTTCTACTCCAAGCCGTTCCGCCCGCTCGAGCTGCTCGCGGACATCAACGCCCTCGGCCGGGCGTCGAACCTGCCCCGGTAGTCCTCGACCCCCCGGCTTCACTCTGGACGCGGGCAGCCATCCGGGTACATGGACGGCCGATGAACGCGCTCCTTCGTGCCGCGGGCCTCTCGATCGCGGCCCTCGGCCTCCTCTCGGGCTGTAGCGACGACAAACCCACCGCGGCCACCGACGCCGGGGTGGAAGACGCCGGCTCCCAGAAGCCCATCCTCACCGGCAAGCTCGGCGCCGCGGTCGCGGCCGCGGAGTCCGGCACGGGCCAGGCGGCCGCGCAGAAGGCCCCCGGCGACGGGCCGCCCGAAGCGGGCTTCTTCCCGCCCGGCGGCGCCGACAAAGCCCAGCCGCCCGGCGCCCCCGCCAAGGTCGAGGTCCTCAGCGACGGCGCCGACCCCAAGGTCCAGCTCGTCCTCACGCCACCGAGTGAGCAACAAGTGCGCGTGACGGGCGGTTACCGCGCAGGCGGGCAGCAGGGCGGAGGGCTCCCGGTCTTCGAATATGGCGTCTCGCTCAAGGTCGAGAAAGCCAAAGGCAAAGACGAGAAAGAGGCCAAGGCGGACTCGGTCCAGGTCCAGGCCAAGGTCACCTCGGTGACCATCCCCGGCGCCGCCGGCAAGCTGCCGAAAGAGCTCTCCGACGGCCTCGACAAGCTCAAGAACGCGGACATCCGCTATCGCCTCACCTCCGACGGCTCCATGCTCGACCTCACCGCCTCGCTCCCCAAGGACAAGGAGAAGGACAAGAACCCGGAGATTGCCCCGCTCCTCGAGCTTGCCCTCCGCGGCCTGGTGGAGTCCTTGACCCAGGTGACGGTGCCGCTCCCGAAGAAGCCTGTCGGCGTCGGCGGCTACTGGATCGCCACCGATCGCAGCACATCGTTTGGGATCGAGGTCGTCCGTTACCGGGTCTTCAAGGTCCAGAAGATCGAGAAGGACCTGGCGACGCTCTCCATCGATACCCGGCAGTACGCGGTCAAAGACGAGCTTGATCTCGGCGCCATCGTCCAGAACCAGAAGATCGTCGCGGAGCGCTTCGACTCGCAGGGCAAAGGCACGCTCACCTGGAAGGGCGCCGAGCTCGTCTCCAGCACGAGCGACCTGACCCAGCGGACCCAGGTGGCCATTGGCGGCGGCCCCAAGGGCGGACCGCCCAAGGGAGGCCTGATGGTGGAGCTGAGCGCCAAGACGTCCGAGCTGGAGAAGACCGACAAGAAGAAGTAGTCCCCCTCCGCGGGTTGGCGACGCCCATGCATGAGACGCCTCACGGGAGGCGCGGTGGCCCCTACGGCGCCGCGAAGAGAGCATGGATGACGAGGAAACCCGCGATCTCGACGCCCACCTTGACGACCCGGCGCTCACCTCGGGCCAAAAGCGGCGGCTCGGGATCTTCCAGACCGTGGAGAGCGGCGTCTCCACCCGAATCGAGGCCTTCTGCGAAGAGACCGGCGCCGCGGTGACCGACGTAGCGGTGCTGATCATCGCCTCTTCGGCCCAGGGCGTCTTCTTCGGCCCAGCCGAGGAGCGAGGCACCGCGGTCATCCTTGGCGAGCGCCGACGCCTCCGCGGCTTCCTCGTCTCCATGCTCCCCCCGGTGCCCGGCGCGCCGTTTGATCCTTACGCCGATCTGCTCGAGTCCGCGCCGGATCGGTGCGTGCGGGTGCTGATCCTCGACGACGAGTCGCTGACGGTGCTGAGCTACGGGAGCTTCATCACCGTGGAGCTGGACCCAGCGCGGATCGCCCAGGCGTGATCGCGCGGGCGTGATCGCGCCGGCGTGAGTGGCACTCTGCCGGGGCCGCGCTGGAGCGGCCCCGCGCTCCGTCTGTAACCTCGCGGCGCTCCAGGTTCAGTCGTCAAGCTTTGAGCCGGTCGTCAGGGCGTTTACGCCTCTTCCCAGCGTCAGCGAGGGGGGATACGGCGGGGGGACTGGAGCGGGGGTGGCGGTGGCGGCGGCGGTGGCTGCGGCGCGAGCTGAGCCGGCCGGTCGGCTCGTCTTCGAGGAGCCGGAGGATGGGGGAGGATGTAGGCAAACGGCGGAGATGTCGCGGGTATGGGTGTTTGGAGATGTCGTGCCAACGGTCCGAGCAATCGCTCGGGTGGTCCGAGCAATTGCTTCAGAAGTCTGTCGCCGAGCTCGAGGGGGTCCTCCTGGGGGCTGAAAAGGCCGAGGAATCCCGCCGGATGCCTCGGCGGGAGGCTCCCGGGAGGGAGTGGAGGTGTCAGATGTGCGTTCAGTGGCACCAGATGTGAGGGCGACGGCGCCAGAGGTGGGTGCGACAGGGTTGGATGTAGGTAGGCGAGGCGTGGCGAGGCGTGCGGCAGCTCACGAGGCGACGGAAGAGGGCTCTATCCGGAGGGAGCTTCCTTCGTTCGGGGAAGCGACGGACACGGACCAGCCTCATCGGCGACCTGGAGAGTGGCTCGTGCGACGACGGCGGTTGACGCGAGGCGGGCTTCGTCGTGGCCATCGGCTTGTTGAGTCGGCAGGGAGGCGGGGAGGCGGGGAGGTCGGAGGGGGAAAGAGAAAGGAGGGTTTCGGATTGGGTGTGGGCAGGGTCGTTGAATCTCGCCTCCTCGCCTCCCCGCCTCCTCGCCTCGCTGTGAATCCTCTCCTTCTTCCTCTTCTCTGCCCGGCGTGCATTCCCGCGCCTCGGCCTCACTCCAGCGAGCGAGAGCGCTTCTTCAACAGCCGCGCGTAGCTCTTTCGGAGCGCCTCGGGCAGCAGGGATCGCTCGATCAACCCGAGGGCGTCGTCCAGCCGCCCGAGGACCTCGTCGAGGACAGCTTCGGCTTCGAGCGTCGGGAGGCGCGCGTGCTTCTTGCCGAAGGCCACCCAGTCGCCGCGCCGAACGTCTTTGCTCTTGCCCCCGACCGGGAGGGAGAGTGTCTTGTCTCCGTAGATGGCGGTGCAGACGAGATCGTAGGCAGGCGCGAGGGCGTACGTGCCGTCCTCCCCGGCGAGGAGCGAGAGGTTCTTCAGGTGCATGTCTCCGTTGCCAATCCAGTAGGCGACGATGATCTGGCGATAGAGCCGGGGGAGCTCGCCGAGAGGGGAGCTGATGAAGAGTGCCACGAGCTCGGCGCACTGCTCTGCTGTGCCGTATCCACGGTCCTTGGCTGGACGTCCTGAGAGCTGGCAGAAGTCGAGCTGGTTGAGCTTTCGCGGTGGCTTCCCGGGGATCCGATCATATCTCCGGACGAGGTAAGCGAGGCTCTGATCCGCCAGGTGGAAGAGGCCGAAGCGGGGCACGCGGACGCCGGCCAGCTCCGCGATCCGCATACTCAGGTGCTCGTTCTCGGGGACGTGAACGTAGCGCTCGATCTGCGGCTTGAGGATGTACCTGCTGCTCTTCGTGGCGACGAGGAGCCGTTGCTTATCGTTCGAGAGGCGCACCAGCGCTTTTCGCTGCACGCCGGAGATCGACATCTTGCCCAGCTCCGGTGCGACTTGAGAGGGGAAATGGGCGAGATCGAACTTGATGCGCGGCGCGGTCTCGGTCCGGAAGAGGCGGCGCAGACAGGCGATGTGGTACTGCCCGTCGGCGGCGTCGGCCGGCTCTGCTGCCAGGCAGATGAGGCAGGTGGTCATGGACCTACGCGGCCTCGGGGACGATCTCGACGGCGCCCGCGCAGTCGGCGCAGGTGGCGAGCATCACGCCGAAGGCGTCGGCGGGATCGAGGCCGAGTTCTCGGCAGGTTTGATCGAGCAGCCAGCCTTCGGGGAGGAGGTTTTCGAAGAAGGGGTGGAGGCCGGGGCTGGTGTAGGGCTCGGTTTGTAGTGGGAGGGTGGGAGAGATCGGGAGGGCGTGGGGGCGGGCGAGAGAGGATTTGTCGTAGGTGAAGCGGGAGCCTTGGGGGGTTTCTTCGATGATGCCGGCGCGGGTGCCGTCGAGGGAGACGATGCCGCGGCGGTGGCGGCCGACGGCGAGGAGGGCGCGGTGGAGGCGGAGGCGCTTGAGGGCTTCGGCGGCCTCGGGCTTCTTGGCGCGTTCGGCGATGCTGGCGATGCGCGGTTCGTCGCACAGTTCTTGGGCGGCGTTGAGACGGGTCGAGCCGCGCTTGGCGGAGCGGGAGAGGTGTTCGAGATCTAGTTTTCTGACGATTCCAATGCAAAGCGGTATCTGCACCCAAATCATTTTTGACGGCCGCCTTGTCTTCCAGCAGCGAGTCGCATGCCGCTCGTGCTTCTGGAATGTCCTGAGCCAAGTCATAGAGCGCAGAAAGCTCGTCGTCGGAAAACCCGTCTTGATATTTGAGACAACCAATCCAGGTCTGCAGGCCTTCCTTGTCGCGCCAGCGGAGCGCCATCTAGCGGGCTGCCACATATTGGACGCGAGGAAGCTTCAGATGTCGGGACATGGAGCTCGAGGTTGAACAGGGAGTCGACGCCCGCACTCGGGTGAAGCACCGGTCGGCGGGCCGCGCAGATCGAGCCGCATAGTGCAACCTAGGGCAATTGCTCCAAGGGGATGCGGCGGTGTCGTTTGGCGTGGATTTGCGCGTTCCTTGTGATG